>OHVS01000006.1_pt1 | contig 192787 bp, 156 predicted proteins | sample 1579531 | NCBI WGS metagenome assembly OHVS01 (sample SAMEA3882531, study PRJEB24775) | human gut metagenome | biome: human-associated habitat; feature: intestine environment; material: feces | place: Netherlands | collected 2009/2010
ACACCCCGGAGACGGCGCACGCCGGGAGCGGCGAACAAAAACGGCTGTGGAAAAGAAAAAAAACGGTGGGGCATGGAGGGAATGACAACGGAAGATAGTATCTTTGCTGCGATTTTGTCAGGCTGCCCCGCGGGGCAGCCTGACAAAGACCGGGAATGTAAAGTAAAGCGGCACATTTCCCGATGCGATGTCAACTATTCCAGTACCTCTATCCAGAGTGTGTAAAATAATGTAGTTTATTTAAACAAAAACTGTCAACTTATTTCAGGAAAAGACACTTTAATCACACTTGTTTTACGAAAGGCGGCCTTTCACGTTCCGAAAGGCCGCCTTTTGTCGTGTAAAAGGCCGTCTTTCGCATGCCCAAATACGGCCTTTCGCACAGCCGGCGGCAACGGGGACGCTTACAGCAGGCCGCCCGCCGTTGTTAAAACATGCTATAATGGGCGCGCAGAGGTTGTCCGTTAGCGATATTATTGCTAACTTTGCGGACAATAAAGGATGAAAAAAGTATTCCACATAATATCGCATTTCGACGTAGGCGGAGCGGAGCGCGTGGCGGTGAACATAGCACGGTCGCGCACGGAAGGCTACGAGTATCACGTCGTCGAGCTGGTAAGGGCGCACTCGGCGTACACGCGCGTGTTCGTCAAGGAGCTCGAGGAGGCCGGCATAAGGTACCACCGCGCCGTGCTGCCGGAGGTGCATTTTCACTACGTCGTCGAGCGGCTGGCAGCCATGACGTTCCCCCTGCGGTTCCTTCCGCTGTTCCTGAAGCACCGCCCGGCAGTAGTTCATACGCACACCGAAATGCCCGACCTGGCCGTATGGTGGTTCTTCACGCTGTTTCCGAACCTGCTCAAGGGCTGCAAAATCATCCGCACAATACACAACACGCAGCTGTGGACCGGCTTGAAGCGCACTGGGCGCCGAGTCGAACGGCTGTTCATGAGGCTCAACGCCAACGTAGCCATATCGCGTTCCGTACTTGACTGCTACCGTAAGGAGTACGGCCGCACGGCCCCTATCATATACAACGGAGTGTCCGAGACGGCGCAACGCCCGTTCAACGGCATAGTAAGGAGCAAGACAAACATACTCTTTGCCGGAAGGCTGGAGCCCCAGAAGGGCGTGGCCAAGCTCATCGAGACCGTCAAGAGGGTAAAGGACGACGGGCGGCTGCACTTCCACGTAATCGGCGACGGCAGCCTTCGCGCCGACGTTGAGCGCGAGCTCGGGCCGCTGGAATGCGTCACGATTTACCCGCCACAGTACGACCTGGCGGCATACCTGGCGTCGTTCGACTACCTGTTCATGCCGTCAGAGTTTGAGGGCCTCAGCATAATGTCCATCGAGGCAAGCCTCGCGGCACTGCCCGTGATAGCCAACAGCTGCCCCGGACTGCGCGACACCCTGCCCGACGACTGGCCCCTGTGCGTAAGAAACAACGACACTGACCAGTACGTGAGCCTGCTCAACTACGTCACCGCGCATAACGACAGGCGCCGGCTGGGCGCAAAGGCACAGGCCTTCGCACGCATGAACTTCGGCATCCGACGTATGCAACAAGCCTACGAGGCCCTGTATTCATATTAAAACAAGGTAAAAAGAGAAGCAGCAAAAACACAAGACCATGCCTTCAATAATACGAAGAATAGCAACAAAAGCCTGTGACACCGTGATGAAAGCCATACAAAGGTATGACCTCACGCCGTGGGAGCATGCCCCGGAAACCGGCAGGCCGATATACGGAGTTTACCATGTATTCTGCGACAAGGGCTGGCGCGAACTTGTAAACGACCAGATAAACCGCCTGAAAGCAAGCGGACTCTACGGCGCCACCACACGACTTTATGTCAGTTGCATAGTGAACGACGACGGCGAAGCTGACGAACTGCGCCGCATCATAGGCATGGATGACAAGGCCGAGCTTATTTCCGTAACGACAGACGCCATGAAATTCGAGTATCCCGCACTTGAGTTCATCCGCGCCAAAAGCGCCACGGAAGACTGCCTGTTCTATTACTTCCACACTAAAGGCATATCGTATTACGCCGGCGAGAAAACAGACAGCCACTTCTTACGGCTGCGCCGCAACATCGACGCATGGCGCCACATGATGGAATACTTCCTTTTCTATAAATGGAATGTGGCCGTAAACGTACTGAATGAAGGTTACGACACGTATGGCTGCTACCGTCTGCCGCCCTACCCGAAGAAGTATTACCTCTATGCGGGCAACTTCTGGTGGACCCGCTCCGAATACGTACGCAAGCTGCCGGCGTTTCCCGAAAAGCGCATAGCCACCGACCGCTTCATCGCCGAAGAATGGCTCTACAAGGCAGAGCCCAAGGATTTCTCGGCCTTCGACTCCATGGCCGACCTATATTTTGTGTACATGGACGAGGCATTGTACGCGTCAAGACGCCTGCCCGCAGGCAAGTGGCTGAGGTTCGTGATACACTTCAACTGGGTAAAGACCCGCAAACACCTCTTCCATTTTGACTATAAATCGAAGCGGCAACTACGCTTCCAGGCCCTAAAACAAGGCTGAACACTACTTAAATACACGGCCTGACACACTCCGGCGGACAACGGAGCGGACACGTTTTTAAACTTTTTCACAAAATGTTATGCCGTGTATGAAAAAAATATTACCTTTGCACCGAATTGGTTTCAGGAGCCGTTTTTTGCGTTCCGAATTAAAAGGGAATCGGGTGAGAACCCCGAACAGTCCCGCTGCTGTGATGCTCCGTTAGCTTTCTGAAGTACAAGCCACTGGCCATTCTTCGTTTCCGGCCGGGAAGGTTTCAGGAAGAGGGCGAGTCAGAAGACCTGCCGTTCATCGAAGTTCGTTCCTGCTCGTGGGATAGGGGAACGCATACGAAAAAGAAAGAAAATGATAAAAAAGGTATTAATCGCCAATCGTGGCGAAATCGCCGTGCGGGTAATGCGCTCGTGCCGCGAAATGGGATTGCGTACAGTGGCCGTATTTTCCGAGGCCGACCGTGCCTCAAGACACGTCATGTACGCCGACGAGGCCTATTGCATAGGCCCTGCCGAGTCACGCGAGAGTTATCTTAACATCGACAAAATCATCAATGTGGCGCTACAGTGCAAGGCCGACGCGGTGCATCCGGGATACGGATTCCTGTCGGAAAACGCCGAGTTCGTGCGCCGCTGCGAGGCCGCCGGACTGGTATTCATCGGCCCGAGAGCCGAGACTATGGAGGCAATGGGCGACAAGATATCGGCCCGCAAGCGCATGATAGGAGCCGGAGTGCCCGTCGTTCCGGGTACTACCGAACCGCTGAAAAACGCCGACGAGGCCCTCAGGATATGCAACGAGATAGGCTATCCCGTAATGCTTAAGGCCTCGATGGGCGGCGGTGGCAAGGGAATGCGCCTCATCCACAGCGCCGAAGAGGTGAAAGAAGCCTATGACGCGGCACGTTCGGAGTCGATGTCGTCGTTCGGCGACGATACCGTTTACCTCGAGAAATTTGTCGAGGAGCCGCACCACATCGAGTTTCAGATACTTGGCGACGAGTACGGTAACGTGGTACACTTGTATGACCGCGAATGTTCCGTACAGCGCAGAAACCAGAAAATAGTAGAGGAAAGTCCGTCACCATTCCTCACGCCGGAACTCCGCCGCGAGATGGGAGCCAAGGCCGTGGCTGCCGCCAAGGCCGTAAACTATCGTGGAGCGGGCACCATCGAGTTTCTCGTTGACAAATACCGCAACTTCTATTTCCTTGAAATGAACACCCGTTTGCAGGTTGAGCACCCTATCACCGAAGAGGTTTTGGGCGTAGACTTGGTAAAGGAGCAGTTGCGTGTGGCCAACGGCGAGAAGCTGCGTTTCCGTCAGGAAGATCTCTTCCAACGCGGACATGCCATTGAATGCCGTATCTGCGCCGAAGACACCGAGAACGGATTTATCCCCTGCCCCGGCGTGATTCGCCAGCTGACAGAGCCTAACGGCATCGGCGTTCGTATCGACAGCTACGTGTACGAGGGTTATGAGATACCTCTTTATTATGACCCTATGATAGGAAAGCTCATCGTATGGGCCACCACACGCCAGTTCGCGATAGAGCGTATGCGCCGAGTGCTCTACGAATTCAAGATTACCGGACTGAAGACTAACCTGAGCTACCTGCGCCGAATAATGTATGCGCCGGCCTTCGTAAAGGGCGAATACGACACGTCTTTCCTCGAGAAATACTCCCGTTCGCTGCAACGCACCAACGGAGACAACGAGGAAATAGAGAACATGGCACTCATAGCGGCCTACGTCGACTATCTGTTCAACCTTGAGGAGAACAGCCCCGTGCGCGTGGCCGACGCCCGCCCGATAAGCCGCTGGCGTGAGTTCGGACTGCAAAAGGGAGTGTTGAGGATATAAAAAATCGGACAAGTTGTATACAGGAGTTAAGGAGTTATGTAGTAAAGGAGTTAAGACAAATGACTTGCAGCTTAAAACTATTTATTCGGCTTATTAGGCCAATTTGTCTTATTTTCATTCAACAAGGCATTTGTCTTAACTCCTTTACTACATAACTCCTTAACTCCAAACAAACAACTCTCAAACATTAAATTATATGGAGATGCACATCGGCGACCGCGTTGCTGACGTAACGCTGGTCAATAAGGACGGAAACAAAGTGGAACTGACCATCGACGGCAAACCCATCGAGGTCGACATTGTGATGGCGGAGAACGGAAGTTGCTCCATTCTGCACAACGGCAACTCTTACAACGCCGAACTGATACGCGGCGAGGGAGGCAAGAATTATGACGTGAACATGTTTTACCGCTCATACCACGTTGACGTAGTTGACACCCAGGCTAAGTATCTGCGCATGCGCAAAAACAACGACGAACGCCAGTCTGACAAGATTGTAGCGCCCATGCCGGGTAAAGTTGTAAGCATACCGGTAAGCGTTGGCGACAAGCTCAACGCCGGCGACATTGCCATTGTGCTTGAGGCAATGAAAATGCAGAGCAACTACAAGGTAACGTCTGACTGTACGGTAAAGAACATTCTCGTAGCAGAAGGCGACGCCGTACAAGACAACCAGACGCTGATTGAGCTGGAGTTAAGTAATAATGAGTAGTTAAACCAAGGAGTTTAGGAGTTATGTAGTAAAGGAGTTAAGACAAATGACCTGCACAAATCATTGTGTTTACCAAATAAACCAGGCACACAAACCACACAATATGCAGGTAAGTCATTCGTCTTAACTCCTTTACTACATAACTCCTTGACTCCTGTCAAATAAATGAACAAATGACAAGAGAAGAAGCATATTCACGGTTCGAGGAGCTCGACCGTAAGGCTTCGCAGGGTGGCGGAGCCGCAAAGATAGAGAAACAACACGCCGCAGGGCACATGACTGCGCGCGAACGCATTGAAGCGTTGCTCGACAAGGGCACGTTCTGCGAGACCGACAAGCTGGTGAACCACCGCTGTACGCGCTTCGGGATGGAGAAGAAACAGATACCGGGCGACGGCGTAGTGTGCGGTTACGGAAAGATAGACGGTCGACTGGTGTTCGTCTATGCCTACGACTTTACGGTGCACGGTGGATCGCTAAGCGAGACTAATGCCGCAAAGATTGTAAAGGTACAGCAGCAGGCCTTGAAGTGCGGAGCGCCAATAATCGGACTTAACGACTCGGGCGGAGCACGCATCCAGGAGGGCATTTGCAGCCTTGCGGGATACGCGTCGATATTCTACCAGAACACCATGGCGTCAGGAGTGATACCCCAGCTTACGGCCATTCTCGGCCCGTGCGCGGGCGGAGCGTGCTACTCTCCGGCGCTGACCGACTTCATCTTCATGGTCAACGAGAAGAGCCACATGTTCATAACAGGCCCCGACGTGGTAAAGGCTGTGACTAACGAGGTGGTTGACAAGGAGGAACTTGGCGGCGCATACACGCACAGCACGAAGAGCGGAGTGGCTCACTTCATGTTCAACACCGAGGAGGAAACACTCATACAGATGCGCGAACTGCTGAGTTTCCTGCCGTCGAACAACATGGAGGACGCGCCAATCGTACCCTGCACGGACGACGTGAACCGTACCGTGGAGAGCCTGCAGACCGTCATCCCCGAAGACCCCAACCAGCCTTACGACATAAAGGACGTTATCGAGCCTATCGTTGACGACAACTACTTCTTCGAGGTAATGCCGCATTTCGCAAAGAACGTGGTCATCGGCTTCGCCCGCCTTGGCGGCCAGACGGTGGGCATCATAGCCAACCAGCCCGCCTTCCTTGCCGGCGTTCTCGACATCAACGCTTCCGACAAGGCGGCACGATTCATCCGCTTCTGCGACTGCTTCAACATTCCTCTCGTGACGATTGAGGACGTTCCGGGCTTCCTGCCGGGCACGGCGCAAGAGCACGAGGGCATTATCCGCCACGGCGCGAAGATTGTCTACGCATACGCCGAGGCCACTGTGCCGAAGATTACGCTTATCACACGCAAGGCATACGGCGGCGCGTACATCGTGATGGCAAGCAAGAACATCGGTGCCGACGTAAACCTGGCATGGCCGCAGGCCGAACTTGCCGTGATGGGTGCCGCCGGAGCGGTGAACATTCTGTACCGCAAAGCGAGCGACGAGGAGAAGGCCGAGGCCGTAAAAGAGTACGAAGAGGAGTTCTCCAACCCGTACCGTGCAGCCGAGCGCGGCCTCGTTGACGAGATAATAATGCCCCGCGACACCCGCTCAAAGCTGATAAAGGCACTTGAGATGGCACGCAACAAAAACCAGAGCAACCCGCCCAAGAAGCATGGCAACATGCCTCTGTAACCAACGGACGATATAATACGCAAGCGGAGACCGGACTATCCGGTCTCCGCTTGCGTGTTTTTATACACATGGTCAATGCCCTGCACCGACACGGCATTAAGCCTAATCAACCACAACACACGCTGCGACATAATACAATCGCATAAAAACCGTAACCCAAACAGCTTTATTTGATTACAATCGCTCTTATTTACGGCGTACATATCACAATTCTTTAATCATTTCACCAACGCTTACTTACAAACTAAAAGGCCGTCTTCAGCATTGCCAAAGACGGCATATCGGAGGCCCAAAGACGGCCTTTTGCAAGCTCGGAAGCCGTCTTTTAATCGAGAATTGATAGTTGATAAAGCCATAGTTCCCCATTCCCGACTCTCAATTCTCGATTGAATAAAGTCATTGGCGCATAAAAAACGCGCTACAACTCTTCACGAGCTGCAGCGCATTAAAAATATGTTTAACTAAAAAACCTTTTCGATTCGAAAGGTAACCTCACGGTCCCCTTTGTCATCCTAAATAATCATGAAAACTTTACCTTAAACTAATACTATTTACTAACCTAAACAATTTATTAACCTTTTGACGATGCAAAGATACAACGAATCCGCATTCCACGCAATACTTTCAAGTGTGTTTTTGTCATCTTATGCGCTTTTCTTGATGCAAATCAATAAATTGTGTGCGCAAACAGTATTTAAAATGCCCCATAATTTGGAAAAATGCGTAATTTGTTTTACTTTTGTGTTCACTTAGACAAAATACATTATCGACAATGCGGGTGCTTATAGTAAACACGAGCGAACGGACCGGCGGGGCTGCGGTGGCGGCCAACCGCCTGATGGAGGCGCTGAACAACAACGGCGTAAAAGCTAAAATGATGGTGCGCGACAAGGACACCGACAGCCTGACCGTAGCCGACGTGGGCGGCGGACTGAGGTCGAAGTGGCACTTCCTTTGGGAGCGCTGGTGCATATTCTGCCACCTGCACTTCTCCCGTGAACACCTTTTCGAGGTCGACATAGCCAATGCCGGCTCTGACATCACCGGCCTGAGGGAGTTTAAGGAGGCCGACATCATCCACCTGCATTGGATAAACCAAGGCATGCTCTCGCTCAACGGCATAAGGAAAATACTCGACTCGGGCAAACCGGTAGTGTGGACCATGCACGACATGTGGCCCGCCACGGCCATCTGCCATCTCACACTGGGCTGCCGAAAGTTCACCGAAGGCTGCTCGCACTGCCCGCTCATGCCACGCAAAAGCCCTTTCGGCGACCTCGCACGCAAGGTTTGGCGGCGCAAAATGCGCATAATGCGCACGCACGGCAGAGTGATATTCGTGACGTGCAGCCGCTGGCTTGCCTCCGACGCGAAGCGCAGCAAACTGCTCGAGGGCAACAAAATAATGAGCATACCCAACCCGCTTGACACAAGAACGTTCTGCCCCGGCGACAAGGAGGAGGCCCGGCGCATGCTCGGACTGCCACAGGGGCGGCGCCTCATACTGGCAGTAGCCCAGCGGGTGTCCAACGTCAACAAAGGCATGTCTTACCTTATAGAGGCCTGCCGCACGCTGGCACGGCTCAACCCGTCACTGGCCGGCAACCTCGGCGTTGTAATGCTGGGAGGCAGCGGAGAGGAAGTGGCCTCCAGTTTCGACGTGCCCGCATATCCGTTAGGCTACAGCACTGACGTTGACAAGATAGTAGCCGCCTACCGCGCGGCCGACCTGTTCGTCACGCCTTCACTGTCCGAGAACCTGCCAAACACCATCATGGAAGCCATGGCCTGCGGCATACCGTGCGTAGGATTCAACACCGGCGGCATACCGGAGATGATAGACCACCGCAAGAACGGCTACGTAGCGGCGTACAAAGACGCCGAAGACCTGGCCAGGGGAATATCATGGGCACTGTCAGAGGCCGACTATGACGGGCTCGCGCGCAACGCCGTGCGCAAGGTTTCGACGACATACTCCCAGCAAAGCGTGGCCTTGCGATATATAGAAGTGTACAACCAAGCCATAGCCTTCAGGCATTACAAGCTATGATCAAGTTCTCGATAGTCACCATTACCTACAATGCCGCCACCGTACTGACGCGCACCACGGACAGCGTTTTAGCGCAGACGTACCCCAACGTTGAGCATATAATAGTTGACGGAGCGTCAAATGACGGCACCGCCGACATGGCCACGGACTATAAACGGCAGTCGGACGCATCGACGAACGGGCATGAAGTACGAGTGATATCAGAGCCAGACAAGGGCCTGTACGACGCCATGAACAAGGGACTCGCCCTCGCAACGGGCGATTATGTGTGCTTTCTTAACGCCGGAGACTTCTTCCCCGACGGTTCCACACTATCCACAATACACGCCAACGCGCGCCTTGCCGAACGGCAGGAGGCCGGCGAAGGGCTGCCGGCCGTGCTCTACGGCGACACCGACTGGGTGGATAACGACGGCAGATACATAAGCCGCCGCCGCCTCACCCCACCCGAGACACTTACGTGGAGATCGTTCATGAAAGGCATGCTCGTGTGCCACCAGGCGTTCTACGCACGCACCGACATAGCCCGCAGGACGTCTTACGACCTGCGTTACCGCTTCTCCGCCGACGTTGACTGGTGCATACGGATAATGAAGGAAGCCAGAAGGATGGGGCTGCCGCTGGTAAACGTACATGCCACCGTAGCCGACTACCAGCGCGAAGGGCAATCGACCGAGAACCATCGGGCCTCGCTACTCGAACGGTTCGACATCATGAAGCGCCACTACGGGCTGCCGGCCACGCTGGCGATGCACGCCTGGTTCGTAATAAGGGCCGTACTGAAACCTGAGAAAAAAGCATGAGCCAACATACTAAATGCAGTCGGGAATACGGCGGCTTGTAAAGATTTATTTCGCGTTTTATGATTAAATAACTAAAATATTACCGACGAACACCCGTTTTACGGCTATCTTTGCAGTTGACACCACTATGTTACAACCAATAGGAAAGGTATGCAGATGAAAAAGTTTATTGTCAGCTTGACGCTGCTCGGGCTTGTAAGCATAGGCTCGATGGCGTTTATCAACAACGTCGACGACAACCCGCCGTCGCGCCGCCAGGCAAGAACGTACGACCGTAATACCGACGATGCGTACCGCAACGACGGTTACCGCCATCATCGCAGAGGCGGATGTTGCGGACAGGGCGACCGCCGCGACGACCGCAGACGATATGAATGCTGCGACGTTCAGTACGATTGCGGGGCATGCCACGACAACCGCTGCACGGTGGAAGACTGCCACCGTAACGGCAATTTGTGCGGGCAATGTGCCGAATGGTGCGACAACCGTCGCAACCACGGTCACCGCCACTGCCGTTAACAACGGCATGTACGCCAGGCGGAACGTAAGGGTTGGCGCAAGACTCCAGATTACACGGACGGGGATTAACGGACAAGGGAACGGCCACACATGGCTAAATACCTGTCCGCTAATCCCCGTTTAACGTACGGAGCAAAGCCTACGCGACATCAAGAGCGCGCAAAACGACAGGCGGCTGTCAGCTCACGCTGGCAGCCGCCTTGACAATTTATTGACTTTAACAATTATGAGTATCTTAAGATTTGACCCGGACGTATGCGCATACGCTTGGTAATGTGGTTGAGCTTACACAGCTTGTCGACCGTAGTACCGCGCTTCTTGGCGATAGAACTGAGCGTCTCGCCGCGCTTAACCTTATGATAGCGAACGTCGCCCGAGTTGCTCGAAGAAGCCTTGCGGGCCTTGCTTGAGCTGTCGCTGTCGTCAGCCTGGGCCATATCGCCTGCATCCTTGCCGCGTGCCTTGTTGGCAAGAACAGACTCGCTCCCGTATGAATCCTTGTGGAACATGTACGTGTCACCGGTTACGTCCTGGTTCCTGAAGTCGAACATCAGCGCCGGGTTAAGGGCCACGCCGCACAGACGGGTCTCGAAGTGCAGGTGCGAACCAGTGCTTCGGCCGGTGTTTCCACCCAGACCTATCGGCTCGCCGGCCTTCACTACCTGGTTTTCCTCAACCAAATGCTTCGACATATGGCCGTAGATTGTCTCCAGACCGTTGTAGTGACGGATAACAACGTAGTTACCGTAGCCCCTCGCCTCGTATTTCACAATCCTTACTTTTCCGCTGAAAGCGGCACGTATCGTGTCGCCGATATATACCTTTACGTCAATGCCCTTATGCATGCGCCCCCAGCGGCGGCCGAAGTTAGAAGTGATGACTTTGCTCGTCGTGGGCATGCAGAAGTCTCTGAGGTTGATTAAGAAAGAATCGGGAAGTTCCGTGGCGCGGTGAGCGTACTTGTTGCTCCATTCCTTATATAATTGGGCCGATGGTGAGCCTACTTGTTCCTTGTCGATAAGATTGCGCAGCGCAAGGGTGTCCACTGCCTTCATTTTCTTGTCTATCGGGGCTTGTCGTGCCAAAAGGTCCTGGGCTGAGGCCGTTGCAGCCGTCATTGTCAATATGGCCGTAATCGCGAATGTCTTTATTCTTCTTTTTAAATGCATGGTCTTTAGGTCATTGATTAAGATTGCACACCGGCAAATGTCGGCGCAAGGGGTCGGAGTGTTCCACAAATATGAAAATCCGAAGTTTTATAAAAACGTTGCAAAGATAATAAAAAATGTCAGAAGTTGTATTTTGTATTAACAACTTTATTGACCTTTTAACAAAGTGAACACCCTATCACTTGCATGGCCGGAGGCCATCACTTGCGCCACATTACATATCGCTTCGTAACCCACTGACACTCAGAAACATTATAAAAGGCCGCCTTTCGGCTTGCGAAAGACGGCCTTTTAGGGTGCGACTGACGGCCTTTTGGAAAGCAAAAGACCGTCAATCGCAAAACGTCCAAAAATCGGATGAATAAAGGTTTACGATATGGCGCCGAAATAAACGTTACTCTTGCGAAGGGCCTTTAGCCTTTGCCACATGACTGAATATTCGCTCTTGGAGCATGTCGGGTCGCTGTCCACTATCTTTGCGGCCTCGTCGCGCGCCATCTGTATCAGCTGTCCGTCCTTAGCCACGTTGGCAATCTTCAGGTCGAAGGCTATTCCGCTCTGCTGCGTTCCCTCCAGGTCGCCTGGCCCGCGCAGCTTCAGGTCGGCATCGGCAATGCGGAAACCGTCGTTTGTTTCGCACATTATATCAAGCCTCTTGCGCGTATCGTTGCTCAGTTTGCGCTTGCTCACGAGTATGCAGAACGACTGGTCGGCGCCGCGTCCCACCCTCCCGCGCAGCTGGTGCAGCTGCGACAGGCCGAAACGCTCGGCGTTGATTATTACCATGATGGTGGCGTTAGGCACGTTGACGCCCACCTCTATTACCGTCGTGGCGACAAGTATCTGCGTCTCGCCGCTTACGAATCGCCGCATCTCCTCCTCCTTTTCGGCCGGCTTCATTTTGCCGTGCACCTTGCCGAGCCTGTACTCAGGAAAGGCCTCACGCAGTTGCTCGTATCCCTCCTCAAGGTTCTTCAGGTCTATCTTCTCGCTCTCCTTAATCAGCGGATACACGATGTAGGCCTGGCGCCCCTCTGAAACCTGTCTCCTTATACCCGCGTACAGGCTCGTCATCTGGTCGTCATACTTGTGCAGCGTGGTTATGGGCTTGCGGCCCGGAGGCAGCTCGTCGATTTGGCTTACGTCAAGGTCGCCGTATATTGTCATGGCCAATGTGCGCGGGATAGGCGTTGCCGTCATCACCAGCACGTGCGGAGGGTTGTCGCTCTTGTTCCACAGCTTGGCGCGCTGAACAACCCCGAAGCGGTGCTGCTCGTCAATGACGACGAAACCGAGACGAGCAAACTGCACGCTGTCCTCTATCACCGCGTGCGTACCGACAAGTATCTTCACGCTGCCGTCGGCCAGTCCTTCGAGCACGCTACGGCGGCGCTTACCCTTCACTATGCCCGTAAGCAGCTCTACACGGACATCCATACCGTGCAGGAGCGACGTTATCGTGGCCAGGTGTTGCTCGGCCAGGATTTCCGTAGGGGCCATGATGCACGCCTGGTAACCGTTGTCCAGGGCTATAAGCATTGTCATAAGCGCGACCAGAGTCTTGCCGCTGCCCACGTCGCCCTGCAACAGGCGGTTCATCTGCCGCCCCGAACCCATGTCCTTGCGGATTTCCCTTATCACCCGTTTCTGCGCCCCTGTAAGTTCGAACGGCAGGTTATGGTAGAAAAAGTCGTTGAAATTCTTGCCTACACTTGTAAATACATACCCCCGGTATTTACGCTTACGGTCGCTGGCATAGCGCAAAATGTTCAGCTGTACATAAAAAAGCTCCTCGAACTTGAGGCGGAAATCAGCCTGCACAATATCGTCATTACACTTCGGGCAATGCTTTTTCCTGAAGGCCTCGTCCCTCGAAATAAGTTTGAAAGGCTGCGTTATAAACGCCGGAAGAGTCTCTTCCAGCGGAGTCTTGATACTGTCAAGAAGGGTTTTTATAAGCCGTTCTACGGCATGCGAGTTCATTCCCGCCTTCTTCATCCTCTCCGTCGTTACGTAATAAGGCTGCAAGCCCATCTGCGAGAGTTGCAGTTCTGAGGCGGGGTCGATGTCGGGATGGGCGAACTGGTAGCGCCCGTTGAACACCGTAGGACGCCCGAATATAATGTACGGCACGCCTATCTTCAGGTGCTCCATCATGTACTTGGCACCGGAGAACCATACGATGTCTGCCACGCCGGTACCGTCAGAGACATGGGCAACAAGCCTCGTACGATGGAACCCCATCTCGAACGTCTCAAAACTGAGAATCTTCGCCCTCACCTGTACAAACGCCACATCGCCCGAAATCTCGCCGATACGGTACACACGGCTACGGTCTACGTATTTATAAGGATAATACTCAAGCAAGTCACCATACGTCTTTACCCGCAACTCCTTCTCGAGCAACGCCTTACGGCGTGGCCCCACACCGGGTAAAAACTGTATGTCCTGATTGAGAATGTCGAGCATTTAGCATGTGTTTATAATACGGCTGAAACGTCCTGAAGCTTGGCTTCTACCACGTTTAACCCAATATTCTCGCCACACGGAGGTCGAACGGCGTCGTGATTTTTATGTTCTCGCGGTTGCCCTCGACGATGGTTATCTTCTGTCCGAAGCTCTCCACAACCGACGCATCATCCGTGAAAGCTTCACGGTAAGGCTGGCGATAAGCCTGCTTGAGCAACTGTATGTCAAACGTCTGCGGCGTCTGCACAAGCCTGTAGTCGTCCCTTGGCACCGTCTCGGTTGTTCCGTCGCCCACAATACGCCTCAACGTCTCGAACACCGGCACTGCCGGAATCACCGCCTTGGCAGTTCGGGCTGTCTCATAGCACGTCCTTATCACCTCAACCGACGGGAAGGGACGCACTCCGTCATGAATACCGACCACGCCTTCGGCGTCGTCAGGTATCATGTCGAGGCCGTTCTTGACCGAATGGAAGCGTGTAGGACCACCCTCGGCCACAGTGTACGCCGAGGTATAACGATGTTTCTTGCATAGCTCAGACCAGTATTCGTGCTGTTCTTTCGGCAGCACAAGAATGATGGACATGTAGGCGTCGTACTCGCGAAAACGTTTAATCGTCTGCATCAACACAGGCAGACCGTTGAGCGGCAAGAACTGCTTGGGCACGTTGGAGCCCATTCTCTCGCCTTTGCCGCCCGCCACTATCACTGCATAATCCATGTATATTAATATAAGGTTGTAACTCAATGGGCACAGAGAAGGCACTATAAACATGGCCGCCAAGCGGTGCCGGAATCCGTGCCGGCACGGTATTCCTCCGGCACTGCCCAACAGGCCGTAGCAGGTTTATCCCTGCTTACCGCCCCACAGTATGTCCATTGATTGTAATCAATACGGTAAAATCACTTCAACATAAGGTGTTTGTACATCATGCCTTCGGCCACACCGTCGGCGGTTTGCCTGTCGGTAAGGGCCGCGAGCAGGGTGTAGGCATAAGGCAGAGTGGCCGCTGGGCCTTCGCCGGTAGTTATGTTGCCGTCCACCGTACAAAGCTCATGGGTATAGTCAGCGCCTTCAAGATATTTCTCGAAGCCCGGATAGCACGTCGCGCGCTTGCCTTTCAGCAGGCCGAGTCCGCCCAGCACCATCGGCGCGGCACAGATGGCAGCCACCATCTTGCCGCGTGCGTTCTGCTCTACTACGGCTTTCTTGACGCCTGCATGGTCGTTGAGGTTGGTAGCCCCGGGCAGTCCGCCGGGCAGCATGAGCAGGTCAGCGTCGCTGAAGTCGGCCTCCTCGAAGAGCATGTCGGCCTGTATCTTCACTCCGTGGGCCGTCTCAACAAGCAATGAGCCGGTCACGCTGACGGTCTTGAACTCTACGCCGGCGCGGCGCATTATGTCTAAAGGTATGAGGGCCTCTATGTCTTCGAAGCCCGTTGCCAGGAATTCATAAACTTTTGCCATGGTTGTTTTATTTATTAATAGTGTTTTTTCATTAAGGGATAACGTAACAAGTTATGAAAGGGCGAGCGTGTCACGGCTTGCGGGAGCGGCTTACCCGACCCGACGCACGGCCTCAAGTGGCGTCCGTGGCGCCAGAAGCTTACCTAAGGCACTTGAGGTATGCCTGGATAGTGGGGTGCAACCCCATGTACAGAGCGTCGCAAATGAGGGCATGGCCAATGCTTACCTCGTCGAGCCAAGGTATGTTTTCGTGGAAATAGTGCAGGTTCACCAGGCTCAGGTCATGGCCTGCGTTGAGCCCCAGTCCTACCTCACGTGCCGTCCTGGCAGCCTCGACGAATGGGCGAATTGCCTCCGCGCGGTCGTCCATATATCCCGCGGCGTAGGGCTCAGTGTACAGTTCTACGCGGTCAGTGCCGCATTCCTTGGCCGCGGCAACCATCTCCTGGTCGGCGTCGACGAATATTGACGTCCTTATTCCTGCCTCCTTGAAGCGCCCGATTACATCGGTAAGGAATGCGCGGTTAGCCTTTGTGTCCCAGCCGTGGTTGCTCGTCAGCTGGTCGTCGGCATCGGGAACGAGCGTCACCTGCGTTGGTCTTACCTCCAGCACAAGGTCTATATATTTAGGTATAGGGTTGCCCTCGATATTCATCTCGGTCTTGACGAGCGGGCGTATGCCCCTCACGTCGCTGTATCTGATATGCCTCTCGTCGGGGCGTGGATGTACGGTTATGCCTTGCGCGCCGAACTTCTCGCAGTCAAGAGCCACCTGCAGCACGTCGGGATTGTTGCCTCCGCGCGAGTTTCTCAGTGTGGCCACCTTGTTGATGTTTACGCTTAATTTCGTCATTTTTTTGTTTTTTATGGATTATGCGATGTCCGTTATTCGGCAAAATATGTAATTTTGCAAATGCCTATAATCATCGGCAAAGTTACAAAATGTTTGGCATTTCCAAGCATGACATGCTTAAAAAGAAAATTAAAAGCTACATTTTATGGCACTTCGGAAAATGAGATTCGCCATCTTCGGCAACATATACCAGAGTCGCAAGTCGGCCAACATACAGAAAATACTGGCATGCCTTGACGAGCACGACGCCGAGGTGTGCATAGAGAGGCGGTTCTACGACTACCTGGTAAGCACGGGGCGCATAGCGGAAGGCAGCGTAGGGTTGTTCGACGACAGCCTGTTCGAGGCCGACTTCGTCATCTCCATGGGCGGCGACGGCACTCTGTTGCGGGCCGCGGGGCACGTTGGCAGCAAGGGTACGCCCATACTCGGTGTGAACATGGGGCGCCTGGGATTCCTGGCCGACGTGCTGCCGAGCGAGATTGAGGAAGCCATAGCGTCGCTGTACGACGGCAACTACGACATCGAGAACCATACCGTAATACAGGCCGAAGCTGACGGCAGGCCGCTGCAGGGCCCTTCATACGCGCTTAACGACATAGCAGTGCTGAAGCGCGACAATGCCTCGATGATAACGATACACGCCGAGGTTGACGGCGAATACCTCGTAACCTACCAGGCCGACGGCCTCATCGTGAGCACGCCCACCGGCTCGACGGCCTACTCGCTGTCGAACGGAGGCCCGATAATAGTGCCCTGCACGGGCACGCTGTGCCTCACGCCGGTGGCTCCGCACAGCCTCAACATACGCCCGATAGTCATTCCGGACGGCACGGTAATAAACCTTACGGTAGAGAGCAGAAGCCACAATTTCCTCATAGCGGTGGACGGACAGTCGGAGAAATGCGCCGAGGGCACAAGCCTGACCATACGCAAGGCGCCCTACACGATAAGGATAGTAAAGCGCAGCGGGCACCGCTACTTCTCCACCCTGCGCGAGAAGATGATGTGGGGAGCCGACTCGCGGGGATAAAAGGCTTAGCTTAACAAGACATACCGGGCCAATTCAGCCTATCGGGCCATCAGCCTTATCTATATAATTTGGTATATTAGGCTAATTATGCCCAATATGCCTGATAAGCCGAATCAGCCTAAAAAGACATCGACAATTAACTTTTAACAGAATAGCCAATGCTCAAATTAAGAATGATTATTGCAGCCGTGGTGATAGCCTTGGCCGCAAACGTATCGGCGCAGGACGCCGACTCGCTTTACGCTAAAGACCTGTTGCAGCCCGGCACGGAGGCGCCCGACTTCACTCTGGCGGCGCCCGACGGCACGCGCCACAGCCTGTCGGAGATGAAGGGAAGCTACGTAGTGCTCGACTTCTGGGCTTCATGGTGCCCGGACTGCCGCAAGGACATTCCCGAAATGAAACGCCTGCACGACATGTACGGGCAGAGGATTAAGTTCGTGAGCGTATCGTTCGACGACAAGAAGGACAACTGGACGCGCTGCATCGAATCAAACGGCATGGACTGGCTGCACCTTAGCGAGCTGAAGAAATGGAAATCGACCGACGTATCGCGCCTGTACAACATCAAGTGGATACCGGCCATGTACCTCATCGACCGCCAGGGCACGGTCATACTGTCGACCGTCATGATAGACAAGCTGGCCGCCAAGCTAAAGGAGCTGCACGAACTATAGTGCCGGATACAGCAAAACGGCTGGCGCCAATACCCGAAAGACAGCCCGGCAAGACATCAGCAAAAAAACAAAACGTCGCATTCCGCAATACAGAATGCGACGTTTTACGTTGTAATACGCCATCTTTTACAGTACGATTTGCCGTCTTTTAGATTGTAAGCGAAAGCCGGCAGCCAGCTTACGGAGAATCAACGCACATACATCCAGGAAGAAAATACGTAAGCAAAACGCGGCATAAACGTAACACTTTCAACCGCAATGGCATGTCATAACGTCCCTGCACGGACAAGACCTACTGTCGAACGGTGTCAATTATGCTCACCGCTGGTCTCCTTTATGATGAACACGCTTAGCGCCCCGGCCACGAGAAGCACTCCCGATACGGTCATCATGCTGCTCTGCTCGCTGCCGACAAGGCTCAGTACTGCGCCGCCGAGCGCCGCTGCTATTATCTGCGGAATGCATATCGTGCCGTTGAACAGGCCCAGGTAAGTGCCCATGTGGCTGCCGTTAAGGGCGTTGGTTACAATGGCGAATGGCATTGCCAGCATTGCGGCCCATGCGCATCCGATAAGCAGGTAGGGCACGAAGAGCACATACTGGTTGTGCACGAAGGGCACCATCAGGAAGCCCGCGGCACCGAGCGCAAGGCTGATGGCGTAGGCAGCCTTACGGTTGGCGAACCTCGGCAGGGCCACGGCCCAGCACACGCTGCCTATAGCCTGCACGGCGAAGAGTATGCCAACCCAGTTGCCGGCCGCCTGGAACCCTTCAGAAGTCGGGTCGGTAGTGCCCCAACAAGTCTCGGCGATGGCTCCGTTGGTATAGTTCCACATGTACAGGAACGCCGCCCAGCAGAAGAACTGCACCAGCCCGACCGTCCAGAAAGCCTTGGGCGCGTCGCGCAGCAGCCTCAGCCAGTTGACCTTGTCCTCGTTGAGCGGCTTCGACAATCCGTGATACTCGGCATATTCCTTCGGCGGCATTTCCTTCACCTTGACCGAAGTGTATATCACGCAAAGTATCAATATGGCCGCGCCGATGTAGAAAGAGTAAATAACGGAGTCAGGTATTACGCCCTTCGGAGCGATATTGCTTATGCCAAGGAACGTGAAAAGGAACGGGAAGACGTAACCCACGAGCGAGCCGGCATTGCACAGGAAACTCTGTATCGAGTACGCCAGGGCCTTCTGCTTCTCGTTAACCATGTCGCCGACAAGCATCTTGAACGGCTGCATAGCCATGTTGATACTCGTGTCGAGGAACATTAACGACACCAGTCCGAACACCATGGCCGTAGACACGGCCATACCGAACGACCCGGCGTTGGGCAGCAGGCACATCACTATAACCGCCACAAGCGCGCCGATGAACAGATAAGGTATCCTTCGGCCGAAACGGCACCACGTCTTGTCACTGAATGTGCCAACCAACGGCTGCACGATAATGCCCATCAAGGGAGGGAGTATCCAGAAATAACTGAGGCTGTGCGGATCGGCGCCCAACGTTGCGAATATACGGCTGATGTTGGCGCTCTGCAAGGCGTACGCGATTTGTACACCGAAGAAACCGAAACTCAGGTTCCAGAGTTTGGCAAAACTTAAATCAGGTTTTCTTTTCAAGTCAGTATTCATATTGTTTAAGGATTTATGTTAATTCACGATTCTCAATGCACAACCCAGTTTTGCACAAACTCAATTATGAATTATGCATTATGAATTATACATTACTTGGTGGTGCCCCTTACAATCAGCCTGGTCCTTATCACGCGCTTCTCCACCTTGTCAACAGGCATGCGCCCCTCGACCTTTGCGATAAGTATGTCGGCCGCCTCGCGCCCCACCTTATAGCCGTTCTGCTCTACGGTGGTAAGCATCGGGTCGCACGCTACGGCCCTCTGTCCGTTGGTAAACCCGCATACAGATATATCCTCAGGCACCCTAAGTCCCATGCGCTTGGCAGTGTACATTATGCCTATGGCCGTATCGTCGTTAATGGCGAAGAAAGCGTCGGGACGGTTGTCGGCATTCAACACCTCCGGCGTAATCCGCTCGGCATCCTCGCGGTTGTCGCAAATCTTCCTTATGCAGTCATTAGGATTTATTCCGTGCTTCAGCAATGCGTCATGCCAACCGTTATAACGGTTCTTCGAAATCTCGAGCGTCATCGACGAACCGTAGAAAGCAATGTTACGGCAACCGGTGCCAATCATATACTCTACGGCAGAATAAGCTCCCATATAGTCATCGACAACCACACGGCTGGCGTCCACGCCGGTGCAAATCCTGTCATAAAAGACAAGGGGCAACCCCTTGTTCATCAACGATATGAAGTGGTCGTAGCGCGAAGTGTTCTTCGACTGCGACACTATTATGCCGCACACCTTGTTCTCGTAGAACGAATTGCACGTCTCAACCTCACGCTCATATCTTTCGTCGCTCTGCGCAACAAGCAGCCTGTAACCGTATTTCAGGGCCTCGTCCTCAATTCCGCTCAATATCGACGAAAAGTAATAATGGGTGAATTGAGGGATTATTACCCCGATAATCTTCATCGTCTTGTTGTTACGCAACGACTCGGCCATTATGTTTGGACGGAAATCATGCGCCTTGGCATAAGCCACTATCTCGTTGCGCCGCTTCTCGCTTATACGCGGACTGCCTTTCAAGGCCCTCGAAACAGTTGCCACGGAGACTCCAAACTCCCTGGCAATATCTTTCATTGTTATAGGCACTCTGTTTTCAGGCATGATCCGTTTTGTTTTTCTACCGCAAAATTAGTTAATGCCTAACTATCTTTAAGATTACACCTTATAATATTTAAGGTTTTCAATGTGCAACCGATTGCGCAAACGAGAATGTATTTTTTAGTTAAAATGAAGAACAAATAATAATAAATGGGCGTATTTTTGCACATGTGAAAACTGACCTTGAGACTGCGTTTTTTGAGACGTAGAATTAAAAATTTAGTATTATAAATGTTAACTTTAAAAGTACAAGAATGATGAAGCAGGTAAAAATCAAAACCCCTATTAGGATCCTGTCATTATTGATCGGGCTATTCCTATCAGTGGGCGCCTTTGCTCAGAATGAAGTCAAAGGAATCGTTAAGGATGCTTCTGGTGAACCGGTAATCGGCGCTACCATCCGTGTCGTAGGACAAGACGGCGGCTCTATTACCGACTTTGACGGAAACTTTACCATCAAAGCTGAACCGGGAGCTAAGATCCAGGTATCTTACATCGGTTACAAGACCGTTGAAGTACCCGTATCCTCTAACATGGTAATCACTCTTCAAGACGACACCCAATTGCTTTCCGACGTTGTCGTAATCGGTTACGGCCGCGCAAAGAAGGAAGACTTGACAGGTTCGGTAACAGCCATCAAGCCAGATGAGATGAGTAAGGGTATCACCAGCAGCGCCAGCGACATGCTCGTCGGCAAGATTGCCGGTGTTGACGTAATCACCGCAGGCGGTGCGCCAGGCGCGGGAGCGCAGATCCGTATCCGTGGAGGTTCGTCACTCAACGCAAGCAACGACCCTCTTTACGTAATCGACGGTCTTACAATCGACGGCAACACGGCTACCGGTATGAGTAACGTGCTCGCTATGATCAACCCGAACGATATCGAGACCTTCACTGTATTGAAAGACGCATCTGCAACAGCCATCTACGGTTCGCGCGCATCTAACGGCGTCATCATCATCACCACCAAGAAGGGACGCAAGGGCACAGGCCCGAAATTCTCTTACAACGGCGATGTGACAATCTCAACCACCCAGAAACGCTACGACGTGCTTAACGGCGATGAATACCGCGCACTCGTTGACCAACTGTGGCCGAATGGAGATGCTCCTGCACTCGGCGACGCAAACACAGACTGGCAGGACGAGATATTCCGTACTGCTGTCAGCACATCACACAACCTCTCTATGACGGGCGGACTCAAGAACATGCCTTACCGTGTATCAGTTGGATACCAAAGCAACAGCGGTATCATCAAGACATCTTACATGAAGCGTTTTAACGCATCCGTCAACCTTGCTCCGTCATTCCTCGACGACCACCTGAACTTTAACATAACCGCCAAGTTCATGGCCGAGAAAGACAGTTATGTAGACTCTGGCGCGGCTATCGGCGGAGCGCTCGCTATGGACCCGACCCGTTCAGTGTATGACCACAGCGAAATCGGTGATTCTTTCTTTGGCGGATATTACCAAAACTATCAGTCTACTGACGCTTATCCTGATAAAAGCTGGAATTACACGTCAAATACCAATACACCTCAGAACCCCGTCGCATACCTCAACCAAAGAAGCTGCATCGCCAATTCGAGCGACTTTAACGGTAACGTAGAGGTAGACTACAAGGTTCACGGATTCGAGGACTTACGACTCCACGCCAGCTACGGCGGTCAGTACACCTCAAGCACACAGGACGACTGGTCGTCACCCTATTCTTATGACAACAACTATTACGGCTGGAACGGCGTAACCAAGTACTATAAGTACAGCATTACCGCAAATGCCTACGCACAATACATGCATACGTTCGGATCTCATACCATCGACATAATGGCCGGCGCCGAGGAGTCTCACTACCACCGCAGCGGATACAACCAAGGCATGGGATGGGATTCATATACAAACGAACCTTATAATGAATCATTAAGGAGCGAAAAGGAATGGGCAACCCATAACTCACTCGTATCTTATTTCGGACGTTTGAACTATACACTCCTTGACCGTTACATGCTTACCGCTACGTTCCGTGCCGACGGTTCTTCACGTTTCGCCAAAGGACACAAGTGGGGCTACTTCCCGTCAGTTGCACTTGCATGGAAAATCAACGACGAAAAGTTCATGAAAAACATCAAATGGTGGAACGAGTTTAAACTCCGCCTCGGCTGGGGTCAGACCGGTCAGCAGGATATCGGCTCGGACTTCCTCTATGCTACTCTTTACACTATCGGAGACCAATACGGACAATACCAGTTTGGTACAGGATCGGACTCGTTCATTTATACGGTGCGCCCTTCTGCTTACAATCCCGACCTTACATGGGAAACTACAACCACATGGAACGCCGGACTTGACTTCGCTTTCCTGAACAACCGCATTACCGCCAATATCGACGGTTACTACCGCAAGACTACCGACCTTATTCAAAACGTCACAATCCCTGTCGGAGTGAACTTCGCACAGCGCATGGACCAAAATATCGGTTCTCTCGAAAATTATGGTATTGAGTTCTCTATCGGAGCGAAGCCCATCGTCACAAAAGACTTCACTTGGGACGTACAATACAACGTTTCATGGAATCACAACGAAATTACCGAGCTTGTCGGCGGTAACGATGGCTACAAAGTAGAGAGCGGCAACACCATCTCACGCGGAACGAGTACGCACGTGCAGGCACACACCGTAGGTGAACCGGCAAACTCGTTCTGGGTTTACCAACAGGTTTATGACGAAAACGGCAAACCTCTTGAAGGCGTATTCGTCGACAGAGACGGCAACGGTAGAATCACCAACGACGACCGTTACTTCTATCACAGCCCGGCAGCACCTGTGTACATGGGCCTTACGATGAAGTTTACTTACAAGAACTGGGACCTGAGCTTCGCCCTACGTTCGTCGATAGGCAACTATGTTTACTACGACTTCCTGTCAAACAAAGCTGTCATCAGCCAGCCAGGACTTTATTCAAACAGCTCATACAGCAATACAACTCAAGCCGCTGTCGATTTAGGATTTACAGGCACAGGCACAGGCTCACCATGGCTCAGCGACTACTTCGTACGTAATGCTTCTTACCTGAAGTGCCAGAACATTACACTCGGTTACTCGTTCCCCGCTCTGCTGAAGTACAACGACCAGGACTACTTCTCCGGACGTCTGTACTTCACCGTGCAAAACCCGTTCATAATAACCAAATATGACGGTCTTGACCCTGAAGTATCGAGCGGCATAGACAACAACCCGTACCCGCGCCCCCTGAGTTTCCAGCTTGGCGTAAACCTCAACTTCTAATGAAGTACATACATGTTACATGAAATAACAAAAAGGATATAACAATGAAAAATATATTTTTTAAGACTATCGCGGCTGCTATTGTGGGCATTGGACTCACTGGCTGTGTGAACGATTTGGACATAAGTTCAATCGATCAGCAATCATCCAGCTCATATGAGGAGGAGCAGCTTTTCGCAAAATGCTACGGAGTGCTTGGCCTGACCGGCCAGCGTGGTGGTGCAGGCAATGGCGACTTGAGCGATGACGAAGGCGAATCCGGCTTCTACCGCACCACGTTCAACCTTCAGGAATTGCCTACCGACGAGCTTATGTGGGCATGGCAGACAGACCAGGACATTCCGCAAATCACGATGATTGGCTGGAGTTCAAGCTCTATCCGCGTATTGTGGGCATATACCCGCCTGATGTATGACATCACGCTGTTCAACAAATATCTGCAGGAAGTACCCGACAACGAAGAGTACAGCCAGAAGCGCGCAGAGATACGCTTCCTCCGTGCATTGCATTACTGGTACTTGCTCGACCTGTTCGGCAAAGTACCGTTCAAGACTGACTTCGACATCAACCAACTGCCTGTTGAATACAGCGGCGCCGAAGCATATGACTGGATAGACAAGGAGCTGACCGAAATAGAACCGCAGATGGCGGAGGTCGGCGCATTCTGCAACGACCAGTACTTCGGGCGTGCCGACCGCGGAGCGGCTTACATGCTGCACGCACGCCTTGCCCTCAACTCGAAGGTTTATACAAAAGGTGCAGTTGAGGATTACCAGAAAGCCATAGACTATTGCGACCAGCTGATCAACAGTGGAGCATACGACCTGTCACGCCTGGCCAAAAACGGGAACTCGGGCTACGCACAGCTTTTCATGGCCGACAACGACGTCAATACTGAAGCACGCCAGGAAATAATATTCCCAATCCGCCAGGACGGACTTCATACAAGACAATATGGAGGCTCGCTCATGCTGATTGCAGGAGCACGAAGCGCCGCTATGCCCAATTACGGAATGAGGGAAAGCTGGACATGCCTTTTCGCACGCAATGCCATGATTTCAAAGTTCTTCGAGAACCAAGACGCAATACCTCTTGCTAAAGAAGCCGCGCCTAACGATGCGACCTCAGACGAAGTAGTCGCGCTTGACGAACAATACGGCACAACAATACAAGACCTCCTCGACTTGGCCGGCGATGACCGCGCACTGTTCTACAGCGGTTGCGCCAACGGCGTACGAAAGCTGAAAACGGACAAAGTCTCAGCTTTCACCGACGGACTTTCTGTAGTAAAATGGACCAACCTGAAGAGCGACAATACTGCTGGACAGAATGTATCATGGCCTGATACGGACATTCCATTGTTCCGCCTCGCCGAAGCTTATCTTACCCGCGCAGAGGCTAAATATCGCCTGAGCGGTAACCCGAACGATGCCCGTGCCGACATACAGGAGCTGCACAACCGCGCAAACGCCGATGCCGTACCGGCCAATATCGACGAGATGTACATCCTCGACGAGTGGTGCCGCGAGTTCTTTATGGAAGGCCGTCGCCGCAGTGATCTCGTACGTTTCGACTGCTTCACTGGCAACAAATACGTATGGGACTGGAAGGGCGGCGCCGAGAACGGCAGAAGCGTTGACCCACACTTCAACGTATATCCTATTCCCGCCCAACACACCTTGGAAGCCGGCAACGGTAACCTGACGCAGAATGACGGTTATTAATCACATTCAAGACAACAATTAAAGCAAGAAGAAATTATGAAAAATATATTTAAAAGCCTGCTCGTTCCGGCCTTCGCCCTTGCGGTAGTTCCCTTCTTCACCTCATGTAGCGAGGACAGGGACGACAACCCTACGCTTAGGCAGCCGGCCGGTAACCTGACATTGACCGCTCCGGCCGGTTCGGAGACAACAACGTATGACTTGTTGAACACCGAGAGCCTGGCGGTAACGTCAACGGCTCCCGACTATGGGTTCTCTGCCCGGATACTATATCAAATCCAGGTGTCACTGACCGAAGATTTCGCAACGTCAAGAACCCTTGGCAATGTAAACCAAACGTATTCAAGCACCAACGCCACTCCTGAAGTAAGCTTCGAATGCAGGGAGCTTAACGACTCTATAGTATCGCTGTATCAAGCAGCCAACGGCGGAGCTAACCCGACGCAAGACCCCATGACGGCATACATACGTGTACAGGCCAGCGTCAGCGGCTCGAACACAGCCTATGTCTACTCCAATCCAGTAGCGCTAAGCGTGATAGCGCAATATGTAGAAACGACGCCTGACTTGTATTACATTGTAGGAGCAATGAATAGTTGGGGTGCAAATACAAATCACTTGTTATATCCGTCATCAACGACAGTCTACAGCTACACGACACAGTGGACTGGTGATGGGAACTTCAAGTTCTGGCTTGATTCCGAAATTGGCAATTGGGATGTTGCATACGGTTGCGCTACAGATGGCGACAACTCTGCTTCAGGTGCACTGGTTAACTCTGGTTCCGGTGCAATTGTAGTTCCTACAAAGGGTGAGTATTATACATTCACTGCCGATATTGAAAACATGACCTATACGTGGACAAGGCTTGAAAACCAGAAACCTGCTACATACTCGACAGTAGGCCTTATCGGAGTAGGCAACGATTGGAATAATGATATCGTCATGACTGAAGTTGCGCCACATAACTGGTATGTAAACACTACCATCACAGCCGATTGCGAAGTTAAGTTCCGTGCGGACAATGCATGGACAATAAGTTGGGGAAGCGGCATGGATCTCGCTGACCAAAATTACGGAACTGCAGACATTAACGGTGGAAATATGAAAATTGCCGCAGGTACGTATGACATTTACTTTAACGACATCACAACCGAATACGTATTCGTAGCAGCTGAATAAATATTCGTTGACACTCTATAAACAACCGCTTGCGCATGAGACACGGCGCAAGCGGTTGTTTTTTATTCAAGGTACATGTATCCATATAATATAATTTTTCAATTTTAATCTGTCATCTGTCAGAATCCAGCGTAACACTCTGGGTACAAGCTCTTTACGAACAATCATACAATCTCGCCTCTGTCAGCAGGGCTGAACCATTTTGAAAAAGATTCAGCCTTGCTGACAGACAGTTTCGAGTTCAGTGCGTTATAACTTCCTGATTATCATCGCATTACCACGAAGGCTGACAGATGACAGATACTTTCGCAAAAAATGGAATAGGACAAGGCGTAATTTGTCTTGCTCACTAACAAGTGGCATTCATTCTTTCCATTCAAAAGACTGCCTTTCGCGTTATAAAAGACGGCAAACGGCATTGTAAAATAAGGCCTTTCGCAAGCTAAAAGACGGCCTTTAAAAAAATATATTGCAACCGTTTGCACTAATATTTACAACTATATTGAAGAAAAAAGTGCCACGTAAGTTTGTAAAAATCGTAACTTTATATCGTAAAACACAAAAGAGTATACCATGAGACAGATTTCTACCATTATTTTTACATTGCTTTCGGTGACGGCGATGATGGCTCAAGGCTGGCCGTCACAATACAAGGGCGTAATGCTGCAAGGCTTTTACTGGGACTCTTACACCGACACGCAGTGGGCAAACCTTGAGTCACAGGCCGACGAACTGGCCGAGTTCTTCAACCTTATCTGGATTCCGCAGAGCGGGAAGTCTGCCAACTATCCAAACAATTCAATGGGTTATGACGACCTGTACTGGTTTACCGACTACACAAGCTCATTCGGCAACGAGGACCAGTTGCGCTCGATGATCAGCACGTTCAAGGCCAAAGGGCTTGGCACCATTGCCGACGTGGTGATTAACCACAGGGCTTCATTAGCCGATACGTGGATGAGCTTCCCCGTAGAAACATACAACGGCATAACTTACGAAATGTTACCGTCTGACATCTGCGCCAATGATGATAACGGGAAGGCTGCGGCCAATGCCGAGATAAAGCCGACCGGCGCAAATGATTCAGGCGACGACTTTGACGGAGCGCGTGACATCGACCACTCAAGCCAGAACGTTCAGACAATGGTAAAAGCGTATCTCGACATGCTGCTCAACGACTTCGGCTACACGGGTTTCCGCTACGACATGGTCAAGGGATACGCGCCGAAGTACACGGGTATGTACAACACGGATGCAAATCCCGAGTATTCCGTAGGCGAATATTGGGACGGCAACGCTTCAAGCGTTATCAACTGGATTGACGGAACTAAGGTTAACGGCGTAATCCAGTCGGCTGCATTCGACTTTCCGCTTAAGTATCACCTGCGCGACTGCTGCAATGCCGGCACAAACTGGAATAGACTTGAGAACGCGAGTCTGGCAGGAAACACTACATACAGCCGTTACGCCGTAACCTTCGTTGACAATCACGATACATACGGACGCGGTAATGACGGCGAGATAAAGAACAACATTCTCGCGGCCAACGCCTTCATACTTGCCGCTCCTGGCACTCCGTGCGTATTCCTGCCCCACTGGAAGGAGTACAAAGCCGACATCAAACAGATGATTCACGCCCGCAAGGCAGCCGGAATAAGCAACGAGAGCTCTTACGAGAAACTCAACCGCGCGGCAGGTCAATACGCAATCAAGGTAAACGGCGACAATGACAAGTCGGTAGTGGTACTGATGGGTAACAAAACATGGCCTGTAATGAAACCCACTGCGAATGATTATTATCTCGTAAAGTCAGGCGACAACTTTGCGTATTACCTGTCAAAGAATGCAGAAACGGCATGGACTGACATCCCGTCGGGCACATACGACAACGCCGTAAGCGTAACCCTCAGCGCAATAAGCACTACCGACAACGCCCAGTTGGTCTACACCCTTAACGGTTCTGACCCCACATCGTCAAGCACAAAGGCAACATCAGGACAGAAAATCAACATCGACGGCAATACGACCCTAAAAGTAGGACTGCTTATAGGCGGCCAGGTAACGGGCATTATCACGAGGACTTACACAATAAAACCGTTCGTTCCGCACGACATAACGGTCTATGTAAGCACCAAATGGGTTGCCGAGAATCCGGGATGGAAGGACATGAACGTATGGTCATGGGGCGGCGACGGCACACACGCTACGTCAAATCCAGAGTGGCCGGGCGACAAAGTAACCAACAAAAAGACCGTAAACGGCGAAGAATGGTACTATATGACATACCGGATGAACTCGTCTGACGACAACGTCTGCCTGGTTTTCAGCACTGGCAACGGAACTCCGCAGACCGTAGACATAAACAATATTAATACGGACAAATATTTCAGGATTTCAGGATACAAAACCGGAGAAAAACATAACGTAGACGATGTAACTGGTGAAATAACATCAGGCATTGCCGACATTACCATAAACGACCGGACAGTGACATCAGACATGAACGTCTACACCGTTGACGGTCGGCTTATAAGGCGTGCCGCAAACGGTGAAACAATAAATGATATAACAAAAAAACTTAAACGAGGTTTATACATTATCGGAGGAAAGAAAGTTATAATAAGATAAGATTATAATAAAATAACAATGTAAACGCCGCCTGCTGAACATCCGCAGGCGGCGTTAGTCGTTAATAAGGAACAATGTGAAGAATGAAAACGCTATTTTTACGGCGTCTAAATTTTGTTTTTCACTATTCTTGCGCTATCTTTGCAAAAAGAGGGAGTACACAGCATACACAGGGCTAACGCTCCGTCATCAAAAATAACAAATTAAGCAAAATACGTCATGGAGAACAAGAAGACACAATACATACGCTTCGACTGGGCAATGAAACGCCTGCTTAGAAACAAGGCGAACTTCGGCGTGCTGGAAGGACTGCTCACGACGCTGCTGAACGAACGGATAACCATAAACAGGCTGCTTGAGAGCGAGAGCAACCAGGAGGACGAATTTGATAAGTACAACCGCGTGGACATGCTGGCCGAGAACTCGAAAGGAGAACTGATACTTATCGAAGTACAGAACAACAACGAGTACGCATATTTCCAGAGAATGCTGTTCGGAACGTCGAAACTCGTAACGGAATATATCAACCGAGGCGACAGCTACAGCAACATTCGCAAGGTTTACAGCGTAAACATCGTGTATTTCTCGCTGGGAGCAGGCAAGGACTATGTGTATCATGGCAAGACTGTATTCAAGGGAATACACAACGGCGACGTACTCGAGCTGACGCCGTTCCAAAAACAGACGTTTAAGGTGGACACCGTAAGCCAGCTGTATCCTGAATATTACATCCTGAAAGTAAACGACTTCAACAACGTGGCGAAAAGCCCGCTGGAAGAATGGATTTACTACCTCAATACAGGAGAACTGCCCGACGGCGCAACGGCTCCCGGACTTGACAAGGTTCGCGAAAGGCTCAAGCTCGACAAAATGAGCAAGGACGAACTAAACGCGTACTACCGACATCTCGACAACATTGTCATCCTTAAAGACAACATTTTCACGGAACGTGAAGAAGGAAGAGCAGAAGGAAGAGCGGAAGGTAGAGAAGAAGGTAGAGAAGAGGGAAGAAAAGAGGGAAGAGCGGAAGGTAGAGCGGAAGGCGAAAAGAAAAAGAATATGGAGAACGCCATAAAAATGAAAAGACTCGGCCTGGGAACAGAGATAATAAACAAAGTAACAGGACTATCGCCTTCAGAAATTGACGAACTGCAAAGTTGACGGTATCATTAACATAGTCTTTATGCCGAACAACCTGCATTAAAATGAATACCACTAATATAAAATATGTGCGGTATTCATTTTAATGCAGGTTCAATATGAGATATAACTTTGACACATTTTTGTCCTTATACAATGATTATTTGACGTTTTATTCGTAACTTCGCAACTTGAAACAAGATAAAAAACTGACATTATGCTAACAGCCGAAGAAAAAAAGGCTATCATATCCCTGATACACAAGCAGGTTGTTCCGGCCATAGGTTGTACTGAGCCTATCGCCGTGGCATTGTGCGTAGCCAAAACGAAAGAGCTGCTCGGCCGTGTGCCCGAGACAATAGACATACAGTTGAGTGCCAATATCCTGAAAAACGCGATGGGCGTAGGCATACCGGGAACAGGCATGACCGGACTGCCGATAGCCGTAGCGCTGGGCGCGTTGATAGGCCGTCCGGAGCTAGAATTAGAGGTTCTGCAGGATTGCAACAAGCCTGCCGTAGAACAGGCAAAGCAATACCTTGCCGAAAACAGGCTCAACATAAGGCTCAAGGACGACGCTCCCGACAAGCTGTACATAGGGGTAACAGCCTGCGCTGACGGGCATGAGGCCGAAGCCCGCATTGCCGTAAAGCACACAAACTTCGTGTATCTGCGCAAGGACGGTGACGTAATAAAGGAGAAACCCATACACAGCGACAATGCCGGGGACGAAGAGGAAGTGGACCTGACGCTGCGGAAAGTCTATGAGTTCGCTACCGAAACCGACGTTGAAGAGTTGCGTTTTATCCTCGAGGCAAAGAACATGAACGAGGCCGCGGCGACCGACGGTCTGCACGAGAACTTCGGCCATGCCCTCGGAAAAACTCTGTGCAGCCCGCTGGGACGCGGAATCATGGGCGAAAACATCTTCTCCAAGGTGCTCGCCGCCACAAGTTGCGCATGCGACGCGCGCATGGCCGGCGCCATGATACCGGTGATGAGCAACAGCGGCAGCGGCAACCAGGGTATCTGCGCGACAATGCCCGTGGCCGTGTTTGCCGAAGAAAACCACAACACCGAGGAGGAAACTATACGTGCCCTCATAATAAGCAACCTCACGGCAATATATATCAAGCAGCACCTCGGGTCGCTGTCGGCACTGTGCGGATGCGTGGTGGCAAGTACCGGCAGCAGCTGCGGCATAACATATCTTATGGGCGGAAGCTATGAACAGATGGCTTTCGCGGTGAAGAACATGATAGCCAACCTTACCGGAATGATATGTGACGGCGCAAAACCAAGCTGTGCCCTCAAGCTGACATCAGGCGTCAGCACAGCCATACTGAGCGCCATGCTCGCAATACAGAACAAACATGTAACATCGGTTGAAGGCATTATTGACGACGACGTAGACCAAAGCATACACAACCTGACGGAGATAGGACGCCGTGGCATGGACGAGACCGACCGTTTCGTGCTGGACATAATGACACACAAGAAGAATTAAGAGTAAGAATCAAGAGTTAATAAAAACGACAAAGTGGGCTATCAAGCAGATTAGGCCCATCTGGCTAATCAGACTAATCGGCTTTACCAGGCCCATTCCCCTACCCTTCCAACAAATAAATTATGAAGAAACAGATATTTATCACCATGCTGCTTGCCGTCATAGCGATTGCGGCAAGCGCGCAAATGCAAGACCCAGTACACTTCAGCGTGAGCCAGAAAAAGGTAGCTCCGGACGAAATAGAAGTGACGTTCAGCGGCAAAATCGACGCCGGATGGCACGTCTACTCAACCGCGCTGCCGGCCGACGGCCCCATATCGGCAACGATAACTACCGAGAAAAACGAAGGGGCGGCGCCAAAAGGCTCGCTCGGACACAGGGGTAAAGAGATAAACCAGTATGACAACATGTTCGGCATGAACCTGCGCTTCTTCGAGAACAGCGTTACGTTCTACCAGCGCTACAAGCTCACGGGCAAGGCCTATCACGTAAAGGGCTACCTGGAATACGGTTCATGCAACGACGAGATGTGCATGCCGCCGACACAGGTTGAATTCGACTTTAAGGGCGAAGGCCCCGCCGACGCCCCCGCAACGGAAGAGAAAAAGGAGCTGCCGGCAGCGGACACAGTAGCCGTGGCTGACACAACGAAGGCCGACACAGCCGCCGTCGCGCCGCAGGCCACAGCCGATACGACGGGACTTTGGACGCCCGTAATAGACGAGCTGCGTGCCTTTGACGGCGCACAAAGCAACACTGGCCACTCATGGGTGTACATATTCTTCATGGGATTCGTCGGCGGACTGGTGGCATTGTTCACTCCATGCGTATGGCCAATCATCCCGATGACGGTGAGCTTTTTCCTAAAGCGTGCCAAGGACAAGAAGAAAGGCATACGCGACGCCATGACATACGGCGTGTCGATAATAGTAATCTACCTTGCGCTTGGCCTCGCCATAACGGCGATATTCGGCGCAAGCTCGCTCAACGCGCTGGCTACAAACGCCGTGTTCAACATCTTCTTCTTCCTGCTGCTGGTAGTGTTCGCCCTGTCCTTCTTCGGTTGGTTCGAGCTTACGCTGCCCTCGTCGTGGACAAACAAGGTTGACAACAAGGCTTCTTCAACAAGCGGACTGCTCAGCATATTCCTCATGGCGTTCACGCTGACGCTCGTGTCGTTCTCATGTACCGGCCCCATAATCGGCTTCCTGCTCGTCGAGGTGAGCACCTCGGGCAGCATAACGGGCCCAGCTATCGGCATGCTTGGCTTCGCGGTGGCCCTCGCCTTGCCGTTCACGTTGTTCGCAATGTTTCCCACATGGCTCAAGCAGGCGCCGAAGTCGGGCAGCTGGATGAATATAATCAAGGTGACGCTGGGCTTCATCGAGCTGGCGTTCGCCCTCAAGTTCTTCTCCGTGGCCGACCTTGCTTACGGTTGGGGACTGCTCGACCGCGAGGTGTTCCTCTCTCTCTGGATAGTGATATTCGGCCTGCTTGGCCTGTACCTGATAGGCAAACTTAAGTTCAGAAGCGACGGCGATGACAACAGGGCCATGCCCGTGCCGTGCATTGTGCTGGGCATGCTGTCGCTTGCGTTCACCGTCTATATGATACCCGGACTATGGGGCGCGCCGTGTAAGGCCGTAAGCGCGTTCGCGCCACCAATGAACACGCAAGACTTCAACCTGTACAACAACGAGGTGCACCCGCGCTTCAAGGACTACGAACAGGGCATGGCAGCCGCCAAGGCCGAGGGGAAACCGGTGCTAATAGACTTTACCGGCTTCGGCTGCGTAAACTGCCGTAAGATGGAGGCGGCTGTATGGACCGACCCACAGGTGGCAGACAAGCTGAACAACGACTTCGTACTGATATCGCTTTACGTGGACGACAAGCAGCCGCTTGACCATCCGATAGAAATCGTTGAGAACGGCAAGAAGCGCACACTGCGCACCATCGGCGACAAGTGGAGCTACCTGCAGCGCAGCAAATTCGGAGCCAACGCGCAGCCCTTCTATGTCATACTTGACAACGAGGGTAAGCCTCTGGCCGGGTCGTACAGCTACGACGAGAACATAGACCGCTATCTTGAATTCCTCAACAAAGGCCTGGGCAACTACAAGAAATAAGCCATAAGGCATACAGCCGACGGGCAGGCAAGGAGAACACGGACGCCATAGGGCTATACGTAACGGCTCCTTGCCTGCCCGTTTTTCATGCGATAAGAGACGCGACCTACGCGGCACGTACAATATGTCATAACAAGCTGACAGTCAGTATATTACATCAAGCATTGCGAAAGACGGCCTTTCAGTCTGCCAAAGACCGTCTTCCACATGCCCGAAGGCCGTCTTTTGCCCTGCCGTTTGCCGCCTTTTACAAAACGCACGGCAACGCCGACGGACACGCCACGCCATATACCAAAAAATAAACACGCAATGCTCGCATTTTCAAAAAAAAATGTGTAAGTTTGCAGGTAAATTGCAGTAGAAGTGCCGACACGGCACTATAACCCTCAAACAAACATTTCAATACAATGCAGGAAACAAGGCAAAACCGCATAGCAAGGCTGCTCCAGAAGGAGCTAAGCCTGATATTCCAGTCACAAACGCGCGCCATGCACGGCGTGATGGTAAGCGTCACGCGCTGCCGCATCAGTCCCGACCTGAGCATCTGCACGGCTTACCTGAGCATATTCCCGTCGGAAAAAGCTGACGAACTGATACAGAACATCACGGCAAACGAGAAGACAATACGCTACGAACTGGGTACGCGCGTGCGCAACCAGCTGCGCATAATACCCGAACTGCGCTTCTTCGTGGACGACTCGCTCGACTACATAGCGCACATTGACGAGCTGCTGAAGAAATGAACTTTCCATTCTACATAGCCCGCCGGTATCTCTTCTCCAAAAAGAGCACGCACGTAATCAACCTCATAAGCTTCATCAGCGCCGTAGGTGTGGCCGTGGCCACGATGGCACTGGTGGTCACGCTGAGCGTGTTCAACGGTTTCCACGACCTCGTGGCGTCGTTCCTTACGGCCTTCGACCCACAGATTGAGGTGGTTCCGGCACAGGGCAAGACGGCACCTGCCGACGACCCTATACTCACGAAGATACGCACGCTGCCAGAAGTTGACGTTGCCACTGAGTGTGTGGAGGACCAGGCTATGGCCATCTATAACGGCAACCAGGCCATGGTGATGATCAAGGGCGTTGACGACAACTTCGACCAGCTGACGCATATCAACGACATAGTGTACGGCGACGGCGAATTCTCGCTGCACGCGGCCAACCTCGAATACGGCACGGTGGGCATTCGCCTGGCCGACCAGCTTGGCATGAGCGCCGACTGGGAGGGCTTCATGAACATCTACGCGCCGCGCCGCGAGGGACAGCTCGACATGATGAATCCCACGGAAGGCTTCGTAGAGGACTCACTGATATCGCCGGGCGTGGTGTTCTCGGTCAGGAACGGCCGCTACGACCGCAACTATATCCTGACATCCATAGGCTTCGCACGCCGCCTGTTCGGGCAGCAGGGCATGCTGTCGCAACTCGAACTGCGCCTTAAACCGGGCAGCGACCTTGACGCGGTAAAGGCCGAGATGAGGGAGATTGCAGGCTCTAAATACCGTGTGCTCGACCGGATGGAACAGCAGGCAGACACGTTCAAGATAATGAAAATAGAGAAATTCATCGCCTACATTATCCTGACATTCATACTCGTCGTGGCCTGTTTCAACATAATAGGCTCGCTGTCAATGCTCATAATAGACAAGAAAAACGACGTCGTGACGCTACGCAACATGGGAGCTACCGACAAACAAATCACCAGGATATTCCTGCTTGAAGGGCGGATGATATCCGTCATAGGCGCAATTGCCGGCATACTGCTCGGCCTGTTGCTCTGCTGGCTCCAGCAGGAATACGGCCTCGTGGCACTCGGACGCAGCAGCGGCTCGTTCGTTGTCGACGCTTATCCCGTAAGCGTACACCCCGAAGACATCGTAATAGTGTTCATAACGGTCATTGCCGTAGGCTTCGTCTCGGTGTGGTATCCCGTAAGGTATTTTGCCAAAAGGCTCATAAATAATTAAGAGTTAAGAATTAAGAGTTAAGAAAATATGCTATGCACTTTGCGCATAAATCAAGGCATATTTTCTTAACTCTTAATTCTTAACTCTTAATTCTCTTTCATCTTTCCGCCCAGTCGCCACGGTCGAGGTTACGGTAGCTTATGGCCTCGGCCAGGTGTTGCGGCAATACGTCGGGCGAAGCGTCAATGTCGGCTATCGTGCGGGCTACCTTCAGTATGCGGTTATAAGCACGCGCCGAAAGGTTCAGGCGTGCCATTGCGGTGCGCAATAGCTCTATGCCTGCGGCATCGGGCTCGGCGTACTGATGTATCATGCGCTCGGTCATCTGCGCGTTACAATGAATGCCCTTGCATTCACTGAAGCGTTGCTCCTGTATCTGCCGTGCCCTTATTACCCGCTCACGTATGCTGGCGCTGCTTTCGCCTTGGGTTGAGCGCGAGATGGCGTTAAACGGCACGGGCGTTATCTCTATCTGGATGTCTATTCTGTCAAGCAGCGGACCGCTGATTTTATTGAGATACCGCTGTATTTGCCCAGGCGTGCATACACATTTATGCGTAGGGTCGTTATAATAGCCGCACGGACACGGGTTCATCGACGCCACGAACATGAAAGAACAGGGATATTCAATGGTATATTTGGCACGCGAAATGGTAATTTTACGGTCTTCGAGGGGCTGCCTGAGCAGCTCAAGGGTCGACTTGTTGAACTCCGGAAGCTCGTCGGCAAACAATACACCGTTGTGAGCAAGGGATATTTCCCCTGGCTGCGGATTGGATCCGCCGCCTACAAGGGCAACCTGGGAAATGGTATGATGAGGGGCACGGAAAGGACGTTGGGATATCAACGACATATTCCTGCCAAGCTTTCCGGCTATCGAGTGTATTTGCGTTGTTTCAAGACTTTCGGCCAGCGACAGTGGCGGAAGGATGGAAGGCAGACGCTTGGCCATCATAGACTTACCGCTGCCCGGTGGACCTATCATTATAAGATTGTGGCCTCCTGCCGCCGCAACTTCCATGGCACGCTTGACGCTCTCCTGCCCACGGACGTCGGCAAAATCGAGGTCAAAATTACTTTGCTGCTCATAAAACTCGCGACGGGTGTCTATTATTGTCGGCTCAAATTGTTCTTCACCGTTCAGGAAACGTACAACGTCAAGCACGTTATCCATACCGTACACCTTAAGCTTGTTCACCACGGCAGCCTCACGCACGTTATATTTAGGCACGATAAGTCCCTTAAAGCCTTCCTTGCGTGCCCTTATGGCTATAGGGAGGGCGCCTCGCACCGGCTGTATCCTGCCGTCAAGCCCGAGCTCGCCAACAAACATGTATTCCGAAAGATTGTCGGTTTTCACCTTACCTATGGCCGCCAACAGTCCTATTGCGAGCGGAAGGTCATAACCGCTGCCCTCCTTGCGCAGGTCGGCAGGCGCCATATTGATAGTAGTCTCCATAACGGGCAGCTTCAACCCGTTGTTCTTCAGCGCGGCAACAATACGGTCACGGCTCTCCCTGACAGCAGTGTCGGCAAGCCCAGTGAGGTGATACATCACTCCTTTGGAGATGCTGACTTCAACCGTCACGGTGGTTACTTCAAGTCCGTTTACCGCCGCGCAGTATGTCTTGACCAGCATTTTTTGCTTTAGTTAAGTAGTGTTTTCAGCTTAGATTCTATGTCTTCCAATGCCAAATTGCGCTCTATCACGCGGCCTTGGGCATTGAACAATATGTTTTCGGATATCCCGCCGAAACCAAAACGTTCGAGTACAGGACTGTCGAACATCATCTGGTCGCAAACGGTAATCGTAGATGTTGAGTCATTACGTAGCGAACGCATACATGCTTCACGGCTCGGGTCGAGATTAATGCCAATCAAAGCCAGTCTGTCTCCGTATTCTTCTTTCAGCCGTCTTAACCTGTCGCGCATGTTGCGGCTTTCATAATTCCAGTTAGCCCATGTGTACACAACGGCCACCTTACCACGAAACGAGGCGGCGCTAACAGCTTTCCCATTAATATCCTGCGCCGTGAATGAAGGTATCCCCGCACCGACAGCACACTGCTTAGCCGCCTTTACATAACGCAACATACGCGCAACGTTACCGTTCTTAGGCTGTGCCTTGTAAACAATCGCAATAAGGTTATCAGCCTTTCCGAGGTCGGCGTTTTCGGCAATGATAAAATATTTCCTGAGCAGATAAACGCTGACAGCCGACTCAGGATTGTTCTTGATGAACTGCTCGGCATATTTCAGTTCCTCAGGAGGTGACGCTTGGGATATTTGTTTACGAAAAGCGTTCATCAGCTTATTCTCGTCCGTACCCTCTATCTCTATTTCCTTAAGATGTGATGCGCTACCCTTTACGGTTACGGATTTGCCGGGTTCGGCAAAAACAGGCTGCTCAGAGTAGTTAGGAAATACGATAACTAATGTTCCCTCCTCCTTACACGGAGTTTCATACGCGAAACGTCCACCTTCAACCTTTATCGTATCGACGCCGTCGAACACTCCGTCAGGACTGTAAACATAAAACTCACCTTGGTTAAGGTTGAGTAATCGGCCTTCAAGACTGAAGTACCCCCTGCGTGAACCGCAGGCAACCAAAACCAAGGCGAGTGTTAAGATATAAATAAGCCGCTTCATGCGCCAGCCTTTTTATTTGCTGACTTTAGACAGCTCAAGGTCGTTATTAGCGTAAGTTGAAAGTGACGGGTCTTTCTGCAAAGCGCTCTTCAGGTAAGAAGAAGCAGCGTCATTGTTGCCCTGGCGTGCGTTGAGGATAGCCTGCAGATAATCTGTCATGGCGTCCTTGTTCTCAACATTGTTCAATGTTGTTGCCGCACCAGCATAGTTCTTGTTAAGAATCTGTGCCAAAGCAGTAGTGTTGCAGTTGATTCCGCTCAGGTTCTGCTCAGCAGTTGCATAGTCACCCTTTGCAAGGTTGAGTGAGCCAAGCACCTTATTGTAGTCAGCAACGGTGTTACCCTTTGCGATGTAGTTCTCAGCTTCACTTACGTTTCCTTCCTTAAGAGCGAGAATACCGAGGTTAGCGTTAACTTCAGCTGCGCTGCCGTTAATGCTCTGAGCCTTAGACAGATAGTTCTTTGCCTCAGCGTCGTTACCCTTAGCGAACTCGATTGCTGCTACGTTGTTGTAAGCGCGGTAGTCGTTAGGATAAACTTCTGTTGTCTTCTTATAGATAGCCTCTTTTGCGTCGAGATTGTCCTCGAGAGTAGCAGCATAGAGAAGCTCGTCAACGCTCAACTGAGTTGCATCGGAGTTGTACTGAGCCTTGATCTGGTCATCGCTGCGTCCGATTGTCTCATAGTTAATGATGAGGCGTGAACGACGGAGCTCAGGAAGAATACCGTCAGCAAGCTCGCGGAAACCTGCAGACATGTTACGGATCTGCTGCTCACGCTCTTCAGGATCCTGATACATAGAGAGAACGCGAAGGATCACGTCCTTATCCTGGATATTTGAAGCAGCAACAAGCTTCTGGAAGCCGTCCCAGTCCTGTGCAGTGTACTTACCGGTAACGTCACCCTGGAGCTCTGCACCTTTGAGTTGCTTCTCTGCATAGTCAACAGATACGTCCTGACGCTTGCTTGCCAGCTTGTCGTTGAATTCAACACCACCATCAGGAGAAGCGTAAGCGAGAACCTCTACGTTCTTGAGGTTAAGGGTCTCCTGGTTGTCGTTGATGTCCTTAAGCAGCTTTACGAACTCCTGTACAGAGTTGTTCTTCAGCTCGCTCTTACGCAGGTTAGCCTGGTTGATGAGGAACTTGATCTGAGACTCTTGCCTCTGTGCGCGAACGCGCTGGAATGTATCGGGAGCGATGCAAGCGCCGCTTCCTGCGAGAGTATTCTTGTAAAGTTCTGATGTTGCGATAACGCCTTCAGCAACCTTAACTGCCGGAACCTCGATTTTTTTCTTCTTCTTGCCATAGTAAGCGTCAAAAGTCATGTAGAGGTCGCTCTTCTGCATCTCCGGCACATACTTATAGTTGGCTTTCATCGTATAGTTGCCGCCCATCTTGTAAGAGATAGTCTGGTCATTGCCTTCTACCTTTTCGCCCTGGAATGTAGCGGCCTGGCCCTGTGCAGCCTGTCCGTTGCCGTAGCGCAACTCTGGAACTACTGTCACAACAGCTTTTTTCTTCAGGTATTTCTCGGGGAAGGTACCGTTGATTGTTACGGCTACTTGCCCACCCTTCGACTCAAGAGGATTAGGTGTAACGGTGAAATTGTCAGCAGACAGTTCTCCAAGTTTTGAAGAGCATGACGTCAGCGCAAGCACTGAAGCTGCCGAAAAGAATAAGATAAGATTTTTTTTCATAATGAAAGGTTTTAAATGATAGTGCCGCGAGCGGGACTCGAACCCGCACAGCCATTTCTGGCCAAGGGATTTTAAGTCCCTCGTGTCTACCAATTCCACCATTGCGGCATCCTTTGAGCGGCAAACGGGACTCGGACCCGCGACCTCAACCTTGGCAAGGTTGCGCTCTACCAACTGAGCTATTGCCGCGTAAATGTTATGCAAAGATAAGTCTATTTCTCGAAAGAGCAAATTAATTCACACATTTTAATATTAAATGTGTCAATTAGTAACCGAAAGTACACCTTGCGGGCCGGTTGTGCTTGCATGATAGCGTATCATCTTATCTCCTGCGTCACCGCTGACCACTATGCCTCCGTTGTTCATGTCATACTTGCGATGACAACTGCCGCACTCGGCCGTACCGTCACTGTTCATCGTGAGCGAGTAACGCGGCAAGCTCGAGTTTTTATAACAGTTCGGGCACTGGCTGTCATAGGCGTAGAACGTCGGCGGATTGTCCAGATTACCGAATCCAACGATAACTCCGGTCTCGTTATAAACGCCGAGTTTCACCGTACGGTTCTCGTCTATGGCCGTCTTTGCCTGCCTGTCAGACAGTCCCTGGTTGCTTGTAAAACTGAAATAATCGGCACCCGACGTCGTTATGCGGCAGAATATGCCCGGCGATTGGGCGTTCATTGCCGAGGCAAGGGCGGCACTACGGCCAGCATTGTTCTCGAAAATGAAATAAGCAGGATACCCACTATACTCATATTCGGTATCACCGCACGAGGTCAGCAATGTCAAGAGTGCTATTATTATATAATAGGTGTAGCGCTTCATTTCTTGTTTATTGAATGGGACTAATTGGCCGGATACGCCGAAATGGCAAATACGTCACGACTCTGAATACGGCCGGCGGCTACCGCCCGAGCAGTCTTTTTTCAGCCGTTTCCATCTTATCAAACGTAAAACCGCTGATGATATTGTCCATGAGAGCTGAGATTTTATCGTTGCACAGGTTGCCTATCGAGCCTTCATGGGTATGGCGTATGTCCTTATTTGGCGTAAACCGTCCCGCCTCGATGTCCAATCCGACCTTCTTGTAAGCGTCGCGGAAGGGCATGCCGGCGGCCGCAAGGCGGTTGACTTCCTCCACGGAGAACATCAGGTCATACCTCGGGTCATCGAGGATATGCTCGTTCACCTCCATCTTGTTGATTATGTAAGCGGCCATTCGCAGGCAGTCTTTCAATTCGTCGAACGCCGGCAGGAACTCTTCCTTTATTATCTGAAGGTCGCGGAAATAGCCCGACGGCAGGTTGTTCATAATCATCGTCACCTGCACCGGCAGCGCCTGTAGCTTGTTACACTTGGCCCGAATAAGCTCGAACACGTCAGGATTCTTCTTGTGCGGCATGATACTGCTGCCCGTAGTGCACTCTTTGGGCAACTTGACAAAGGCAAAATTCTGGCTGTTGAACAGGCATGCGTCGAAGGCCATCTTGGCCAATGTTCCGGCAACTGAGGCCATCGCGAAAGCCGTGTTGCGCTCGGTCTTGCCGCGCCCCATCTGCGCGTAAACGACATTATAGTCCATAGAGTCGAAGCCGAGCAGCCCGGTCGTCATCGTGCGGTTGAGCGGGAACGACGAGCCATAGCCCGCGGCGCTGCCCAGCGGATTGCGGTTTGCCATGCGCCATGCGGCCTGCAGGAACAGCATGTCGTCCGTAAGGCTCTCCGCGTAGGCGCCGAACCACAGTCCGAACGAGCTCGGCATGGCTACCTGAAGGTGTGTATATCCGGGCATGAGCACAGCCTTATACTGTTCGCTCTTCTGCAAAAGCTCGTCGAAAAGAACTTTCACAAGGTCGGCAATCTCCTTTATCTCATGGCGGATGAACAGCTTTAGGTCAACCAGCACCTGGTCGTTGCGCGAGCGTCCGCTGTGTATCTTCTTGCCCATGTCGCCAAGTTTGCGGGTGAGCATCAGTTCAACCTGTGAGTGCACGTCCTCAACGCCGTCCTCGATTACGAACTCTCCGCGCTCGCACGAGGCGTATATGTCCTTCAATTCGGCGAGAAGCTGTCCGAGTTCCGCCTTTTCGAGCAGCCCTATCGACTCAAGCATGGTGATATGAGCCATGCTGCCGAGCACGTCGTACTTGGCCAGGTACATGTCCATCTCACGGTCACGACCTACGGTGAAGCGCTCGATTTCCTTGTTCACCTCAAAGTTCTTTTCCCAGAGTTTTGTTGACATAATCTTTTTATTGTTAGGAGTTAAGGAGTAAAGAAGTTAAGGAGTTAAGACAAATGTCATGTTGCATGTACAACAAACTATATTTCTTATTTTGTCATCCTCGCTTTAACCGTCAAGGCATTTGTCTTAATTCCTTTTAAGCATCAAGACATTTGTCTTAACTCCTTAACTTCTTCACTCCTTAACTCCTTGCGTTATCAATACGGCAGCATTGCCAATGCCTCGGCTATCTTGTCGACGCCGTCCTGCAGTTTGCTGCCTATCATCGGCTTGAGGAACACGGGAATGTCGGCCTTCACCGTAACACGCATCTTGCATGTTGCGTCAGTGACGGGCAGCAGCTGCACCCAGAGGTTGAACGGTACGGGCGAGTTGGCCGTCTCGAACTTGATGCATTTAGGTTCCTCGCGGTCTATAATCCTAAGCGTTATGTTGCCTACTGGCGGCACGTTGACGCTAACCGTGTCGTGGTCGAACGTCAGGTCTTGTATCTTGTCCGCAGGTATGCGGTCCTTTATGCGGTCTATGTTGTTAAGGTCGCTAAGCGTGTCGTACACCAGCTGTTGCGGATGGGGCACCTGCTTAACGCCGCTTTCATATTTACTCATACTCTTTTTTAGTTGACGAGTGACGAGATACAAGTCGACAAGGAGATTTGCCGACAGCAAGACATACTGCTTGTCTGCTCGTCGACTTGTCCACTCGTCTGCTTGTTACTTAAAATTTGCCGGGTCCTTACGCCACTCGTGCAGCAGCTCGACGTCCTTCTCCGATATGTATCCGGTGGCCACGGCCTCCTCTACTACGTGCTCGTAGTCGGTCAGCGTCACAAGTGTTACCTTGGCGTCCTCGAACGCCTTTTGCGCTATGGGGAATCCGTAGGTGTACGAAGCCACCATGCCCACCACCTCGAAGCCTGCCGCGCGCAGAGCCTCTACAGCCTTCAGGCTGCTGCCTCCGGTGGAGATGAGGTCTTCAACGACTACCACTTTCGAGCCTTCGGGCAGCTCACCCTCAATGAGGTTGCCCATGCCGTGGTCCTTGGCCTTGCTGCGCACGTAGGCAAAAGGCAGGCCCAGCTCCTCGGCAACGAGCGCGCCCTGGGCTATGGCTCCCGTCGCCACGCCTGCTACGGCAGTAGCCTCGGGAAAATGCTCGAGCACTGCATGCGCCAGTTCAAGCTTGACGAAGCCGCGCACGTCGGGATAAGACAAAGTCTTGCGGTTGTCACAATAAAACGGCGACTTCCATCCGGAAGCCCACGTAAAGGGATTGTCGGGCTGCAGTTTGATGGCCTTTATCTTCAACAGTTTAGCGGCCAGAGCCCTTTTCAGGTTATTCATGTCTTAAATGATTTTATTTCATCAGTCAACGGGAACGGGCCGACGCCTTTCCCGCCGTTGTATTTTCCGTTGCAAAGTTACTATTTTTGGTTTGTAAATCAAAATAAAAACAGTGTTGTTTTTGCCATATTCAGCACCATGCCCCGCCACCGGTCACGCCCCAGCCTGCGCCCCGCGTGTAAACAGCTGATAATCAACGGCTTCGCGAAAGGCCGCCTTTTACCTTCCGAAAGGTGGCCTTTTACATCCTGAAAGGCCGCCTTTTGCTACGCGAAAGGCCATCTGTCAGAAACGAAGATACCATATCCCGCCACGCATACGACAGCCAGCCTCAACATATAACGAAGCAAAAAATCAATAAAATAACCTTTCTTTTGACCTGCAACGGTCGGGTTTCCCGTTTTTTTTACGTAACTTCGCAATTCAAAGGGATGAACAGACTTGCCACCATAACATGCATTGCGCTCGCCGTATTGTCGGCGGCGTGCACACGGCAGAGCGCCGGCGAACCGGTACGCGCCGTGTATTACTGGAGCACCGTGTTCGACATGGACAGCGTGAAGACGCGTTTCATGACCGAGCACGGCGTCAGGAAGATGTACATAAGGTACTTCGACGTGGTGCAGGACGACGGCGGACAACCAGTGCCCAACGCCACGCTGAGGTTCAGGACCGCCGTGCCCCGCGGCGTCGAGGCAGTGCCTACGGTGTATATAGTCAACGAATGCATGGCCGCCGATACTGCCGGACTTGCCGACAGGCTGCTCCGCCGCATACTGCAGATGAACTCCACCAACGACGTTGACGGCGTAAAGGAGATTCAGATAGACTGCGACTGGACACGGAGGACGGAAGGCCGCTACTTCGGTTTCCTGCGCACGCTCGCCTCCAAGGCCAAGGCCGAGGGGCTGGAGGTGTCGGCCACCATACGCCTGCACCAGCTCTCAATGGCTCCGCCGCCCGTAAGCCGAGGGGTACTGATGATGTACAACACGGGCGACTTTACCGACATGAGGCAAGAGAAGCCGATACTCGACATGCGCGACGCCGCCCCTTACCTTCGCCACATCGGCTCCTACGGCCTGCCGCTGGCCTCAGCCTACCCGATATACTCGTGGCGAATACTGTTCAGGGGCGGCCGCTACGTCGGCATAATGCACCGTGACGACGACCTGCCCGTGCTGCCCGGCGACTCGATAGTGACCCGCGTGCCTGACATTAACGACATTCTCGACGCCGCGCACGCCATCAACCGACGGCGAAGCGACGCCAACAGCGAAGTAATACTCTTCGACCTCAGCATACAGAACATAACCCGATATAAACCCGACGATTATGAAAAAATATTTGATAGCCATACTGCTGGGCGCCAGTCTGTGCACTGACGCCCCGGCATGCGCCCCCGAACGCCCTACGCACAACGCTTACATGTTCAGCGTGTTCCGCCGCGAGAGGATGCAGTCACCCTTCGCGCAAGACATGAACAAGTGGTGGAAGGCTTACGCCGACAACCTCAGGTCGGACGACCCGGAGTACTACAAGAACAACACCGACACCCTTCGCGCCATAGCCGAGAGCAAGGGCGACAAGGGTATGCTGGACTACATGCGTCTGCTGGACGGCTATCTGCGCGTAAGCGACGCCATGTCGATGGACGCCTGGGACTATCCTACGAAAGAGGAGCTGGCCGAGCGCGACAGCATTCTGCACCGGATACTGAAAGAGGCGCAAGCACACAAGGGACGGCACACGCGCGAACAGTTCGCCCTTATCACCATGCGTGCCAACATGCTGCTGGGACGCGACAAGGCAAACATGCTCTTCTGGACGGCAACTGCCTCGAAGCTGCCCTCCGGAGTGTGGCGCGACATATGCCGCAACATCTACGCACGGGCACTGCTCAACAGCGGACTGCGGCGCGCGGCGTGCGAGATATACGCCGAACAGGGCGACATGCAGAGCATAAAATGGTGTCTGCGGGGATACAGAAACCTTGCGGGTATCAAGAAAGTGTACGCCGAAGACCCCGACGCCTACACGCTGCTGTACCTCGTCCAGGATTTCGTCAACAACGTACAGGAGACTTGCGACGCATACACAACGGGCAATCCCGACATGCAATGGCTCAGGATAAAGGGCGCCGAACCGGTCATGAGGAATGACGCGGCGGCCTTCGTAAGCTTTGCCGACAAGGTGCTGGCCGACGGCAAGACATCGTCGCCATGCCTATGGCAGAGCGCGGCGGCCATGGTAAGATATCTGCTGGGCGACTACAGCGACGCCATGCGACGCGCCAACGAGGCTGCCGGCATGAAGGGCAGCCGCCGCATGAAGGACAACGCACGCTGCATACGCCTGCTGGTAAGGGCCACGACGGACACGCTGGACGGCGACTTCACCGCATGGATGGCCGACGAGTTCCGCTGGCTGGACAAGAAAATAGACGAGGAAAGGGACAATCCGCAGGAATACGCCAACCATTACACCGACGTAAAGGAGCGCCTGGCCTACCGTGTTCTTGCCCCGCGCTACATGGCCGAGGGGCGGCAGGCCGCGGCATTGGCCCTCTACGGAATGATGGAGGAGAACCAGCTGGACTTCGAGACGGACGGCGAACATGGCGACAAAGACTTCATTTGGCGCGGCGACTGGGCCTGGAACAAGGACTACACGGCCTGGAACGAGTACTTCGAGCAGCTATCCGGCATGCCGGCCGACAGTATCGCGGCATACTATGCATACCTGACGTCGGCCAAGACCGACGTGTTCGAGCATTACGTAGCGCAGCAGGTGTACCGGAACAAGGACTACTACAACGACCTGATAGGCACCCGCTACATGGCCGAAGGCCGCTTTGCCGACGCCCTGCCTTATCTTGAGCGCGTATCGTTGGACTATCTTCCGAAGCAGAACATCAGCTGGTACATGGCCAACAGGTCTTACATGTCGCCCCGCTGGTTTGTCCGCCAATTGCCCAACGTGGCGGATACAGACGGCCCGGAGAAGGCCGTACCGACAGAAAACATAAAGGTGAGGTTCTGTAAGGACATGATCGAACTGCAAGGACAATACAACCTTGCGCCCGCAGGGGAGCAAAGGGACATACGAGCATATGAGCTTGCCACGAGGTATTACCAGGCTTCGTGCTACGGCGATTGCTGGTTCCTGACGCATTACGCCAAGAGCGTGAACGACAGCGCGCGCGCCGGAGAGCTTGACTTCGCACGCAAGGCGCAGGAATACCTTACCGAAAGCAGCCGTTCAAGTAACCTGCAAATCCAGTACGAAAGCCTTTACGCGCTGGCATACACGGACACTGACCCGTGGTATACAGCCTCCTACGACCCTGAATACAACCTTGTGGTCACTCCGCGTCCGGCCTCATCGCAGTACAAGGCGCTCTCGGCACTCGCCAAGTTTGCTGATGAGCACCCGCAAGCAGTTGACGAACACACCACGAAGTGCGACGTGCTGAAGCGGTTTGAAGGCATGTAGTACGTCAAAACATCATTATCTGTTAAGCAAAAGGCAGTCTTTTACGTTTTAAAAGGCTGCCTTTCGTGTCATAGGAGTTAATATTTTAGTTTCTTAACATAACCATAACGCCCTGTAAACCAGCAAAGGTGAGAAGAAAGTTACCTGGGCACCGCCATGTAACCTCTTGACTGCCAGAAAATAAATCGTTAACTTTGCTCTCGGGAATGTATGATTTCCAATAAACTGACAACATTATTATTAATAAAGAAGACATGAAGGAAGAGCAAAGCTCAAGGCCATTGAACGCGCCGACGGACGGCAATGGCGACCGTGAAAAGAAGGAAAGGGAGATAAACATGCAGGTAATGGAGCGGTTTATACGCTTTATCAACACCGGCGACTGCGGCATAGGCGAAGGGATAATATCGCCCAACGTGGTATTTTATGCCCCGACATCGCCCGAACCGATGCATGGATTTAAGGGTTATAAGGACGTTCTTGACATGATGCGCGGCGCCATGCCTGACGTAAAATGGACGGCGGAAGAGATAATAGCCGACGGGAACAAGGTGATGGTAAGGTTCACAATGAGCGGAACACATACAAATCCGTTTATGGGAATGCCCGCAACGGGAAGGCCAATAAGCGTAACGGCCATGAACATATACGAGCTTAAGGACGGTAAGATAATCCGTGAGCACGGTCTGCCCGACCTCTTCAGCATGTTGATTCAATTAGGAATGTTGTCAGCCCCTGGGCAAGAACTGCAGGATTAATATCTATTGGTAGTAGTTAAAGGAGTTAGAAGTAGTTAGAGTCAAATACCTTGGCTATCATTATACATCCGGCAAGAGTAATGGCTTTAACTACTTCTAACTCCTTTAACTACAAAAAATTACATATATCCCAGCCAGCGAAGGATGTCGTTCAGGTTGGCCACAACCATTAGCAGGATAAGTATCCCGAAGCCTACATACTCCGCCTTGATGAGGAAATTCTCGCTCGGCTTGCGGCGCGTAATCATCTCGTAAAGAAGGAAGAGCACGTGACCGCCGTCGAGAGCGGGGATGGGCAGAATGTTCATGAACGCCAGAATGATACTGAGAAACGCCGTCATGCGCCAGAACATCATCCAGTCCCACGTCGGAGGGAACAGGCTTCCGATTGAGCCGAAGCCTCCGAGCGACTTTGCGCCGTCGGCCGTGAATACGTATTTCATGTCGTCAACATATCCGCGCAGCACGTTCACGCCGTACACGGCGCCTGCCGGGAAGCTCTCGAAGAAGCCGTATTCCAGCTTGACGGGCTTGTAGTACGTGCCCAGGTACGTGCGGCCCACGCCGAGAGTAAGGTCGGGATTGAGCACCATCTGCACAGTATCCCTCTTCGCCGGGTCGGTCTTATGGGCGAAGACTACCGTCGTTGTGCGCGCCTTAAGGCTGTCGGCTGGCGTCGTGGCGGCGGCCAGTACGTCCTGCATGCGGCCCATCCTGTCGTCAAACTCGTTCCATGAGTCGATGGACTGGCCGCCAATAGCCAACAGGCGGTCGCCCTTCTGCATGCCAGCCTTCATCGCCGGCGAGTCAGGCATGACACTGTCCACGTCGGCAGGGATGAACGGGCGCACAAACACAGGGTCAGCCTTGAGCATCGTAAGCAGGCTCATGTCCTCGGGCAGGCTGACCTCCACCTCCTTGCCGCCGCGCAATACGGTGACGGTGGAGGCGTTGGCTATGTCGCGGTACATGTCAACATCAAACTTGTTGAGCGTCTTTTCGTCAGTGCGTAAAAGGATGTCGCCGTCGCGGAAGCCCATATTCTTGGCCGCCTGGTTGAACTTCATGCCGTATGTCATGTCCTTGAGCGAATAGTAGGAGTCGCCCCAGGTGAACAGCACCATTGCGTAGATGAACAGCGCGAGGAGGAAGTTGACCAGCACTCCGCCCACCATTATCAGCAAGCGTTGCCACGCCGGCTTCGAGCGGAACTCCCATGGCTGGGCCGGCTGCTTCATCTGCTCGGTGTCGAACGATTCGTCTATCATGCCCGAAATCTTGCAATACCCACCCAGCGGGAGCCACCCCACGCCATAGGTAGTATCGCTCTTCTTCGGCTTAAATTCAAATAAGTGGAACCAAGGATCAAAGAACAGGTAGAACTTCTCTACCCTTACGCCGAACAATTTGGCAAAAAAGAAGTGCCCGCCCTCATGGAGCAGCACGAGAATCGAGATTGCCAGCATGAACTGCAGCAGTCTTATCAAAAATATTTCCATGTCTTTTTAGTTGACAAGCCACGGGCAGACAAGCAGACAAGGAGATTTGCCTTGCCGTAATAGGGCAGTGTCTCCGTAACTTGTGTTTTTAATGTTACTAACTTTCTTAATTCTTAACTCTTAATTATTAAATTTCCAAAAGTTCCGTTGCAACCCTCCTTGCCTCTGCATCAGTGGCAACGTAAGTATCGTAGTCGGCCTCGCCGCTGAACGCCACGCGCTCCATCGTCCTCTCGATAATGTCGCTCATCTGCGTGAACGAGCAGCGGTCCTCCAGGAATCCGTGGTTAACCACCTCGTTGGCGGCGTTTACAATGCACGGCATATTGCCGCCTTTCCTTATCGCCTCGAAGGCCAAAGCCAGGCAGCGGAACTTGTCCATGTCAGGCTCGAAGAACTCGAGCGGCTGGCGGAACAGGTCGAGCCGCTCGCCGTTAAGGTGCAGACGGTCAGGATAAGAGAACGCGAACTGTATCGGCAGGCGCATATCCGGCACTCCGAGCTGTGCCTTCACTGCTCCGTCACGGAACTGCACGGCACTGTGGACAATGCTCTGCGGATGCACGAGCACCTGTATTCTGTCTGCCGGAACGCCGAAAAGCCACTTCGCCTCTATTACCTCAAAGCCCTTGTTCATCATCGTAGCGCTGTCGATTGTTATCTTCGCGCCCATGGTCCAGGTAGGATGCCGCAAAGCATCGGCCTTGGTCACGGTGGCAAGCTGCTCCTTGGTGAAATTACGGAACGGGCCTCCAGACGCCGTAAGCAACAGTTTCTCTATCTCGTTGTCGCCCTCGCCCATAAGACTTTGGAAGATGGCCGAATGCTCACTGTCAACTGGAATGATGGGCGAATGGTACTCAGCCGCGAGCTTACATATAAGTTCACCTGCCACGACAAGCGTCTCCTTGTTGGCAAGACATATCTTCTTGCGGGCCCGGATGGCATGTATCGTAGGGCTGAGACCGGCAAATCCCACCATGGCCGTAAGCACCATGTCTATCGGGCCGGCCTCAACAATATCGTCAATGGCCTGTTTCCCGGCATAAACCTTTATGTCAGGAAGGTCACAAAGCAAGTCTTTCAGCCTCCCGTATTTGTCCTCATTGGCTATGACCACTGCCGCCGGGTTGAATTTACGGGCCTGTTCCGCAAGTTCGTCGACCTTGTTGTTGGCCGTAAGGCAGTACACTTCGTACAGGTCGGGGTGCTCTTCTATCACTTCAAGAGCCTGTGTCCCGATTGAGCCTGTGGAGCCAAGAATGGCAATCTGTTTCTTCATATATCCGGTGTTAAGCACTTATGTTAGCTTATTCTTATTACTCTCAGACGTTGATTTCAGTTCAAGTCAAGCAAGCCTTCAGGCAGACTTACCTTTATCTCACGGTTTACGCCATCGATTTCAGTTATAAAATCATCATTGACAGGTATCAATACATCCGTTCCCTGAGGTGTCCTCACCCCGAAAAGCACATTCTCCGTAGCGTCGTCAACATATGCGATTGTCCCTATCGGCTTGTCTTCGTCATCAACGTTGACGACAGTAAAACCTTCAAGTTCTTCAAGCGTAAGTTCGTTCTCGCCGCGGTCTGAAAGTTTCTTTGGGAAAAACACGTCACATCCCGTCAGTTCCTGAGCCTGCGATTTGTCGTCAACATCACAGAATTTTACAAGCGCCGTCTCTCCGCTTTTAAAGCGGTACTCCTCGAAAAAGAACGGAACGAGTATTCCGTCAACGGATAATATAAGGTAATCGGAGTCCACACGGTCAAACACGTCGTCACTGAACATGAACGACACTTCGCCTTTTACGCCGTGCGGCTTGCCTATACGGCCGATTCTATAAACTTCTTCTGCTCTAATCATTGTTGCTTATGGTTAAAGGAAATGCGGCCAACGTATCGTCATGCAATGCCATACAACCGCGATACTGCCAGCCAAGCAGTGCCATTACCGACAATTCAGATACGCTTGATGTTGGCGCCAAGCGCATTAAGGCGTGCCTCTATGTCCTCATAGCCACGGTCTATCTGTGCAATATTGTCTATGCGGCTGGTGCCGTTGGCGCTCAGGGCAGCGATTAGAAGGGCTATTCCCGCCCTGATGTCGGGGCTCGTCATCCGGCCCGCACGCAGCCTTATCTTGTGGTCATGGCCTACTACAACAGCCCTGTGCGGGTCACAGAGAATGATTTGGGCGCCCATATCGATAAGCTTGTCGACAAAGAACAAACGGCTCTCGAACATTTTTTGGTGGAACAGGACGCTGCCGCGTGCCTGAGTGGCAACCACGAGGAGCACAGAGAGGAGGTCAGGAGTAAGTCCCGGCCACGGAGCATCTGCCAGCGTCATTATCGAGCCATCGATAAACGACTCAATCTCATAATGCTCCATATGCGGTATTACCAAGTCGTCATTCTCCACATTAACCTTCACCCCGAGACGTCTGAAAGCATTGGGAATTATGCCAAGATTGCGCACCGACACATTCTTTATTCGTATGCCTTTGCCTACCATTGCCGCCATTCCTATGAAAGAGCCGACCTCAATCATGTCCGGAAGTATGGTATGCCGCGCCCCGTGCAGGTTTTCCACGCCGACTATCGTCAGCAGGTTAGAGGCTATTCCGCTTATGCGTGCTCCCATACGGTTGAGCAAATGGCATAATTGCTGTATGTAAGGCTCGCACGCCGCGTTATAGATAGTGGTGGTTCCCTTGGTCAGCACAGCTGCCATTATAATGTTGGCAGTACCCGTTACCGATGCCTCGTCAAGCAACATGTAACATCCTTTAAGGTTGCTACCGTCGATTTCAAACGTCCCGCGCTCGTCATTATGCGAGAACCTGGCGCCAAGATGCTTAAAGCCGAGAAAATGAGTGTCCAACCTGCGCCGTCCAATCTTGTCTCCTCCGGGTTTTGCCACCACGGCCTTACCAAAGCGCGAAAGCAGCGGACCTATCATAAGCACACTGCCCCTGAGCGAGGAACACTTACGTATGAACTCTTCGCTTTCGAGGTAATCAAGATTGATTTCCCTTGCCTTGAACGAATACTCGTTCTTCCCGATACGGTTTACCTTCACCCCAATGTCGGTAAGCAGCTTTATGAGGTTGTTCACGTCGAGGATGTCGGGCACGTTGCTTATCCTCACTTCATCCGAAGTAAGCAACGACGCGCATATTACTTCAAGCGCCTCGTTCTTGGCGCCTTGCGGAGTTATGGTGCCGCTTAGCGGATGTCCGCCCTCAATGATGAAAGATTCCATGTCACGGTGGTTTGTCGGTTAACGTGTATTCCTTTCGCTATCTTCTTTTGCGGCGCTTGTCTCCGGGCTCCCTCATGTTGCCTATGTTGAACTTGAACGTGTCAAGGTCAAGCTGTATCTTACCGTCGGTAAAGCGTGCCAGGTCTGAAGCTATCTTCTCGTCGTCGCTCGAACCGTGGCTCCACTGCATAAGGTTACGTTTCATCTGGTTGGCGGTAAGCCTGGCAAGTTCGTCCCTTTCAGGGCCAGGCTCCATGCCCTTCAGCTTGTCGAACAGCTCGAACATCATGCTGCCGTAATGCTTTATAGGGTTTTTCTGCTTAGGATAGCCCATCGGTTGTGGCTTCTTCAGTATGCTTTTCGCCTCGTTTATGTCTACGGGATAGTCAATGTCCAACCTGAAGTTGCTCATTATCGCAAGATGGTCCCACAGTTTCTGCTCATAGTCCACGTTCTCGCTGCTTTGCGGGAACATGCGCTCCATTATGCCGATAATAGTCTCGGCGCAGCGCTGGCGCTCCTCCTTGTTCTCGAGCGTCACGGCATAGTCGACCATTTTCTGCACTTCGCGCCCGTATTCGGGCAATATGAGCTTTTCGCGTTGGGTGTTATAGTCTAATCCTTCGATATTCATTTATATTTATTTTGGGATTTAAAGGGAATAATGTGGTTAAAGAAGCTTCTTCGGAGTTTTCGCCACAAAGTCTTTCAGGTAGAACGGAACGAAGTACGCCACGTCTTCTATCCGCCCTTGGTTAATGCGCTTCTCGGCAAGCGGGAACATGTACCGTGCCAGCGGCTTGACATCCTTTATCAGCCGGGCATTGCCGTTGCCTATTGCGTCGATGCACTTGCAGGCCCCGTTACCGAAGAAATACACCTTGCCTTTGTCAAGATATTCCCGGTATGTATCGGCGTCTACAACGTCAGCCTGCACCGGCCTGACTTCGTTCAGGGCGCGGTCGTACACTCCTGCGTACACCTCCATACGGCGTGCGTCAAGCATTGGACACAGCAGGGCGTCTTCTTCTATATCGTGCTCAAGCAGAACCGGCACGGCGAGCAACTCAAGAGTCGGCACGGCTACGAGCTTCACTCCGCGGCCGTAACATATACCCTTGGCCATGGACACGCCGATACGCAGGCCCGTGTAGGACCCTGGACCGCAGCTTACGGCCACCGCATCGAGAGGTATGGACCGATTGTCGATATACGACAAAGCCTCGTCCACGAACACGCCGAGCTTAACCGCATGGTTGGGACCGCTGTAGTCCTCCCTGTTGAATATGCACGTGCCGTCACGGCTCACGGCTACCGAGCACACGTCCGTGCTCGTCTCAATGTTTAAAATACACGACATAAAATGGAAATAACTTTTTAAATAACATGCAAAAATACGCTTTTTTCCTAAGAAATATGTACTTTTGCAAAAATTTAACTACAAAAGTGCTATGATACAATCGATGACAGGTTACGGAAAGTCTGTCGTAACTTTTAATGAAAAGAAGATACACGTTGAAATAAAATCACTTAACAGCAAGGCCTTAGACCTGTCAACGCGTATCGCTCCGCTATACCGTGAGAAAGAAATGGAAATCCGCCAGACAATATCCCAGACGCTGAAACGGGGCAAAGTGGACTTCTCGATATGGATAGAGAAGGACGCCGCTGCCGACGCCACTCCCATAAACGGAGCCCTCGTGGACAATTATTACAGGCAGATTAAGGCCATATCGGAAAACACAGGGATACCGGAGCCTCAAGACTGGTTCGCCACACTGTTGCGCATGCCCGACGTCATGACGAAAACCGATGTCGAAGAGCTTACCGACGAGGAGTGGAACGCCGTGCGCAACGGTATCGACACAGCCGTAAATGCCCTCGTGGCATTCCGCGACCAGGAAGGAGCCGCACTGCAAAAGAAGTTCTGCGAGAAGCTCGACAACATTGCCGCGCTGCTCGACTCGATAGAAGTTTACGAGAAATCGCGCGTAGAGAAAATACGCGCACGTATCGTCGAGGGACTAAAAAGCATACCCGAGATAGAGTACGACAAGAACCGCCTGGAGCAGGAACTCATATATTATATCGAGAAACTGGACATCAACGAGGAGAAACAACGCCTTGCCAACCACCTTAAATACTTCCGCGAGACAATGGACGAGGGCGTAGCCCAAGGCAAGAAACTTGGTTTCATAGCACAAGAGATGGGACGCGAAATCAACACCACGGGCAGCAAGAGCAACAACGCCGAAATGCAGAACATCGTGGTGAAGATGAAAGACGAACTTGAGCAAATCAAGGAACAAGTGCTGAATGTATTGTAAAATCATAGGAGTTAAGGAGTAATGGAGTAAAGGAGTTAAGACAAATGACTTGTTATAATGAAAAGGTGAAAAGGTGAAAAAGTGAAAAGACATTTCTACTTACTCCTTCCATCCTTAATCCTTTACTCCTAAACTACAAGTCATTTGTCTTAACTCCTTTACTCCATTACTCCTTAACTCCTAAAAATTTACTCCCAAAATAAAAAACTATGCCCGGAAAAATAATCATCTTTTCCGCGCCAAGCGGCAGCGGGAAAAGCACCATCATCGGCCGACTAATGTCACACAAAGAACTGAACATGGCGTTCAGCATATCATGCACGAGCCGTCCGCCACGCGGCACGGAGCGTGATGGAGTGGAATATTTCTTCGTCTCTCCCGACGAGTTCAGGCGCCGTATCGAGGCCGACGAGTTCCTGGAATACGAGGAAGTGTACAAAGACCGGTATTACGGCACGCTGAAGAGCCAGGTCGAAAACCAGCTTGTAAAGGGCGAGAATGTCGTTCTCGACGTTGACGTAAAAGGCGGATGCAACATCAAGAGGTTTTACGGCGACCGCGCCTTGAGCCTGTTCATCCAGCCGCCGTCGCTCGACGAGCTCCGCCGCCGCCTCGAAGGACGCGGCACCGACGCGCCGGAAGTAATCGAGGACCGCCTCGCCCGCGCTTCGTTCGAGCTGACTTTCGCCGACAAGTTTGACCATGTAATCATCAACGACGACCTCGACCGTGCCGTCAACGAGGCTCTCAAGGCGGTGGAGGAGTTTATTTCAAGGAGTTAAGGAGTAATGGAGTAAAGTAGTTAAGACAAATGACTTGAAAATGAAAAGGTGAGAAGGTGAAAAAGTGAAAAGACATTTCTACTTACTCCTTCCATCCTTACTCCTTTACTCCTAAACTACAAGTCATTTGTCTTAACTCCTTTACTACATAACTCCTTAACTCCAATAATATATTATCTATGCTCCAAACAGGAATATTCGGCGGCACGTTCAACCCCGTACACAACGGCCATGTAGAGCTTGCGCGCAGGCTGCTTGCCGTCGCACGGCTCGATGAAATATGGTTCGTTGTGTCTCCGCAAAACCCGTTTAAGCGGGCGCTCCACCTTCTTGACGACAACATGCGCCTCAAGATGGTACGCCTCGCGCTCGAGAACGAGCCGCGCATGACGGCATGCGACTATGAATTCGGCATGCCACGGCCGTCATACATGTGGCATACGCTTCAGGCAATGGGCCGCGACTACCCCGACAGACGTTTCACCCTGTTAATAGGAGCCGACAACTGGGCACGCTTCGACGAATGGTTTGCCGCGCGTGATATTCTTGCCAACTATCCCGTAGTGGTGTATCCGCGCGAAGGCACGGCGATCGACGCCACTACACTGCCCGCCGGAGTGACGCTTGCCGATACCGGACTCGTTCCGGGCAGCAGCACCGAGGTGCGCCGCCTGATAGCCGAAGGAGAGCCGTTCAGCCATCTCGTACCGCCACACGTGGCAGAGTTTATTGACGCACACGGGCTATATCGCTAAACGGTTATTATTAACGGATTTGCAAAAGACGGTCTTTAAGCTTCCCAAACGCCGTCTCTTGCACGCTAAAAGGCCGCCTTTCGCAATGCGAAAGACAGCCTTTTGGATTATCATCTAAAACCATCAATTATATCGAAGATGTTAAGGGAGTCAGTCCTTGGCTATCAGCACCACGGCGTATGCGCTTATACCCTCCTCGCGTCCGGTAAATCCGAGGCGTTCGGTGGTGGTCGCCTTAATGGAAATATTGTCCTCGTCGGTACCCATAACCTCGGCAAGACAAGCCTTCATGGCCGGCACGTGCGGATTGATTTTAGGCCGCTCGGCACACACCGTGGCGTCGATGTTGCCGACAGTATATCCCTTTGTGGCTATCAGCTCTACCGTCTTGCGCAGCAAAATCTTGCTGTCGACGTTTAAAGTATCGGCCGACGTATCCGGAAAATGGTAGCCTATGTCGCGCATATTGGCAGCACCAAGCAGCGCATCGCATATCGCGTGGATGAGAACATCGGCGTCGCTGTGCCCCAACAAGCCCATGGTGTGCTCTATTTTTATACCTCCGAGCCATAAATCACGCCCCTCGACAAGACGGTGGACGTCGTAACCGAAACCTACCCTTATATTCATTTATCGTTATATTTAAAATTAGTAGTTAAGGAGTTAAATTCAAGGAGTTAAGGAGTCAGGTAGTAAAGGAGTTAAGACAAATGACTTTTTATGTGAAGAGTGAATAACTGTAAGTCAGCATTAAGCTAATTAAGAGTGAAGATTTCATTGCCTGAACAGGCAGACTTGATTATTCGTTTCCCTTTATTAATTATTCATTTAACAGGGCATTTGTCTTAACTCCTTTACTACCTGACTCCTTAACTCCTTGAATTTATCTTCTGAACAAATCCTTGATTCCGTCCATGTCGAACGAAAGAGTGAAGCGCAGGGTCTGGTCGAGAGGGTTACTCTTGGCCGTGGCCCATACGTATCCGCAGTCAAGCGAGAACGCGCTCATGCGGAAACCGGCGCCGAAGGTGAAGTACTTGCGGTTACCCTTGTTCTCGGACTCGTGATGATAACCTGCGCGCAGGCTGAACTTGTCGTTGTAAACGTACTCCGCGCCGAGACTCCAGCGTATCTCCTGCAGCTCCTCCTTGAACCCGCCGGGAGCGTCGCCGAAGCTCTTGAAGATACCGGCAATGCTCGACACGTCGTAATAATCCGTCTGCACACGCTGCTGGTAGTCCTCCGTCGACTCGCCGTCTTCCTGGAGCGGATACGTGGGAATGAGCAGTTTGTTGGCGTCGGCAGCTATGGTGAAGCGGTTGTATTCGTCAATCGGCACCATAAGTGAGGCTCCCAGACGCATGTTTGTCGGTATGAACTCGCTGTTGTCGTCACCTCCGAAGGTTATCTTGCTACCGATATTGCTTATGTTAAGGCCCAATCCGAGCTGGCATTCACGTGCCCCTATCATTATGTAGTTCTGGTAGTACAACGCGATATCCGCCGCGAAGGCGCTACCCGGCGACGTGTCGTCTGTATAGTCATAAGTAAGGTCGGAGTAAATCCACCTTACCGCCGCGGCTATAGAGAACTTCTCGCTCAGCATAAGCGAGTAAGCCACGTCGATAGACATCTCGTACGGATTGATTGTCATGCCGGCAGCCTCACCCGTAGTGCTTACCTCTCCGAGCGAGAAATAACGCAACGAGGCCGACACTGCGCTATAGTCGCCAATGCGGTAATAGCCCGCAAGATAGGCCAGGTCCATGTCGTTGACGAGCTGTCGCAGCCACGGCGTGTAGTTGAGGGCCACGCCCGCGCGGCTGATACAGAACGGATACTTGGCCGGATTCCAGTATTGCGACACGACGTCAGGGTCGGTCGCGGCGCCCACGTCACCCATACCGGCAGCACGGGCGTCAGGGGCAATGGTCTGCGAGGTTACTGAATTGTGTTCGGGATTGAATATGTCGGTCTTTTCCTGGGCGCATATCCCGAGCGAAAAGACGACTGACAGCACAGTCAGCAATATTCTTTGCCGTGTCTTCATTGTTTCTTTTGGTTTTCTGATTATAGTAAATGTGAATGCCGTAAGTTTGTTTCCGCAAATAATGGAACGGCATTCTATTTAATAACTGATTTTTTCCGTGATTATTGTACAATGCGCCACGGCATTTGAAAAATAAGGAGCAACAAACGTGCAACAGGCCCCGTGAAGGTGTCAAGAATGCCTGTTGCACGTTGTTTGTCTGTCCGTTGTCAGTTGATTATTATCAGTTTCTTGGCTTTCGACACCATTCCGCCGCTGCCGTCTCCAATCTTTACACGGTAGATATACACTCCGGTGTCAAGTTTGCCACCCGTATCGCCGGTCAAATCCCAGTCGAACGTGTACGTGCCCGACGAGGCTATGCCGCTCTCGGAGTGCCTCCACAGCGGTCGTCCGCTGATGTCGAACACCTCGATTATCACGTCGAGGTTGCTTCCGGCACGGTCATGCGTTACGATGAACGTAGTGCCCGTCGTCGCGGGATTTGACGAACAGTCGATGTTGTAGACGTTGGGCGCGAGGCCTTCCACCACGTTGAAGTCGAGCGTTGCCGTCGACGAGTTGTTCATTATGTCCCAAGCGGTGAACGTAAGAGTGTGCTTGCCGGGCGTAAGCTGCGGTATGTTATAATATGTGCGGCCGCTGGTGTAGCTGCCGAAGTCGTACTCGAAGTTGTCGTTCAGCACGTAAGTGAGCGACATGTTGCCGTCAATTGTCAGCACGAGGTCGTGGCCTATGCTGCTGCCCGTGGTGTTTATTCCGTCCTTGTCGGTTATTTCGGCCACGAAGTACGGCGTAGTGTTGACGTTGCCGCCGTTCACGAACGAGGGCGAATTAAGGTAACAGTATATCGACGGGCCGATTTCGTCGTCGGACAGGTCGGCCGTTCCGCCTACCACGAAGTCGTCGTTGCATCCGTTCACGACATCGTTCGTCCCGGCATTCACGGCCAAGACATTTATCAGTCCGCTCTCATTGCTGTAGTCAATGTCCTTCGGCACAGCGAAAGTAAAGGCAAACTCGCCTCCGCGAACGCTGTCGTTACCGTTGAACAGCACGGTACTGCGGTCGTAATAGGTGAACGGCGTGTCGGCGCCTTCGTCCGAAGTGTTGTTAAGACGGCACACGATTAGCTTCTCGGCGTCTCTCACCAAGGCTGATACTACGCCGTTGTACGACGTATCTTTAGTGCCGTCAGCCGTTTCAATATGTCCCTTGATTGACACCCGCGAACCGGCGGCAAGCTGCGGATATTCGGCGGCTGACGCTACGGCAACGCCGTTAATGCTGTCTATCACGGCACCTGAGCGCGGTACGTTTAGCACCAGCGCGGGGTCGCCAAGCAGCGCGTATTGCAACTTATTGACCGTAGTGTCGCCCCCGGAGGTAACGAGCTGGTTCTTGGCCTGCCGCTGCGCTTCGCCTATTGACACGTATTTGCCGTCTGTGGGAGTAAGCAATGCCCTCAGGTAAGCACGGTTGATGGCGTTGTTGCGGTCAACGTAAACGGTGCGGGTGGTGCCGAAGAAAGCCACGGCTCCTCCGTTTTCGTTCAGCACAGTCACCTCTCCGAGGTTGTCTTGCTGCGAGTCATACGGCATGGTATTGCACGAGGCGGTGATCCATAGCGGCAGGTTCGTGTTCGTGAATGACGCGAAGTCGCTGTACGTGAGCACATACTCGTGCGACAGACCGGTAGGACCGCCGTGGCCGCTGTAGTTCATCACGAGCGCGCCCGCTGCCTGGCGCTGCTTTATCAGGCGTGTCGCGTCGGGGTAAGAGTTGCCCGTCGACGAGCTTTCACGCTTGTAGGCGTCCCACATTATGCGCTCAACCTGGAACGCGGGGTTGATTTCTTCAACGAGTGTCGCCATCTGGTCAGCGTCACGCATGTGCTGGTTGTCGTTGCCGTCGTCGCCCATGAACACGAACTTGTTTTGCCAACTGCCGGCGTTTGCGTTCTCAATGTAGTTGATGGTCTTGTCAACCATTATCTTGGCTTCAGCCTCGTTGCGCACGGGAAAGCGCCCCACGGCCACGTCGAGCTTGTCGGTTGCGAACGGATCGCCGCCCTCTCCGTCGTCAAGATAGCAGAAGAAACCGTCGTCAACATAGCAATTCACGTCGTTGAACGAGTCTTCGCTCTCGTGGCAGAGCAGCAGGTCGTCAGCGTCAAGGCTTGAACACTCGGTAGTATTGAGGCGGTTGTCCCACACACAGTCGCCGAAAAGCAGCAGGTATGACGGCATGTCCTCCTCCGAAGAGGCACGGTCGTACAGCATTTTCATGTACCGGCGGTAGGCGTTCGCGTCAGGAGTGCCGCTCGAGAACTCGTTATACAGCTCGTCGGCAGGCACAATGTTCACCCTCAGTCCATCGTGCTCTTCGTGAAACTGCTTAAGCCTTTGCGCCTGCGCGGTAAGCCTTGTCGACGTAGGAACGATGATAACCATGTCGGCCTGCGGGTCGGCATGATGGTCTTGGTTGGTTATGTTATATACGTATTCCGGCGAGGGGAACGACGTTGAGGACAGAACGGGACTTGGCCTCGGCGTATCATGGCTCACGGATATATAGTCGAGACGCGCCGGACCGCCCGACATCGTAGTTATGCTTACCGTGTTAGAGGCCAGAAGGTTGGATATCCTGTACGTGCCGTACATGTCCTTTCCGTGGTCGTACGTGCCAAAACTGCCTGTCATGATGGTGCCTACCACGGAATCATTGACGGCAATCTGCACGCTTGTAGATTGTCCGGCGGTGACGCAGACAGCCACCGTACCGGCCCCACCTTGGCCCGACACAAGGTCGAGCTGGTAGCTCTTGGTGGTTCCGAGGCTGATGGGGTCGTTCTGACAGAGGTTCCGTCCGCCCTGGTACCAGGCGTAGTTGTCAACCTCATGCAGTGTGTGGTAGTCGTCGGCAGAGGGGTAAAACGAGCTGACAAACGCCGCGCTGTCGACAGTAAGCGGCTCGCCGTCGCTCTCGGTCAGGAAATAATATCCGTAGTCCGAATAAGGATTGCGCGTGCGGCGGGTAGCGGTGTTGCTGCTCCACGACACAGGGCCTTGGGCGCGGAACAGCTTACGCCCGTTGACGGTGCACGTGGGCACCTCCTTCAGGTCGTCGTATTCAATAAGGTCTTCTGCCGTCAGGACTTCGTTCTGCAACGCTCCGCCGTATCCGTACACCTTAACACTGCTGACCGACGACAGTCCGGCGCTACGCACGAGGGCGTCGGTAATCTCGTAAACACCGGTCGACGGTACGCGGATTTTTGCCCATCTACCCGTAGCGAGAACCGAGTGGGCGGCATACCTGTCGGCAGAAGAGCCGCTGTCGGCCGTCCTTGTCAGCGCTTTAGCCGCAGACAGCGGACTCGACTTGATGTCTAACATGAAGCTGACGAGCTTCATCGGCTTGCCGTCACGCATTACGAGCGGCACGAACGACGCCTCAAGATGGCCCCGCTTGCGCTCAACCACTACGTTTACGGTCACTTCCGGCATTGCCGGCAGCTTCTTGTCGGTAATGTTGTTATAGCGCGACACGTCGGCGTCGCCCATCTCAAGAAACTCCGGATACTCTATGCTGACGGTATATACGGAGTCACGCCACTGGCCGTCGAGTGGTATCGAATAAGAGAAAAATGGCAGCACGCTGTCAATCTTCACCTCGTCAGCCGTGAGGTTGAAGAACTTTTGCCGCTTGGCCTGCGCACTTGCGGCACACCAGACCAGCAGCACGAGCAGCGGCAGTAATATTGTCTTCTTTGTCATTTAACGTTAAACTCAAGTACTTTACGGTCTTCGAGCCATCCCGTAAGATGGTCGTCAATGCTCACCGGGCCCACGCCTACGGGCGTGCCCGTATAAATAAGGTCACCCGTCTTGAGCGTAAACCAACGGCTGATGTAGGCTATCAGTTCGTCAACCTTGTACAGCATGTCGGCCGAACAGCCTTCCTGCACGGTGTTGCCGTTGATGTCAAGACGGAAATGTATGGCCTGGATGTCACGAAACTTGGCCACGTCAACCCATTCGCCGATGACGGCCGCGCCGTCAAAACCCTTGCACAAGTCCCACGGCTTGCCCTCACGGCGCAGGCGGGCCTGCAGCTCGCGGGCGGTAAAGTCAATGCCTACGGTCACGGCGTCGTAATATCTGTGGGCGAATCTCTGCGGTATGCTCTTGCCCAAACGGCAGATACGCACCACAAGCTCGGTCTCGTAGTCAATGCGCCCGAGGTCGTCGGGCAGGAAAAACGGCTTTCCGTCCTTAAGCAGAGACGAGTCGGCCTTGGTGAAAATAACAGGCTCCTCCGGTTTATATAACGCTCCGTCGAGCTCTTTATTGTGCTCGGCGTAATTCATTCCGACGGCAAAAATCTTCATATCTTATCCTTTATTATGATGGCAATGGCATGCACATGGCGCGCACGGGCATACCCGAAACAAAGTTAGCGCTTTTTGGTGAAATTGCAAAACAATGCCGGTCAAATAAATATAAATGATGAGTTGACGACATGAAATCCGCCATCGGGATGGGGCGTGATAATCCGCTGTTTTGCGAAAGACCGCCTTTTGCCTCCCGAAAGGCCGTCAATCGCAAGCTAAAATGCCGTCTTTCATCTCCTGAAAGACGGCATTTTACAAAGTATTGAATATCAGTTTGTTACGTTGCAAGTCAAAAGAGGGCATAAAAAAGGCGTCTGCTCTAACGAACAGACGCCCCAATGATAAAATATGCAAATTGTCCTTTAATGCTAAAAGATTACTCTGCACGGAGAGTGAAGCGCTTGAAAGCGACAACTGTCAACTCCTTGTCGGCAGCCTGGAGGTACTGTGACACGGTCTGCTTGCTGTCCTGGATGAACTCCTGGTTAAGCAGGCAAGAGTCCTTGTAGAACTTAGCCATACGGCCCTTAGCGATGTTCTGTACCATCTGCTCGGGCATGTTGGCAGCCTTCTGCTCAGCGGTCTCCTTCTTGATTTTGCGTATCTCTTCAGCCTGTGCCTCCGTGATGTTGCCCTTCATGATACCCTCGTTGATGTGCTCCTCGTTCTCGGCGATGTAGAGATTGAATCCTGCCTTCTTCAGTGCAGCCTCTACAGCCTTGTTGATTTGCTCCTCCTTGGTCTTCTCGATAGCAACCTTCAGCTCAGAGTCCTTAACCTCCTGGGGTACGCTTGCCTCGTCAAGAGCTACAGGGTTCATTGCGGCAACCTGCATAGCGATGGCGTGTGCCTGCTCCTCGGCGGGCTTGTTGGTCTGAACCATGGTGCAGAGCATGTGCTTGCCCATGTGGTCATAAACCGAAACATTGTCACCTTCGATATACTGGTAGCCGTCAAGCTCGGTCTTCTCGCCTGTGATACCAGAGCGGGCAACGACCTCGTCCTGTACGGTGCTGCCGTTAAGGGGCAGAGCCTTAACCTCGTCAAGGGTCTTGACCTTTGCGGCAACGGCGGCGTCAAGAATGCTCTGTGTCAGGGCGATGAAGTCCTTTCCGTTGGCAACGAAGTCGGTCTCGCACTTCAAGGCGATCATTGCGGCGAAACCGTCGGTAGCCTTAACGAGCACACAACCGTTGGAAGTCTCGCGGTCGCTACGCTTGGCAGCGATGGCCTGGCCCTTCTCACGGATTATCTCGATTGCCTTGTCAAAGTCGCCATTGCTCTCGGTGAGAGCCTTCTTGCAGTCCGCAAGGCCGGCACCGGTCATCTTGCGGATTTTCTGTATGTCAGCTATTGATACAGCCATAATGGTATTTACTAATATGTTTAAACGTTAGTCAAATGAAAATCAAGCCTCTTCGGGAGCTTCTTCCGCTGTCTCTTCAGCCTTGGGAGCTTCTTCCTCCTTAGCGGGAGCGTCCTTGCGTGCCTTGCGTGCGCGCTTCGGGCGGTCTTCAACAGCGTCAGCCTCAGCCTGCTCCTTGGCAGCCTTCTCGTCAGCCTTCTCTATCTTACGCTCCTCAAGACCCTCTGCGATGGCGCCGCAGCAAGCGTTGAGTATTACCTCGATACTGTCTTTAGCGTCGTCGTTAGCGGGGATTACGAAGTCTATGTCACGGGGATTTGAGTTGGTGTCGACAATGGCGAACACGGGTATACCCAGACGCTTAGCCTCCTTAACGGCAATGGCTTCCTTCATGATGTCGATTACGAAGAGCGCTGAAGGCAGGCGTGTAAGGTCTGCTATTGAGCCGAGGTTCTTCTCGAGCTTTGCACGCTGGCGGGTAATCTGGAGGATTTCACGCTTTGAGAGGTTTGAGTATGTGCCGTCGTTCATCAGCTTGTCGATGGTAGCCATCTTCTTAACTGCCTTACGGATGGTGGGGAAGTTGGTGAGCATGCCGCCCGGCCAACGCTCGATTACGTAAGGCATGTTAACTGAAGCTGCCTTCTCGGCAACGATTTCCTTAGCTTGTTTTTTAGTAGAAACGAACAGGATTTTCTTTCCTGACTTGGCAATTTGCTTCAACGCGTCAGCTGCTTCGTCGATCTTTGCAACCGTCTTGTTGAGGTCTATGATGTGGATTCCGTTGCGCTCCATGAAGATATAGGGAGCCATTGCGGGATTCCATTTACGCTTGAGGTGGCCGAAATGACATCCGGCCTTCAATAACATATCAAAATTAGTTCTTGACATTGTGTTCTTTTGTTTAATTGTTGTTGTTTACTTTCCTTTTAGTTTTGTTAGAACCAACCGACAGGTAACCGTCTTTCAGGCTGCCATTGGGCGGCGTTCAGGCCGCTGTGACATTCCGATTATGGCCGTTGCGGCGGGTCTCGCCGGTTTGGATACTAAACGCGAGGCTTGCGCTTCCGTAGCGGAGGCGCTTGAGCCAAACATTAACGCTTGCTGAACTGGAAGCGCTTGCGTGCCTTCGGACGTCCCGGCTTCTTGCGCTCTACAACGCGAGCGTCACGTGTCAGGAATCCGTGGTCCTTCAGGTTCTTCTTGTCCTCGGCGTTGATTTTCACGAGAGCGCGTGCTATCGCGAGGCGGAGAGCCTGGCTCTGGCCGGTGAAACCGCCGCCGTCGAGGTTGGCCTTGATGTCATATTTCTCGGCTGCTTCGAGCAACTGCAGAGGCTGCTTAACGACATACTGAAGTATGGCAGACGGGAAATATTCCGTAATGTCCTTCTTGTTTATAGTGATTTTGCCGGTGCCTTCGGTGACATAAACACGTGCCACGGCACTCTTACGGCGACCTATTGCATTAACTATTTCCATTATCGCTTCAATTATTTGTACTGGTTAATATCAATTGCTTTGGGCTTCTGTGCCTGCATGTTATGCTCCGTACCGTCGAAAATCTTGAGATTGTCCATCAGGCTGCGGCCGAGCGGGCCTTTAGGCAACATGCCCTTTACTGCGTGGCGGATGATTCTCTCGGCTCCGTAAGAGTGCTTGCGCAGCTCGGCAGGAGTGTTGAAGCGCTGTCCTCCGGGATATCCGGTGTAGCGTGTGTAGACCTTGTCGGTCTCCTTCTTGCCTGAGAATACCACCTTAGCAGCATTGATGATGATTACATTGTCACCGCAGTCTACGTGCGGAGTGAAGTTTGGTTTGTACTTTCCACGCAGGAGCTTGGCTACCTTAGAGCAGAGACGGCCTACAACCTGGTCGGTTGCGTCGATAACGACCCACTCTTTTTTAACCGTTTCCTTGTTTGCGGAAATAGTCTTGTAACTTAAAGTGTTCATTGTAAATTTAAAAATTACTACTAAAAAACGTTTTTAATTCTCCTTGAACGGCGATTCACTAACCGCTACGCTCGGCCAAAAGCGCAACTATTAACACTCCGTTCTGGGGGCTCTAAGCATACCCCCGATAATAATCGGCGTGCAAAGGTACACATTTTTATTATCAGCGCAAGAGCGGATGCACGATAATTAGATGATTATTTATAATGTTTAACATTATTTATCTAAATCAAAAGCCTAACCAAAGCCATCCAAACGAACTCGGCCTGACTGCCGCAGACAACGCCGTTGGTCATCCATGCCGATACGGCTTGTTTCTGGTGGATTTCCAATTGACCGTCTTTTATCTTCCAAAAGGCCGTCTTTCGCAAGCTAAAAGGCCACCTTTTACACGCTAAAAGGTGGCCTTTTGGAATAATATTGAGCAAAAGCAGGGGTTTGAATGGTTATGAAGCTCTTGTCAACGGATGTCGCATGGGCAAAAGAAAATCCCTTTCCCGTACACACGGTACGGAAAAGGGACACGATGTTTTTAGTATAGAAAAGGTATTTTATTTCTTTGCTTCCTCCGGCAGCATTATCACCTTAACGCTGTTACCGCCGCCGAATATCACGTCGTTGACAAACTTAGCCACCTTATCGGGAGTCAGGGCATTGACTATGTCCTTGTACTTTGTCACGGTATCAACGCCGTACTCGTCCATGTCATTCATCGCGCTTACCCAATAGCTGTTGGTCTTTGCGTCCTCGTCGGCACGCTTCAGCATCAGTTCCTTGACCTTGTTGAGCATGTCTGGGTCAACCGTCTTGCGCATCTTCTGTGCCTCGTCGTCCATTATCTGCAATGCGAGATCGCTCTTCTCCGGGTTCATCGGGCATACACCGATAAGCGCAGTGAACGGCACGTCGCCTCCAACGTTGGCAAATCCGACAGCCTGAGTAGAGTAAGCGGCGCCTGCGTCCTCGCGGATCTTCTTCAGGTATATCATCGAGAGCACCTGTCCTGCAGCGTCAGCGCATACCTGGTTCTCAAGCGAATAAGGTGCCTTGTTGTTGTACCAATACATATATACATTGGCCTTAGGCGTCTCCATCTTGCGGCGGAACTTGTTTTCAACCTTGCCCTGGGCGTAGGTCGAAACCTTCTTCCACTCCTCTTTCACTCCGTTTGCGGGCAGTGAAGCGATGTACTGCTCGATGAGCGGACGGATGGCAGCTTCGTCAAAGTTGCCCACAAAGGTAAAGGTGAAGTCGCCGGCGTTGGCTGTACGCTCTTTAGCAATCTGCAGAATGCGGTCGTAGTTTGCCTTCTTCAAGTCTTCAACCTTCAACTGGCGGAAGCGCGGGTTGTGGCTGTAGAGAGTGCACATGAGCGAGTCAGAGAATGCCGCATCGGGCGATATAGCCTGGTTCTTGAGACTTGTCTCGAGCATGGTCATCAGCGATGCGTAGCTCTTCTCGTCCTTCTTGATGTTCGTGAAGTTAAGGTAGAGCAGCTGGAACATAGTCTCGAGGTCTTTCGGAGTAGAGCGTCCGCTTACGCCTTCGTGCAGGTTGCTCAGCGTAAGGTTTACGCTTGCCTGCTTTCCGGCGAGCGCCTTCTCAAGCTCCGTGTTGTTGAAGTTGCCCAGTCCGCTTGCTCCAATCACCATACCGAACAGGTCTGCGTTAACAAGATCCTCTTCGCCGAGCAGTGACGAACCACCCTTTGAAGTTCCGCTGAGGATGACTTCATCGTCCTTGAAGTCGGTCTTCTTCAGCAATACGCGCGCTCCGTTAGACAATGTTAGTTCCTTATATCCAAGGGCTGCATTCTCCTTTTCGCTTACGATGCTTCCCTTTGCCGGCATTTCGGTGATGAGCGGCTCGTTCTTTACGTTGTCAACCCAAGCCGTGAGCTGCTCGCCATGTACGGCATCGATGGCTTTCTTGATTGACTCAGGTGTAGGATAAACGGCTCCTTCCTTCTCAGTGTACTCGGCGAATACCACGAGGTTGGTGTCAGTTTCGCTCACAAGCTCCTTTATTATCTCGTTAGCGAGGTCAACGGGGAGCATTGGAGCAATCTGCTGCATTGTCATATACTGGTCTTCAATAGACGGAATCGGCTCATTACCGAGGAAGTGGTCACGGTATTGATCGCCCCAGAAGTCGTTTTTCTGCTTGTCGCGGTTGGTGTAAATCTTCTCCAGCTGGCTCATGTACTCGTCCTTTGCGCGTACGTATTCAGTAGCGGTGAAACCGCACTTAGCGGCGCGAAGCACCTCACGGAGCGCTGCGGAAACAGCCTCTTCGGTCTTGCCCGGCTTGGGAATGCAGACTATATTGAACGCATCCTTTGTCTTTGAGTAGATGTATTCACCGTCATATACAAACGCCTGAACGAACGGACAGTCTGGGTTCTGCGATATTTCATTAAGACGTGAGTTAATCATCGAGGTCGAAAGGTCGGTTGCATACTGCTGTATGAGATACAACATATTACCCTTCAGACTGTCGGGCACGGCCTCATGCTTCATGAATATCTGCACAACGTCAACCCTCTGTTCCTTGTCTTTGTCAACAAGGATGATTGCCTCGTTATTATCCGGCACTTGTTCATCAACCACCGGCACGGCATTCGGGTCGAGCTTAATTCCGCTGAACATTTCCTTTATCTTCTGTTCGGTGCGGTCAACGTCGACGTCACCCACCACGATGATGGCCTGGTTGTCGGGTCTGTACCACTTATGATAGTACGCACGCAGAGCCTCGGGCTTGAAGTTGTCGATTACCGACATGAGTCCGATAGGCATGCGCTTGCCGTACTTGCTGCCCGGATACAGTTTCTCGAGGTTGCGCTCGAGCATTCTCTGGCCGGCAGACGAGCTCTGGCGCCATTCGTCATGTATCACTCCGCGCTCCTTGTCTATTTCCTTAGCGTCGAGCGTCAGGCCATTCGACCAGTCCTTGAGTATGAGCAGGCACGAGTCGAGCGACGCAACATTAGCAGAAGGCACGTTGCACACACGGTAAACAGTCTGGTCAACGGCAGTGTAAGCGTTCAAGTCGGAGCCGAACTCAACGCCTATTGAGCGCAAGTATTCGATGAGTCTGTCGCCCGGGTAGTTGTCAGAGCCGTTGAAGGCCATGTGCTCCAGGAAGTGTGCAAGTCCTCTCTGGTCTTCCTCCTCCTGGATAGAGCCTACGCGCTGGGCGATGTAGAAGTTAACACGATGTTCGGGATAACCGTTATGACGGATGTAATACGTAAGGCCGTTAGGCAGCTTGCCTATCCTTACAGCAGAGTCGACGGGTATCGAAGGCATCTGCATTCCTTGCGCCATAACCGCCGCCGCGCTTGTGATAAACAACACGGCAGCAACAAGCAAGTGTTTTAATTTCATAAAAATTTGTTTAAAATGGTTCTACAAATATAGGTTTTTATTATTTCAAGATTGCCGTTTTTATGCCAAATTTAATAATTTTTATATCTTTCGTAGTCAAAAACGGCTATTACATATAATAACAGATTGCGGGCGTAACTTCAGCCGTCGCTGTACTCAAGAATGTCTCCCGGCTGGCATTCGAGCTCACGGCAGATGGCTTCGAGCGTGGAGAAACGCACGGCGCGGGCCTTGCCCGTCTTCAGGATGGACAGGTTAGCCTGGGTAAGGCCTACCTTCTCGGCCAACTCGCCAAGCGAAATCTTGCGTTTAGCCATCACGACGTCGAGGTTTACTATTATTCTTCCCATATCTTAAACGGTAAAAGGTAAAAAAGTGAAAATGTGAAACGGCAAGGCATTCGTGCATTTCACTCCTTTAGCCTCATCAACTCTTTCAGTTCAATTTATTCCTTAATTTACTTATATCGTCAGTTCCTGGTCCTCCTTCATCCTAAGACCGATGGCGAAAGCCTCGGCCATTACGAGCGAGAAGAGGCCGAAAATAATACCCGAAAGGTTTGCGGCCGAGCCATAGTCGACGTTATATCCGTCAAGGCTGAACACCTGTTGGGCAAGATACGTGTCGTAACAGCCGTCGGCCGTGGCGATAATCCCCGCCCCTACAAGGCACCAGCCCATGACTCGCAGCAGCCGTAAGTTGCCCCGCATGAATATCCGGTTCTTGTTGACATTGCGCACGAAGAGGACAAACGACACGAATGCCGCGGCCGACAAGACGCCGAACAGCAGCGTATAGAACAGCTTAAAAATCACAGTAAACAAGCCCGTAGGCCCGTCCATGGGCACTATCAGCTGCGTAGGCCATGCCTGCCGGCATTCGCCGGTGGCCTTATCCGTCATGACCTGAGCGTTGTCCTGCGACAGTTCTGTCGGCAACAAGGATATGCTGGTAAAATTAGATTCGGCAATATCCCTGTTCTCCATGGCATGCTGCATACCGCTGGAGAAACCTGCGATGAACACGTTTGACATTGAAAGAATGTCGCATACGAGCACCACGAAGATAAGAATACAGAACAGGTTGAGTTTCTTTTTCATGTAATGTTTGCCTTTTTTGTCCGTCATCCGCTGCCGTACTGACAGGCGGCAGCGGATTTACGACACTTATTTATTATATTGAGAGAGTATTTACGGCTTCTACCCGTATTATCGTTATTTGATGATTATTTATCGTTTTTCGATATGCAAATGTACGGTAAATATATTAATGCTCCAAATTTTTTCAATAAATATTTATCGAAAAACGATAATTTAACAAATATTTGCAGGCCAACGGCATACCCACAACCCCCGTCTGCCGTTTGCACTGATGCAAACATGAAATGCCGAAGGCCGTCTTTCGCGTTGTAAAAGACGGCAAACCGCAAGCTAAAAGGCCACCTTTTGCGTTGCGAAAGGCGGCCTTTTACAAAGTCTCTGAATATCAGAACGTTAGCGTTTCATGTTGCGCGGGTGGTGCTCCAGTATCTCCTGGCGCAGCGTATGTGTGTCGATATGGGTGTAAATCTCGGTCGTACCGATACTCTCATGCCCCAGCATGGCCTGTATGGCGCGCAGGTCGGCGCCTCCCTCAAGCAGTGCCGTGGCGAAGCTGTGGCGTAGTGTGTGCGGGCTTATGGTCTTGTCGATACCCGCCTCGGCGCCGAGCCGCTTTATCATTATTAGTATCATGGTGCGCGTAAGGTGCGCCCCGCGGCGGTTAAGGAACACGTAGTCCTCCTCGCCGGGCTTGATGTCCATGTGGTTGCGGTCGTCAAACCAGAAGCGGAGCTGCCTTATCGCATTGTCGGAGATGGGCACAAGGCGCTCCTTACGCCCCTTGCCTATCACCCGGATGAAGCGGTCGGCAAGGAAAAGGTCGGACAGCTTAAGGTTGACAAGCTCGCTCACGCGCAGCCCGCAACTGAACAGCACCTCTATGATTGCCTTGTTGCGCTGGCCCTCCCACTTGCCCAGGTCTATCGCCTGCTCAAGCCTGTCAACCTCGTCGGTGGTCAGCACCTCGGGCAAATGCTCGCCCAGCTGCGGCGACTCGAGCAGCTCGGAGGGATCGCCATCTATGAATCCGTCCGTCTGCAGGAACTTGTAGAACGACCTCACGCCGCTCAGTATCCTGCATTGCGAGCGCGGGCCAATGCCCAAGTCGTGCAGACGGGCGGCAAAATCACGCAGGTCGGCCAGCGTGGCGGCCGTCGGGTCAATGCCTCTATCGCGTAAATGCTTGAGCAGCTTGTCTATATCACGCATGTAGGCGTCAAGGGTATTGGGCGCAAAATTGCGCTCCAGACGCATGTACCGCTGGTATGCCTTGGCTATATTAGCCGTCGTTTTGTCCTTGTTTTCCATTTATTTTAGTATTTTTGCAGCGTGGAGCGGCGTTGCGTAGGCAATACGTCGCCATGCCATTGCAAAGTTAAACAAATTTGTCCGATTATGAAAATACTTGTATTAAACGGCCCCAACCTTAACCTTTTGGGCACGCGCGAACCAGGGATTTACGGCCGCAGCTCGTTCGACGACTACCTGCCTGAGCTGCGCGGACGCTTTCCCGACGTAGAGATAGAGTACTTCCAGAGCAACATCGAGGGCGTACTTATCGACAAGATGCAGGAAGTAGGCTTCACTTACGACGGCATCGTGCTCAACGCCGGCGCCTACACCCATACCAGCGTGGCCCTGCAGGACTGCATACGCTCGCTCCGCTGTCCCGTCGTTGAGGTCCACATATCCAACGTACACAAGCGCGAGGAGTTCCGCCACAAGTCGCTTATCTCGTGCGCATGCCTCGGCGTGATATGCGGTTTCGGGCTCGACTCGTACCGCCTTGCCGTGGAAGGCTTACTAAATCATAAATCATAATTCACAATTCATAATTGGGTTGGATGCCACCGAAACATATTCCGACACGGCAAATCCCGCCGATTCTTCTATTTTGCATTTAATGTAATAAGGTGGAAAACACAATAATGTACACCCAATTATGAATTGTGAATTATGAATTATGAATTAAAATAACGTTTATTATGACCCCTGAATTAGAACAATACTTACTTTCGCATATCGACGCCGAGGGCGACTATCTGTACCGCCTGTGGCGGGCAACCAACGTCCACCTGCTGCGCGGGCGCATGGCCAGCGGCCATCTGCAGGGCCGACTGCTGAAAATGCTGGTGCGCATGGTGCGCCCGAAGAACATACTTGAGGTCGGAACATTCAGCGGATACAGCGCCATCTGCATGGCGGAGGGGCTCGACGAGGGCGGGATGGTGTACACTTACGAAATCAACGACGAGCTGGAGGACTTCACCCGGCCGTGGATTGAAGGCTCGGACGTGGCCGACAGGATACGTTTTATCATTGGCGACGCCGTGAAGGAGGCGCCACGCCTGGGCATTGAGTTCGACATGGCGTTCATCGACGGCGACAAACGCACGTACACCGAGGCTTACGAGATGGCGCTCAAGGTGCTGCGCCCCGGCGGATTCCTGCTCGCCGACAACACTTTATGGGACGGACATGTGCTCGATACCCCGCGACCCGCCGACCGACAGACCATCGGCATAGAGACGTTCAACGACTTCATAGCGCACGACACCCGTGTGGAGAAGGTCATCCTGCCCATCCGCGACGGACTGACAATTGCCATGAAGAAACCCTGCTGACCGGGTATCGCCCGTCAATTATCCGTCAACCGCACATAGAGCAGCACACACTTCGTAACCCGCTGATAATCAACAATATTGTAAAAGGCCGTCTTTCAGGAGATGAAAGGCGGCCTTTTAGCGTGCGATTGACGGCCTTTTGGAAAGCAAAAGGTGGCCTTCCGTAACGCAGTCCATCGTTAAAGAACATTAAATATGCAGCGTACACGCACCAAGTTAAGCATAAATGCGCTATCTTTGCGATATCAAAATGATATCATATAATCATTAAACGCAAAATCATACAGTTATGGAAAACCAGGAATTTACCTTCGCGGGCAAAACGCTTAACGGCATTGCCATGCTCATCCTCAACCTTCTTGTCTACGCCGTAGGCATTACCCTCATCGTGCTTGCCTGCGCAACGTTCAGCGGGGCGACGGCTGTCGCTGCCGGAGTATGCGGCGGAGTGCTCATCGTGGCCAACCTCTTCGTTAGCGGCGGATTCGTGCTCGTAGAGCCGGGCGAGGCCCGCGTGATGATGTTCTTCGGCAAGTATCGCGGCACCTTTACACGCGCGGGCTACTTTTGGGTCAATCCCTTCATATCGGTGAAGAAGCTGTCGCTGCGCGCACGCAACCTCGACGCCGAGCCAATCAAGGTGAACGACAAGACGGGTAACCCCGTAATGATAGGCATGGTGCTGGTTTGGAAGCTCAAGGACACGTACAAGGCGATGTTCGAAATCGACGCGCAGACAATGGCGGAGTCGAAAGCGGCTACCGACGCGGCCGCAGCGGGAGCGAAGACGGCCAACATCATGAACGCGTTTGAGAAGTTCGTGCGCATTCAGGCGGACGCCGCGCTGCGCCAGGTGGCGGGCCAATACGCCTACGACGACGGCGAACAGGACTGCGGCGAACTGACCCTGCGCGGCGGAAGCGACGAAATCAACAAGGAGCTTGAGCAGAAGATAGACGAGCGTCTTACCATGGCGGGCATTGAAGTGATAGAGGCGCGCATCAACTACCTGGCCTACGCACCCGAGATAGCCGCCGTAATGCTGCGCCGCCAGCAGGCAACGGCCGTGATAGCGGCACGCGAGAAGATTGTAGAAGGTGCCGTATCAATGGTGAAAATGGCGCTCGACAAGCTCTCGACAGAGGAAATCGTAGACCTTGACGAGGAGAAGAAGGCGGCCATGGTGAGCAACCTGCTCGTAGTTCTGTGCGGCGACGACACGGCGCAGCCCGTAATCAACACCGGAACGCTCAACCACTGATTAAATGAAAAATGAAAAATTAAGAGCGAAAAATTCGATTGTTTTACCCGTGTCGTATCCGGCTTATCATGCTAATTGGCCTTATTCTATAAAGTGAAAAAGGAAGAATGAAAAGTAAAAGACGGCAAATCGCCATGCAAAAGGCCGTCTTTTACAAGCTAAAAGGCCACCTTTTACAGCCTAAAATACGGCCTTTTGGAAAATGAAATATAACATATTGATTTTCAATTAGTTACAGAATAGCTAAAAATCAGGGAGGAAACGCGTATGCAAACAAGACGGATTACGATGGCATTTTCGTGCTCACCTAAGCTTATCGGCAAGGTTTACACGTGCTACGGAGTGGTTGCGGTGCCGTTGGAGGTGTACAACCATGCGCAGGTTGGTTCTTTGTGGCACTGGCTTACCACGCCTTACATCGTAATAATAACGTTAGGCCTGATTGCAGGCGTCGGTCTGTGGCTGTTCAAGCGTGGCGCGATAGAACGCACGGTGACGCTTGGCGGATGGACCGAAAGCCTTTACCGCCGCGGGCGCGGACCGTTCCTCGCCGTCACTTTAGGCATGGGGCTGCTTATATACACTGCCCTTTCGGCCGAACTGGCGAACATATACGTTGAGCGGGGAATGGCTTACGGCGAAGCCTTCGGGCGTTATTTCATAGAGAACGTATGGCAACTCCTGGTGATGTTCCACCTCGCCATCGAGCGCTACACGGCCTTCCTGCAGTACGACCGCTCGCCAGAGGCGTCGCGCCGAATGGTTCTGCCGCCGTTCAGAAGTTTTAGAAGATAAGGAGAAAAGCATGTTCTGGAAGAAGAAAAGCAAGAAACAACTGATGACGTTCGACCGCTCGCCACGCCTGTCGGGCAAGGTCAACGTATGCTTCGGGCTGCCCCTGCTCGCGCTGTGGCTGCTCCGTTGCTACCACATAAACTGCTGGACCAACGGCACTACGATACTCTCATTCGCCGTGCTGGCCTACATCATCGGCTCGGGAGTTTACCGATGGGTGTTCCGCCGTGGCGCAATCAGCGACACGGTGACGCTCGGCGGCTTCAACAACCGCATGTACCTGCGCTACGGCCGGCTGTACATCCCGCTTGGGTTTGTGGTCAATTTCATTGCCTTCTGGGCTCTCGTTCTGCTGCTTACGTTGATAGCCAACGACTTTAAGGCCGTGCCTTTAGGCGATATCGTTGACATTTTCACCACCCTCGCATGGTTTATCATATTGCAGCTGTACAAGGTCTGGAAGTCGTACGTCGACTTCTACGAGTACTACCGCTCGCCCGAGGCGTCACGGAAGTTCATCGATTGGTATTGATTTTGTCTACTGATAATTCTAAAAACGTATGTCGATAAAACCTTTCAGGGCAACAAGCGTTGTCGAGTTTGACTGTTCTCCGCGGCCGGAGGGCATGGCCTGCATAGCGTTCGGACTGCTTTTCGCCGTGATAATGAGCCTATATTTTATTATCAACGGCGTTAAGACGGCGTTTGGAGCAGTGCTCGTTTATGCCATAGCGGCGGCGCTTACGGGTTACGGCGTTTACCTGTGGCGTTTCAGGAGAAAGCCGTTCAGGCGCAAAGTAAACCTCGGCGGGATGCAACATCGCCTGTACCTGCACAACCGCCGGCTGTTCATCGTGTTCGAACTGGCGCTCACATTCTTGATATTCGTCGTATCGTTCTCCGTAGCAACGCTGGTTTTCGACGGCATTGACGGCTTTGCCGACGAACTGAAACACAAGCTCAAGGGATGGGGTTGGCTGTCCATTGCGTTCTGTTACAAAATCGTCCGCGACTACCTTTCTTATTATACATACCTGCGTTCGCCCGTCGAGACACGCAAGAAGATTGCCTGACGGCGGAGCGGTGAGCACGAAATAAAATGTAAATGATATGTTCGGAATAAATATAAGACAACTGAAAGTGATGGAATACCAGTGCAGTCCTGTGACCGATGGCAAGACAAGCGTGGCCATCGGCGTGGCAGGTATTGTGCTGACAGCCGCCATCATCGCTACTGAAAGCGGGCTGCAGACGTGGGAATTGGCTCTATTGGCAGTGGCTGACGTAGCCATGCTTGCGTGGGGAGCGTACTGTTGGAAGGTTCGCCGCAAACCCTTCAAGCGGCAGATCACGCTCGGCGGACTGTCCGACCGCCTGTACCGGCGCAGCCATTGGCTGTTTGCCGCGTGCAGCTTCGTGCGTTGCTGCGTCGAATACGCCGTGATAATAACGCTCATTACGCTGCTCGACGGCGGCACGGACTTTGCCGGAGCGTTCGCGGAAAGGCTGCGCGGATGGTTCTTCCTGCTACCCCTCATAATGTACGGAACGTTCCGTGAATATCTGTCTTACTACCAATATTACCACACTCCGGCCGGCCTGCGCCGCGACTTGTTCGCCAAAACGACCAAGACCGACCTCTATACCGAGGCCATGAAGCAAATGAATGATGGCAAAGAAGGAAAGCAACACTAAGAGCTTTGTCCTGCGTGTGGACTCTGAAACGATGGCCGCCATAGAGAAATGGGCGGCCGACGAGTTCCGCTCCACTAACGGACAGCTGCAATGGATAATATCGGAGGCGCTGCGGAAGAGCGGCCGCCAGCCGAAGAAACGCCGCCCCACGACGGACGAGGGAAAGGAGGACGGCGTATGACTTACCGTGAACTGAGGCGCATGATTGAGCCTATTTACGGCAAGGATGAAGCCCGTGCCGTGACGGATTACGTGCTCGAAGTGTACTTCGGACTGTCACGCGCCGACGTAATGTGCGGTGCGGTGGAGGAAATGACGGCCGTTCATGAGGCCGAACTCCTCAGGATATTCGCCCGTTTGCTTGACGGCGAACCCGTACAATATATCCTTGGGCGGGCTGAATTTGGCCCGAGGTGGTTCAACGTGCGCCCCGGCGTGCTCATTCCGAGGCCCGAAACCGAAGAGCTTTGCGCCCTGATAGTGGCCGAAAACAAAGATAAGGCGCCACTGAAGGTGCTCGATATCGGCACTGGCAGCGGCTGCATAGCCGTTACCTTGGCGCTCGACATGCCGCAAAGCAGCGTCACCGCATGGGACATTGCGCCCGAAGCGCTCGACACAGCGACAGAAAACGCCCGCCGGTTGGGCGCCAACATAACCGTGGAACGCCGTGATGCGCTCCACCTTGAGCCGCAAGGCGAGACGTGGGACGTCATCGTAAGCAACCCTCCCTACATCTGCAACAACGAGAAAAAGACAATGGAACGCAACGTGCTCGACCACGAACCACACTCCGCATTGTTTGTTCCCGACGACCAGCCGCTGCTGTTCTACACAGCCATTACCCGTTACGCAGCCCGCACATTGAGCCCCGACGGCACGCTGTACTTCGAGCTTAACCCCCTGTATGCCGACCAAACGGCCGACATGGCACGGCAAACGGGCTTCACTGACATAACAATCAAGGAGGACATGTACGGTAAAAGGAGAATCGGGAAATTAAGAATTAAGAGTTAAGAATTAAGAAAATATGACTTTATTGCTTACCTTTGCAAACCGATAAGGCCACGTTTAAACCTACAAATCATATTTTCTTAATTCTTAACTCTTAATTCTTAATTTCCCGACTCTTAATTCTTAATTATAATAAGCCCCTATTATGATGAAAACATTAACCGAGGAACAGGTGTTCTTCAAGCTCTCGGCGCTGTGCGCATCGGCAGAACATTGCACGTACGAGATGACCGAAAAGATGCGCAGATGGCAGGTTCCGGCAGATGTTCAGGAACGTGTCATCGAACGGCTCGTCAAGAACAAGTATGTCGACGACGAGCGTTATTGCCGCGCTTTCGTGCGGGATAAAATCAAATACAACAAGTGGGGACGGCGCAAAGTGGAACAGGCGCTATACATGAAGCGCATTCCTGAAAGCATTATCGACGCCGTTCTCGAAGAGGTTGACCCCGAAACATATCTCGAAATACTGCGCCCGCTCATCGAGAACAAGCGCAAATCCATCAAGGCTGACAGCGAATACGAGCTTAACATGAAACTGATGAAGTTCGCAGTAGGCAGAGGATTCACCGTGGAAGAGGTGAAGGATGTCCTCTCTTTATAGGAGTTAAAGGAGTAAACTTTTAGGAGTTAAGGAGTTATGGAGTAAAGGAGTTAAGACAATTGCTTTGCTAATTACGGTCTAATATTAAGTAAGACCAAATGAAAGAATAATCAATAAAGCAATTGTCTTAACTCCTTTACTCCATAACTCCTTAACTCCTAAAATTAAGAATCAAGCATACGAATGCATACCTCCCAAGAAATAATTTACTCCGAAGTAAGTCATGACAAGGGTGAGGAAAGCAAGTGTCATGAATATATGGTAGCCCATCGAGCGGCGGAGGAAAGGAACGGAGACGGCATGGGCGGCCACGGCGTAGACCATGAGCGTTATCAGGCCCCACACTTCCTTTGCATCCCAACTCCAATAAGCGCCCCACGACACGTTGGCCCATATCGCGCCGACGAATATCCCGACACCGAGCAGCGTAAGGGCGGGGTACAACAGCAGGCGCGAAAGCAGCGCGAGAGAGTCTAACTGGCCGTCAAGTTCTACGGCATTACGCCCCCGGACGAGGCGCAATATGATGGCTGTCAGCCCGCAGATGAATGTCAATGAAAGCAGGGCGAACGACATCATGATGACCGACACATGGACACTGAGCAGCGGTGACGACAGCACAGGCATGATATGCGTTATCTGCGGGTCCATCTGGTTGATGTGCGACACAAGGAGGAAGAAGCCCGACATGAGGAAACCGAACGGCAAGGCTATACGGAAACGGCGCGCGGCGACGAGGGCAAGCACCATGACAAACCACGCCATAAGCAGCATTGTCTCGTATCCGTTGGCCATAGGAACACGCCCGCCGACTATCCATCGCAAGGCTATACACGCCGTAAGGGCGAGTAACGAGAGGCCGAGCAGCGTGCCTCCGACAACCGGCACAGCCCTAAGCAGCGCCTTATCAGGCCTATCGGGCTTATCAGTCTTAACAGGCCTAATGAGCCTGACAAGCCCAATAATAAGCAAAACCACGCCCAGCGTGAGGTTAACCATAAAGAGGATTGTGGCGAACGGTATGGCGTTATATATCCTTTCGGCCTTCACCTGCGCGGCGGAAGGCAGCGAAGAGCCGCCGTTTAACTGCTGGTATTTCAGCATTTTATCAAGTATTTTGTCCACATTGCCGTAGCTGCTGGCCAGCACTTCCCCGTAAATCAGCGAAAAAACGTTTTGCATGTACTTGCGGTGAGCCTCGTCGACGAGCGTGTCGGTGATGTTTTCGGTCGGCGAATACCACGTAGTCTTGCCGCCTGAAGTAAACGGAAAGACGCGCAGGAGCGTGCCGCGCCGCAGCTCCATGACCATCATCAGACGGTCGTCGATGTCGGCAACCTGCTTGTGGAACTTGTCGTTATGCCCGTGGTAATACTCGTTAAGGTATGGACCGAGGATATATCCGCCCATCACCTGATTGAAGAACGTATTGACAGAGCACCGCCCCGGCAGCTGAAGCGCGTCGCGCAGGGGTCCGTTCTTGACGCGGATTATCGGCTCGGCGCTCCATTCGTCGCCGTAAAAGATAAAGCCGGCGAGCACCTGCTCGGGCGTATAGTCCCCGTAACGGGCGCTGCCGCAGAGCTTCTTGGTGAAGTCGACGGCGAACGTCTGCAGCGGGCACACACGGTCATTGTACAGAATATTGAGCCGTCCGAGACGGTCGGCAGTCTCGCGCGGCAGGGTATTGGCCGCCCCCGCGGCTTGCGACATGGCGCATACCGCCATGACGGAGAGCACCCCACGCCTCATCATGTCGCTCTTGAAAAGACGGCGGAAGGCCCCTTTCGGGTCAACAAGCAGCCACACGAGCGAGAGGAACAGCAGCGCGTAGCCGGCGTAAGTGACGGGAATGCCCCACGGGTCGGAGTTCAACGCGAGTATGCTGCCACGCATGTCGGGGTCGTAGGATGACTGGTAGAAGCGCACGGAGCGGTACTTCCACACGTTGTTCATCGACACTTCGGCGCGTTGAGTGGCGCCTCCGTCGGTGATTGTAAACCGTGAAACGTAGTCGGCCTCGGCACGTGTGCCATCGTGATATTTCACGTCGAACGACTCAAGGCGCAGCTCGAACGGCAGCTTACGCTCAACGACGTCACCCCCGGGCACGTTCTCGTAATACGTCGACACCGTTTCGCCCACGCGCAGGCGGACAGCCCCCTGCCACGAAGTGACGTGAGTAAGCAGCGCGCCTATCAGTATAACGGCAAACGAGAGGTGCAGCAACACGACCGACGCACGGCGCACACGGCGGCCAACGAAATACGCAACGGCAAGCAGGGCAAGCACGGCCCACAGGCCGACGAACCACCACGAGCCGTAGACTGACGCATGGACAAACTCCGTGCCGCGGAATTTCTCGACGAATGTCGCCGCCGCCATTACCACAATGACGAGTATGTATAGCGCAAAAAGTATTTTCTTCAACATCTTGTCCACTTTGTTATAAACATCAGCGCATGACCGCCAGCAAGACTACATTTCGTCGGCGGTTTCGCGAAAGGTGGCCTTTCACGTATCAAAAGGCCACCTTTTACCGCCCGAAAGGCCGTCTTTTAGAGGCTAAAAGACGACCTTTTGCAAGGCAGATTGTAATTAATTGATTATCAAGGAGATAGGAATAATAAGCCAGATAAGCATGATGAGCCTAATAAGCAAGGGCTGACTGACAGGTCTCGCATTAGCCACATTCGGCTCATCCGTCCCATTAGGCCCATCATTCCCCCACCCTTAAATAGACTGCAGGAACTTAACCACTGCGTCGCGGTCGGCCTTCGACAGGTTGTAGAACTTCTCCGCCGAGGAGTACGCATGGCTCTTCTTGCTGTACGCATGCCACATTATGGCCTCTACCTCGTTGCGTGCGCGACAGTCGTGCAGGCGGTCTTCAGCTCCGGTGTTGACCCTCGACAGCCCGCGCCCCCACAAAGGAGTGGTACGGCACCATGACCCGTGTATGTCGTTCTTCATGTACAGCTTGTGCTGCATCATGTCGCTGTACGGCCAGATAGTCTGGTTCTGGTATCTCGGCAGCGGTTTGTCAGCGATACACTCGGGCGTCCAGTAGTTGTCGTCGCCGGTCTTCCACGACGGGCGGTGGCAGCTTGCGCAACCCATCTCCATGAACAGCTCCTTGCCACGCTGCACGTCAGGGTCGTTAAGGTTGCGCGCACGCGGTATCGACAGTCCCCTGTGCCACACCATGAGGGCATAGAACTGGTCGGTAGTCATGTCCGGCTCGAAGTTATACCACTGGTTGTCAAACTGGTTGGTGTTAGGACTCAGCAGGTTAAGCACGGCCTCGGCTATCCCTGCATCAGTGCCGTCGGCATAGTAAGGCGATGTAGGGTCGGCCTTGATGGCGCTGATTACGTCGCTGTTCTCCGACATAGCCTTGGCCCATGCGTCGGTAGTGTACAGCTTAGGACGGTCGGGACGGCTGACGTTGGTGATGTTCCACACGGCGTTAGCTCCTGGTCCGTCCTGCAGAGTGGCACGTGTCAGCGCGTAAGTAAAGCGCTTGACCATCCTCGACGGGGCCGCGCTACCGTCAGCCAGCTGTCCGGCGCTGCCGAAAGTAGTGTACCACGCGCCCGACGCGAAGTCGTTTGCGGCGGCATCCCAGAAGTTCGGGTTGACATATTCAGACACGTCAAGCCCCTGTTCCCTGTAATACTCGGCCGTACTTGCGTACTGCTGCCTTATATCATCCTCCTCAATGGCGTCGAGCAGACCCGTACCTATGATACCGATGGTCGACTCAAGACGTATTTCTATGTCCTCTGGCTTCGGGTTAGTGTTGAAAGCCGACTGCGGAATGCTCAGCTCAGGATATATCAGCTCATACTTCTCGCCGTCAGGGAACTGCAACGGCAGACCGCTCTCCATGGCCGTAACCTTGTTCCACGTCATCTGTATCTGGCTCTCGTCGATGGGCGGCAGGAAGGGCGACGTGGCCTGCGTCTGCGGCATGGCCGTCACTTCGCTTATGTAAGGGCCGTCGTTTGAGCCGGGAGAGTCGGGATGATAGATTACCAGCAGGTATCCGTTACCGTTACCGTAAGCCGTAGTGTAGGTGTCAAAGCGCTTTCCGTGGCCGTAGCTCGGATGGCAGTCAAGACACGAACGGCGGGTGCTGGCCGGGCCGAGACCCTTGAACGGCGGCGTACTGATAGTGACACTGCGCTCGAAAATCTGCTCGCCCTCGTTGAAGGCGTCCATCAGTCCTTGGGCATCCGTTGCCGGAGTCTCGTCCTCATAACATCCGGCATAGACGTTGTCGGTAGTTCCAAGCGTTCCGCCGGGATACCACTCCTCGGCAGTAAAGTTGCCCTGCGCCGTACCGACGTATTTCGCATCTGTCTCCACATTAAGCGTCTCTACCTCTTCGTCGGTACAAGCCGACAGCGCGAATACGGCAGAGGCAAGAATAAAAGGATAAAAAATGTTCTTCATATTACAATTTTTTTATAAATGTTTTTGTACTATATCGTCCGCTTTAAAGTAAAAGCAGCGCAGCCATGCGCCTGCATGCGCGGCATGTACACGCGCCACAGTCAGCACAGCTGCAAAGCCAAGCCCTATCGACAGGCTCATGTCCGATTACAATCCCTCAATCCACTGGGCCGCGTTCTGCAGCTCGTCGTTAAGCAAGTCGACTGCCTCCATTGCGTCGCCTGCCTGCTGTGCCCCTGGATCATCAACGAAGGCAATGCCGCTGTTGACACAAGTCGTCAGCTTGGCAATGGCATCGTCAAGCGCGGACTGCAAGGCATTCAAACCGCTGTAATTGTTGTTCTCAAGGAAAGTCATGACTGAATTTGCATCGGGAGAAGTCTGGTCGATGTTGCCGTAAAGACTGTTCTTTATGCTGTAAATGTTGTCACGGTAGTCGATGTACGATCTCTTGCTGTACGGCGACTCGATGTAGTCTATCGCATCGTCCTGTCCTCCTGTGCCGGTAGCCACACGATAAGCCTGCCCTATCTTCTGGCTGGCCACCTCGTTGGCAATGTTGCCGCACCCAGAAGCGCCTACAAGGGTTACAAGAGCAGCCGTAATGGAGGCGTACGAGCTGCCGTCAATTCCGGCGAGGAGCATGTCGGCGCCATAGTAATAACCGTTATTGTCAAGCGCGTGGGTCCATACGCCAAGCTCAGCGACACGCGATATGTGGGCAGTAGCAGCCTGCTGGCCAAGCCATGACACCTCAAGGCGGTAACAGTTGTCGCGCACGTCACCCGCAACCGCTACGAGGAAAGCCAGCTCGTCCTTGCATTGTACCGTGACGTTGGCAAAGCTTGAATGGTCTTCCGTTCCGTCATACACCGACGCCTTGCGCGGAGCGCCGTCGCGGAAGAGCACGAACTCTATGCCGTGGAAGCCGAGGGCAGTGTCAAACTCACTGTTATGCTGATTGACGAAGGCTATCGGGTCGTCGCTGTAAAGCCCCGCCACCATCGTGGAATTTGACAGGAAGTTGGCCATCTGGCCCTGGTCGAGAGGCCAGGAGTCCATGTGCGGGTCGATATTGAAGTCGGTAGCGGCGCCGAAAAGGAACGCCTCGCTCTTCTCCCAATACTCTCGCGCCGTCTTGAAAGCTTCGCATGCGGCCTCAACGTCGGCGTCGGTCAGTGTGCCGGCGGTATGCTTAGACTGCACGTTGACAGCCTCGTTGTAAAGGTCGTCGGCACTTGCGGCAAGGTTTCTGTACGTAGGATACACCACGCCATTGATGTACTGTTCGGCCACGTCCCACATTTCGGCCTGCACGCCGGTCCAGCGGTTGTCGATTACTGGGTTCTCACGGTCACCCCCGAGACCGGGAGTGTCATCGTCACTGCACGATGTAAAGGCAAACGCTCCTATGCAGAACATTGCCAGAAGATTGGTTTTCATTTTCATATTGCTGTTTGTTTATGGTTTAAATACTTGTCAATCAGAGGAAGAATCCCTCGTAAGCCACGCCTATATTCAGTGCCGGCTCGTCGTTATACTGGCTCTTGAAGAAGCGATGGTTGTACTCGGCCTTGACTACTATTTGCGGAACGGGATAATAGTTGACGCCCGCCGCCACGATGTTCTTCTTCGTATATTGGTTGGCCATGCTGTTAATGTAAGAGTCATAGTACTCGTAATGGCCGAAGACATACAGCTTCTGGCCGCTGCGACGCAGCTTGTTGAACTGCGAGAACACGTCGTATCCCGCCTCGATACTTACCGCCACGGCATGCGAACCGAAGGCTGTCTTGCGGTATGGCGACGTGCCCGACGACTGGTTTGCCTTGATGGCGCTGATTGCCTGGGCGTCGCTTATGTAGCCGTAGTCGGCATATCCGCGCGCAATCCAGTTGTGCGCGTTGTACGTGAAGTCGAACGAGCCGAGGTAAATGTTGCCCTCTATGTCCTTATAGCGGTTGCCGTCGGTCTCGAGGTCATGGGGAAACGTGTTGTGCATTGTCTTGCCGTAGTATCCGCTAAGGCCCAGGCGCAGGCCAGGAATGGTGTAGTTGTCGATACGTGCAAGCAGTCCGAACTTGTTGGCAACCTCAAACTCCCATGGGCTCTGGGCTCCCTTGCCTATCCAATACGTGCGGTCGAACATCATGGCGTCAAGCCCTCCGGTGAACTGAACCTCATAACGGAAGTCGCCGGCGCGCCCCCAGAACGACAGTCCCGTCTGATGCCACGTGCTGGGAATTATCGTCCGCTCGCCTTCGGGACGGTAAACGGTGAAGAAGTTGAGCGGCTCGTGGTGGGCGTTGGTCAGTCCGAAGGGCAGCACTATATGCCCGAAGCGGATGTTGGCCCATGGCGCAAACGACTTCTGCACCCAGAACTGTTCAAGCTCCACCTCGCCGCCCTTCTCGGTCTCGGCCTCCCATTCGCCGCCTTCCTCGGCCTCCTTCTCTATCGCGCCGCCGCTGCCGCCGTGCTCAAACTCTATTTCCATACCCATCGACCAGCCCTTGCCGAAGTCATATCCTACGTAAAGCACGGCGTGGGGTATGTCGAAACGGCCGTGAGAAGGGTCGTTCTTATAATACGAAGGGTTGGAATAGCGGAACGGGTTGTCGCTGTAGAAGTTGCGTGAATAGGCTATTTCGCCGTATCCGCCTATGCTCAGGCGGTTGCCCTTGGCGTGCTGGTAAACGCTGTCGGAAGCCGACACTTGCGCCACGGCGGTGCATGGCGCAAGACAGCATGCCGCAACGGCACAGGCAGATAAAATTGTCTTGATTGTTCTCATTTTGCAGATTTTGATGTTTATTGTTACTTTTTCCGTTGCAAAAGTACAATAACGGCAAAATGTTAGCAATACTTAAAAATCGGTAAAAATTATCCACCGCCATCACACCGGCCGATAACCAGTTATGGGGATACGCCACACGCCGAAAAAAGAACACATTGTCCCGACAACGAAACAGGTTGGCCTGTTTTTCTGGTTGCGGCCGTCAAAAGGCTTTTAGGCCACCGGAAGATACCGAGAAATGGGTATCCTGCTGACATACCTAAATGTCGGTATAAGGCGGCATGGCCGAGGCCACGGGAGAGGTAATGTAAGATTATCGGAAATGACACCAGCCGACTAACAACAAGAGACGGCCTTTTGCGATGTAAAAGGCCACCTCTTGGCATATAAAAGGCCGTCTTTTAGCGGCTAAAAGGCGGCCTTTTGGAAAAGCATTGAATATCAACGAGTTGTGAATATGCCACGTCAGGTATTGCCTGATGGCTTCCTACGGTTGCCGTGCGACAGCCTTCTTATCCACAGATAGTAGCCGGTAAGCGGCAACATTGCGCCCAGCAAAGCGGCGAGAAACCACAGTACGCGCGTGAAAATCCCGCCGAACGTGCCCGCATGAACGGAGTAAATCCATCCGCGGAGCTTGCCCGAGGGCGCGGCGTCGGCATATTTTACCGCCGAGGTAATGCGCCCCGTATGCCTGTCGAACGTGTAACGGTCGGCCGCGCGGCTGTTGCCAAACTTCGAGAACGCCACCGAGGCCGTACCGTCTCCAACGGTTATCGATGCCGAATGGGGGTTGTCCGCACGCAGCCTGTCATACACCTGCTGCCAGACAGCAGGCTTTGCTATTGCCACGCGGCGCCCGCCGGCCTTGCCCTTACGGTCCTTGCCGCCGCCGTTACTGCCGTCATTGCCCCCATGGGCGCCGCCCTTGGCTGTCGTCTCAACACCAAACACGGAGTAAAATGCCGAGCGGTACCACGAGAACGACCACGTAAGGCCGGTCAACGCCATGGCCAGCAACAACAGCAAGGCATACATGCCACCCGCTACGTGAAGGCTGTGCCACAGGCGGAAACGCCCCTTGCGCACGCTGACTTTCAGGCTATTACGCAATGCGCGGCGCGTCTTTGGCCACCATACGACCACGCCCGACACCAGCGCTACTACAAACATGATGGTCGATACGCCCACGATTATCTTGCCCCATGCCGGCCTGCCCTCGGGCCGCCCGTCGTCGAGCAGCCAGCGGTGGAGCCTGAACATGGTGGCGAAAAACGCCGGACGCTCCTGCCGCCCCTTCACTTCGCCGGTGTACTGGTCGACATAAACGGCGGCACGCTTGGGCTTTGAGAGGTTAACTTTATAAGCTTCCGTAGGGTCGCTGCCGATAGTAACTCCCGTGACGCGCACCCCCTCGGGCTGCATTCGCGCAACTTTCGCCGCAACGACGTCAACGGGCAGAGGGTCGCCAGAGTCCTTTTCTACCTTATATATATCCTCGCCGAACAACCGTGTCAGTTCCTTCTCGAACACAAGCATGGCGCCCGAGAAGCATATAAGGGTAATGACTATGCCGAACGGAACCGACAACCACAAGTGAATTTTCCTGAAAAAACGTTTCATCTTTTATTCAGTCGACAAGTAAACGAGTGACAAGCAGACAAGGATATTTGTTCAATTGACAAGTTGAGTATTCTTGTCAACTCATCTGTTTGTCACTCTTTCGCTAAACAAATCTCCTTGTCTGCTTGTCACTCGTCTGCTTGTTTGCTTAATTAATCAATCCTTCCTATACCCGTCAGGGTGGTGGCGCCGCTGACGGTGAGGGTCTTCATTGCCACGCCCGACTGCGGGTTAATCTGCCATACGGCGGGATAGCCGCTCTCGGTGTTCACCGACACGTAGGCGTAACCGTTCTCGAAGTATGGAGCCTTGCCGAAGCCCGACACGTCTGAAGGCAGACCGGAAACCTCTGTCAGCGTCTTGGCCGATGCGTTGAATATGGCAAGGCGGTTGGCAGTCTTCGTAGACGACGTGATGGGAGCGTCGTACATAAGGAACAGGAAGTTGTCGTCGCCGATGTACCAGCTGCGCTGCAGACCGTTCTGCGACAGCTGCTCAAGGTTACAGTAGTAGTCGTCAAACTCCTCGGTCTGCGTGTCTATGCGCACAACGCCGGCCGGCAGCGTGGTCTGCTGGCGCGAGTCAGCCATCGTCTTGGCGTAACTGGGCGAGATAACGTACACGTAGCGGCCGTCGTCGGTGGCCCATACCATCTGGTAATACTGCGACTTCATGCGTCCGCAGGCATAGCTTATCTTGTCAGTCTTGAGGAGTTTCTTCTCCGTCAGCGTGTTGTCGGTGAATATCGCCACCCAACACTCGTCGGGATATTGCGTCCACTGCAGCTCGCCTTTCTTGTATGCGCTGCTGTTCGAACCGCCATCCTCAGTCTTAATGAGGTCCTCATACCCCTCGCGCACATACTTATACTTGGTGCGTTCGGCGTCGGTAAACTGCTGGCAGCCGTACTGCGTCAGTCCCATAGGCACGGCGGCAGAGTAAATCTTGCTGCCGACCTGCTCTATTCCGGACAGCGTAACGTACTCACCGTTGCCCAAGAAGTTCTCGCAAATGTAATCTTCGTCGCTCACAACGCCCTCGCTTCCGCCGTCAGTCGTAGTGTTAGAATAGAACGTTTCGTTCACGACGTCAAGGTGCGACACCTTGAACACATACGGTATATAGCTGGTCACGGGGTCAGCCCAGTCAGGATTACCCTCTCCGCTCGACGTCGTTATAATCTCGTTGTCATACGTTCCGTAGCTCGTGAAGCGCGTAACGAAGTACTCCATCGGCCTCTGCTCGATCTCTCCCGTCGACGCGTTGCGCACGTAAGAGTAAGTAGTGCCGTCCTCGCCGTCCTGGTAGTTAAGGGCGTAAAGATACTTGTTGGAGTGGAACACCCAGTAAGTGGCGCCGTCGTTGGCCAGTCCGCTGAGCGTGATTTCGCCCTCAAGACTCTCCGCAGTGGTAAGAATGTTGGCAGAAGTGCCCGACCCCGAGGTCGTACCGGTTATCACGTAAGGCTTCACGGTGTCGCCGCTTCCGCCGCCACCGCCGCCGTTATCGTCGTCGGAACAAGATGTAAAGAACACGCCGGAAGCCGCAACAGCGAACAGTCCGGTCAAAAGATAAGATTTCTTCATTGCTTTATTGATTGATGATTTATATTATAATAATAGGACAAATAAGCCTGGTTGGCCCGATATAAATAAGGTATTTAATTCTTGACTCTTAATTATTCACTCTTCACTTACCAAGGTTTACCCTCACTTTAGCGTAGAACGCGCGCCCGGCTTTCTGCAGGCTGAAGTTGTCATAGAGGTTTTCGTCAGTGAAGTTGCGGCACTCTACCGAGAAGTTATACCGTCCGTTGTCAAGGCTGTAGGTAAGAGTCAGGTTGTGTGAGAACTGCGTAGGCACCATATAGTCCGACAAGTTGGAGGCCTGCACGCCCTCCGAGTAATAGCAGAAGCTGTGCAGATACTGGTTGTCGTACGTCAACGTAAGCATGTTGTCGTCTCCTCCGAGGCCGTGCCAGTAGAAGTTTACGTCGCTGTCGGCAAACTGGTAAGGCACGTTGGGCATGCGCGAACCGTACACGGGGTTCTCAACCGACGTGCTACCGACCATGATACGCTCGTTGTCCTTTACGTCCATCTGCGTGAAGTTGCCGCCTATGCTGAGCCAACGGCCGAAGTTATAGCGCAAGGAAAAGTTGTATCCGGTGGTCTTCACCTTGCCGTAGTTCTCGTAGAAGGCGCCCTCACGGTTGCCGCTTAGCTCTCCGATGGAGCGCTGGATGTAGTCCTTCGTGTCGCGGTAGATGAAACCGGCCTCGGCGTAAAACGAATGGCGGCCGAGCGTCTTCTGGTAACTCAGGTTGACATTGACGTTGTGGCTCTGCTCCGGACGCAGCATTACGCTGCCCGACTCGAGGTCTTCGTCGCCGAACATTTCCTCTATCGTGGGCAGGCGGAACGCCTTTTCGTAAGACAGCTTGGCCTGCAGACCGGGCAGGATGAAGTACGTTCCGGCGGCGCCGAAGCCCCATGAGTCGAGCGAACGTGAGCGGCGCACGAAGTCGGACGAGTTCTCGTCCGTGGCGACAGGGCCGGCAACGTACAGGCTGTAGTACTTTCCGAATACTGAAACGTTCCACTTTTCCGACGGCATCAGGCGGTAAGAAAGGCCTGCTATGTTCTTGCGGGTCTCCTTGCCGATAGGTTCCGTGGTCTCGGTATCATATAATAAAGAGGTGTTCTCACGGCTGAAAGCGTTGAAAACATTATTGAACGTCAGCGTATGTCCGTGCGCTATGCGGTAGTTAAGGGTAACGGTGGCGTTCCAGTTGTCGTTGTCCGAGCGCATGAACTGGTACGACTGCTCTCCCGGGTCGCTCTTCTTCTGGCGCTCGCCACGCCAGTTATAACGGTAGGTGGCGGTGTCGACGTTGGTCGTAGAGTTGCGGTTGTAGTTGGCGGTGGCGACAACGCTCAGGCCCTTGATGAAAAGATTGCGCTTTGAATATTCAAGAGACGGCATGAGCGAGTGGCCGTAACGGTGCTTCTGGCCGAACACAGTCTTCTGCCTTACGCCGGTTTGTATGTCCTTATACATGTGCGACCAGGTGAATCCGAGCAACAGGCGGTCGGCCCATGGCTTGTCCACGAAGCCCACCTTGGCTACGACAGCCTCGTTATGGTAGGTGTCGTTAAAGCGTTTTACGCGGTAAAGCTCCTTGGTATTAAGGCTGTTCGTGGCGAAGTCGAACACCGGGGCGTCAACGTAGTAATCGTTGTCTGAGTAATTCTGGAAGGCGTTTATCTCGTAGGTAAAGCCGCTACTGAAGGTCTGACCGAAGTTGACGTGCGACTTGTGCGTATTGAACGAGCCGTAGGAATACGCCGCATCGACGAACCACCGGCGGCGTTTCTTGTTGGTGACAATGTTGATTACGCCGCCGATAGCGTCGGTTCCGAAGCCTACGGGGACGACACCTTTATACACTTCTATGCGGTCGGCGAAGTTCACGGGGATGTTGTTCAGGCCGAACGACGAGCCCACTCCCTCCTGCGGCACTCCGTCGATGAACACCTTGACGTGCTTGCCGCTGAAGCCGTCGAGCATGAGGTTCATGTCAGAACCTACGCCGCCGCTCTCGCGGAGCTTCAGTCCGGGAGCCTTGGCGAGGGCCTCGCTAAGGCTTTTTGTAGTATTAAGCATGCCACGGGTGTCAACAGCCACGGCGTTGTAGGCCGAGTTCTTGACGCGGCTTACGCCTGCCGACACTACCGAAACCTCGCCCAACTGTATGGCTTCCTCGTGTATGCGTATGTTCATTTTAATACGTTCTCCGGCACGGATGGCCACCTTCTTCTCCACCGTCTCGTAGCCCACGGCCGTAACAACGAGCGTGTACTCTCCCGCAGGAGCCTTTACATGGTACAGTCCCTCGGCGTTGGTGGCGCTGCCGTAGCCCGTGCCTTTCAGCTTCACCGTGGCGTAGCGTGCGGCGTCCTTGTCGCCTGAAATGATACGTCCGGATATTATCCCGTCGCCGTTACCCTGCGCGCAGATGGACACTGAAATGGCTAACAGCGTTAATAAAAGCGTTGTTTTCAATCTATTTACCTTAAACATGTCTTGAATTTATTGCCTAATGATTTACGCATGCAAAGGTAACGTGTCGGCCGAACACCTGCAATCGCAAAAAGTAGGTATTTTTTAAACACGTCTTTATGGCATTTTATACGGCTAAATATACCTACAAGAGTGCTCAGGCACGGCAACAGAAAGAGAACAAAAGGGGCTATGAAAACAAAAAACTTGCGCACGGACAATCTTACGCAAGCATGTAAACGGGAATATGAAAAAACGCAATAACAGGACACGTCACACCCTTGCACGCCATTGCGGAACGCCGAATGCCGACCGGCAGGGGCACGCGCATCAAAGGTCGGACAGCCACTTCTTGCCCGACTTGGTGAAAGTCCATCCCACCAACACGCCGCCAACAATGGCAGCAGTCAAAAAAATAATAGTCAAAGCATCCATATTATCACTTCAATATCCTGTTAGCGAAATAGGCAAAGAAATACGTCGCGAGCAGACCCGACAGCATTGTAATCCAGCTTACGTGCGCACCCGAGTCGGAAAACAGCGGCGTCAAGCCTCCCAATACCAACGCGGCGAATATCAATTTGGACATATCGAAAAAGTAACCGGCAAGCTTTTCCCGCCTCGACCGGTCTTTCTCCCTACGCTCCTTGCGCTCATCCTGCCGCTCGCTCCAGTTTCCCATGCCGCAAAAACATTGTTCGTGATGCAAATATAGCTCTTATTTTCCGAAACGGCAATAAAAGAACTACATTTTTTCACCACACCGATGTGACGCAGACGGGCTGTATGTTTAACGAAGTTAAAAACGTTAAAGCACATCTTCTGATTTTCGATTATCCGCAAACAAAAGTACTCGGCACATAAATACGCGAAAATACAAGCCTCAACATAACGTGTTATAAATCAAGGCGTTACACGAATCACGGGATATTTATACACTAATTATGCAACAAAAGACGGTATAAAACACGGCAAACAGGCGCAAAACGGCCTTGCAAAAGACCGCTAACGGTAACGCCAAAGGCCGTCTTCTACACGGCGAAAGACGGCCTTTCGCATCATCGAAGGCCGTCAATTTCGCATTACATCTTCCCGCCATAGCACAGGTCGCCGGCGTCGCCGAATCATCTTATGTAATAGATGGTAAACATATATGTCTTGACTTATCCACCTACAGCACGACAGCCATTGGAGGAATGAAGACGATAGAATCCGTAGCGGAAATGATTTTGCATCACAGATTGCGCTTTTTTGCTTTGTCGTAGGTGGCAAACGAGATTGCCGGGGAAGCGCATATCTCCCATAGCTTGTATCTGCTGATAAAATGCCAAACTGCTAATGATTGGTTAAAACCCGAAATTGTACATCCTGCTTCTCATTCCATCTATTTCCAATGCTTTGATAGAATTATTGTCACCTGTATCTGCAGCTATTTTCAGGAGTTCGTCAGCGTAAGCGAAATCCTGCGGTATACCGTCGACGCCTTTCCTGTATATCTTTGACAACAGCCCTGCGCCCCTGCCATTTGGATCTTTCCTTGAGTCGACGCTGACTTTAAGCATTTCCGCAGCAGTGACATAATTCTGCCTCACGCCACGCCCATAATAATAACATTCGCCAAGCATGGTGAACGCCTCGCTTATATTTTTGTTCGTGGCACGCTTGAACCATTTTGCAGCTTCATGATAATCCTGTTGCACGCCCGTGCCGTCATAATAGCACATGCCGATGAAATATTCTGAGGCGTTATCGCCAGTTCCGTTTTCCGCGGCGGCTTTCATGTAGTTTGCGTATTGTGTCAGGTCCTTGCTTACGCCCTCACCGTCCCTGTACATCAAGGCAAGCAGGAACATAGCATCAGCATTTCCGCTGGCTGCCGATTTATACAGCCATGCAGCCGCCGACTGCATGTTCTTGGCCACGCCCGTGCCGTCATAGTACATGCAGCCAAGATAATATTGTGCATCGGCATCCCCTGCTTCGGCGGCGGCTATAATGTAGCTTGCGGCTGATGCGTATTCTTTCTTTTGCAATAAGATGCTTCCATGAATGAAATACACGGCTGGGTCGTCTGTATCCAATGCTTTGTCGATGAACTTCTTTGCCAAGGCCGGTTCCCCGAGCTGTTCTTGACCCAAACCCATTGCATACAGTGCTGTAGGATTCTTTTTGTTGGCATTGGCCTTTATTGCCTTACCCACCAAGGCTACATTAGGGTTGGAATCCAGCCCGGATAGGTTGGCATATCCCAGTGCAAACAGATAATTGGCCTGTAGCCCCCTGCCGAGATAGCATAGAGCAAGATTGAGCATGGATTCCTTATAACCTTGTGCCGCGGCCCGCTTGAACCATTTCGCCGCTTCAGCCTCGTCTTTCCTAACCATGTTGCCGTTGAAATATAGCACACCCAGCCAGTTACGGTATTGGCCGTTACATAATTCTGCCGCTTTTGTGTACCATTCAACGGCTTTAGCGTCATCCTTAGGCACGCCGTTGCCCTTGCTGTACATCACGCCTATGTTGTATGCCGCGTCAGCTCCGCCGTGTTCCGCCAGTTTTTCAGCGTATGGGAGGGCGGCGGAAAACTCCTGTTTTGCCAAATACATGGCGAACAGGCCGCGGCATGCGTCTATAACGCCCTTGTCGGCCGCGCTCTTCCACCAATATTCAGCTGTTTCTATGTTTTTCATGACCCCGTTGCCCATATAGTAGCATACAGCCAAATCTCTTTGCGCGAAGGCATCGCCGCTTTTCGCTTTCTGTTCAAGCTCCGCACTGTATGTTGGCTTTGCGGCATTTACGCCAAATACACTTGCCAAGATAAAAAGCAAGGCAAATAATATACGTTTTCCCATGACTCTCTGTAGTTTTTACAATTTATTTGATTATGCTGTACTCTTCTTTCAGTTTTTTTATCAGCTCATTAATGTCTCCACCACATCCTTTCGCTTCAGCCTCAGCCTGCAGTTCGTCAGCCTTGCTCACATCTTGAGGTACGCCACGCCCGAAGCGGTAACATTTTGAGAGCAAGTTGCATGCGCTGCCAGAAAAATAGTCATCATCACTTTCTTTAGCTATGGCTAAGTATTTCACGGCTTTTGCATAATTGCCACTCGTGTAATATATAAATGCAAAGAATAGCTGGGTATTGTATTTGTATATGTTACTGGAAGCTGCTGCTTTCCCACACCAGTATATGGCCTTATCCTTATCTTGATTTACGCCAAGGCCATAAAAATAACATAAGCCTAAGTTGTATTGTGCGTAATCATTTCCCTGTTCCGCAGCCTTGGTGTACCAATATACCGCCTTTACATAATCTTGGCTTACGCCTTTACCTTTTTCATAACATAAGCCCAAGTTGCTTTGTGCTTTAGCGTTTCCTTTCTCTGCAGCTTTTGTGTACCAATATACTGCCATAGTGTAGTCCAATCTCACTCCCTTGCCAAAATAATAACACATGCCTAAGTTGTATTGTGCGTAATCTACTCCTTGTTCCGCAGCCTTGGTAAACCAATATACGGCTTTGGCATCGTCTTGACTTATGCCATATCCATCAGCGTAACATACTCCCAAGTTGTGTTGTGCAAAGGCATATCCCTGTTCCGCAGCCTTGATAAACCAATATACGGCTTTTGCATTGTCTTGGCTTACGCCATATCCATCAGCGTAACATGAGCCTAAGTTGAATTGTGCTTCAGCATTTCCAGCCTCGGCCTTATTTACAAGTTCCTGGCTGTACTTTGTTTGGCCTATGGTTACGCTGCAAATCATAACCATAATTGCAAATATGAAAAAACGTTTTCTCATAATGTCCATGTTATTTTTATAAAAGTCAATGTGCTAATCTTATTACATTATCCAAAGTAGATTGTATGCTGAATGTAGGTATTTAGTATGGTTTACCGCCATGTTCCCCGTTGTCGTAGTAGCCGTAGCTGTCAAGAACATCGACAACCAGCTTGGCTTCCTGTCGGCCTACGCCGGAATTTAGCGCACGGCGCGCGTACCTATCGGCCATGTCATAGTTGTTGCGCTCCAAATAGAGTGAGGCTAGTTTCGAGTAAGCCTGCGTGTAACCGCTGTTGGCAAGGCTGACAAGCGTCGTGACATCCTTCTGTGCCACCGCAGTTTTAAACCTTTGCTCGTTCGTTATTTTCGGTTCGGGCTTTACTGTCGTTTCTTCTTTAGCTGGCGCGTTATTTTGCGTTTCTTCTTGTGCCGGCGTTTCCTTCAATATCTCTTGCGTTTGCTGTATGTCGGTACGCTCTGCAGGTGTAATCCGTGCCAACAAACCGTCCCTTATAGTCACGGCTTCGGTGCTGTCTGCCTGCGTGGCGCGGCATGAGGCCACGGCCTTTTCCGCATAGAGCAACGCCGTATCTGGCTGTTCGGCCATGTAATAACGGGCAAGCGGCAGGAATGCCCTGGCCGAGTCTAGGACTGCATACCGCTTAAGGACTTCAACGTCATTATCCTCAATAGCCTTGTCCAGCAGCAAGGCTTCGTCGTTGGCGGCTATGGTGTCGTCCACGCCAGATGAGAACAAGCTACCCAACGTGCCTGACACGGCCAGCCACACTATGGCTGCAATGACCGCTGCAGAAACGGTTATCAGCACAATGCGTCTTTTATTTTCAATCGTAAAACCGACATTTATTTCAGGCATTTGGAGGGAAGGCCGTTTTTTCCACCTGTCATTCACTACGCAATAGACAGTATCGTTTGCGGTGAACATCTCGCAGCCTGTCGATGCGTTCAAGGGTATTGACTGCCCCACGTATTCGAGGCCAGTATGCTTCTTGGCCATTTCCATGAACCGTGAATACTGTTCTCCTTCAAGTCTTATGCCTGAAATATGTCCGTTGGGCAGGCGTTTCACGTTATCGCCTTTCACGAAATATTCGTAAACTGTGAAAACGTCGGTCTTGGTCATATTTCCTCCGCGTTGTTCTCCGCCCGAATATACCGTGGCCTTGTATACCATGCAGAATCCTCGTTCCTCGTCCAAACCTTGTATGCGGTACATGCTGTCCTGACCGTGCAGGATACTTCCTGCAGACAATATGGTGCTTTCTTCAAGGCTGTCGATGAACGCCTGCACTGTTTGTGTGCGCAACATGTAGTCCTTGGCCATTCCTGCGGTTATGGCATTACGCGTAAGTTCGCTTATGTCAGCGGGCAACGATTCGTCGAGGTATTCTGGGCGCAGGTCGAACGCCGACACAGGGTCTTTGCCCACAAGCATATAATACAGCGTGGCCGCAAGCGAATAGACATCTACCCATGGCGAGAATGACACTATCCGGCCATATTGTTCTTGCGGGCTGTACCCTTCACTGTAAGCCGTAGACAGACTTGTTGTAGTGATGTTTCCATAAGTGTCAAAATGCTTTGTTATACCGAAATCTATCAATACCGGTTCGTCCATTCCGGCTGATTCTCCCTTCCTCATCACTATGTTTTCGGGCTTGATATCCAGGTGGAGCAGCCTTTCCTTGTGTAATTGCCTGACGGCCTCAGCTATCGGGCGTATTATGGATAGTGCTTTTGTCTCTCCCAGCCGACCTCCATTTTTCCTTATCAAGGAACGCAAGTCTCCTCCGTCGAGATATTCCATGACGTAGTATGCGGTGTTATTTGCCTCGAAAACTTCATTTACATCGACTATGTTGCGGTTGAGTTTACATATATTGTTCAGTCTCCGTCCCTCGGTTACGAAACTCCGCATGCTGTTTTCAATTTCAGCCGACATTTCATCCGAATACTCGACAGTAATCCCGTCGGCGGCCCTGTGGCACCGTCCTTTTACAAAATGTTCCTTCACGGCAAACATCATCGAGCTTTTTATATGTCCGACGGTTATCTTGGCCGAAACCTTGTATGTTAGGCCGAAACCTCCCTGTCCGAGGACTTGTTCCACACGGTAGTCCAGATGTCCGCCCTTCAGCACGGTGCCTATGGGCAATGGGTATTCAAAGTTATTCTTGTTGTCTGCCATTTTTATTCTTTTATGGCCCTGAGCATGTTTGTCAGATTGTTGTTAGGTGTTATTTTTCTTAACTCGGTTATACGTTGCTTGTAGTTTTCCACGTCTGGCAATGAGCTGATGCCGCGTTCATAGCATGTTATGAGATTCTGTGCGGATTCCGGCGTTAGGTAGTTCTGCTTTTCGGCCATGAGGTAATAGCTTGCCGCTTTCACGTAGTCTCTCACTACACCATCACCAGTGAAAAGCATGTCGCCTAGCCTGCACTGAGCAAACGCAATACCGCCGTCGGCCGCCGCTTTCAGCAGTTCCATGGCCTGTTTATTCTTTCCTTCCTGCCTGTATATGCTAGCCAGATAATATTTTGCGGCTACACTTCCTTCCTTAACCGCTTTTTCAAGGGTCTTTATGGCTTTTTTCAAGTTTCGTTTGCCATAATTCTTGTTAGCAAGGCATACTGCATGCATAGTATATCCTTCAGGTGATACCTTTGCGACGTTCTTAAACATTTTTATGGCTGCTTCATAGTCCTTGTCCACATAGTATTTCCGTAGCCCGAGGATGTAGTCATATACACCATCTCCTTCATTCGTTGCCATCAGCTTGTTAAAATCTTTTTCATGTGTCTTCACTGCCTCTGCCATCCATTGCACTGCAAGGAACAAGTCTGGTGGAGTAGTCTCAAGGTGGCACATGGCGAGCAACCACGCAGCGTCTTTGTTTTCATTGGTCGCCTCGCCAAGAAACTCAATGGCTTTGTCTATGTCTTTTGCCGTGCCGTCACCGTTATAAAAGATTTTACCTAGTTGATAGTGAGCCGCTTTGAACCCTTTGTCAGCTGCGATTTGCATTAATTTTATGCCGTTGGTCTTGTCCTGCTTCGTACCCATCCCGCTAAATGTAAGGAAGCCATAATAATATATCGCTGCGACATACCCTTTTCCTGCCGCTGCCTTGAATAATTTTGCCGCTTCCTGCGGGCGCTTGCTGTTCAGGCATTTCAAGGCCAGATTGAACTGGCTCTCCACATCTCCGCCTTCAGACAGTATACGTAAGTAGGCCTCCGCCTTTTTTGCGTCACGTTTCACTCCTATGCCGTTACTGTAGCAATCATAAAGCAGCCTGCAGCTGAACATGTCCTTCGTATTTTTCACAATGGCTTCATGTTGCGGCACAATGCCATTGTTACCTTTTTTGATGGCTATCTTATACATTTTAAGTGCGGTAATGGAATCTTTCTTTGTGCCTTTCCCTAATTGCAGACACATCGCCATGTTGCCTATGGCGTCAGCGTTCTGTTGCTTTGCGCTTTTGCTCCACCATGTAAAGGCGGTACGGAAATCTTGCTTCACGTTCTTTCCTGTATAATACCATAGCCCGAACGTATTCTGGGCTACAGCATCGCCTTTTTCCGCCTTTTCCGCCAGAATGGCAACCGTGTCGGCAACGTTAGCCTTTTCTGTCCGTGAGTGTAGTTTTGCCGTTGAGCTTGTCGCTGATATCATCCAGATGGCGGCAAGCGTTATGAATAATATTTTTTTCATGATAGTCTTTTTGTTCGTTGGGATATTTAAGATGACATTTTTAACTTCAGCAGTTTTTTCAGATATCTTAGTATCTTGCCTTGTTTATACTTTTTACGTATAGAGGCAATCTCTTTTGTTGTCATAGTCTCATCTGCCAGTATTCTTGTCGTTTTGCCTTGTGTTTCGCAGTATGTTTCGTCCGATTTACCGTATACCGCAGTTATTGGTATCAGCATTGCTGTGTTGTTGTCTGATGAAACGGAACATCTTTCGGCCATTTCAAGTATTTTTTCATGGTCGCCAACGCTTTTATTGCAAATGTCCACAATGTCTTCGTCCGTCAGGCAATGCAACACTCCATCTGTGCAAATGAACAGATAGTCTCCAGCGGAAATGTCGGTAGTATTAATTTTTGTTGCCATGCATCGGTTTTCATCTTCGCTAGTAGGTCCCATGTTTCGTGTAATCACATTGTTTTGGGGATGGTTGATGGCTTCTTCGGGTGTTATCATGCCTGAATGCACCATAGAGTTCACTAAAGAGTGGTCATCGGAACGGTATAATATCCCGAGTCCCGGCCTGATATGATAGATACGGCTGTCGCCTATGTGAGCTATCGCACACCCCCCGCTATGGAGGCAGACAAATGCCATTGTCGTTGCCATGTCTTTGTTCTTTTTACCGGCAACTTCGTCTAGGGCGGTATATGCGGCATCAAGTGCAGAACTGAATAAATCGTTTGTAAGTTCACTTGATGCGAAATCCGTTCTTGAAAGGATTTTCCCGAAAGTACGGCATACTGTGTTACTGGCTATCTCGCCTCCTTCATTTCCGCCAACTCCGTCACATACCAGAAAAAAACGTTGTCCTTCACCAAGTATGTCACTGTCAGGATAGCGTGCGTCTTCTTGGTTGCTGCGCTGCCCTAATTGCATGAATGAATAAGGTTGGCCAATGTCTATTTTCATTGCTTCTTGGATTTTCTGAAAGTGAATCTCGTTTTACCCAGTTTTATCGTATCACCATAATTTAAGTATATACTGTTGCCGGGCTTTAAATGGGTGTCATTCACAAAGACCGGATTAGATGCGTTTACCACCGTGAACTTAAACGTATAGCCATTGTCTTTCCTTATCGTCTCAAGTTTTGCTGATTGGCGGCTCATATATGGGTCATTAACGGAAATATTCGATGGCATCTCATCGTCTTTGCGGCCTATCGTTATGCAACTGTCAGACTGTAGCAAGACTTTTTTCGACATTATTATGCTGCCCCATGTCAATTCGCCGACATAACGGTTTTTACGTTGCGTATTAAAAATATGCGTTATATGGTCACTCTGTTTCTTGGTGACAGCTTTAAAACCTATTATCGTATTGCATTGCTTGCAAGTCCATTTTAGGTTACCTTCATGATCTACGGTTTTGGTTTCACTGAAGCTGCATTCGGGACATTCTATGGTATAGGTACAGCCAGTTTCTGCCCGTTCCTTGTATATATATAGGTGTTTCCTTCCAGGCACAGCCATGGGTTTTCCGATGTGTCTATGCCTGACGGCAGGTTTTAACGTCGGTCTTGAAGTCTTCAGCTTGACATTGACATTATTTAATACTACCTGTATCTTGCTATTGCATGAGGGACAGGCCACAGTGTGTTTTTCCATGTCCGAAGGTTTGTATATAAGGAATTCCTTGCCACACTTGTCACATCTTAATTTTACGGTTTCCTTGTCCATAAGTTCATGCTTTTATTATATTTCGTCCGTATCGTTGATATCTTGCTCATTGGCGTCATAATCATAATTTAGATCTGCGCCTAATGAATAGGATTCATCGTCATTATCGTCGTCAAGTAATTGTGCCAGTAATTCGTCAACGTCTTCTACTTCTTCATTGTTATCGGTGTTTTCTTCTTGGCTAGCCTGGTTATTTTCCGCCATGTATTGTGCTACATTAACGTGTTGGCCGGTTTCTGTGTCTACGATGTCGCCCGTAGGGTCTGTCGATGACATGTTGGTCCTGTCTGTGCCGTTTATCGCAAGATAGCCTCCTGTTTGGTCAATCATGGTTTCCAAATCGCTTTGTGACAGGTTGCCTTCTGCCAAAGTTACAAAGTTGCCTGTCGAATCATAAACTCCCTCGAACACACCGTCTCCATCGCTGTCAGCAAGCAAGTATTGGGTTCCGTCAGGCGTGTGTATGACGGCAGCTGCCACCTCGTAACCCATTTCGTTGAAAACGGTAGTCATCCCTTCAACGGCAAAAACGTTAGGGGTATCAATGTCATTAGGGTCTATTTCTTCTTTCCCTATTATTTCTTGGGCTATTTGTTCTGGTGTTGTCCCATTGTCCTCGTGGTTATTGTCCAGAGTGCTTGGTTCCTCGTTAGTGGTGTTGCTGTTCGTTCCTTGCTCTTGTGGCTGTGTTTGCCCATCCTGGGCGTTGCTGTCGGTCGGTTGGGGTTGGGTTATGTCTTCTAGCCCTTCCGTGGCGGTGTCATTTCCCTCTTGTGTGGTTTCTGTTTCAGGTTGCGGCTTTTCAGCGTCAACGTTTTCATTGGATGTTGGCTGGTCGGCCAGTTCATCTTCATATGGTTCTATAGGAAGCTCGGCTTCTTGACTGCTGTTCATTACTGCGGCACCGCCTATCGCTCCTATTACGGCAGCCCCTGTAGTTGTAAGTATGGTCTGGGTTGTGTTCTTGCCGGCCTTCTTGTTCTCGCCACCTTTCAGTTTAATGTTTTTTGTTTCCATAATCTTTGTTTTTTATGTTATTGTTGATGCAAAGATACATTTATGCCATGTTAAATCCAAACATACATGTTTATGTTGTACGAAGGGCTGGTTTTAATTGACGAAATGGTTGCCTGTCCGTTTGAATTATTGTTTTTCACCATTTTGCCAGAACCGTGCCATAGTTGCTCTTTGGTCCGATGAGCTGTGGGTGTTGTTGGTCTTTATTGCCGCCTACCCGTGTCGTTACGTCTTTATAAATGTACGTGTATAATTCCATCAGTGTAATCTGCTTGTCCCCGTTTGTGTCGGCCTTTCCACGCAACCCTTTTATCATGGCCTGTGTAAAAAAGCCGTTTCCAACCCAGTCGTTTTCCATTGAATATTCATCAGCGCGGCTCGACATGCAGAAGGTCAGCATCTTACTTGCCGAGGTCTTCCCCCATGCATATCCATCGTTGCCTGATTGTAATACGCTTCCAGACATGCAGGCATCAATGAAGCAGAATACCTTCTTCGTTTTTGCCTTAGACAGTATATTTATCAACTCTGTGTATGGTAACAATTCTTTTTCGAATGCACAAATTGCGCCTGTCATTCCATGTCCTGAAAAATAGAATATGATTTTGTCGTCTGCAGAGGCTACGGTTATTATTGCATTGAGTTTTTCCTTTATGTTCTCTACGTTGGCATAGCGGCTTGTTAACATTGTTACCGAGACATTCTGGTTCTTCAGGACTTGGGCTAATTCTTTTACGTCTTTTGTGGTGTTGTGAAGGTTGACATTGGTGTCACCGTAATTGCTTACACCTGCCAGCAGTGCGAAGGTACGTTGTGCGTTTATTCCGATAAAAACGGATAACACCAGGATGATTGTAAGTGATAGTCTTTTCATTTTATTTTTATTTTAAATTTGTAACTAATTTATTGCGCCTTACAACGCGAACATTGCATCATCCTGATTTCTTTTGAGCTCAGGATGTGTGTACACTTCGGATTGGGACAGTGGTGGTATTTTTCCCTTTTGGCTGCTATCTTCTTCTTGCTGTCCGCAGGGTTGTACAATGTGGAACTCAACAGCGACACAAACGAGCCGAACCTTAGCAATAACAGTTGCAACTCGCTGCCTTTTGGGGTCATGAACGATCCTATAAGGGCTATAAGCGACACCGCCGCTATCACCGTCCGCACCATCTTCGCTCTGTTGTCGGCTTTCTCGTCGTCTGCGTCGAAGCGATCCTCTATTTCGTTCAGGTATTCAAACTCTTTGGCAAATCCGTCTTGCTCAGCCAATGCCTGCAGAGCGTAGAATGTACAGCCGTTGGCATTGTTAGGCCCGAGGCAAATGAATGTCATTGGCGTTATGGCCACACTTGATATCTGTCTCATATCTCCGTTGCCGTCGCGAACGTAAGTGCCGTTGGTAGAATTGAGGTCTTCCAGCACCATTGTCCTGTCAGCATGCACTATTATGCGCGCGTGCGTGCGGCTTACGCCACTACATTCAATCTTGAAGGGTTGTGTACCCTCCGTTCCCAAGATTATCTGTCTTTCCATCATTTTTTATTTTTATGCTTTTCACTATCGCATCCTTGTATGATTTCAACATCCGTTTCGACACGTTCAACTTTATTTCGTTTACACCGTTAGACAATATGATTTGCTGTTTCAGCACGTCTATCTTTTGTAGGTAAGAGTGGTTTACTAGCAGACTCCTGCCAAGGCGTATCAACTTATGCTTCTTGTTCTTAGCGTTGGCTATGGCTTTCTCCATTTGTGTTATGCCAACGGAGAGCATAGTCTCGTGCTTGTTTATGTACACCACGCGCGAGTAATTGCCGTTGGCTTGCACCACGGCAATCAGGTCGGTGTCAACCACCCACAACTCATCGCGCGTGTTGAATATCAGTTTACTCATGCCCTTCTTTTACGTTGTCATGAAACTATTTGTTGGAATAGATTTTGTTCAGTTTCTCTGTCAATTGTTCTATTGACATGGCTTCGTCATATCCTTTCTTGCTTGCTTCGTCTTGCAGTGAATCAGCTTTTTCCTTGTCCTTTGGCACACCTCTGCCGTTTCGGTAACACTTTGACAACAAGAAACAGGCAGCGCCTGAGACATAGGCATCTGGTGATTCCCTTGCAATATTCAGGTAATGCACGGCTTTTCCGTAATCCATAAGGCCGTATTTATTGTCATAATAGATTCTGCCCAATGCCAGGTTGCATTCCAACGAACCTTTGTCTGCGGCTTTGGCGTACCAATATGCAGCTTTTTCATAGTCATGTTCCACGCCTTCAGCTCCAAAGTAAAGATAGCCCAATACTTTATATGCGTCGAGATATCCTTGCTCAGCGGCCTTGGTGTACCAATAAATTGCTTTTGACACGTCTTTCTGCGTTCCGTCTCCATACAAGTAAGCGCCGCCCATATTGAATTGTCCGACGGGATGCCCCTGCTCGGCCGCCTTGGTATACCAGTAAAATGCCTTTGCTGGATTCTTTTTTAGTCCGATACCGTCATTGTATAAAACACCCAGCGTGTTTTGGGCGTCGGCTTTTCCTTTTTCTGCCATTTCCGCAAACCAGTCTGTCGCTTTCTTGTATCCTTTAAATGCGGCTTGTTGGTACAAGCTGAACGCCTTTGCCAAGTCGCGCGCCACACCTTTGCCGTTTTCATAGCAAACAGCAAGGTTGCACTGCGCCATTGGGTTGCCCTGTTCAGCGGCCTTGCCGAACCAATATACTGCTTTGGGGTAATCGACACCTGTACCTTTCCCCTCGAAATAACAAAAGCCTAAGTTGTTTTGGCCAGAAGCATAGCCTTTTTTCGCTGCCAAATAATATAATTCAAAAGCTTTCACTTCGTCTTTTGGCACGCCTGTACCTGTAGCGTAACAAACGGCCATGTTGTTAATTCCTATAGGCTGACCTTGCTCCGCAGCCTTTGAATACCAATAAAAGGCTTTCGCATAATCTTGTGTCACGCCGCGGCCTTTTTCATAGCAGACCCCTAACTGCACTTGCCCGCGCGCTGACCCTTGCTCTGCGCTTTTGCTATACCAATAAAACGCTTTTTTCTGATTCCGATTTATGCCGCGGCCTTCATCGTAACAGATTCCCAAATCGCATTGTGCCTCAGCGTCTCCGGTTTTCGCCTTGTTTTCGAGTTCAGCATTGTATGTTTGACCAAAAGCGGCAATGACGAGCATCGTCATTCCCAGTAAAACTAAACACTTTTTCATAATGCTATTCTTTTAAGATTATAATATACGCTTTTTAGTTTTTTCGGTCCTCTTATGGACTATATTGCGTTAGAATATCTCATTTCCAAAACTTTTCTTATACCGAATTCACGTTAAAATCTCATTCTTGGCATAGTAGTTGTCTTTTCAGTTGCAGGTTACGATCTGATGTATCAAACTCTTTAATGATAATTTATTTATGGCCAAGATACCGCGAAAGGGGTGTCGAAAAATCTGCTACACATGGATTTACACCAAAAATTCTCACTTGTGGATTTTGGAGATTCTGTCTGAAACATCCCTTGTAGGAACTCACCATGGAGCAACGCATTAACCATGAGCTGGAACAAAATTATGGATTTTAAATGTAAGTTCAAAACAAAAATAGATAAAATTCAGGCATAAATGTCGAAGTGACAATAATTGGTTTACACTATGATACTCTGCTTCAAGATCTGAAAGGAATGCTTCATGCAGGAGAGGAGGCGTGATGAATATGGCGACACCTTCTTGAAAAAGCAAAGTGCGGCGTGCAATGACTGTGCTGATAGCCTATAACCGGGCTTGTGCGGGTCGTTTTCTGCAAAGATATTAATATTTATGCATTTGCAGGTTCGTTTTTGTTTCAAAACCGTAAGATACTGTTATGTTATTACAACGATTATTGGCGACCTTGCGGCTTTTATCGTTGTCAATGTATGTTTACGGTTGGTAAATAATAGGCTAATAGGTCTGAGGCTTTAGTGCGGCAATGAAGCAATGTGGCGTTGTATTGCTGTCGTGGAATGAAACGGCAGTGCTGTCGGACTATCGTGAACAGTCTAACAGGCTGAAAAACCAACAGCGTTATAACGCGCTGATATGTAGCAAGTTATAAAAGGCCGTCTTTCGTGATGCGAAAGACGGCCTTTCAGATTGTAATCAACGGCCTTTCGGAAAGCGAAAGGCCATCAATCGCATTTTGAACGACCAAAAACCGACTTCCAGGCGGCCGCCAACGCCTCTTCAACTTCTGGTTGCCGGATTTTCAAGTGTTAACGTAACAGTACGCAACCGGAGGCTAACGTTAATTTAATATAACATAAGTGCCTTGCCTTTCTCAAGCGTCAAGCACGGAATGACAATATGACTTGACGCTTGAATAATGATTATTGGCACATCAACCAATTGCAGATGTACATACAAATATGCCCCACACATCACTAACAGGCATGCATACGCCGTAACCGACAACGGCAGAACAAGTCTTCATACGATTGCCAACAACCGACATGCGCAGGCCTAACGGCACGAAAAAAGCCGCCCGACAGTCTTGTAACAACCGTCGGGCGACTTGCAAAGTGGTCTCATCGAGAATCGAACTCGAATCTAATCTTTAGGAGAGACTTGTTCTATCCATTGAACTATGAGACCCTTTTCGCGTGCAAAGGTAGTCAGTTTAAGGCGTAAATCCAAATAATTTGTGAAAAAACATATAAACGATTAAACTTTTTGATGTTGTTTTAATCATAATAAGTGTCATGAAGAAACTTATTATTCTTAGTCTGTTAATATTGAGCGCAGCCCTCTGCCACGCGCAAGGCAGCGTACGCGGAAAAATCGTGGACACGGCTACCGGCGAGTCAATGCCCTACGTCAATATAGCCGTTTACAATAGTGCCACACAGAAATTCATAAAGGGCGCCATCACCGACGAAAAGGGCCTGTTCAGCATCTCGGGCCTGCCCTACGGCTCGTACACGGTCAAGGTGACATGTATCGGATACACCGAGGTAAACAAGAACTTCACCGTAGAGGAGCAGCACAGGCACGCCAACTTCAAGAAGCTCGGCATTTCCGAGGACAGCCAGACACTGGCCGAGGTCACCGTGACGGCCCAGCGCCCGGCAATGAGGCTCGAGGTTGACCGCAAGTCGTACGACGTGACGCAGGACATAAGCAACGCCGGCGGCGCGGCAAGCGACGTGCTGGAGAACATTCCGTCGGTAGAGGTTGACACAGACGGCAACATATCGCTGCGCGGCAACACCAGCGTTGAGGTATGGATAAACGGTAAGGCCAGCGGACTGACCAGCGACAACCGCGCCGAAATACTGCAACAGCTGCCCGCCGAGAGTATTGACCGCATTGAGGTAATCGACAACCCGTCGGCAAAATACAGCGCCGAGGGTAGTGCCGGAATAATAAACATCGTGCTGAAGAAGAACCGCACAGCCGGATATTACGGCTCGGTGCAGGCCGGAGGCAACACCAACGGCAGCGCGAACGCCAGCGGCAACATCAACTTCAACATCGGACGGTGGGAAGGTTACGTAAACGTTGGATACCGCCACCGCAGCAACGAAGGCGGCTCACGCAGCTATCAGGAGTACCTCAACACCAACCAGTACCAGTCATACGAGACCGAAAACGACCGCATGGGCAACAACCTGTTCGCCCGCGCGGGCATAACCTATAACGCAACGGACAAGGACGCATTCTCGCTAAGCGGCATGACAATGATTGGCGGACACCATAACGGCGGCACGACACCCTACCACTATGGTACGATAGGCGCGCCGACAGACAGCTACATGATGTTGCGCCGCTCGTCGGGAAGCTCTGACATGCGCATGTTCTACGGCGAGTTCAACTACCGCCACAACTTCACCGACCGCCACTACCTCGACTTTACCGTCGATTTCAACAAGTGGAGCATGGACCAAGGCAACATCTACCAGGACAGCACGACGTATTTCGACGAGCCGCTGCCCACGGAATACGACTACCAGAACCGACCGATGTACATGCGTAACCGCTCTTGGGAGGTGAAACTCGACTACGAGAACCCCATTACCGACAACATAACGCTGCAAGCCGGATACCAGGGTAACTTCAGCCGGGAGAACTCTCCGCAGGAAAGTTACATCGACGAGACGTCTTGGGACGGCGCCAACCAGACAGAGGATACGGAATATTACAACCGCTTCATATACAACATGGACCTCCACGCGCTGTACGCCACTGCGTCGGTAAAGCTCGGCAAGCTGGGCGTTATGGCCGGACTGCGCGGCGAATACTGGAAAGTCAACACCGAAAGCTACAACTACGAGCAGGAACATGACCCCTCGAAGCGCGACAAACCGTTCAAGAACGACTTTTTCCAGCTCTTCCCCAGCGTGTTCCTTTCTTACCAACTTACCGAGACACAGCAGCTTCAGCTTAACTATACACGCCGTCTGCGCCGTCCGTGGGGAGGCCAGCTCAACAGCTTCCGCAACACTCGCGACGCTTCGATGACATCGTTCGGTAACCCCGAACTTACCCCTGAGTACAGCAACTCGTTCTCGCTTAACTACCTGAAGACATGGCCCGAGCACTCGCTTCTTGTCAGTGCGTACTACCGCCCGACGTCGGACGTCATCCAGCGCATAAACTACCAGAGCAGCACGGACAACCAGATGTACTCCACGTACATGAACGTAACGGGAAGCACAAGCGCCGGACTGGAACTTGTCATGAAGAACCAGCTCTTCAAGATACTCAACCTCACAACCACGGCCAACGCTTACTACTACAAGCTGGACGGCTTTACGTACGACATCGACGGGCAAACAATCAATGGAGAGGGCAACAACAACTTCACCTGGAACGCCCGCATGCAGGCCTCACTCATGCTGCCTTACGACATATCAGTGCAGCTTACGGGCCGCTACCGCTCGCGTCAGGTCATCACGCAGGGCTACCGCAAGGGCAACTTCAGCATGAACTTAGGACTGCGCAAAACGTTCCTCGACCGCAAACTGACACTCGCCCTTAACTGCCGTGACCTGCTCAACTCGCGCAAATTCGAAAACTTTACCAGTTCGGAGACATTCACCCGCCACCAAGAGAACTGGGGAAGCGGCCGCTCAATGAACTTCACCCTGACCTACAGCTTCGGTAACATGAAGGCCAAAGCGCCAAAGAAGAAGGTTAACAACAGTGCCAACATGAGCGGCGAAGGCGGCGGAATGGAAGGGATGGAATGATTCTTAGATAAAAGTAGTTAAGGAGTAAAGAAGTAAAGGAGTTAAGACAAATGCCATATAGGTTGTCTGCATGAACAAATCAACATGGCATTTGTCTTAACTCCTTTACTTCTTTACTCCTTAACTACTAAGGATAAATTTCTTTAACTACTAAAAAATTAGCATACCACGCTGCCTGGTTTTACCTCGGCAGATGTCGTGATTACGCTCAAGGAACCGTCAAAGTCTTCGGCGGAGAGTATCATTCCCTGGCTCTCGATACCCTTCAGCTTGCGCGGAGCAAGGTTGGCGACGAAGCAGACGCGCTTGCCTACGAGGTCTTCGGGGTTATAATACTTCGCAATACCGCTTACGATGGTACGGTCCTGGCCGCTGCCGTCGTCAATGGTGAACTTAAGCAGCTTGTCTGCTTTCTTCACTTTCTCGCACGCCTTGATAAGACCTACACGTACGTCTATCTTCTCAAAGTCGTCGAAAGCTATCGTCGGCTTTATCTCCTTTGCCTTATACGCAGCCTCGGCGTTGGCCTTCTTGGTATCCTCAAGCTTCTGCAGCTGGTACGCAATGACATCATCCTCGATTTTCTCGAACAGCAGTTCTGGCTCGTTCAGTTTGTGTCCGGCCTCGAGCAGGTCGGTAGAGCCGAGCTGGTTCCAGTCGAACCGGTCGATGTTCAACATCTTCCTGAGCCTTGCACTGCTGAAAGGCAGGAACGGTTCGAAGGCTATCGCCAGGTTGGCAACAAGCTGGAGAGAGATGTTGAGGATGGTTTCTACACGCTTCATGTCGGTCTTCGCTACCTTCCACGGCTCTGTATCGGCGATGTACTTGTTACCGATGCGGGCGAGGTTCATTGCCTCTTTCAGGGCGTCGCGGAACTTGAAGCTGTCCAACAGGCGCTCTACGCCGGCCTTTACGTCGTGGAACTCGGCAATGGTCTGGCGGTCGATGTCCTGCAGTTCGCCGCAGGCTGGCACCACGCAGTCAAAGTATTTCTTGGTAAGTTGCAGCGCGCGGTTTACGAAGTTGCCGTAAATGCCCACGAGTTCGCTGTTGTTACGCTCCTGAAAATCTTTCCAGGTAAAGTTGTTGTCCTTGGTTTCGGGAGCGTTGGCGGTGAGCACATAGCGCAGCACGTCCTGCTTTCCGGGCAGTTCGACGAGGTATTCATGCAGCCACACAGCCCAGTTGCGTGATGTCGAAATCTTGTCGTTCTCGAGGTTGAGGAACTCGTTTGCGGGCACGTTGTCAGGCAGGATGTAGCCTCCGTGAGCCTTCAGCATGGCGGGGAAGATGATGCAATGGAACACGATATTGTCCTTGCCGATGAAGTGAACGAGGCGTGTGTCGGGGTCCTTCCACCACGTCTCCCAATCCTCTGGCATAAGTTCCTGAGTGTTTGAGATGTATCCTATGGGCGCGTCGAACCACACATAGAGCACCTTTCCCTCAGCACCTTCCACTGGAACGGGTATTCCCCAGTCGAGGTCGCGCGTCATCGCGCGGGGCTGGAGGTCAAGGTCGAGCCACGACTTGCACTGTCCGTACACGTTCGGGCGCCACTCCTTATGGCCTTCAAGTATCCATTCTTTCAGCCAGTCCTGGTACTCATTGAGCGGCAGATACCAGTTCTTGGTTTCCTTCAACACCGGTTTCGAGCCGCTGATGGCGCTCACGGGGTTGATAAGTTCGGTCGGGTCGAGGTCGCTTCCGCACTTCTCGCACTGGTCGCCGTACGCCTTCGGGTTGTGGCAGTGGGGGCATTCGCCCGTGATGTAGCGGTCGGCAAGGAACTGCTTTGCCTCCTCGTCGTAATACTGCATCGACGTTTTCTCCACCAGTTTGCCCTCTTCGTAGAGTTTCCTGAAGAACTCCGAAGCCACGCGAGAGTGTGTTTCTGACGTCGTGCGGCTGTAGATGTCGAACGAAATGCCGAAATCCTCAAAGCTCTTCTTAATCATCGCGTGGTAGCGGTCTACCACTTGCTGGGGCGTTATGCCCTCCTTCTTGGCACGGATGGTGATTGGCACACCGTGCTCATCGCTTCCGCAGATGAACTTTACGTCCTGTTTTTTCAGTCGTAGGTAACGCACATAGATGTCAGCCGGTACGTACACGCCGGCCAGATGGCCGATGTGCACCCCGCCGTTTGCGTAAGGCAGGGCGGCGGTGACGGTGGTGCGCTTATAATTCTTCTTCTCTTCCATAAATTCGGTTATATAATAAGACCATTGGGACTGATACGCCCAATGCGATGCAAAAGTACTGAAAAAAATCGGATTAGCGGGACTTGCCGCCGTATTTTTACGCATATGGCAAAACGTGCCTTATCAAGCCACTATACAAAACACCGTCTTTTGGCTTGCAAAAGGCCGTCAATCGCACGCTAAAATGCCGTCTTTCAGAAGGCGAAAGACGGCCTTTTGCAAAACTTATTATAACATACTGGCTGCCATGCAGTTACAACACGGAGCATTAAAGGCCTTACAATAACAAACGCTTTTTAACTAAAAATAATGCCGCGGGCATTTTACTTTGCCACCGCCGGCGGGTCATCAGTATAGAACGCCCCGCAAAACGGAGGCACAGCAGACACATAACGGAAGATGACTATAAACGACAACGACATATTATCAACGGCAAAGGCCGACCCTGACAAGGGATTCCGCCTGATTATGGACAAATACGGAGAGGCCGTATACTGGCACATAAGAAGGCTTGTATCGGCACACGCCGACGCCCAGGACGCCACACAAGAGACTTTCGTACGGCTGTTCAGGACGATGGACAAGTACCGCGGCGACTGCTCGCTTACCTCGTGGGTGTACCGTATAGCCACGAACGAGGCCCTGAGGCTGATAGGAAGGAGGAAAGAAAGCGACGTAAGGCTCGATACCGGAGCGCCCGAAGTCAGCAGGCTGGCCGCCGACGGATATGTAGACTATACCGACCTCGAGGCCGTGAAACTGCAAGAGGCCATACTGGCGTTGCCCACACGGCAGCAACTGGCGTTCAACCTGCGCTATTACGACGAACTGGCGTATGACGACATAGCCGGCATTATCGGCTCGACAGCAGCCGCGGCAAAGGCCAACTACCACTTGGCGAAAGAGAAAATAATAGAATACATGAACTCAAACGACTGACAAACATGGACAACAGATTTGATTTCAACAAGATAGGCAAGCGCATGCCGTACACCGTTCCCGAAGGCATATTCGACGAGATGAGGGAAAATGTACTCAAGGAGACGGCACGGAGCACGGCAGCAAGCCGCAGGCGGTGGCCTTCAGTAAGGACCATTGTCATGACAGCGGCAGCCTCGATAGCCGCCGCCATAATCCTGCCGACGGCATTCAAAGGGCCGCACACCGACAGCACGGCCGCCGGCTTTGACAGCGTAGAGCGCGCCTTTGCCAACCTGAGCAGCGAAGACCAGGCCTACATGCTTGAGATATACAGCGAAGATATATTCATTAACCAATAAAAAAAGGAGACCATCAACATGAAGAGAATCATCAGTATGCTGATAATGGCCGTAATGATGACGGCATTCAGCTCAACTACCTACGCGCAGGACACCAACGACAGGCAACAGAAACGCGAAAAACTGGCCGAGACGCAGGCACGCCACATAGCACGCCAACTGGCTTTCGACGACGCCACGACGGCAAAGTTCATAGACACCTACTGCCAATGCCAGAAGGAAATATGGGCTCTGGGCCCGAGGGCAAAACGCCAGCGGGGCACGGCCAAAACCGATGCCGAGACGGAAAAGGCCATTGAGGAGCGCTTCAAACGCAGCCAGAAGCTGCTGGACATCAGGGAGAAATACTATAAGGAGTACAGCAAATTCCTTACTCCCAAGCAGATACAGCGTGTGTACGCCATAGAGAAACGCATGATGGGGCGCCTCGGCAAGAACGCCGGAAAGCGCCATCCACGCCCGAGGAGATAGGAAAGGAAAGTCGGAAAAAAGGAGTTGTCGGAAGCTGACCGCAGTTAAGCGCTTAACTATGGTCAGTTTCCGACAACTCAATTTTTATACATACAAAATATATCCGACCAGACCCGGCAAAACGGTTAGACGTCAAGCGTATCGCGGTTGTTGCGCGGGTCGGTCCAATCAACCTTCACAGTGGGGTCGATGTTGTTGATGAACTTCTCGATGTTGGTGTACCCGTCGCCGTTGCAATCGGCCGAGGCATCGGCAGGATTGTGCGGGTCGAGACCGTACTTCACCTCCCAGTCGTCGGGCATACCGTCGTTGTCAGAGTCCTTGTAAGGCGTTCCCTTATACTCGGGCAGGCCTCCCACCTGGCGGGGATCGGTGATAATACCCTTCTTGTAAGAGTCGGGCGCAAGGGCGCGCTCCTGGTATGGCGACGTTACTATGGGCGCATTGTCTACGTATATGGCCTTGCCCGTGCGCACGGTCTCTATCACCCGGGTGTCAACAGCGTCTCGCCTGGGCAGCGTAGCGCCGACATTGGCAAGCACGTAAGGCATTACGCTGTCGGTAGGAAGTATGGTTACGTGTGGCATTTCGAACGGTTCGTAAGCGCGTATCTTGTCGGTATATTCGCCGCAAGTCTCTTCTTCGAACACTTGCACGCCGCCGTTCCAGTTGTCTTTGGTTATCTCGGGATAGCCCTCCATGATGTTGCCGTCGACATAAGCCTTGCCGAACAGCGTGGGAAGGTTCTTGTCGCGCCTCGGCTCGGGCTTCAGTATGCGGTGCGAGCAGGGGCGGTCTTTCAGCTCCATTGTTATCGGTCCGGGCTTGTAATGGTTGTTTATTATGTTGTAGAAGCTCTTGTGGTCACCGCCGTCGATGGTGCGGCTCCACCAGTTATACACCACGTTGTTGACGAAATTGAACGTACCGTCCATTCCGACAGATGCGTTACGGCAGATGTTAGAGGCGAAGAGGTTGCGGTTGAACATGCAGTTGTGGCCGCCGATAGTTGCTCCGAAAGCGTGGCTATACAGGTCGAGAGCCTCCGAGAAAATGCTGTTCTGGATGGTAATGTTCACCGTGGGCAGCTTCAGGTTCTTTCCGCCGCGGTCGTACACGTGGCGGTACATCGACATGTTCTCGTCGCTGCCCCAGCTGCCCGAGCAGTGGTCGATGATAATATTGCCCACGCCGTTGCCGCCGAGGGCGTCGTCACGGAACATCACGTCAGGATTGTTGCGGCGGAAGCGCATGTGGCGTATGATGACGTCGTGGGTGTCTATAAGCACTGAATGGCCCGTTATGCACACTCCGTCGCCGGGAGCCGTCTGGCCGGCGATGGTAACGTATGGCGCACGGATACTGATGGGTGACTTCAGGCGGATTACTCCGGCCACGTTGAACACGATGACACGCGCGCCGCCTGTTTCGCAAGCTTCACGGAAACTGCCCGGCCCGCTGTCGGCAAGGGTGGTAACAACCATCACCCTACCTCCTCGTCCGCCCTGGGTATAGGCTCCGCCACCCTCGGCACCGGGGAACGCCGGAATGTTGGCACGCAACAGGTCTTCGGGCTTGGAAGCCCAAGGGCGGTACGGACGGCCCTCTTTGGCCTGCTTCTCAACTATCGGCAGGGCCTTTGCCCACGCCGAATCAGAATGCCGGCTATACTCTGCCTGCCAACGCTCGCCACGCATACGCGTAGAGTCCGGATAGGTAGGATAACCGGGAATGGCTGCCGAAACACTTTGCAACGGCAGCAGCAGCGCACACGGCGCTAATAAACGGAATACTTGTTTGGTTAGTCTCATAATTATTAAGATTATGTTATTAGATTTATTTCGTTGCGAACATGCGCATGACCGTAAGCCACACGCACTATGTACGACCATACCCTACGGCCGGAAAGGTCAAAATGAAATGGTCTCGGCGTCAACAGGCTCGTGCATGAAGATACGCGCCGACTCACGGAACTTGTCCTTGTTCTCGGTCGTAAGGTAATGGCAACGGCCATGCTTTGCGCACATGGCATCCATCTCGGGATGTCGCGCAAGATATGTTTTCAGGCTTTCGGCCACGTATTCGCCCTGCGGAATGATTTTCACTCCACGCGGAGTGTATTTCAGGATTTTGTCAAGCAGTATTGGGTAATGCGTGCAGCCGAGGATAACCGAGTCGATTTCGGGGTCGAGGAAAAGCAGGGAGTCAATACGCTTCTTCACGAAATAATCGGCTCCGGGAGTGTCATACTCATTGTTTTCGATAAGCGGCACCCACAAGGGGCAGGCCACTCCCGTGACCTTTATGTCCGGATAGAGCTTGTTAATCTCCATGACGTAGCTCTCGCTCTTGATTGTTCCCTCGGTAGCCAGTATACCGACGTGACGCGTGTGGGTAATCGAACCGATACATTCTGCCGTGGGACGGATTACGCCGAGCACCCTCCGGGATGGGTCAATGCGGGGAAGGTCGTTCTGCTGGATGGTGCGCAGGGCCTTGGCTGACGCCGTATTGCAGGCCAATATGACGAGACGGCAGCCCATGGAGAAAAGTTTTATGACAGCTTCGCGCGTAAACTGATAGACCACGTCGAACGAACGCGGCCCATACGGGGCGCGGGCGTTGTCGCCGAGATACAGGTAATCGTATTGTGGCAACAGGCTGCGCATCTCGTGCAGGATGGTCAGCCCGCCGTAACCGGAGTCGAACACGCCTATCGGGCCGGCAGAAGGGGTGGATGAGACGACTTTTATCGAATCGGCGGCTGCCTGGGTATTATCGCCGTTAGGTGTGCCCATGGTATTCAATCTTTCGGCTTCTGAAGCGTTCATAAGCGTTATTCCTATTCTTTAATTGCATCAAGCACAAGCGTGGTGACATCCTCCCCATAAGACAGATTGACAAACGGAAGAGCGTCGTTGTCGGTGTTAAGGATAAAGGCATATCCTCTCTCCATTCCGATTTTGGCAAGAACCGCATTCAATTTGTCCTTCAGCGGTGCGTACATGTCTGCCTCAGCCTGCTTCAAGAGGCGCTCGGCCTCCTTCTTGAAAGCGATGTTCTTGGTAAGCAGTTCTTGCAACTCAGCCTGCCTTTTCTGCAAGATAGGCTTGTCAAGGCTGCTTCTGCCATCGAGAAACAGCTCGTACTTTTCATTGAACTCTTCCTCAGAACGCTTAGTCTCTTCCTCATATTGCGCCCTCAACGACGACAGATTGCTCTGCATTACGGCATAACCGGGCATGGCCTTGACGGCCTTGTCGTAACTGAGATATCCGAACTTGACCTGCGCGCTTGCCGCCAGGACGAAAAAAGAGACGACCAGAAGGGAAAAAATTTTTCGCATTTATGAACCTTTGATTATAAGAAACAAAAATATAAAAGAGCTAAAATAGTCAAAGACTACATCCTGACGCTACGGCAAACCAGCGCTAAGCAGCAAGCATGCGGTCTTTAACCACTTTAGCTCCCTTAATTGTTATAAGTGCTAAAAAAGGAGTTATTTAATCTTGTTGATTTCAGCCTTTACGTCCTCGGTAACGTCCTTGCTCAGCGTATCGCTGATATAGGGTATGCCACCAGCCCTGTCCATGATGTAAACATAACCACCGGCCTTGCCCACGTTCTGGATAGCGGTCATCACCTTGTTCATGATAGGCTGCAGCTTCTCCTGCTGTGCCTTCTGCAAGGCAGCCTGGTTGTCCTGGTAAGCCTGCTGGTATTTCTGCATGAGCTGGTTCAGCTCGTTTTCCGTTTCGGTTCTCTTAGTCTCGTTCATGGTGCTCCTTGTCTTGTCGTATTCATCCGACTTGCGCTGGATTTCATCCTGCATCGCCTTCATGTCGTTCTCATACTGCTTTGACTGAGCTTCAAGTTCGCCACGAGCCTTGATAAATTCGGGCAGACCCGACATTATTGCCTGAGAGTCAACGTGTCCGAACTTGGGCGCTGTCTGGGCGAATACAGCCAGAGGCGCACACATGAGTAACATTAAAACTAATTTCTTCATTTTCTTTAATTGCTGTTTTTCTATTAATTATTTATATTTGTCTGCAAATATAGGGAAAAGACCGCGTAAATCAAAACTTACATGTTGGTTTTTAACGTTGTACACGGCTTATGTCACGTAATTATAATATTTTAAATCTACCGGCTGGATTTACTCCGCAGATATGTCGGCCTTATTCACGGCTACGGCATTGGTTGCTAACGGCGTGGAAAGTGTTTACTACGCACAGAAGACCTCAACCGTGCAGTTTAACCCGTACAGGACGTCAATTGGAATACCCCAGTTTTGACAATACCTCGTCACTTATGTCAATCCTTGGCGAGGCGAATATTATACCTGTATCCGACGCCCGGTCGAGCACGAGGGAATATCCACGCAGGTCACAAATGTCCTTCACCGCATTGTATATTTCCTCCTGGATAGGCGTCATGAGGCTGGTACGCTTCTTGAACAATTCTCCTTCCGGACCGAAGTACTTGCGCTTTAATTCTGCAGCCTGCTTCTCCTTCTCGTTAATTTCCTGCTGGCGTGCCTGTTTCTGTTCCTGAGAGAGGAATACCACCTCGTTCTGATAATTCTTGTACATCGTGGCAGCCTCGGTATTAAGCGCATCAACCTCAGCCTGCCACTTCTTGGCTACCTGGTTTAGCTGCTCATCGGCACGTTCGTATGCCGGGATATTCTTCAGGATATACTCCATGTCGATAAGCGCAAACTTCTGGGCATTGGCCGTAACGGCTGCAAACGCAAGCACCATCGCAAAAATAATCTTTTTCATAAAACAGTTACTCCTTTCTTTATTAATAAGACTGATAAGCCTAATTGGTCAAACAAGCCTTGCCAATGGCATATTCTCTTAACTATTAATTCTTAACTATTAATTAAATTAGAACTCCTGTCCGAGAATGAAGTGGAACTGACTGCCACCCTTCTGGCCAAACACAGTGTCGAAACCGTAAGCCCAGTCGATACCCATCAGACCGACCATCGGCAGGAAGATACGTACACCTATACCGGCCGAACGCTTCATGTCGAAGGGGTTGAAATCCTTGGTGTCATTCCATGCATTACCTGCCTCAAGGAAACCAAGACCATAAATAGTGGTATTACCGAGCAGGAACGGATAGCGAAGCTCCAACGTAAAGCGGTCGTATGCGTAACCTTCGGCTCCGTAAGGAGTAAGGCTACCGTTATCATAACCACGCAGACCGATAGTCTCCTCGGCATAACCTGTAGAATAACCGCTCATACCGTCACCACCCATATAGTATGTCTCGAACGGCGACTTCTTGTACTTGTTGTATGCTCCGAGTATTCCGAACTCGACACGCGTCATCAATACAAAACACTTCTGGCCGCTCGTAAGGGCCGTATATGTCTTTGCACGGAACTTCCACTTATAGTATTCCACCCAACTATATCTCTCTTTCTGCGCCGCCGTTGCCTTCTCCGAATTATACTGTCCGTTAGAAGCCTCCTGCTCGTAAATCTCGGCCAGGGCCTTATAGTCCTTTCCGTCCCACAACGACCAAGGGGGAGTAATGGTTAGAGAGGTCATGAACTCAGAACCGCGACGCGGGAACAACTGGTTGTCCGTAGATATACGCGAAAGCGTGATACCAAGGTTAAGGTTGTTGCAGTTACCGTTACGCACGATGAAATACTGCCAGTTCTTCAGCATGTAGCGCTGGTATGCCAGTTCTACCGACAACTGGAAATAATCGTCAGGCCAACGCAAACGCTTACCCCATCCTACGGACACACCGAACAACTTGACAAACTTGTCTGGGTCATAGTAGTTTTCATAGCTGTTGCTCCAACTGTTACCGTAACCGTAAAGGTAATTGTAATAGTTGTTCATGTAGCCGTAGTTGTAATAATTGCTCGACACGTCGGTCTGCTTAGAGAAGTACGTTCCTACGGTAAACTGTATCGGGCGCTTGCCACCAAACCAGTTGGTTGAATAAGATGCGTTATACGACTGGTAATAAGTACCGTTGGTCTGGGCTCCGATAGACAGCACCTCGCCGTCGCCAACAGGCAGAATACCACGGTGTTCCTTGTTCTTGTTGAAGAGGTTGGCCATGGAGAAGTTGTTAAGGCGCAAACCGATACGGGCAATGACACCGGTCTGTCCCCATCCGAGAGAGAACTCCACCTGGTCGTTTGACTTCTGCACAAGATTCCAGTTAATGTCTACGGTTCCTTCTTCCGGGTTAGGCTCAACCTTCGGGTCTATCTGTTCCGGGTCAAAATGGCCCATAGATGCTATTTCACGGTATGAACGCATAAGCGCCTCTTTCGAGAATAGGTCGCCCGGCTTAGTACGGAGCTCACGGCGCACGACATTCTCGTACAATCGTGTATTACCGTTGATACGGACATGGCTGATATGAGCCTGTGTACCTTCCATTATCCTCATTTCAAGGTCTATGGAGTCTCCTACGATATTAACCTCTGTCGGTTGCAGGTTGTAGAACAGGTAGCCACGGTTCCAATATTCGTTACCAACAGCATCCTCGTCTTCCGAAAGACGCTTGTTCATCAGTTTCTGGTTATATACATCACCGCTCTTCATGCCGAGTATGCGGCCAAGATAATCACTCGAGAACACGGTGTTACCAACCCACGTGATATTACGAATATAATATTTCTTGCCTTCGTCTACCTTCAAGTATATATTTACGTGTTTCTCGTCAACGTTCCACACACTGTCTTCCAGGATTACCGCATCACGATAGCCAAGCTCGTTGTACTTGTCAATGAGGTTCTTCTTATCTTCTTCATAACGTTCCGGCGTATATTTCTTTGACTTGAGGAAAGACGACAGCTTGCCAGCCTCATGTATTTTCTTGAACGCTCCCTTTCTGAATAATCCGCCCTTTATCTTTGAATCGCTAAGGTTTTCGTTGCCGTCGATGATAATTTGCCGCACCTTCATCTTCTCTTTCTTGTCGATAATGATGTCAAGGATTACCTGGTTTTTCTGGGCAACATCCTCACGCTGCATGATATTGATGTCTGCGTTCTTGTAACCTTTATCGTCAAAATACTCCTTGGCCAACAGTTTGGCACGGTCAATCATGTTGGGTGTAATCTGGCTGCCCTTCAAAAGGCCGAGCTTCGACTCCAAATCGTCACGTTCCGACTTCTTTACGCCTACATAATTAATAGTCGAAACGCGTGGACGCAATGCCAAATAAAAATGAAGATAGATCTTGTCACCCACGATAGAGTCGACAGCGACCTGCGCCTTGGAGAACAATCCATGTCTCCAATAACGCTTTATAGCGTCAGTAAGTTCAGAACCGGGCACCTGTATCTTCTGCCCTACCGACAGTCCGGAGATACCCGTAAGCATATAATCCTCGTATCCTTCGACACCTGACACAGCCATGCCGCCGATAAAACCCTCACGCGGAGTTCCGGCATACGAGATGTCTGGGTTTACTATCTTTTCCTGCGCCGTCGTTCCAATACAGAAAAACAACGCCACGAGCAGCATTACGCACCCTTTTATTCTGTTCATCTTGTCTGTTTGTTGTCTTGATTAATCATTGTTTTCAACTTGCGCTTCCGTTTTGCCGAAACGTCGTTGCCTGTTCTGATAGCTGGCGATAGCCTCGTGCAGGCAGTTCTCGTCAAAATCAGGCCAATATGTATCACAAAAATAAAGTTCGGAATAAGCTATCTGCCACAACAGATAATTAGAAATACGCACCTCTCCGCCCGTACGGATCAGCAAGTCGGGGTCAGGCATGAATTTCGTCTGCATGTGCGAGGACACTAAATTCTCGTCAATGCCGTCTACATTGAGCTTGCCTTGCTGTACTTCCGCCGCTATTTGCCTGACAGCCTGCGTTATTTCCCACTTCGACGAATAACTCAACGCCACAACCATAGTCATAGCCGTGTTGTCTTTCGTGTGGTCCATCGTTTCATGCAATTTGGCCCTGACAGCCTCAGGAAGGCGCCCTATATCGCCAATTACTCGGAAACGGACATTATTCTTCATGAAGATTTCATCTTCAAGTGAAGACAGCACAAGCCCCATAAGTGCCGCAACCTCATCTGCCGGACGATTCCAGTTTTCCGTCGAGAACGTATATAAAGTAAGGTATTCAACTCCCAATCTTGTACACTCTGACGTTATTTTACGTACAGACTCAACCCCGGCCTGATGACCGTAGCTGCGTTCCTTGCCGCGCTCCATCGCCCAGCGGCCGTTCCCGTCCATTATTATGGCGATATGACGGGGTATGCGGTTCATGTCGATTCTTGTATCAATCATCCTTGTTGCATATTTTACATTTGGGCATGAAACTATATGTAAGCGTGAGTTTCAGCGCCGAATAGCAGTCGGTATTCTTGAAAACGCCAGAACTCTCGATACCGTACGGGTCTTCCACTCCATCAAGCTTATCGCTTAAAGAGAAGTGCATGGCCCACTCCAGACCAAGATTTAGCCGTTTACCTATTTTATATTTAACGCCAAGACCTATCGGAACATTGGCCGTAAAAGCGTTTTCACCTCCTCCGGTTACGTATGTCGCGCCAATGCCGAGGAATACGAAAGGCGTGAGCCTTTTAGCTCCACGGTATTCCCGTCCTGTCCCATAAGGCCAGAAATTATATTCGAACGTAAGGCCTGCATCAAGCAACGTATTGCTGAACTCTATCGGATTATCGTCATACCCAGGGTAATATGTCTTCACGTCAGCTGAACTTCCTTTCAACTTTCCGTACATAACGTCAAGTTTCACCCCCATGTAAGGATTGAAGATGCGCCTCAATATCAATGAGGCTGACGGCTGCATATTCTTTACAATGCTACCGTTGAAGTCGCCCTCATAGCTCACCATACCCGCGCCAACGCCTATTTCCATCTTATACTCATACTCATCCTGGGCTTTTGCGCCGAGTGATACGAGCGTGAAAAAGGCGATAAGCAGAATGGTTCTCATCACTACAAGGGTATATGTTCAGCTGTTCTTACTCCGTAAACGACGTCTGGTTTTCCTCCCATCCCAAGCGGTTGACCCTGCCGCGCCATACTGTTCCGGTTCCTCCACACACTATCCAAAGATAGTTGTTTTCGTCTACTGTCATTGTGAACACGTCGCTTTCGGCATTATCGAATCCCTCAGGCATATAATATTTATCATCGTCATGCCATGTAAGGCCATTGTCCTCACTAACGTAGAACACAGAGAACGCCTCGGCCGTACTTGTTCCCTCACCTTGTCCGCCGAGAGCTATCAGCACGTCACCGTATGCCAACATCTTGAGATTAGCCAACCGTGGCAGATTGTAATCATTGTCTTCATTGCAGAACATCCACGAATGGCGCTCCGAATTTGTCGAATACTCCTCAATCTTGCTCCATACCATAGCGACCGAATCCTCCGGATTGGAAGAAAGGCTGCGGTTTCCGGCTATGATTATACGCTCTGACGCATCATCGGTCGTAAGCGCTAAACAGCCGTAACCGATGTTTTCATCCGGCAGCATGCTCACGTCTCCGCTGATAGCGTCTACCGTCCAAGCATGGTTTGAGTATTCCGAACTTACAATCTGTCCCGATGCGTCTATTCCGTACAGCCTGCTGCGACCGGCCGCGATAAGCTTTATTGGCGCCGTGTTGCCCTGAATATCATAAGATGTCCAATTATTTCCGTCGTACGAACGCATCATACGGCCGCCGCTGATTGTGTAAAGGCTGTCGCCTTTTGCTACAACGCTTGCGTACGCATTGGCATCAAACGTGGCTCCATTATCCGTGGAAAGTTCCGTCCATGTACCAGGAGCATCAAGACTTGCGCTATATACAGATGTATTCGAACGGTCCGTTCCAAAGACAAACAGCCTGTCCCTGAAAGCCACCGACTTCATTGCCGCCATCGACGTGAATGCAGGGTTGGAGCCAGCGTTGTACCAGTTGATCGAGTCCGGGTCTTCCTTATGTACGTTAACGCTTACCTTATAAGCACGGTAAGCGATTCCGTCATTGGCATAGATACGGAATTCGATTGGTTCCGTAAAATCAAGCGAGTCGCTGCTGTTGAAATATACGAGCGAGTCATTGTCTTCCGAATCCTTGTAGGCAAGGATTATAAAACCTGAATTCTTGCTGCTTACGTTACATAATACGTGGGCAGCATCCGTTCTTACCGGCAAGGAGTCGGGATTGTATATTTCTCGTTTCAGCTGGTCTATATAGAATTTATATACGCTTCCATACACTTCTGTGACGTAAGAGCTGTCTTCACCGGTCGAAGACTTTGTCCACATGGTGCGGTTCAGTGTTCCCAGAGAGAACGATGTTATCGCTGTGTCGCTATAATAAGTTATGTCGGTTGCGTTGTCATCGCTCAGGCATGATGTGGCTAAAACCGCTGCCGAAAACAGGATGACGAATAGTCGGGCAATCCTTCTCATTCTTTATAATGTTTATTTTTAGCTGCAAATTTAATCAGAATTCCTCAAATAGAACGCCTTTTACACCCTTTATTATCCAAATTACCAAGAAATTGGACTTTTTTATATACATAAAAGGATTTTTAAAAGCTTTTTATGTTTAGCCGCAAGGCTTTCCGGACGTCGGCGTAAGGCAATAAAAAAGGCAGGGATGAATCGCTCATGCCTGCCTCCATTGCTTAACGTCTGTCGGTGTTAACTAAAGTAATGATGCTAAAAAAACTGTCATTACGGCAACTAACACCGGCATCATTATTGTTTCAAAATCTAATAACATAATCTTTACCTTAAAATCTATCAAACTACTAACCTATGAAAAAGTATTCTCACGAACACGGGTGCAAATATAGTAATTTGTCTATAAACCCGCAACATTTTACTTTGTTTTTTGCTTTTTATAAACAAATATTTGACATAAATCAAATAATCTTTGGAAATATAGCAAATTTTTAAGCCGTTTTTAACATCACAGCCAAGGATTCGCCGCCTCCGGGTGACACTTCAACACCCGGCCGTGAGCAATAAAAAAGCCCCGCCATTACGAAGGCAGGGCTTTTCATTTATGTATTTACAAGAACTTAGAGCTGCGGACCAGCTGCTACGAGAGCCTTGCCGGCCTCGTTGCTCTCATACTTCTTGAAGTTCTTGATGAAGCGTCCTGCGAGGTCCTTAGCCTTCTCCTCCCACTGAGCAGCGTCAGCGTAAGTGTCACGAGGATCGAGGATGTGCGGATCAACGCCCTCAAGCTGTGTAGGAACAACGAAGTTGAAGTAAGGAATCGTCTTCGTAGGAGCCTTGTCGATTGAGTGGTCGAGGATTGCGTCGATGATACCACGAGTGTCGCGGATAGAGATACGCTTGCCTGTTCCGTTCCAACCGGTGTTTACGAGGTAAGCCTTAGCGCCGCTCTTCTCCATCTTCTTAACCAGCTCCTCAGCGTACTTTGTAGGATGCAGCTCGAGGAATGCCTGGCCGAAGCAAGCAGAGAATGTAGGAGTAGGCTCGGTAATGCCGCGCTCTGTACCTGCCAACTTAGCCGTGAATCCTGACAGGAAGTAGTACTTTGTCTGCTCTGCGTTCAGGATTGATACGGGAGGCAGTACGCCGAATGCGTCAGCTGACAGGAAGATTACCTGCTTAGCAGCGGGTGCGTGAGAAATCGGGCGTACGATATTCTTGATGTGGTAGATAGGATAAGAAACGCGGGTGTTCTCGGTTACGCTCTTGTCAGCGAAGTCTATCTTGCCGTTAGCGTCAACTGTTACGTTCTCGAGCAGTGCGTCGCGGGTGATAGCGTTGTAGATGTCGGGCTCGCTCTCCTTGTCAAGGTTGATAACCTTAGCGTAGCAGCCGCCCTCGTAGTTGAACACGCCGTTGTCGTCCCATCCGTGCTCGTCGTCGCCGATGAGCAGACGCTTCGGGTCGGTTGACAGGGTTGTCTTACCGGTTCCTGACAGACCGAAGAAGATAGCGGTGTTCTCGCCGTTCTTGTCGCAGTTAGCTGAGCAGTGCATTGAAGCGATACCGCGCAGAGGCATAAAGTAGTTCATCATTGAGAACATACCCTTCTTCATCTCGCCGCCGTACCATGTGTTCAGGATTACCTGCTCCTTTGAAGTTACGTTGAATACTACTGCTGTCTCAGAGTTAAGTCCCAGCTCCTTCCAGTTCTCAACCTTAGCCTTAGAAGCGTTGTAAACGATGAAGTCGGGCTCCTGCTCGAAATCAGCCTCGCTTTGGGGACGGATGAACATGTTGGTAACGAAGTGAGCCTGCCAAGCAACCTCCACGATGAAGCGAACCTTCATGCGGGTATCCTTGTTGGCGCCGCAGAAACCGTCAACTACGTACAGCTTCTTGTTTGAAAGCTCCTTCAGCGCGAGCTCCTTAACGGCAGCCCAAGCCTCTTTTGAAGCGCGGTGGTTGTCGTTGTGGTACTCCTCGCTGTCCCACCATACCGTGTCGTGAGACGTCTCGTCGTCTACGATGAACTTATCTTTAGGCGAACGGCCGGTGTAGATACCGGTCATTACGTTTACTGCACCAAGCTCGGTCTCCTGGCCTTTGTCATAGCCTGTCAGACCTTCTTTTGTCTCCTCGTTGAACAGAACCTCATACGAAGGATTGTAAAGAACCTCGGTTGCGCCTGTGATTCCATACTTCTCTAAAACTGACTTATCAAACTTTGCCATTTTTATATGTATTAAAAAAGTGAATTATGTTCCTGAACAGTGTACCTTAAATCGCCCGCAAAGGTAGTAAAAAATAATGTTTTCACAAGGGATTGCGGTCATAAAAATCACGGCCGTAAAGTGTTTTTAGGTTAAAGTATTAAAATTTTAAACAGCCCGAAGTGCTTTTGTAACTCGCAGTTTGCAAAAATCGTGAAATGTTTTTATTTTTGCAGGAAAATCATTATAGGGAGTTAAGAAGTAATGCAGTAAAGAAGTTGAGACGTATGCCTTGCCTAATGGGCATCAGAGGCCGGACAACAGACATAAGAAACATCGCCCGGAACGTTATTTTCTCAAAGCGGAGGCTGCAAGGCACATGCCTTAACTTCTTTTCTCCATAGCTCTTTAAATCCTCAAAAAAACTATATATACCCATGCAAATATACGACCTTAGCAAAGAGAACTCGATTGTCAACCAGTTCATGGCCGAACTGCGTGACGCCGACTACCAGCGTAACCGCCTGCTGTTCCGCAACAACATCATGCGCATCGGCGAGATGATGGCTTACGAAATAAGCAAGAAGCTTGATTATGCGGCACGCGACATCACTACCCCACTGGGCACATCGCGCATCAACCTGCCTGCCGACGACATCGTGCTGGCCACGATCCTGCGTGCCGGACTGCCCTTCCACACCGGCTTTCTCAACGTGTTCGACCACGCAGGCAACGCTTTCGTCAGCGCATACCGCGAATACACTGACGACAGCCACACCGAGGTGGGCATTCACGTAGAGTATCTTGCCACGCCCGACCTCGGCGGAAAGACGCTCATCATAGCCGACCCAATGCTCGCTACGGGCGGCTCTATGGAGCTGGGCTACAAGGCTTTCCTCACCCACGGCACGCCGAAGCGCATACACGTGGCCTGCGTAATAGCGGCGCCCGACGGCATTGAGCACGTCAAGAACTCGCTGCCGGCCGACCGCACTACCGTATGGTGCGCCGCAATCGACCCTGCACTGAACGAGCATAAGTACATCGTTCCCGGATTCGGCGACGCCGGCGACCTGTGCTATGGCGGAAAAATGTAACGCGATTGATGGCCTTTTGCTTTCCGAAAGGTCGTTAATTACAATCTGAAAGGCCGTCTTTCGCAATGCGAAAGACGGCCTTTTATAACTCATTGAATATCAAGACTATCGAGATTTGAAAATCTGAAATCAAGAATTACGGTTTGAATGAGCGGAAGGATGAGGGTTGAGAATGGAGAATTATGATTACCCTTAAGTATTTGGCAATGATAAAATGTATCGTAAACCAAAATATTCCAACCTCTATTCCTTATTATTTTACATCCTCACGTCCAACATGACAAACCGTGATTATCCATTCTCAACTCTCTATTCTCAATTTGAAGACTCCCTGATAAGCCTCAACAGGTGTTCTACGGCCTCGTCTTCGGGAATGTTTTTCTCCACGCACTGCTTGCCACGGTACAGCGAAATCTTGCCGCGCCCGGCACCTACGTAGCCGTAATCGGCGTCGGCCATCTCGCCCGGACCGTTCACTATGCAGCCCATAATGCCTATCTTCAGCCCCTTCATGTCCTTCGTTGCCTCCTTGATACGTGCTATCGTCGAGCGCAGGTCGTAAAGGGTGCGGCCACAGCCGGGGCAGCTTATATACTCAGTTTTCGACGTGCGTAGGCGCGCTGCCTGCAATATGCCGAAAGCGGTTGACGTAACGTCGGCGCCCGTAAGCGTGCCGTCGTTCATCAGCCAGAGGCCGTCGGTCAGTCCGTCGAACATCAACGCGCCCATGTCTGCTGCCGACTCAATCTGGAAGTCGCTCTTCTCCTCGCGCGAGTGGCGGTACATCTGACAGAACACGACGGGATTCGAAAGTCCTGCCGACATCATCTCATGCACCAACGCGCGCTGCTCGCCAAGGCGGTTCTTGTGGTTGCTCATGCTTACCACTACCACCTCGGGGTGCGACTTGAGGCATGCCGTGTACTCGTCGGCGTCCGCCCCGTAAGGCAGAACGAGGAACTTCAGCGGCGCATCTATTGCGGATATCAGCGGAACGGCGTTGTACGGGAATACGGGATATACGCCTTCAGTGTCCTGCAGCTTGGCGTAAGTGTTGAAATCCATGATATACTTCTGTCCTGGCAGCCGCCTGTCGGGCAGCGTACTGCCCGTGTACACATAGTCGGGACGCATGTCAGCACCGGCGTCCAGCGCCGCGGGGTCGCCTCCGCCGAGCATTGTGGCAATGACAACGGGCACGTTCCTGCCGCCGATGTTCATCACCGGCACGGTATTACGCCGCTCAGGGCGCAGCCAGTCGAAGCCTGGCGCCTCAGCTCCGGGTATCATAGTATGGCCTGCACGGGCCGTAATGTAGTCTACCAGATGGCGTGCCACTGGAATTTCTGCCTCGGGCTCCTCGCTCAACGATACCCTGACGGTGTCGCCTATGCCGTCGGCCAGCAGCGCGCCAATGCCCGCCGCGCTCTTTATCCGGCCGTCTTCACCCTCACCGGCCTCGGTCACTCCGAGGTGCAACGGATAGCGCATGTCCTCCTTCTCCATCTCGCTTACAAGCAGACGGACCGACCGCACCATCACGACAGTATTGCTCGCCTTGATTGATATTACAACGTCATTGAAACATTCGCGCTTGCATATCCGCAGAAACTCCATGCAACTCTCGACTATTCCCTCGGGAGTGTCGCCGTAACGCGACATTATCCGGTCTGACAGCGAGCCGTGGTTGACACCTATGCGCAACGCTGTGTGGTTCTCCTTACAGATGTTCAGCAGGGGCACGAAGCGCTCCTCAATCTTCTTCAGTTCGTCGGCATATTCCTCGTCGGTGTACTCAAGGTGCTTGAACGTGCGCGCCGGGTCTACGTAGTTGCCGGGATTTATCCTCACCTTCTCGGCATATAGCGCGGCAACCTCGGCCACATGCGGGTTGAAATGGACGTCGGCCACGAGCGGAGTCATGAATCCGTCCTCCCTCAGCCGTGCGTTGATGTTCTTCAGGTTCTCGGCCTCGCGCACCCCTTGCGTGGTCAGGCGGACATACTCTCCGCCCGCCTTGATAATCCGTTCGGCCTGGGCCACGCACGCCTCGGTATCGGTTGTCGGCGTGGTGGTCATCGACTGCACCCTAATCGGGTTCCCGCCGCCCATCGGAGTGCCGCCAACATGCACCTCAACGGTATCGCGACGACGGTAATTGAAAAGATCCATAAACGTTGATTTGATAAAAGGAGTTAAGGAGTTAGGAAGTTAAGGAGTTAAGACAATAGCCTTGCCGGCATTTAAATCCTGCGTTTTTATTTGCAAAACATTTGTCTTAACTCCTTAACTTCCTAACTCCTTAACTCCATAAAGTAAACGATTTAATTAGTCTTATACTCATACTTCACCTCTGCCAGCTCCTTGTTAGCCTTCTCGATTTTGGCTCCCAGTCCTGCTTTATAGTCGGCAAGGCGGGCAGCTATGTCGTCGTCGGCAAGGGCGAGCATTTCAGTTGCGAGGATGGCGGCGTTCATTGCGCCGTTCACTCCGACTGTCGCAACGGGTATTCCGGGAGGCATCTGTATTATGCTGAGCATGGCGTCGAGGCCGTCGAGCATGCCTTTGATTGGCACTCCGATTACCGGCAGAGTGGTAGATGCGGCGATAACGCCCGGCAGTGCGGCTGCCATGCCGGCACCGGCGATGATGACTTTAATGCCACGCGACTTGGCTTCCTTGGCAAACTGTTCAACGGCGTCGGGAGTACGGTGAGCCGACAGGGCGTTGACTTCAAACGGAATGTGCATGTCATTGAGGAAGTTGCACGCCTTCTCCATGACGGGCAGGTCGCTCGTGCTGCCCATGATGATACTTACTAAAGGTTTCATAATATCTTGTGTTATTAGTTTATTGGATAAGCCAAATAGGCCTTATAAGCCTAATTAGCCGATTGACGAACCTTAACTTATTGGGCTTATCTGCCTAATTAGCCGAATAATGAGCCTTAACTCATTGGCCTTATCGGCCTATTTGCCAACTTATATACTCTTATGTTATTGGCCTTATCTGGCCTATCAGTCCCATTCGCCCTATTCTAAAATACCAATACTGCCACAAAGGCGCACACTACTCCGACGAGATAGCCAATCACCACCTGGTGCAACGAGTGCTGTCGAAGAATCATGCGGCAAGTGCCGAGCAGGCCGGCAATGAGCAGTACCACGCACAACCACCACACAGGATTGAACCCGAAGATAAGCGAGAAGGCCAGCAAGGCCCCCGTTACGCCGCCGATGGCTGCCGTGTGGGTGGATATCTTGACGAAAAGGTTGACAAGAGCGCACACCACCTGTATTACGAGTGACGCTATCAGGATGGTGCCGAGGAAGTGGGGAACGTGGGCGGCCACCATGATATAATAGCACAACAGATAGGAAACGATGGATATCACGTAAGGTATTACGCGGCGCTCGCGGCTGGCCAGCTCGAAGAGCGACCATCCCTGGTAGCGGCGGTAAAGGCGGATGAGCATCGTGGGGACAAATACGGTGAACATCCAGAACGTGAACAGCAGGAACAGCTTGTACGTCAATGGCAACAAGCTGAGGTAAGTCAGCGTAAGCAGGCTGACAAGTCCCAACAGTGGAAGGTAGAACGGGGTGAACACTACGCTCAGAACCTTTGCCGCAAGAATTATCTGTTTCTCTCTCATTTCTTCCTAAGTCTGGCCACGGGTATGCCCATCTGCTCGCGGTACTTGGCTATGGTGCGCCGCGCTACGGGGTATCCCTTTGAGGCCATCATGTTCTTTATGGCGTCGTCGCTCAGCGGGTTGCCCTTGTCCTCGTTGTCTATTATATCCTTGAGGGCGGCCTTCACCTTGCGGGTTGACATCTCCTCGCCGCCTTCGGTCTTTACGCTGTCGCTGAAGAAGTGGCGCAACTTGAACGTGCCCCAGCGCGTCTGGGCGTACTTCATGTTGCTGACGCGCGACACGGTCGATATGTCAAGCCCCGCCTTTTCGGCCACGTCCTTGAGTATCATGGGCTTGAGGTCGCTCTCGTCGCCGTCGAGAAAGTACTTCTTCTGTATGTCGACGATGGCTTTCATGGTGACGTACAAGGTATGCTGGCGCTGCTTCACGGCGTCGATGAATCCCCTGGCGCGCTCCACTTTCTCCTTGGCGTAGAGCAGGGCTTCCTTCTCGCGGCGGTTCATCTTGCCCTTGTCCTTGCGGTAACGGTCAATCATGTCAGCAAAAGACGGCGACACGTACAGTTCGGGTATGTTGCCGTTGTTGATGGTGAAGGTTACGTTGCCGTCGTCAGACGTGTCCACTATGAAGTCGGGCGTTATCTGCTGGACGTTGCGCCCCTCGGTCTCGCCGAGCGCCGAACCGGGCTTCGGGTTGAGCTTGAGCAGTTCGGCATGCACAGCCTCGGCCGTTCCGTCGTCGAGGCCGAGCTGCGTTTTTATCTTGTCCCACCGCTTGTTCATGAACTCGTCATAGCATTTCGTTATGACGTCGTCCATCCTCTGCCGCATGTCCGACCGCGGGCGGCGCCTGATTTGCAGCAGCAGGCACTCCCGCAGGTCGCGGGCGCCAATGCCGGCGGGGTCGAATGTCTGCAACGTATGCAGCACAGCCTCTATTTCTGTCTCGTCAGTGTCAATGTTATGGTATATGGCCAGTTCGTCGGCCAGCGTGCCGATGTCTTTGCGCAGCAGGCCGTCGCCGTCGAGCGAGCCTATGAGGTACTCCATTATCTCATGTTGGCGAGGCGTCAGTTCGACGTCGACCATCTGCTCCTTCAGGCGGTCGTAGAACGACACTTGGTCGCCGTATGTCATCTCCTCGTAGTCAGCGCTCTGGTTGTCGGCAGCCTGTGGCGACACGGGCTCGGGCATTTCGTCGTCCATGCCTATGCCGGCAAGGGCGTCGTCGAGCGCCGCCTCGCGGTCCTCACGCTCCGAGGCGGTGTCAAAATCCTCGTCGGCGTCGCCTTCAGGAGTCTCGGTTCTCACGTCGTCAGGCTCGTGGTCGGTGTCCTGTCCGCCGCTTTCAAGGGCGGGATTGTCGTCTATTTCCGTGGCAACACTCTGCTCCAGCTCGGTCAGCGGCATTTCGAGCATGCGCACGACAAGCATTTGCTGCTGGGTGAGCCGCTGCGTCTGCACCTGCTTCTGCGTCTGGGTTTGTATGAGTTTCTGTGCCATAACGCTGCAAAATTACTATTTTTCCCGGAAGTGGAGAAGGAAAACGCATATATTTTTCGCCTTTACGCCCATAACCGCGGCATACCGCCAGCCCGCCGGAAACAAGGCTGCGGCACACGCCGTGGCGGCAGGCGCGACGCCCGTCGGCAACAAAACGCACGCTCGTTTATGGCAGGTCTATAACCGCCTGATAATCAATGGCATTATAAAAGGCCGTCTTTCGCAACATGAAAGACGGCCTTTTGGCGTGCGGTTGACGGCCTTTTGGAAAGCAAAATGCCGCCTTTTATTCCAGAACCAGTGTTTACCTTAATTGGAAACAGATGATGAATAAGCGTCAAGCTTCTTAAGATAGAAGTCCTTGAAGTCGCTCCAGTGGTAATACGGAGCGAGGTCCGATGGCAGCGGCAGCGTTGCCTCGTTCTCGTTGAGCAGCACTTTTACGAGCACGTCGCCGTCTTTCGCGTCCTTACGGAAGAACACGAGCTGGATGTTCGCGCCCATAGGGAATATGCGGTAGTTCACCCATCCGCGCTCTTCAAGCTGCCCGAGGTCGCCCGTGGAGAGGCCGTAGCCGTTGATGTCGAGCAGGCACGTAAGCGGCAACACCATCGTTTCGTGGCCGAAGCGCAGCGTGGCGCCGGGATGTTCGAGGGCGATGCAGCTGTCGGCCTCGTGTATGATGTTGCGCAGAAGGTTGCGTTGCGAGAATGGTTGGGTAGCCCCGTTCAGCGTACAGGCGCCGTAGCCGATGTACCACGAGGCGTTGTCGGTCTGCCAGAAGCCGTACAGTTCGTCGTCGGTGAATATGTCGTACAGCGTCATCTCTTCGCCGAGCGGCGAGCTCTGGGCGTTCGACGCCAGCTTGAACAGGCGGCGGGCGAGGTCGAGTGTGTCAACCTCGTACTTCACGTAAGCCTCGTCGTTGAACAGCCTTTGCATCAAGGGCATGCACCTTACGCGGCCTGCGCAATACTCGTTCCACGCCACCACGGCCCTGCGCGGCGTCTTCTTTGCCGACAGCGCCCGGTCGCTAAGGTTCATGTAGTACATGTCGTGCTCGCTCGCATCGTGCTTGATGACGAGCTTCGGGTTAAGGCGGAGCAGCTCCTGGAGCTCGTTCTCCATCGAGAGTATGCACCGGATAACCACCGTACTCTTTGCGTCTACGGTGACATCGCCCTTGAACACCTCGGGAAAACGCCCGTACATCCTGCGCGCTATCTGCCTGTGCTGCTCGGCGCCGAGCGGCGTCAGCTCACCAAGACGCCCCTTGGCTTCCTCCTTCAGCAGGCGCGCGCGGCGCAAGACGTCGGCTCCCAGAGGCGTCAGCTTGCCCATACTGTCGGCCCGGGCAAGCACTTTTACCGGCACATCGTACTCATCCTGGCCTATCAGGTACCGCGAGCCGTGGCGCCCGTAGTGGCTGATATAGAACGGACGGTAGCCCTTCGGCGCGGGCGTGAGGCGCTCTTGCGACGGTCCGGGATAGGCAAGGTGGTTGCTGCCCGACAAGCATTTATTTTCCGAAATCTCTTGCTTTACCTGTTGGCCGGCAACAGTAAGCGTAACCGCCAAGGCCAACATAAGTGTAAACAGTTTGTTCATAATATTGCAATTGAAATGTTAAAATTGATACAAAGATAGTGAAATATGCTTATTTTCACCATCCCCGATGCAAATTTATGTATATTTGCAGTATTATAAGAACGGAAACTGAGTAACATTAACGATAATAAACAGATTTATTTAAACGCTTGAATATAATGGTTGTAACTCTACGTTTACATTGATAGGATTACGCCTTATGCTACCAATAAACCAGAAGAAACAGATTGAACAAGATGAACAGAAACAGTAAAAACAGGTATGACCAGACTGATGAGTCTGAGGTTTTCAAGCACAAGAGCTTCATGGCCGCTAAAAACCGCAAAAGGTTCGCCAAGATTATGAAGGTTGTGCTTTACGCATTGGCAATATTTATCATTGCCGCATGCATCTTTGCTTATTTCTTTGACAAGTAGCTTTAACGGCCGTACGCGTGATGCGTATCGGCAAACGAAAACCAAAAACGCAGGGGAACCAGGCTGCCGCAACAACATCAAGCGGCAAGCGTGGTTCCCCTGCAGTCCGTTCAGGCCGGCTTCCGGCATGCGACCTGACGGCACGATACGGCCCCGCAATGAACATTCATTACGGGGCCGCGAGTAAAACTAAACCTATCGAAGACGACGGACACCACCACTCTATGCGGCAGAATCCGCCTTTTTGTCAGCTATTACTGTTTATTCTTCAACAGAGAAGTCTTCCTTTCCTACGCCACAAAGAGGGCAAACCCAATCTTCGGGCAGGTCTTCAAAGGCTGTTCCGGGAGCTACGCCGTTATCCGGATCGCCTACTTCAGGGTCATATACATAACCACAAGTCTCACAAACATACTTTTTCATAATCTTGATCCTTTTAATTGTTAATATTATTCTTGTCCAAACATTCTACGGGACATGCCCGTACATTCTTATATTATATGCCTCAAACGGCACTCACTACGTCCTTCCGTCACCTGAGCCGTAACCCATCACCCCACAAAAGGCATGCATCCGCCATCAGCCGGCACGCTTTCCGCACAGCACAAGGTCAACCCTGGCCACGATTTCCTCCGGCGGAATGCTCTTCATGCACATAAAGTCGCCACGCAGGCAGGGCTTGTTGCCGAAGATACTGCACGGCCGGCAGGGCATATCCGCCTGCACAACATTGTCCATTCCCTGTCCCCATCCCATGAATCCGGCGTAAGGATGGGTCGCGCCCCACACGCTAACTACCGGCGTTCCTACGATTGATGCCATGTGCATGTTGGCGCTGTCCATCGAAATCATCACGTCGAGATGGCTCATGAGGATAAGTTCGCTGCCTATGCCGCCCAAAAGTGCCGAAGCGTTAACGCACCGGTCGAACTTCGCGCTCCACTCATTCAGGGCGGCAGTCTCCTTCTCGCCGCCGCCGAAAAGGAACAGGCGGCAACCCGGATGGCGGTTTATTATCTGCCGTACGGCTTTCTCCATTAGCCCGAGAGGGTATATCTTGCCCTCATGGGCGGCAAAGGGCGCAATGCCGATCCACTCTTCTCCCGGGGCCTTGGCTATGTTGAACGAGGCCGGCAAGCGGCTCATGTCGCCGCCCTCGGGCGGGAATATCGAGCGGAAATCTATCTTGACGGGATATCCCAGGCGTGCCAACACGTCGACATAATTGTCGAACGACGTAGGCAGAGGCGACAGGCGCTTGCCCGACTGGCTGACGAGCAGCTTGCGTTCGGAGCGATGCTTGTCGATGTGGGACACCTTATAGCGGTCGATGTTGAAGCGCATCCGCAGGTAGTCCGACCGCAACACGCTGTGGAAGTCGGCTATTGCGGTGAAGTTCTTTGCCGTAAGACGGCGGTAAAGGGCGTTCAATCCTTTCACCCCGTAATACTCGTTCTTGAGGTCGGCCTCCATGAATCCAACGTTCTGCGGCATGTACTCGAAGAACGGACGGGCAAAAGGGCGGCTAAGCATGGTTATCCTTACGTCGGGATACTGCCGCGCGAACGAATCGATTACGGGCACGGTCATTGCCACGTCGCCCAGCGCCGAGAACCTTATTATCAGTATGTGTTCTGTCCTCATTTATCCTTACGCGCGTAAAGAACGGGGTTAGTCGCCGGGTCGTTATACATTTTCATCTGCCGGTACACCTTCATGTACTTCCGTCCGGCAGCAATATCGTCGAGCAACTGGCAGATGGCTGTGCCGAGGTCTTGCTGCTGCTGCATGAGAACATCCAGCTTGGCTGCACACTTGGCACGGTGGTCGGCGTCGGCATCGGTACGTTCTGCCTGCTCGCGCATGTGATAAATCTTGAGCGCGAGGATTGAAAGGCGGTCAATGGCCCACGCCGGGCTTTCGGTGTTTATTGTCGCTCCGGGCTGTACCACCACGTCCTTGTACTCGTCACGCAGGCGCGAGTCGATGTCTTCTACAAGGTCCGTGCGGTCCTGGTTGCTACGGTCGATGCGGCGTTTAAGGGCAAGTGCGGCCACGGGATCAATCTGCGGGTCGCGTATGATGTCCTCAAGGTGCCACTGCACCGTGTCTATCCAGCACTTGCGGTACAGGCAGTCGTCCATCGTGCCGTCGCCGTAGGGGTTGTCCATAGGGGCGTCAACGTTATCGGCAAGATGATAATCGGCTATGGCCTTGTTGAATATCTGGTTGCATTTGTCTGTAAACGTCATTACATTATGTTTTTATCTAAGATTAAACAAAGTCGGTTTCAAGTCTACAAAGATAATAATTATAATTCTTACCGCCAACCGAAACGGGATATTTTTATTACTTTTGCAGAAATATTCGGAAGTTATAGAAGTTAAAGAATTCATTTCAAGGAGTTGAGGAGTTAGGTTCAAGGAGTTAAGGAGTTAGGGAGTTAACTCCTTGAACCTAACTCCTCAACTCCTTGAAACAATAATTAAAAACAATGAAAATAGTTATCGACGACAAGATTCCATACATCCGCGAGTCAATAGGAATGATTACCGACAACGCGGTGTACAAGAAAGGCAGCGCGATAGGGCCCGACGACGTGCGTGATGCCGACGCCCTTATAGTGCGCACGCGCACCCGCTGCGACGAGGCTCTGCTCCGCGGAAGCAGCGTAAAGTTCATTGCGACGGCCACGATAGGCTTCGACCATATCGACGCAGACTACCTCAGGCGCGCCGGGATAGAGTGGATGAGCTGTCCGGGGTGCAACGCCGCCTCGGTGGCACAGTACGTACGGTCGGTGCTTCTGCTGCTGAAACGCGACCGCGGAGTACGCCTTGAAGGCATGACGCTTGGCATAGTGGGCTGCGGACACGTAGGGACGAAAGTGCTCGACATGGCCCGCGACTACGGCATGCGTGTGCTCGTATGCGACCCGCCACGGCAAGAGAGGGGCGACGAAGGGCAGTTCGTTACGATGGACGACATCGAGCGCGAGTGCGACATCATAACATTCCACGTGCCGCTTACAAAGAACGGGGCGCACCCGACGTTCCACCTGGCAGACGAAGCGTTCTTCAACCGCCTTGACCGACGCCCCGTAATAATCAACACGAGCCGCGGCGCCGTGGTTGACAACGGGGCACTGCTCAACGCCCTAATATATAATAAGGTGGAAGATGCCGTTATCGACACGTGGGAACATGAGCCGGACATCGACCCCAAACTGCTCGGGAGGGCATGGATTGCCACGCCCCACATAGCAGGATACAGCGCCGACGGCAAGGTAAACGCCGACAACATGGTGATTGACGGGCTATGCCGCCACTTCGGCCTGCGCCGCCCGCCGCTCATTGGGCCGCCACCACTGCCACGGACGTTCGTCCCTGCCGGCAATGACGACGACCTGCGACTGCAACTCTACAACCCGCTTGACGACAGCGCAAGGCTGAAAGCCTCGCCGGAAGACTTTGAAGAGCTGCGCGGCAACTATCCGCTCAGGCGTGAAATGGTATAGACCCGAAATACGCCCGGGCACAGAACGAAATGTAATATACGGTTCTTCCGCAGTTTTGTTGGATGGCCTTTCAGCAACATAAAATTGAGCACATCGAGTTTTTCTTTTAAAAGATTAAAAATCAATAGTTTTGTTATATAATTTGAAGTATGGATAAGCCGGATAGTTTTATAGCCCTAAATTTCAATTTAATCAATATACAGGTACTGATTATCAGGGACTTATGAGCATACAAGATAATACAAATACTTGAATATCAGCATCTTATCTTTATCCAACAGAACTGCGGATGAACCCGAAAGACGGTCTTTTACAAGACAAAAGGGCACCTTTTAGGCTCCAAAAGGCGGCATATCGGAAGGCAAGAGGCGGCATATTGGAAAAGCACTGACCACCAGGCACTTACATGTTCCGCGCAAATCATTGTGGCAAAGCAGCTTTCGGGGCGAGTATCAACGACGGCCGCGGCGGCTGCCTGAGCCATGGCGGACATGGCAAAAACCGGTAATGGCATGACCGGAAAACCGTGTAGAACCGACCTGCATGCAAATATGACTGCCGCGCCTTCAAGCCACGAGGATGCAGCTAACCACGCCGTAACAAAATTCTCACATCCACGAGAGTGAAAAAATTGTCCTTTCGCTTCGCTTAACCGAAATTTTGCACTATCTTTGCAGGCGCAAAACAGAAATTAAAAACTTATATGGACGATTATCACGCGGAAAAGATGAACTTGTAAGGTGAGGAGGTATGCTTGTACAGACGGTCCTCCCCACTTGACGTAACATTTTTTGGAGGATTGCAAATGAGAACATACTGGAATACCAACAAGGGCTTAAAGCAGATCGGCCAGTGGGAGCCTAACTGCTGGATACAAGTGACATGTCCAACCGAAGACGACCAGCGAATGCTGGAAGAAGAATTCAAGATTCCCGACTATTTCCTTTCAGACATCAGCGATAACGACGAGCGCGCGCGTTACGAGTATGACGACGGCTGGATGTTAATCATCCTGCGTATCCCGTTCGTCAAGGAGATACGTTCGCGCACGCCGTACACGACAGTTCCGCTCGGCATTATCCATAAGCGTGACGTCACGATAACGGTGTGCTTCCACGAGACTAACATGATGATAGACTTCGTAAGCTACCAGCAGAAACGCGGCGAAGGCTTCACGGACTACGTTGACATGATATTCCGCCTGTTCCTCTCGTCGGCCGTATGGTATCTGAAGCGCCTCAAGCAAATCAACAGTCTTATTGAAAAAGCCAAGCGCAACCTTGACCGCGAGGTGAACAACGAGTCGCTCATAGGCCTGTCGCGCCTGCAGGACTCGCTGACTTACTTCATCACGTCTATACGCGGCAACGAGAACCTTCTTGCCAAACTGAAGTTCAAGCTACAGGTGGACGAGCTCGACGCCGACCTTATCGAAGACGTAAACATCGAGATGAGCCAGGCGCGCGAGACTACCAACATTTACTCGGACATTCTCGAATCGACGATGGATACGTACTCAAGCATTATCAACAACAACATGAACACCGTAATGCGTACGCTAACGTCCGTATCAATCATCCTCATGTTCCCCACCCTGATAGCCAGTATCTTCGGAATGAACCTCATCAACGGAATGGAAAGCAATAAGTTCGGTTTCCTTATCGCAATAGTAGTATCCGCGCTGATTTCTGGTATCTCGTGGTGGATTTTTCGCCATAAACGGCTCATTTAGACAGAAAAGTCCATTTTTTTCAAAATAGTTTAGGCGTTTACAATATTTTTAATTAAGTTTGCACACCTATTAGGATAGTTAACAAACCGCCATGCCGCCAGTGCGTAAACACCGGCAATGCGTGTGCTAAAGGCTAATATATAATAAGGTGAAAGCCCGCTGACGGCGCTTAACCGAGCCCCTTACGACAGCACGCAGACCGGCAACAGCAGAGGCCGGACATGGCAAACGTAAAAACGAAAACCGATTCATGAACTAATAAAAAGGTTATATGATGGACTCTCAAGAAATGACTCTCGGTCAAGAGCGTACAGAAGAACAGCTGAACGTCACGCCTGGTGACAACGGCACCGTGGAAAACATCAACACAACCCCGGCGGACATGGCAGAAGACATTGCTACGGCCGCAGAGGCAACAACGGAAGACCAACCTGCCGGAACTGACGCCCCGGAACAAAAGAAAGTGTATAAAAACAAGAAAGAAGTAATAGCAAGGCTTAAGGAAATAGCCCACGAAGACGACAATCCGAAGAAAGACGAAGTGGACTACCTCAAGACCATCTTCTACAAACTACACTTCGCCGAGCGTGAAGCAGACATGAAAGCCTATATTGACGGCGGAGGAGACCCCGCTGAATACAAGGTCGTACCCGATGAAGACGAAGAGGAATTCAAGGCAGAGATGAGCGTCATCAAGGAAAAACGCGCAAAGATATTCCTTGAACAGGAGAAGGAGAAACAAGAGAACCTGACAAGAAAGCTCGACATCATCGAGAAAATAAAAGCCATGCTCACGTCGCCTGACGAGGCGAACAAATCATATCAGGACTTCAAGAAACTGCAGCAGGAATGGAAAGAAATAAAACTCGTTCCGGCAGAAAAGGCCAACGAGCTGTGGCGTAACTACCAACTTTACGTAGAACAGTATTACGACCTGTTGAAACTAAACAACGAAGCCCGCGAATACGACTTCAAGAAAAACCTTGAAATAAAGACACGCCTATGCGAAGCGGCCGAGAAGCTGGCTGACGAAAGCGACGTTATAAGCGCTTTCCACCAACTGCAGAAACTGCATCAGGAATACCGTGAGACAGGACCTGTTGCCAAAGAGTTGCGCGAGGATATATGGGCACGCTTCAAGGCAGCCTCTACCGTAATAAACAAGCGCCACCAGCAACACTTCGAGGAGCTGCGCGCCAAGGAGGAAGACAACCTCACAAAGAAAACCGAACTCTGCGAGAAAGTAGAAAACATAGCTAAGGATGAAATAAAGAACGCCGGCGACTGGGACAAAAAGACAAAGGAAATAATCGCCATACAGGCAGAATGGAAAACGATAGGCTTTGCCCCCCAGAAGATGAACGTCAAGATATTCGAGCGCTTCCGCGCCGCATGCGACGACTTCTTCGGCAAGAAGGCCGAGTTCTTCAAGAACATGAAGCAACAGTTCTCGGAGAATATAGAAAAGAAGAAAGCCCTCGTTGAACAGGCGCAGGCACTGCAAGACAGCACCGACTGGAAATCGACAAGCGATAAGCTTATAGCCCTGCAGAAAGAATGGAAAACCATAGGAATGGTACCAAAGAAGCAAGGCGACAAGTTATGGAACGATTTTCTTACAGCATGCAACCACTTCTTCGATGCACGCAACAACGCAAACGCAGGCACACGTAACGAAGAACGCGCCAACCTTGAAAAGAAACGTGACATCATCAAACAGCTCGAGACCTTGGCCGACAACCCTGAAGGCAACGTACAAGAGCAGGCACGTGAGCTTATCGACCAATATAACGCCGTAGGCCACGTACCGTTCAAGGAGAAGGACAACGTCTACAAAGAGTACCACGACATTCTTGACAGACTGTATAAGGAGCTAAATGTTACCACGGCACGCCGTCGTCTGGACAAGTTCAGGAATAATCTGAAGAACGTGGCAGAGAAAGGTTCAGATGCACTTGACAACGAACGGGCACGCCTGATGCGCCGATATGAATCACTGAAGCAGGAAATCCAGACCTACGAAAACAACATCGGCTTCCTCAGCGCGTCAAGCAAGAAGGGCAACAGTCTTATCGACGAGATGAACCGCAAGGTACAAAAGCTGAAAGACGACATGAACCTTGTACGAGAAAAAATAAAGGCAATAGACGCCGAAAACAACGAGTAACGATACACTAATACATTAAGGGTTAAGACAACATGGACAAAAACGCCGTAAGGCGCATGTTTCTTAACTCTTAATTTTTATAAATACAATAATCATTTTACGACTTGAAACAGGTTATTTTACTGGCATTCGCCATATTGAGCGGCACCATCTGCACATATTCGCAGACCATGAAAGAGTGGCGCGACTCGCTTGATGTAATAAACAAGCAGCTTGCCAACAACCCAAGTTCAACTGACCTGCTGCTCTGCAAGGCAGCAGTAAACCTGCAACTGCTCAACTGGGACGACGCAATAGACGCATGCAGGAAAGTGCTTGACAATGACAACAGCAACCTGTCAGCATTATTCTACCGTGCATACGCCAATAACAGCCTGCGCCGTTACGACCTTGCTAAAAACGATTACGAACGGCTTGTAAGCATGGCTCCCGACAATCTTGAAGCCAGATTAGGCCTGGCCTATACTTATGTCAAGCTGGAACGCCAAAGAGATGCTCTCGACCAGCTAAACAACTTGGTTGAAATGCATCCGGACAGCAGCATTGTCTACGCGGCAAGAGCAGAACTCGAAAAGGACATGGAACAATATGACATCGCACTTTTCGACTTTGACGAGGCACTGAAACGTGACCCTGCAAACCGCGAATGCACCATATCGAAAGTGGAAATACTGCTGATGCGCAACCGCAGGCGTGAGGCAAAAGAGGCCTTGGATAAAGCAGTGAGCAGCGGAGTGCCGCGCGGCCTGCTCCTTGAATGGTACGACAAATGCAAGGAATGACGGCGTTTATCCTGACCACATAAACACCGATACGCAACATCCTGCGCCGAACCGTGTTCAATAAAGCAATGAAATAACACATACCAATATCTTTACCTAACAACAAAAAACACATAACCTTATGAAGTCTTTGTTTATTTTAGCCGCCTGCATTGTAACCACATGCCTTGGAGTGACGGCAAGAGACGTGAACAACATCAAGCCACGGATAATCGTCAGCACTGACATAGGCGGCACGGACCCCGACGACAATCAGTCGATGACACATTTCCTGATGTACAACAGCCAGTTTGACATCGAGGGAATAATATCCTCCGCGTCATACGGACCCGGCTCGAAGGAAGAAATCCTACGCATGATCGACATATACGAAGCCGACTACGAGAAGCTGAAAAAGCACGACAAAGACCTGCTGGCACCGCAAGAATTACGCAAGCTGTGCAAACAAGGCCGGCGCGGACTTGCCTCTTACAAAGGGTACGATGACAAGACGGAAGGCTCGGAATGCATTGTCGAATGCGCACGCCGCAGTAGCGACAGGCCGTTATGGATACTGGTATGGGGCACATTGGAAGATGTGGCCCAGGCACTGCACGACGCTCCCGACATCAAGGACAAGATACGCGTGTACTGGATAGGCGGCCCGAACAAGAAATGGGGAGTAAACAGCTATGCATATATCGCCGAGAACTTTCCCGACCTTTGGTTTATCGAGAACAACGCGGCATACAGAGGATTCATTAGCGACAACAATGTCCACGACAAATACAACACCGGCTACTACGACGCGGCAATAAAGGGAGCGGGACAACTTGGCAAGGACTTCAAGAATTATTACAAAGGAATAGTAAAGATGGGCGACACTCCGTCGCTGCTTTACATGATGGACGGCGACCCGAACAATCCTTTCAAGGAATGCTGGGGCGGAAGTTTCGAGAACATATACGAAAGCCCGCGAACCGTCTTCAACCATATCCCCACCGTAAAGGATACCGTTGCCGTATATTCCGTTATGGAACTGATGTTCAAGGGACTGGTGCTTGACGCTTCGGAAAAGGGCAAAAAGTACTTCACCATGCGTGTTGACAAGCAAGACTGGGACGGAGTGTACCTCGGCGACGGCACATATGCCGTAAGATATTCGCCCAAAGCACCCGCCGTATTGACATTCACAACACAGTCGAACATCAAGGAACTAAACGGCCTTAGCGGCACTTTCGTAGTAAGCGGAGCATGGCCGGGCAAACCGACGAAGCTCGGTTACAAACTCGGAGACCACTGGTATTCAGACAAACAGGCCCCAGAGCTCTTCGACGGGCCGTGGCAAGGCGTCAAGACTGTATCTAAATGGAGAAACGAAGTACTTGACGACTGGGCCGAAAGATGGGAATGGCTCAGTGAGTGAAAAATAAGAATTAACAATGAAAAATTAAAAGTGAAAAATCCAACGGCATTATTGTTTATGTAAGCCGTTGGATTTTTCACTTTCAATTTTTCATTGTTCACTCAACAAAACAATTGTATTTTTTTACTTTTATCTTTTCACTTTTATTTTATTCCGCTTTCGTTATCCTGAGCAAGAGATACGGCAGACCGGGCAGACGCACCTTGCCGTGGTGCTTGTCGTACACCCTGTCGCCCACGGGAGCGGTCGTCTCGAACGTGTCGGGATATTGCGTTACGGTCATGTTCCACGTATCCAGTATCTCGACCTTAAACTTCTGTCCTTCCTTCAGGCGGGGATACGGGCCGTTCTTCACGGGCAAATCGAACGTCCATTCATGCGAGATTCGCTTTCCGAGATACACGATATAATAATTCTCCCCTGCCGACGACGTGTACGGATCCCAACTGCTGTCGCTGAGCTGCATAGGACCGGGCATGGCGTCGAGCACGGAGCGCATGAACTTTATGCGCTTCCAAGCCTCGCCCTGGAACTCTCCGCCCACGGCAAGGAAGTCACGTACGTAGTCGGTCGGGCTGTCCTGGTAACACTCTCCGTGCGTTACGTACGTGCCGGCAACGAGTCCCTGCCACATGCGGTGCAGCATTTCCTCTCCGCTCAGGCTGCCCCAGCGGTTGCGCATGTTGCCCTCATAGAGCACTTCATCGAATATCACGGGCTTCTTATAGATGTTCCTTACGATTGCGGCACGGCCAAAATCCTCGACGGGGGCCTGGTCCTGCACGCTGGCATGCGTGTAAACGGGCTCCCAGTACTTGTAATACTTGGCCGTGTGGCTGTGTATTGAAAGCAGATGGCCGTACGGGTCGCCCTCGTCTACGGTGCGTGTAATGCTGTCCCAGTCGGCAATGGTGAGGTGGCGCATGAAGTCATACTCATTGGCCAACGACCACCACACGTTGCGGAAGGCTCCAAGGCGTGTCGTAACGTAAGCGGCGTAACGCAGGTTGACGTCCATAGGCATCTTGTCGAAGTCCCAACGCCCGTCGTCGTAAGGGTGGAACAGCACGAGGTCTGCCTCCACGCCGATGGCCGCAAGGCTGTCTATGCATCGCTCGACATGGTCGAAGTATTCGGGATTAAAGCGCGTGTAGTCCCACTCGAAATGCGTCTTGCCGTCCTCGCCGCGGCTTTTCTTTTTCAATTCAAAGGGATACAACGCAGGCTCGGGGTACCCGAAGTCGAAGTTCTGCACAACGAGCAGCATTCTTACCTTGTTGAATCCCGCCTTGTCGAGCGACCTTATCGTGCGAGCGGGATAGTCGCCGCCGGCGTGCATCCAGTCGTACGACGTTGTGCCAACGGGGTAATAGCGCTTGCCGTCGGCATACTTGAAGCCGTAAGTGCCGTCCGTTGTCACGGGGCCGTGGTTGTCCTTGCCGGGCGCCACGCATGTAAACGAGCCTTCACGCCCGTCGAGCGCGGCCACCGCAGAACTTGTTTTGTAAGTCCACTGTCCTTGTTTTACAGGCATGAAGCGCACCTTGTAAACACCGTCACCGTCGTAAAAGCCTCGCACGGTGAACGTAGTGTCGGGCCCCGAGAATGTCGCCGTAAGGGCAACGTCAAACGGATTTCCCTTTACATCGGCTTTAAACGAGGCCTCAAAGCGCCCCCAACGCTCGACCTCAGCCTGTGCGCCGGCCGTCAGCCAGCATGCCGCAAGCAGTAATATAACGAAAAGTTTTCTCATGTCTTGATATTGATTTTAGGTTTGTTGCTGTATTAATACAAGCCGTCAGGACGTATTCTGCAAGGCGGGAATCGACCGCCACCGAGGCATTTCACCGTCCCTTCGTAACTCATTGATAATCAACGGGGTTGCAAAAGGCCATCTTTTGGCTTCTAAAAGACCGTCTTTTACCTTGCAAAAGACGGCCTTTTGCAATGCGTTTTGCCGTCAATCGGAATGTCACAGGTCGAGGTTGGTCAGCCTGAAGTCCGTCACCTCCACCTCGCCTTCACCTCCGGCGTATATTCCTGGGCGCAGGAAAAGGAATCCGTACACCGTATTATGGTGAACTCCGGATACGTCGAAACCCCATGGGAACTTATGCCATGTCCTGCCGTCGGCGCTGTACCATGCCGTCAGCACGTTGGCGTCGTTACGCATGCGCAGCCACATACAGCCCTCACGGTTAGCCTCCGGACATTTAGACGCAGCCCGGCTGACCTGTCCACGGCGGTATCGGAGAAGGCCGTCACGGTCGAAACCGAACCCGAAATGATAACGCTCGTCGTAATAGTCAACAAATCCGGCCGACGATTTGCCGCCTTTCAGCCTGACGCATGCCTCAACCTCATACCTGTGAGCGCTCGTTCGGGCGAGCAGCGGAGAGCCTTCGGCGGGCGAAACGCCCTTAGGCACGAGCCTCAACGTATCCTGCCCGATGTAGAAACGCTCGCTTATATTATGCTCACGGCACGTCTGCCATACGAAATCCGACGCCGTGGCAACCTTCTGTCTTGCAGGCGCGGGCAACGATATGGCGCCCTCTTTCAGCCGCAACCATCCGTCTTTCAGTTCCAATTCACGCAGAAGCGTCTGTCGGCCCAACGTCTGGTAACCGTTCTCGTATGCGTGGAAAATCATGAACAGGCGGCCGTCCTCGGTGTCAACCACCGAGCCGTGTCCCTTGCTCCACCATGTTTCGTCACGCGACTGCGTGCGCAGCAGCGGGTTGAACGGCGCGTTCTCCCACGGCCCAAGCACGCTCTTGCTACGCGCCTCAACCACCATGTGGCTTGTAGGAGGGCCTGCCGTACCGCCCTCGGCGGCAAACAGGTAGTAATACTCCCCTACTTTCTTGATGTTAAGGCCTTCCATGGATATGCTCTCGATGTCGTATTCATCAGGTATCTCCCATCCACGGTACACGTTCACGGGCTCGCCAACGATAGAACAGCCGTCGGCCGACAACGGATACATGTCGCCAGAGCTCATCAACAGATATCGGCGCCCGTCCGCGTCAACCACATGCTCAGGGTCGATACCTCCTACATGCAGGTCAACGGGTTTGCTCCACGGCCCCGAAGGGTCGTCGGCCCAGGTTACCATACTGGTCTTGCCGTGGTTGCCGAGAGTCGGAAAATAAATGTAGAAACGGCCGTCAACGACGGTGATGTCTGGTGCCCACACGTCTCCCGTAAACTCATTGAGCGCAACAGAGCACGGGGTCCAGTCAACAAGGTTGGCCGACTTGTAGACAACAAGCCCCGGAGTGTAGACAAACGAGGAATGAACAAGGTAATATTCCGAACCATGACGCACAATGGAGGGGTCGGAGTTGTCGCCTTCGAGAATGCGCACCGTGGTCAAGCTCTCGTCTATCGGTTCTCCGGCCGAAGCCTTCCACAGAGGACATGACGCTATAATGGCCGACGATATAAATAATGCAAGAATGTTTTTCATGACGTTAAGCAAATTGACAAAAATAAAACGGAAAAGGCTGCGCAGGCACACTGCCCCGCATACAGCCTTTTCCGCATTAAAGTTTAACCCATATTCAAACAATTACTCCTGTGCCAGTCCGTAGCCGTTGGTCACCTTTCCGTTAGAATGGCTCAACACCTCGAACGGTATCGGGAAGTAATATCTCGGAGGAACGTTGCCTGCCTTCACACCCGGCAGCAAGTTACTGTTGCAGTAATGGTCAGCGTTGTCAACAATGCCCTTACCCCAATCCGTCTTGACATAGCCGTCAGCCTCGAGCTGCTTAGCCCTTTCGCTCTCGGGGTCGATGTACTCGAAGAGTCCCTCTATCGCCAGGTTATGGTCAGTACCCTTAACCGCGCTGGCTGCGTCGGTGGTAGAATAGTCGTACTGTCCGCGCCATCCGGGATACAAAGCCGGGTCTGTCGGGTCTGCATCATATGTCAGCGGATTGTCGCGGTGTACGCTCTTCACCCATATGTACATCGGAATCTGGTTGCCGTTGGCAAACTCATGATAGCCCTTTGACTGCAGGTCAGCCACCATCTGCGACATCTCTGCGCGTACCTCGACTGCCTTTTCAACAAACAGGCCGTTGCGTATCAGGTCCCAGCGGCGTTGGCCTTCACCGGCAAACTCCAGCTTGCGCTCCTGCAGAATGTCGGCAAGGAGCTGGTCGCCGGACGATTGTATGTCATGGTTAGTGTCTCCGAAGGCACGGCGGCGAACGTCGTTAAGGTCGCTACGGGCAGCCACGTCATTACCGAGCACGGCCTTAACCTCTGCACGCATGAGCATAAGGTCGGCCAGTCTCATGATAGGCCAGTTCATGCCTGACTGTCGTTGGTCTGCGACATACGGCGGATTCATGCGGTTGGGGTCCCACTTATTCGTGGTCATACCGCCATCCAGCTTGTTACCTGGAGCGAATCGAAGTATGGCCTCGTTACCGTCGCCGTTACTACCCGTAACGGCTGCTGTTATGTCACGGCGCATGTCGCCGTCTTCAAACTCTCCATAATAGAACGTCGGCATTATACGCACGGCACCGAACACCTTACACGGCGCTCCCATCTGTGAGGCTCCGTTTGACGCACGGCCAAAAGCGTACGGATACTCGCTCGACGTTGTCTGGCCGCTCTGGCCACCCTGCATGTTGCCGATTTCGAAGATTGACTCCGGACTCAGCTGCAAGTCATGCTGATACTGGAAGTGGCGCTGAAACGGGTTGTTGGCATATCCGCGCTCGTCGGTCGTGACGAGAGTTGCCGTTCCCTTGTCAGCCATTGCCTGGTCGAAGTATGTTTCGGCAGTCCTATAATAGTCGAGATAATCCGTACGGCGTGCGTAGATACTGCTGTACTCGTCAACGCCCTTGGTCTCCAACTGCACGTCGCCGTACAATCCCTGCACATCAGTACGCACGGTCTGCCATCCTCCTGAATAAAGGGCTGCCATTCCGGCCATAGCCTCGGCAAATCCGCGAGACATGCGCTCGGCTGTTATACTGCCCTCACCAAGCCTGTACATCAATGGAGCGGCCTCACCGAACATTTCGATGACCTTGTCCAATATTTCGAAACGCGAGTTAAGGCTATACTCCGAAGCAGTTGTATTCTCGTAACCATAAGGCACGTCGCCGTAATGTTTTACAAGTTCAAAGTAGCAAAAAGCCTTCATCGAAAGGGCCTCGCCGTACAACTGTGTCCATTCGTTTACCTCGCCGGCCTCCTTGGCCTGTATGTATTCCTCCTTCGTTCCAATGATCTCAAGCAGTTTATTTAAACGTGCCACAATCGTATAATAGCCATTGAACGCGCTGTTTGCCGTACCGATACTCAGCAACTCTGGCTGAAGGCGGGCGTTTGCGTTGTTCAGCGAAGCAACTTCAGGGTAATACTCGGCGTCTGAGCCGATAGGGTCATTCCAGCGATATACGCCCATCACACAGTTCTGGCGATAGTTAGCGTAACACCAAGACAATATTTTGAAAGTCTCGGACGCGGTCGAAGTAACGAAGCCGTCATCCGCATTCTCGGGTGTTGACGTATCGAGGTAATCCCCACAGGCTACAATCGGGCAGCACAACGTCAACAAAGTAAAGAATTTTACTATCTTATTCATAATGTGATTCTTATATTTTGTAGGTTTAGAAAGTAAGGTTAAGTCCGACTACGAACGAGCGCGCACGCGGATATGTACCCCAGTCGAGGCCCACGGTAGGATATGTTGCGTTATTGTTCGATGTATTTGCGCTGACTTCCGGGTCAAGACCTGAGTAACCGGTGATGGTGAACACGTTGTATACCGTACCATAAATGCGCAGCTTGGAAATGCCGACCTTGCGCAGGAGATTCTGCGGAAGCGAGTAGCCGAGCGTCAGAGTGTTGAGTCGCAGGTAAGATCCGTCCTCTATCGCGAGGGTAGAAGTCACACCGTTCTCACTGTAAGGCAACGGATACTTGGCATTAACATTGGCGGCATTGAGCTGCTCCGGAGTGGTAAGGTGTACCAACTGGCCGTCCACTATGTCATAAATCTTGTATGCATCTTTCATGAAAGCAAGCTTGTTCTCGTATGCACCGCTTTCCTTTGCGCAGTACATTGAAGCAATCTTGTTTACGTTATAAACGTCGTTGCCATAGCTCCAGTTGAAGTAAAGGCCGAGGTCAAAGTTCTTCCACGTAGCGTTAATGTTGAAACCTCCGGTGTGTACAGGGTTCATATCGCCAATTTCGCATACGTCAAGTTCGTCTATCACCTTGTCGTCATTCATGTCCCTGTATTTTGGAAGACCGGGATATGCGTTCTGTCCCTCGGGACGATCTACGCCATGAACAGGATTGATGAACGAGCCGAGGTCGGCAACACCCTCCTTGAGGACGTACTGTCCGTTGACGTAATTGAAGTCGTCGGTAGTATAGAAACCGTCATATATGTATCCCCTGACAATACCTACGGGGCTGCCTTCCTTGAGAATGTAGTCGTTTCCGGGGAAACTGCTGCTGCCGCACCATGACGAAGAGTAGAGACCGGTTACGTTGTCGGCCAGTTCATCAACGTTACCCTTGTTGAAGTTGATGTTCATTCCCGCCGTTATGTTCCAGTCCTTGTCCTTATAGATTTCACCGGAAAGCGAGATTTCAATACCCTTGTTGCTGGTCTGTCCGATGTTGTCATACGTAGCGGTGAAGCCCGTGATACCCGGTATAGACGTAAGCATGAGCAAGTCTTTGGTGGTATTCCAGTACAAATCAACAGAACCCCACAGACGGCTGTTGAAGAAACTGAAGTCAACACCTATATTACGTGTGATTGTAGTCTCCCACTTCAGGTCGCGGTTGGCCATTTCCGTTGCAGAATAATCATAAGATGAAGAATACTGGTTGTTCAGTGCATACTGCCATCTCATGTCTGTTTCGGATGTCCACATCTGCGACCAGAGGTTTGCGTCGATACCGTCGTTACCTACGCTACCGTAAGAGAAGCGGAGCTTAAGGTTGTCGAGCCAGTCGCGTGTGCTCTCCATGAACGGCTCTTCCGATATGCGCCATCCGATTGCCGCTGCCGGGAAGTATCCCCAACGGTGCTCGGGCGAGAACTTTGAAGAACCGTCGGCACGGAACGTAAAGGTGAACAGATAGCGGTCGAGCAGCGTATAGTTGACACGGCCGAAGAAAGAGAGGATGCGCTCGGGCATGTCCACTCCTGAGAAGAAGTTGCTTGTGCCGGCCGTCTTGTCGTACTGGTTGATCATGGCGAAGGCGTTGTCCTTCGTAAAGTTGGCCGGGAAGTGGTTGGCATCAATCTCGATCTCGTCGCCGCCAGAGTCCGTAACCTCATGACCGAGAAGTAAGTTGAGACGGTGTTCTTCGGGAAGGAAGTTGAAATCATAGCTCATCGTGTTGGTCCAACGCAGGCCCCAACTGCCGCGCTTTGCCCATTCTACGCTACCTGCATAGAGTTTTTCACCGGTCGCGTCGTTCATATAGTTGTTGTATATGGCTCCGCCCCAGATTTTATCCTCTTCCCAAGTCCTGTTGTAAGACAGGTCTGTGTGATACGTAAGACCGTCGATGATGCGCCAATTGAGCGACGCCGTACCGCGCAGTCTCTGCTTGATGTACAGAGGTTCATAGTCGCCGATACGTGCGGCAGGACTGTATCTGTCCCACGTTGACTGGCGTCCGTACATCTCCATGTTACCTTCACGCATTGCGTCGAGGTCGCCAAGAATATCACTGGTCGCTATCGGGCGGAAGCGGTATGACGATGACAGGATAGAACCGGAACCGTTCGTGGTCTTCTCGTCACCCATCGTGCGCCTGTCTGAGTAGCGTGCGTCGAAGCTTACGTCAAGATTCTTGGTGATTTTCTGGTTTATCTTGAAGTTGAAACTTGCACGGCGTGCATACGAGTTGATTTTCATACCTTCCTCGTCCATGTAGTTAGCCGAGAACAGCATGCGTGTCTTGTCGTTGCCGCCGGTGATGGTAAGGTCGTGGTTGTGCGACACCGAGCTGTTGTAAACATCCTTCTGAATGTCCTGGTTAGGCACGTTGCGGTAGCTGTCTATGCCGCCGGCATTGTTGCCTGCGTACGAGCCGAGGCCGTACAGCTTCTCAAACGAAACCCTGTACGCATCACCCAAAGCGGCAGCGTTACCCCACACGAACGACAGATAGTCGTAAGGATCGAGCGTGTCAAGATATTTCGTTGGCGTGTTGAACTTCACGTAACCGTTATAAGAGACAGACACCTTGCCCTCCTTGGCACCCTTCGTGGTGACGAGGATAACACCGTTAGCTCCGCGCGCACCGTAGATGGCTGTAGACGAGGCGTCTTTCAATACGTCTATGCTCTCGACCTGGTCTGAAGGTATGTCGTCAAGCGACTTCACCGTGATACCGTCTACGAGGATGAGCGGGTCGTTACTCTGCGATATTGAACCTCCACCGCGCACACGGATTGACACCGTTGCGTCGGGACGTCCGTCCTGCGTGGTGACGTTAACGCCGGGAAGCTTGCCCTGCAAAGCCTGGGCGACATTGGCAACAGGCATTACAGCCACGTCCTCGCCCCTAACCGAAGCGACCGAGCCGGTAAGATCCTTACGCTTGATGGTCTGGTAACCGATGACCACAACCTCGTCGAGAGCAGCGTTCTCACTCTCCATATTGATTACATAATCATTCCTGTCGCCTACGGTCAACGTGTATTCCTGATAACCGATGTAAGAAAACACGAGAACCGAGTTTTGCGGAACCTCGATTGAAAACTTACCGTCGAGGTCGGTCGTGGCGCCAGCCTTACCGTCGCGCAGACGTACAGTGACACCAATCATTGGCTGTCCCTGCTCGTCAAGGACGGTACCCGTAACTTTCTTGGCAGCCTGGGCTACCGACATTGACTTTCCAGGAAGCTCAGCCCTTGCGGAGGGAGGCATTATACCGGCAAGCATTAATGCCGACAAGCCCGAGACAAACAGCACGCGCACGCTTTTACCTGCGTACAGCTTGTGCATGACTGTGCTACATTGAATCGTTCTTTTCATATTCTATTAAAGGTTAATTTAAATTAGATTAATAAAGTTTATATTCTCAAATAGGTAAAGACTCGTGGCAAAAGTAGCAAAAATTTACCCCCCGACTATATTTTTGGCTAAATTAACTGTGTTTTTTGATACATAGCATTAAAACGGCAGTTTTTCCGTTAATTTTTGCTTATTTTCGATTTTGCCGCATTGTATAAAAAAAGTAAAAACGGGTATGTTCCAAAAGGCCGTCAATTACATTGCGAAAGGTCACGTTTTGCATAACGAAAGGCCGCGTTTTACGACGCGAAAGATGACCTTTCGCATAACGTACTTCCGACAGAATTAAAACAGGAAACGAACGACGGACAGACAACACATGGCTGCACGCCATCAAAACAGTCGCAAAGCACCATGCGAACAACGCAGAAACAAACCTCTGTAAACGAAAAAAGACATCCTGAAAAGGATGTCTTAATGTTGTTGGGATACCCGGATTCGAACCAGGAATGACAGGACCAGAATCTGTAGTGTTACCATTACACCATATCCCAAAGTATCTTTTGCAAAGGCATTAGTGCCGAATTGCGTTTGCAAAGGTACGCATTTTTTTTTAACTGGCAACATTTTGCCCGTTTTTTTTCTAAAAAAACTCAAAATAATCGCCCTTTATCATTGTTTTACGATAAATCGGTGTACCTTTGCAAGGGAAATGTCGCGGCAGGAAAGAATAAAGGCAAGCCTTTAGAAGAGCCTGTCCGCCAAACCGTTTTTTGCATTAACAACACTTCAAATTCTTAATGGAACAAGTAAAAAAATTAGTAGAGAACATCACGAAAGGCATTCAAGAGAAAAAAGGAACAAACATCACCATCGCCGACTTGAGCGGCATTGAAGGTTCGATTTGCCACTACTTCATAATCTGCCAAGGCAACTCTCCATCGCAAGTTGAAGCAATCACCGACTCGGTAGAGGAGACGGCAAGAGTCGGAGCGGGCGAAAAGCCGGTACACGTAGTGGGACTCACCAACGCGCAATGGGTGGCAATGGACTATACAGACGTAATGGTACACATCTTCCTGCCTGAAACAAGAGACTATTACAAACTGGAAAACCTTTGGGAAGACGCCAAACTGACAAGGATTCCGGATATAGACTGACCCACAGGATGCGTACAACACGCATGAAGGGTACACCTATTATATATATAAAAGAACTGAAATGGAAAAAGATAAGAACAACAAGATGCCAAAATTCAGCATGAACTGGATTTACATGCTTGTGCTTTTCGGACTCATCGGAATGTATCTTCTCGGTGGCGACACCGTAGGCGGAAGCACAAGCAGGAAGGTATCTTACGACGAGTTCAAGGCTTACGTCCGGAAAGGCTACGCCTCAAAGATTGTAATCAACAAGGACGAAAGCACTCTAAAGATGTACGTCAACCCGCAGAACATACGCGACGTGTTCAACCAAGGCTCTGACCGCACGGGCAAAAAGCCTTACGTCACCACCGAATTCGGCAGCGTAGACAAGGTGGAAACGTTTGTCGAAACCGAAAAACAGGCCGGAAAGTTCAAGGGAGAGCTCAATTACGAGAACAAGAGGGGCAACGACCTGTTCAACATACTGCTCAGTTTCGGCCCGATACTGCTGTTCATCTTCCTATGGCTATACCTGATGCGGCGCATGGGAGGAGGCGGAAGCGGCTCGAGCGGAGTGTTCAACGTGGGCAAGAGTAAGGCCAAGATGTACGAAAAGGGAGCTGACGTGAACGTCACTTTCAAGGACGTAGCAGGCCAGGCCGGCGCAAAACAGGAAGTGCAGGAGATAGTCGACTTCCTCAAGAATCCGAAGAAATACACCGATTTAGGAGGCAAGATACCCAAGGGAGCGCTGCTCGTAGGCCCCCCGGGAACAGGTAAAACGCTGTTGGCAAAAGCCGTGGCGGGCGAAGCGGGAGTGCCGTTCTTCTCGATGAGCGGCTCTGATTTCGTCGAAATGTTCGTCGGCGTGGGCGCAAGCCGTGTACGTGACCTGTTCCGACAGGCAAAGGAGAAAGCTCCGTGTATCATCTTCATCGACGAGATTGACGCCGTGGGCCGCGCCCGCAGCAAGAATCCCGCGATGGGCGGAAACGACGAACGCGAGAACACCCTTAACGCCCTGCTTACCGAAATGGACGGTTTCGGAACGAACAGCGGCGTTATCATTCTGGCGGCAACCAACCGCGTCGACATGCTCGACTCGGCCCTCTTGCGCGCCGGACGCTTCGACAGGCAGATAAACGTTGACCTGCCTGACCTTAACGAGCGCAAGGAGATATTCAAGGTACACCTCAAGCCGGTGAAGATTGACGAGTCGGTAGACATTGACATGCTGGCACGCCAGACACCGGGATTCTCCGGAGCTGACATTGCTAACGTATGCAACGAGGCGGCGCTGATAGCCGCACGCCACAACAAGACGCACGTAGGCAAGCAGGATTTCCTCGACGCAGTTGACCGAATCATAGGCGGACTGGAAAAGAAAACCAAGGTTATGACCGAGGGAGAACGCCGCACGATAGCCCTGCACGAGGCCGGTCATGCCACAATATCATGGTTCCTCGAGCACGCCAACCCGCTGGTGAAGGTGTCAATCGTTCCCCGCGGACGGGCGCTGGGCGCCGCGTGGTACATGCCGGAGGAGCGCCAGATCACCACGAAGGAGGAGATGCTCGACGAAATGTGCGCAACGCTCGGCGGAAGGGCTGCCGAAGAGCTGTTCACGGGACACATTTCCACAGGCGCGATGAACGACCTTGAGCGCGTGACAAAGAGCGCCTACGGCATGATAGCGTATGCAGGCATGAGCGAAAAACTGCCCAACATCTGCTACTACAACAACAACGAGTACAACTTCCAGAAACCCTACTCCGAGACAACAGCCAAAATAATGGACGACGAAGTGCTCTCGATGATCAACGAACAGTACGACCGCGCCAAGGCGCTGCTGCTTGAACACAAGGAAGGGCACAACCGCCTAGCCGAGCTCCTGCTCGAGCGCGAGGTAATCTTCGCCGAAGACGTGGAGACTATCTTCGGCAAGCGCCCGTGGGTAAGCCGTTCTGAGGAAATAATGGAAGAGGAGAACAAGGGCGCGCACGACGGCAGCGACGACAACGCCGAGCCTGCCGATGATGGCGCAGAACCTACACCAAGCACCGTGGCAGACGGCCTGACCGGCACAAAAACGGGCGAGGAAGACATCCAGAAAGCATGAACACAAGATATCTGAAGACGTTATAGAAGTTAAGGAAGTTATGGCCGCACGCACTGACGGACAATCCTAAGGGATAACGGCCATGGCTTCCTTAACTTCTGTTTCAGATCCCGAAGCCTGGCGGCAACAGCTTCTTTAATATCCGAAAACCTAACTAACAAAAGTATGAAAAACCTTATAGTAAGAACAATCACCGGCATTTTCTTCGTCGTAGCGGTAGTAGTATGCTTCCTGCGACCCGTAGCGATGGAATTTCTCTTTGCCCTCGTTACCGGATTGAGCCTGTGGGAATACTGCGGACTGGTTAACACCGTCAAGGGCGTCAGCGTCAACCGCTTCATCAGCACCATAGCCGGCGTATATTTCTTCCTTGCCGTAGGCGGATTCTGTAGCGGCGTAGTGCCCACTGGCGCCGTGTTCATCCCCTATCTGCTCACCATCGTTTATCTTTTCATAAGCGAACTTTATACAAAGGCCGACAATGCCATCAACAACTGGGCGCACACCATGCTCGGCCAGATGTACATCGCCCTGCCCTTCTCTACGATAAACGTGTTGGCGTTCAACGCCACACCCGACGGCGGCATAGTCTACAACTACATCGTGCCCCTGTGCGTGTTCATCTTCCTTTGGGCCAACGACACGGGCGCCTATTGCTCAGGTTCGCTCTTCGGCCGCCACAAGCTGTTCCCGAGGATATCACCGGGCAAGAGCTGGGAAGGCTCCATAGGCGGCGCCATCATCGTGCTTGCCGTGGCTTATCTGATCGGCTGGTACAACAATAGCCACACCCCCGAAGCCACCCTCACCACCCTGCAATGGATGGGACTCGGCCTCGTAGTCGTGGTGTTCGGCACGTGGGGCGACCTTGTTGAGTCGCTCTTCAAGCGAACCCTCGGAATCAAGGACAGCGGCAATATACTGCCTGGCCACGGCGGAATGCTCGACCGCTTCGACTCGTCACTCATGGCAATGCCTGCCGCAGTAATCTACCTCTTCTCGCTGACGCTGTTCTGATTATCACCGGACATAACTTCCAGACATAAACTGCAATGAAAATAAAGCACTGCATTACAGCTTTTGCCCTCGCTTTCTGCCTCACCTCATGCGAGAAACACGAGGGAGAACTATACCTGAAGTCTAAATGCACGGCCGAGCTTAACGGCAAAACGTATATCGACCAGACGCGAATAGAACAGACTTTCAACCCCTTCGCTCCCACAGCTACGCCATACATTGAATACAACCCGGAAACGACCGGTGGCTGGTTCGAGACAGATCTCGGGCCAGACAGGGATGCTCCGGCAGAGTATTTCATTAAAATATTCATACCCAAAGACTTACTTAAAGGCGAGCATCTAACCTCTACGGCCGGGCGAAGCATGTTTGAATCAGATTTAGACTACAAGGTATATTGCCAGGACAACAGAATCGCTTACGCCACAATAGGAGGAGAATTAGTAGACAACGGCACATTTGAGATAACGTCATACGACTTGGACAACGGTTGGGCATACGGCAGATTCTCCCTGCCGTTCAGTGAAGGCACAATCACAGGCCAGTTCTATTGCGGAATTTAACCCCAATCGGTCATTAGAGCATTGCCAGGCTATTAGCCATAACTTATTTAGCCTCCATATAAAACCTATAAATTCAAGATTGATGTAAACTTTAGCCTGATTCACTCTTTATCCTTAATATAACGTGAGTTCGGTACAAGAATAATACTTCTTTTGAATAAAGAACTTACAGTGTTTTATAGTTCAAGCGGTCGAAGCGCGGAATGACAGATACCCATCGACAGCTTGAAGTAGAATTATTGTCACATCATCATTATACCGAACTCACGTTAATATAAAAACAGAAATAAATTCAGTAAACCACTGTCAGCCGTCAGCCATACGCATATCTTATTGACAATAAGCGGTTTTACGGGCTGACATAGATATACGTCAAGCGTCAGCCGTACGTCGTCTTGCACAACACATGTGACACTTTGATGGCACCTAACGAAATCCTCTGTCAGTCCGTAAGCCATTGAAAATCAGCCATTAGCATGCGAAGCATGACGGATGACAGTGAATTTTGAAAAATTTATTATATTTCATGACGCCATCCCATCATGCGACAACTTTACGTAACAACGTCAAAACATCGTCAACCGCCATGCGAAAGACGGCAAAACGCACGCTAAAATGTGGCATCTTGCAATATAAAAAGCCGTATTTCACAAAACGAGACACGGCTATTTCATGAGGCGTTCCACTATTTTGCGGCAGGCACGGAAGTCACCGCCGGTTAATGAAGGTCTGCTTTTAGTGCCGCCTTTCTCAACCGTAGCGACAATCTTAAATCCGCTCCACTTAAATATCTCACGCAGGGCTTTCACCGCCCCACGGCTCTGACGGAACAGAATGTTAAACGGCCAAGGCGTTGAACATGTGGCAATAAAAGCTGCCCGCTTGCCTTTGTGCAATGGCAAAGGCATTCCACGACGGCTCTCTCCCATCATGCCGTAAACAATCCTGTCGAAAAGGACTTTCAGACTGCCAGGAATATTACCCCAATAGCACGGCGTCCCTACTATCACAGCGTCAGCCTCGTTTATCATGGCAAGCACTTTCCGGGCGTCGTCATATGGCAAAACGCACTCCTGGCGGCTCCGGCACTGCATGCAACCGATACATGACCTCACCTGCAAATCGGCCACACGCACAACTGTGACCTCGGCGCCACGGGCCTCGCCCTCTTTCCTTACAAGGCCGAGCATTTGCGACACGCAACCGTCACGCCTCGGACTGGCGTTGATTATGAGTATATTCATAGACTTTCCTGATGATTGCCACATTCACTCCGGAGCAGCCTCAACATCGTCTCTGCCGCATTGTCAGGCGCCCCTTTCCTGCCTATAAGCCTCTTTACCTCGGCATAGCCGTCAAGCATACGGGCGCGCGCCACCCCGTCGGGCAACAGACGGCCAAGCTCATTGACTATGTTGTCGACTGTAAACGTATCGGCAACCAACTCAGGTACGACTTCACGACCGGCTATGAGGTTGACAAGCGAAATGAAACGAACCTTTATGAGATGTCTGCGAAGAAAGGCTATGACCTTAGGAATCGGCGTCTCGTAACACACAATCTGCGGCACGCCGAACAGCGCTGTCTCCAGAGTTGCCGTGCCGCTGGTAACAAGTGCCGCCCGTGAATGGGCAAGCAAGGGGTAAGTCTGGTCGTAAACTACACTAACTTCATACCCTTCGGTGAACTTGTCGTAATAGTCATGCGGAATTGAGGGCGCGCCTGCCACAACCAGCTGGTACTTATCAGCATAGCGCGAGGCAGCCTCGAGCATGGCGGGCAGGTTGTCCTTTATTTCCTGGCGGCGGCTGCCGGCCAGCAGCGCTATCACGGGACGGTCGGCAGGAAGCGAGTTTGCCTTGCAGAAACCGTCAAAAGTATCAGAATAGCCAGCAAGAAAATCTGCCACTTCATCAGCCGTGGGATTGCCAACATAATGTATAGGATAATTATGTTTTCCCTCATAAAAAGAAATCTCGAACGGCAGGATGGAGAACATCTCGTCAACATCACGCTTGATATTCTTTATCCTGTATTCCTTCCAGGCCCATATCTTGGGCGAAATATAATAATAGACGGGAATGTCCGTATGCGCTCTCACGTACTTGGCAATGCCGAGATTGAAACCGGGATAGTCTACGAGAATGACAACGTCAGGCCGCCAGGCCACAATGTCACGCTTACAGAACGCCATGTTACTGAATATTGTCCGAAGATGCAGTAGCACAGGCACAAATCCCATATACGCCAGTTCACGGTAATGCTTGACACGCGTGCCGCCGACGGCTGACATCAAGTCGCCGCCGAAAAAGCGGAAATCAGCCTCAGCGTCAACACTCTTAAGCGAGCGCATTAGCCTTGACGCATGCAAATCGCCGCTGGCCTCGCCCACGATAATGTAATATTTCATCTTGATAAATCCTGCTCCATAAATTCATAAACGCATAATCCACAATGGACTACATCCTAAAAAAGCGCTATCGCTTGCCCCTGTACGACCATGCTGCCGATATCATGACTTACGCAATATGCCCTTAATCTTGTCTATCATTTCATAGTCGGTGACATCTATGGTAGTAGGCGTTATGGCCACATAACCGTGTGTCAACGCCCAGTTGTCGGTATCTTCAGCCTCGGGCTCATCATTAGTGTACTTTCCTACAAGCCAGAAATAATCATATCCCCGGGGATGTCTTGCACGAACAACCTCGCTACCCCACGTTCCGTGAGCCATTCGACACGCTTTTACACCTTTAAATTCACTCGCCAGCGGGAAGTTTACATTAAGACATACACCCTTTGGAAGTCCGTCACGCAAAACACCTGAAACAATGGTTCTTACATACTTTCGCAATGGTTCGAAATCAGCCTCATCCCTATGGTCGCACAATGAGAATGCCACAGACGGAATATATTTCATACACCCTTCGCGCACGATACCCATAGTGCCTGAATAATGCGAGTTGACAGAAGCGTTGTCACCATGGTTGATACCCCCTATCACGATGTCGGGGCGACGTGGACACAGCTCGCTAAGGGCCAGTTTGACACAGTCTACGGGCGTGCCGTTGCACGACCACATGTTCATGCCCTCACGCTTACGGCGCAGCTTCAGCCGTAATGGAGTTGTTGCCGAAAAAGCAGTGGAGAACCCTGACCGTGCCGACTCGGGTGCGCAAACAAGTATTTCACCGAAATCTGACACCATGTCAATTAACGAATTAATGCCTTTAGCATGATAGCCGTCGTCATTGGAAATAAGTATTAACGGTTTCATCTTTTCATTAAAAATAATTTTCTTTCGCTTACAAAAGTACGAAAAAAGGTTTAAATCAACTATTTCTCGCATAAAATATGTATTTTTGCAAAATAATTTTAGCGACACGAAATTGTCAATCAAAATAAAATGGGAAAAATTATCGCATTAGCAAACCAAAAGGGAGGCGTCGGCAAGACCACAACGACAATAAATCTGGCGGCGTCACTCGCAACACTTGAAAAGAAGGTTCTGGTAATCGATGCCGACCCGCAGGCAAACGCATCGAGCGGTCTCGGAGTCAACACGAAAGACATAGACTGTACTCTCTACGAATGTATAATCGACGGGGCAGATGTGCACGACGCCGTATATACAACAGATATTGACGGACTTGACATAATACCCAGCCATATCGACCTGGTTGGAGCAGAAATAGAAATGCTTAACCTCGAGCACCGCGAACAGGTAATAAAAAATCTGCTCGCGCCAATCAAGAATGATTATGACTATATCCTTATCGACTGCTCGCCGTCACTCGGCCTAATAACGGTCAACGCGCTCACGGCGGCCAACTCGGTAATCATTCCCGTGCAATGTGAATATTTCGCCCTCGAAGGTATAAGCAAACTACTCAACACCATCAAGATTATAAAAAGCAAGCTCAACCCGAAACTTGAGATTGAGGGATTTCTCCTTACGATGTACGACAGCCGCCTGAAACTGGCAAACCAGATATACGACGAGGTAAAACGCCACTTCCAGGAACTTGTGTTCAAGACGGTAATACAACGTAACGTAAAACTGAGCGAATCACCCAGCCATGGCCTGCCTGTGATACTGTATGATGCCGACTCGACAGGAAGCAAGAACCATTTGGCGCTGGCTAAGGAAATAATAAACAAGAACAACTAATATTATAGCCATACGGATATTTGGTTACAAGGCTTTCACGTCATATGAAGCTATAACTGCAATTTAGTTGCGACAAAGGCATACGGCATTCGACAAGCCACAAACCGCAAATAACCAGGCAAATACATAACAGCAAATACATGGCAGTAAAGAAAAGATACGGAAACGCTTTAGGACGCGGACTTGACGCGCTGATTTCAACCGACGAGGTCCGTCCGCAAGGCAGTTCGACAATTAATGAAATACCGTTAGAACAAATCGAGGCAAACCCCAACCAACCACGAAGGGAATTTGACCCCGTAGCCCTGCAGGAACTTGCCAACAGCATACGCGAAATAGGTATAATACAACCCATCACGCTACGGCAGATAGAGGTCAACAGATTCCAGATAATCGCCGGAGAACGCCGCTGGAGAGCGTCACAAATGGCAGGACTAAAAGCCATACCTGCATACATACGCACCATAAACGACGAGAACATTATGGAAATGGCGCTCGTCGAGAATATTCAGCGCGAGGACCTCAACGCAATAGAAATAGCACTTGCATACGAGCACTTGCTGTCAAGTACCGGCATGACACAAGAAAAGGTAGCCGAGCGTGTCGGCAAAAGCCGTACCGCAATAGCAAACTACCTGAGGCTGCTTAAGCTGCCGGCACAAGTACAGATGGCCTTGCAGAACAAAGAAATAGATATGGGACACGCCCGTGCCCTTCTGGCCGTAGACAGCCCTTCACTACAAGTAAAGCTGTTTAAGGAAATACAGAAAAACGGCTACTCTGTACGTAAGGTTGAAGAAATGGTACAAAAGCTGAAAAACGGGGAGGACATCGTAAGCGGTAAAAAGAAAATTACGTCAAAACAACAAATGCCCGAAGAATTCTCCACTATGAGACAGCGGCTCTCCGATTTCTTCAAGACACCGGTACAGATGTCGGTATCCGCTAACGGGAAAGGCAAAATAAGTATCCCGTTCGCTAACGAAACGGAGCTGGAACAGATAATCAACATGTTCGACAAACTGAAAGAGCAGCAATAAACTTGTGGCTACAAAAAGCAGACTCATCATACAAAAATTGGCAATGGTCATGGCCGTATGGCTCGTGGCGGGAGCCTTTATGCCGTGTAAAGGACATACTACATGCGCGCTTCCGTTTATCAACGACAACGACAGTACCACAATAAAAACCGACAGCCTCTCGGCAAACGTCAACGACTCTGTCGCTAAAATCATTACGGCCGTAGACTCTGCAAATCTTAACCGGACAGTATTTCCGGACTCTACGGGCAAGAAAAAGAAAGAAAAACGTGACTGGTCAACATGGCGGCCGAGCGCAAAACGGGCAATGTGGCTGGCAATAGTAATTCCTGGCGCGGGTCAGATATACAACCGTAAATACTGGAAACTGCCCATTGTGTACGGAGGTTTCCTCGGATGCTTATACGCAATAAGATGGAACAACCAGATGTATCAAGATTATTCCCAGGCCTATATGGACATAATGGACAATGACCCGAATACGCAGAGCTACAACGAATTTCTGCATTTGGGCAATACAATAACGCCTGAAAATACCGAACGCTACCAGGACTTGTTCAGACGGCGAAAGGATTACTACCGTAGATACCGAGACTTGAGCGTATTCTGCCTCATAGCTGTTTATGCCCTGTCGGTAATTGACGCTTACGTTGACGCATCACTATCCGAATTCGACATTTCACAAGACCTCAGTTTCAAAGTGGAACCGGCAATTATCAATAACGGCTCATCGCTTAACCCGCTTAAGTCTTCGTCTGTCGGTATACAATGTTCAATCAATTTCTGACACATCCCAATTTTTATAACTATAGATATTTGCATTTTTAATACCCTATGAAGAAAAAAACGTTTATCGTCATTGCCGCAATGATTCTCGGCGGAAACTGCGTGATGCAGGCGCAAAGCGAGGTAGAGGAAATCACTGTGACCGACAATGACGGAAAAGAAGAGGTCATAGACGTTCCGGAGGCCATGAACTATGAAGTGGACAGCCTTCTGAACCTATATTATTCAAAGACATATCTGCATGCCGACAATGACTGCAATTTTAAGGACGAGAATATAACCTATCCCAAAGAGATATACATCGAGAGACTGAAACGGCTTCCGAACGTAATGGAAATGCCGTATAACGAGATTGTACAGAAGTTCATAGACAGATACACCGGACGTCTGCGCCACTCTGTAAGTTATATGTTAGGTGCGGCAAACTTCTATACACCAATATTCGAAGAAGCACTTGAGGCTTACGGACTACCCCTCGAACTGAAATACCTACCGGTAATAGAATCCGCCCTCAACCCACAAGCTACATCACGTGTAGGAGCGGCCGGGCTATGGCAGTTCATGGTTGCTACCGGAAAACAATACGGACTTGAGGTAAACTCACTTGTAGACGAACGCCGCGACCCGATCAAGTCATCATATGCAGCAGCGCAATACCTAAAAGACCTGTACAAAATATTCGGCGACTGGAACTTGGTAATAGCTGCATATAATTGCGGACCAGAAAACATAAACAAGGCGATACACCGTGCAAACGGACAAGCCGACTATTGGAAAATATATCCGTACCTGCCAAGGGAAACACGCGGATACGTACCTGCATTCATTGCGGCAAACTACGTGATGAACTATTATTGCGAACATAATATCTGCCCAATGCGAACTACGCTGCCAGTTAAAACAGACACAATAGTAGTCAACAAAGACGTTCACTTCCAGCAAATTGCGGCAGTATGCGGAATTGACATAGACGAGCTGCGCACACTTAATCCCCAATACAGGCGCGATATAGTGAACGGAGGTAACAAACCGTCTATAATACGCCTGCCGGCTTCATCAACAAACATGTTCATTGCCAATGAAGACTCCATATATAATTACAAGACGGAGACTTTGCTTGCGCGCAGATCGCTTGTCGAAGTGGACAACAGTACAAGCTATACAAAAAAAAGCTCGACTAAGAAAAGAAGTTCGGCAAGAAAGAAAAGATCAAGACGCTCAAGGGCAAGACGAGTAACCATAAGACAAGGTGATACACTGTCCGAAATAGCGGAAAGACATCATACTACGGTCAGGAAGTTACGTCAGCTTAACGGAATAAAAGGCAACAACATCCGCGCCGGAAAGAAAATCAGGGTAAGATGACATGCTTACAGTCATCATATCCCCATCACCTTATTATAATTAATATCAAAGGAACACGGTTATGGACGAGCAGAACAATATCGACAAGTCCAAAGAGACTGCCGAAGACAAAATGGTAAACGAGGCGTTTCAACACCTGTTGGATAGCTATCTTACGACACGCCACCGCAAGAAAGTAGACCTTATAACAAAGGCTTTCAACTTTGCCAAACAAGCCCACAAAGGAGTGCGCCGCCTGTCTGGCGAACCATATATCATGCACCCCATTGCCGTTGCACAAATTGCATGCTCGGAAATGGGGCTTGGCTCGACCAGCATAAGCGCAGCACTGCTGCACGACGTGGTTGAAGACACCGATTATACTGTAGAAGACATTGAAAACATCTTCGGGCACAAAATAGCCCAAATAGTTGACGGACTGACAAAAATATCCGGTGGAATATTCGGAGAGCAGGCATCGGCACAAGCCGAAAACTTCAAGAAACTGCTCTTGACCATGAGCGACGACATACGCGTAATCCTGATTAAAATTTGCGACCGCCTGCATAATATGCGCACGCTCGCCAGCCAACCAGCAAATAAGCAATATAAAATAGCCGGCGAAACGCTATACATCTACGCGCCACTCGCAAACAGGCTCGGACTGAACAAAATCAAGACAGAGCTCGAGAACCTCAGCTTTAAATTTGAACATCCAGAGGAATATAAAGCCATTGAAGACCAGCTGGCAGATACGCAGGCATCACGCGACAGCCTGTTTGCCGACTTTACGACTCCTATACGCGAAGCACTCGACAAGATGGGACTTGAATATCAAATCAAGGCGCGCGTAAAGAGTCCGTATTCCATTTGGAACAAGATGCAAAACAAGCACGTCACTTTCGACCAGATATATGACATTCTCGCCGTACGAATCATCTTTAAGCCAAAAAAACGTGAAGAAGAAGTAAACGAATGCTTCAACATATATGTCGCGATAAGCCAGATATACAAATCACACCCCGACCGCTTACGTGATTGGGTAAACCATCCGAAAGCAAATGGCTACCAAGCACTGCACGTAACACTCATGAGCAAGCAAGGGCGATGGATTGAAGTGCAAATCCGCTCAGACCGCATGGACGAAATAGCAGAACAAGGATTTGCCGCACACTGGAAATACAAGGAGGGCGAGGAAATTGTTGAAGACGACGGCGAACTGAACAACTGGTTGCGCACAATAAAGGAAATACTTGACGACCCGCAACCCGATGCGATGGACTTTCTTGACGCTATCAAGCTAAATCTTTTCGCTTCGGAAATATTCGTATTCACGCCTAAAGGCGAAATCAAGACAATGCCGGCAGGATGTACCGCCTTAGACTTCGCCTTTCAAATCCATACTTTCCTTGGAAGCCACTGTATAGGCGCTAAGGTTAACCACAAACTTGTGCCATTAAGCCACAAGTTACAGAGCGGTGACCAGGTTGAAATTCTCACATCCAACTCTCAGCATGTACAGCCATCATGGATCAACTTTGCTTCAACAGCTAAAGCAAAGGCGAAGATACAGGCCATACTGAGACGCGACGCACGCGAGATACAAAAGAAAGGCGAAGAAATCCTAAACGAATTCTTGGGCAAACATTCGCTCGAAGTCAATTCTTCTATAATCGACAAACTCTGCGATTACCATGAGGTAAAGAATCCAGAAGCGCTGTTCCGCGCTCTTGGCAACAAGAACATAATACTCGGCGACAAGGATATAGATGAAATCAACGGCAAAAAGAAACAGAACATTGCCGGCACCTTACGCAAGTTCGTGCCTTTCGTAGGAAAAGAGAAGAAAAAGAACGCTGAAGAGAAACAACCCAACTACTTCATCGTAAAGGAAGGCTTCAACCGCAAGAAACCCATCTACATCACTGACGAAAACATTGGCCAGTTCATTTTCCCCACCTGTTGCCATCCCATCCCGGGAGACGACGCTTTAGGTTTCATCGACGGTAAAAACCGCATAGAGATACACAAGCGCTCTTGTCCTGTCGCCGCAAAACTAAAATCAAGCTATGGCAACAGAATACTTGACGCAAAGTGGGACATGCACCGCCAACTTTTCTTTGACGCAACGATAGAAATCAAGGGTATCGACCGTATCGGAATACTCAACGAGGTGACACAAGTCCTATCGGAAGAACTGAACGTCAATATCCATAAAATCACCATATCGTGCGACGAAGGCATTTTTGACGGCTCGCTCGAACTGCGAATCCACGACCGTGACGACGTAAGAAACATCATAGATAAACTGAAAAAAATCAACGGAATACAGGAAATTACACAAATCGTATAAATCATCCAGAACCAAAACTACCTACCATTATGAAAAAAGCACTCTTCATCATGTTTGCTGCCATCTTTGCCTTTACGGCCAAGGCAGCCAACCCTTACGACAACCCAGACACCATATTCGTGGCAAGAGACGGCACCGGACAGTTCAGAACAGTCGGCGAGGCCGTTGAAGTATGCCGCGCGTTCATGGAATACCACAAAGTAATATACGTCAAGAACGGCATATACAAAGAGAAGCTCATCATTCCTTCATGGCTCACAAATATCGAGATTTGCGGGGAAAGCAAGGAGAAAACCATAATTACGTACGATGACCACGCAAACATCCGCCTGCCTGAAACAAATAAGGGAATGGGAACTTTCCGCACATACACGGTAAAGGTGGAAGGCAACGACATTACGTTCAAGAACATAACAATAGAGAACAATGCTGCCAGACTGGGACAAGCCGTGGCACTACATACCGAGGGCGACCGCCTCGTGTTCATTAACTGCCGTCTGCTGGGCAATCAAGACACGGTCTACACAGGCGTAGGCGGTACACGCCTTTACTTCAAGAACTGCTACATTGAGGGCACAACGGACTTCATCTTCGGCCCGTCAACGGCATGGTTTGAAAACTGCACCATCCACAGTAAGCAAAACTCATACGTAACGGCAGCATCAACACCGCAGGACGTGCCCTTCGGCTACGTGTTCAACCACTGTAAACTGACCGCTGCCGACGGTGTAAACAAAGTATATCTCGGTCGCCCATGGCGTCCTTACGGCTACACCCTGTTCATGAACTGCGAACTCGGCAGCCACATCGTCCCCTCAGGATGGCACAACTGGGGCAAGACATCCAACGAACAAACCGCCCGCTACATGGAATACAACAACACTGGCGACGGCGCAAAAACATCCGAACGCGCGGCATGGAGCAAACAGCTGACGAAAAAAGAGGCCGCACAGGTAACACTTGAAAACGTATTCAAGACCGATACAAGTTGGACTATTGAATAAATTAAGAGTTAAGAATTAAGAAAATATGCTCTGTTGCTTATTATCAGCAGCATATTTTCTTAATTCTTTTTTAGCCCATTCATTCGATAAAAGTATGATTTATCACATCTTTATCGAATATGGACAAAATTGTCACAGGCTTGCGCCGATATTGCAATATACGGCATATTGCACAGTAAAATGGTGCAAATCGCGGCACAATAAGCTGTTTTTTCGACTAACGAACACGCAAAACCGTTAAACCTACAAGGCAAACAGTCATCGGCCTTGTCGGTTGATATTGACGACAATGGAATTCGTCAATATGCGGACATCCATATTTTGCATCGTAAACCACGGCTTTCCCAAGGCTTGGCGGCCGTGAATCCATAAAATCACAATTATTGGGTATTGCCCGTTATGGCGCGTTTTAATACCTTTGTCCGAGAAAACAACGCAGCAAGATGCAGACGACAAAGGACTATATAAGGCGCGGCCTGATTGAGGCTGCCGAGGAGCTGTTCTACGAGAAGGGCTTTCGTGGTGTGTCAATGCGCGAGGTAGCGGCACGCTCGGGCGTCGGGCTGAGCAACATATACAATTATTTCAGGAGCAAGGACGAACTGTTCCGCGGCGTCGTAGGCCCGGCCCTGCGCGACTTCGAGGCAATGCTCGAGGCCCACCACGGACAGGACGGAACGGACGTTACGGCCATGTGCGATGACGGTTATTTCGAGAAGGTGGTCGACGAGTACACACGTTTCATCAACTGCCACCGACGCCGACTGGCCATACTGCTATTGCGTTCGGGCGGCTCGTCGCTCATGGGATACCGCGGCGAGTTCACCCGCCACGCAACGAAGACGGTGAAGGAATATTTCGCCGAGATGAAACGCCGCCACCCGGAACTTGTCACCGACATCACCGAGACGTCTATCAGGATGCACACGATATGGATTTTCAGCATGTTCGAGGAGATAATAACACACGACATCGGGCCGGACGACGTGCCCAAGGTGGTGGGCGAATACATAACCATAGAGATTTCAGGTTGGAGAGAGCTTATGAAAATATAAGCTCTCTCCTTTTTTTTGAACAATACTGCCGTTCGTTCGCTTTTGCCACGCAGGCAATACCCAACGCCGACATACGCTTGAGGGAACGCGACAAACGAAGACGGACAGGGCACGAGATAGCCTGTTGCATAACGCGCTGGCATACAGCACGTTATAAAAGGTCGTCTATTACGCTCCAAAAAGCCGTGTTTCATCGTCTCAAATACGGCCTTTTAAAATACGAAAGGCCGCATTTTGGACAACGCACGATGGCATGTACGTGGATTGAGCTAACATTAATTTAAATAAACAACAAGAAGTATGACTACATTTAAGAAACTTTGGGGCTACATGGGGCGGCGCAGGGCGCTGCTGCCCGTGGCCATCGTGTTGTCGGCCTTGAGCGGACTGGCCGGGCTTTTACCATTCGTGTTTATCTGGCTGATAGCGAGAGAGCTGTTGAGCGGCGACGATTCGGCATCGCAGTCGTCGGTAATAAGTTACGCCTGGTGGGCGGCAGGTACTGCGGCAGGCGGCGTGGCGCTGTACTTCGGGGCACTGATGTGCTCGCACCTTGCCGCGTTCCGCGTCGAGAGCAATATCCGCAAGAGCGCCATGCGGCGTGTGATAGCCATGCCGTTGGGATTCTTCGACGCCAACACGAGCGGCAGGATACGCAAGATAATAGACGACAATGCCGGCATTACACACTCGTTTCTGGCCCATCAACTGCCCGACCTTGCCGGCACCGCGCTCGTCCCCGTAGCTGCCGTCGTGCTCATCGCGGCCTTCGACTGGCGGCTGGGGCTGGCCTGCCTCATCCCCGTATTCATTGCCATGGGCATAATGGCATACACGATGAACACGCGCGGACGCGAGTTCATGAAGGAGTATATGACATTACTCGAGCGCATGAACACCGAGGCGGTAGAGTACGTCCGCGGCATTCCCGTAGTAAAGGTATTCCAGCAGACTGTGTTCTCGTTCAAGAATTTCTACCGCACCATAATGCAGTACAGCCATACCGCCACACGCTACACACGCCTGTGGGAACGGCCGATGACCCTCTACACGGTCATCATCAACAGCTTTGCCTTCATTCTCGTGCCCGTAGCAATCATCATGACAGGGGCAGGCGAAGGCCTGGCCTACGTAATTATCAACCTCATACTGTTCGTGCTCGTTACGCCGGTGTTCTCGGAGTGCGTCATGAAAAGCATGTACATAGGCCAGGCCTTGGGGCAGGCCGGCGAGGCTGTACGCCGCCTTGACGAGCTGACATCCTACCCTACGCTGAAGGAAAGCGACCGTCCGCAGACCCCGAGAGGACACGACATAACCTTCGACAACGTGGTATTCGCCTATCCTGGCACCGATAAAGACGTTCTTCACGGCATATCGTTCAGTATAAAACAGGGCCAGAGAATAGCCCTTGTAGGCGCTTCGGGCAGTGGAAAGACGACGATAGCGCGCCTCGTTCCACGCTTCTACGACGTCAGCAGCGGTTCCGTGAGGATAGGAGGAACCGACGTTCGCGACATCAGCCACGACGTATTGATGCGTACCGTGTCGTTCGTATTCCAGGAACCACAGCTTATCAAGACCACCATCCTCGAGAACATACGCTACGGCAAACCTGAAGCCACGCTTGAAGAGGTCAACCGTGCCGCCGACATGGCGCAGTGCCGTGAAATCATCGACCGCCTGCCTAACGGCCTGAACACCGTAATCGGCACGGAAGGGACATACCTATCGGGCGGCGAACGGCAGCGCATAGCACTGGCGAGGGCATTCCTTAAAGACGCGCCAATCATCGTTCTTGACGAGGCCACGGCCTTTGCCGACCCCGAGAACGAACACCTCATGCAGCGCGCACTGCGCGAGCTGACGCGTGGAAAGACCGTACTAACCATAGCCCACCGCCTTACCAGCGTGGCCGACGCCGATGAGATACTCGTAATCGACGGCGGACGCATAGCCGAACGGGGCACGCACAACACTCTGCTCGGCCTAAAAGGGATATATTATAACAGGTGGAACGAATACTGCCAGGCGGTAAACTGGGAGATAAAGTCCTTTAAGCAGAACGCCATTAAGCCAACCGTCAGCGAAAGGACAACCACTAATGAAACCACGTTCAGCAAACAAACAAATAACGACGGCACGTACAAACGAGACCGTAACAGACCCGGTTCCACCGCTTATGGCCTGGCGGATAAACTCGCCTTGTCTCCAAAGGGCTACCGCGACTTCAAGAAGGGCGTGGCGTGGACGGCCATTTTCAACATCGTGCTTATGCTGCCTGCCATATTCGTATTCCTTTTCCTTGCCGACTGGTTGCGTCCTTTACTCAACGGCGGAGCGTCTCCCGCACACGGACTATCATACTTCTGCGTGCTGGCAGTGGCCTTCTTGGCCGTTATGTACGTAGTCGGTGTGTTCCAGTACCGCAGCACATACACCTCCGTTTACGACGAGAGTGCCAACCGCAGGATAAACCTTGCAGAGAAGCTGCGCAGGCTTCCGCTTGCTTTTTTCGGCGAAAAGAACCTGTCAGACCTAACCTCAACAATAATGGACGACTGCACCGACCTTGAGCATACGTTCTCACACTCCGTGCCGCAACTGTTCGCCTCGCTCATCAGCATTACGCTCATAGCCGTCGGCATGTGCATATACTGCTGGCCGCTGGCCGTCGCCCTGTTTTGGGTCGTGCCCGTAGCGTTGGGCATATTGCTGTTGTCAAGAAAAGGGATGAGGCGCAGCAATAAGGTAAACTACATGAACAAGCGCGCCGTAACGGAAGTGATACAGGAAGGACTCGACACCGTTCAGGAAATAAAGTCGTACGGACAGGACGCCCGCTACACGCTCAGGCTCGACCAGTCCATTGACCATTACGAGCGCGTAATGACCCGCAACGAGTTAGTATTGGGCATACTCGTCAACGGAGCGCAAAGCATATTGAAGCTCGGACTTGCCACGGTGACAACCGTCGGGACATGGATGATGGCGGCAGGGACGGTCGATATGTTCACGTTTCTTGTGTTCCTGGTCATAGGGTCACGTGTTTACGGCCCTATAAACGAGGTACTCAACAACCTGGCGGCGCTTACTTACCTCGACGTACGCATTTCACGCATGAACGAGATGGAGCGAATGCCCGTGCAGGAAGGTGCCGACGTCAGCATTGACGGCGGTTTCGACATACGCTTCGAGCATGTAAGTTTCGCTTACGAGGAGGGCAAACAAGTGCTCAACGATGTCTCGTTCACGGCCCGTCAGGGTGAGATTACGGCGCTGATAGGCCCGTCGGGCGGAGGAAAGAGCACCGCCGCCAAGCTGGCAGCCCGCTTCTGGGACGTCAATTCGGGACGCATCACTTTGGGCGGAGTGGACATATCCACCGTAGACCCCGAGGCATTGCTGCGCAACTTCTCCGTCGTATTCCAGGACGTAGTGCTTTTCAATGCCTCCGTAATGGACAACATACGTATCGGACGGCGCGACGCAACGGATGAGGAGGTACTCAGAGTAGCCCGCCTCGCATGCTGCGACGAGTTCGTAAACAAGCTGCCCGACGGCTACCGGACTGTCATCGGCGAAAACGGACAGACCCTTTCAGGCGGCGAACGGCAACGTATCTCCATAGCCCGTGCGCTGCTTAAAGACGCGCCCGTAGTACTTCTTGACGAAGCCACGGCATCGCTCGACGTCGAGAACGAGACGCTCATACAGGCAGGAATATCCGAACTGGTCAGGAACAAGACCGTTCTTATCATCGCACACCGCATGCGTACCGTAGCAAATGCCGACAAGATACTCGTGTTAAGCGGAGGGGAAATAGCCGAACAGGGCACACCCGGCGAACTGAAAGCCCGCGGCGGATACTTCGCCCGCATGCTTTCGCTTCAAGGGGAAAAGGCATGAAAGGAATGCAGGGCGGTAAAGTGAAAAGGCGAACCGCCACCCACGCTTTTCCAATATGCCGCCTTTTACGTTCCGAAAGGCCACGTTTTAAACGATAAAAGGCCGTCTTTTACAAGCTAAAAGACGGCCTTTCGCAAAACAGCCGGCCACAAGGCGGCATTCATGCCCATGCTACCAGCATTGCATTGCGTGATTAACCGTTTCACGCCAAGAATGCAGACAAAGCCTAATACGTTGAAACTCAAAAATATATTGACCGTTACTTAACGATTTTTCTTGACTTATTGGATAAAAAGTCGTATCTTTGCAAACACGTAACCATCATTATAAGGAGGAACAAGACATGAGAACATCATCTGCAATGGAGAATCTCCTGCTTTACCTCCAGTCACTGCCGAAGAGCAACAGGAAGTGGTTGTCGGACAAGTTGATTGAAGGATTGCACGAGGAAGAGAGCGACACTATCAGCAAAAAGGAAGTTCTCGCTGGCATTGACCGTGGACTGAAAGAGATGATTGAAAGAAAAAAGACAGGCAAGAAAGCAAAGACTTTAGAGGAACTTATCCATGAATTATAAGATTATATTGGACGAAAGCTTCGATAAAGAAGTAAAGCGTCTTAGCAAACGTTACCGTTCCTTAAAGGCCGATTTGCAAACATTACTCAACGACCTCTACGCCAATCCGCAGCTCGGAACAGACCTCGGAGGGGGCCTGCGCAAAGTTCGCATGCGCATAACTTCCAAGGGTAAGGGCAAGAGCGGAGGCGCAAGGGTCATCACGTTCACCGTGGTCGTAGCCGTTGAAGAGAGCGAAATCAACCTTCTCTACATCTACGACAAAAGCGAAAGGGAATCAATAACGCACAATGAAATAGACGAATTGTTGCGCAAGAACGGACTGAAATAAAAACAAACCGCCATGGCACTTAACACGGAAAAGAACCTGAAACTGTATTACTCGATAAAAGAGGTGGCCGGAATGCTGGGCGTTTCGGAAAGCATGCTGCGCTTTTGGGAAAAAGAGATACCACTGCTCAAGCCGAAAACGACTGGCAACAACGTTCGCCAATACACCGAGGCTGACATCGAGAACGTAAAAGCCGTGTACAACCTGGTAAAGGTCAGGGGCTTCAAACTGTCAGCGGCACGTAAGATGTTGCGTGAAAACAAACAGGACGTTGACAACAACGCACGACTGATTGAGAGCCTTATCAAGGTGCGTGAAGAACTGAAAGAGCTGAAGAAACAGCTTGACTATCTTGAATAAAGCACCCGCTGGCACCGCTTACGGCGCCAGCAGAAGCGGCGGAAAAGCCGTAATCGTCATTAAACATACAGCCCGGTACATGACAGTACCGGGCTTTTTCGTTCACTTCAGCATAATCATACGCCGCAGGATGAGGTTCTTGTACGCCCTGCACAAGTCTTCCGGAAGAAACGAGCGGTCGATAAGCTCAAACCACTTGGGCAACACACGTCCGAACCGGCGCGCCATGTTGTCAATCACCTTCTCGTCAACGCCCGACGCGGTTATGGACTTTATGAAGTCAGCCTTGCGCAGTTTACGCTTCTTGCCGTTAAGAGTCAGCGCCAGTTCTTCGGGGTCTTCGGGCATGACGAGCGTCGTGGCGAGCATGTCGTAGGCAGGAGTCAGGGTGTATCCGCCGTGCATCGGGTTGTACAACGAGAAGTTCTTGAGGTGCATGTCGGCGTTACCCGTGAGCCACGAGAACACAACCACCTCCCAAAAGTTGACCACATCAAGCTGCGGAGCCGACGAATAACGGCGTATTGCCTTGGCTATCTGCTCGTAAGAGCCTTTATATTTATATTCGGTAAGGCGCTCTGTAAGCTGGCACATGTCCTCCATGGGCACTTTGTTGCCGTCGTCAAGGCGGTCGATACGCCTTGTGATGTAGCACAACTCGCCGTCGCTGAAGCGTATGAGGCTGTGCGGTACTACGCTGATTTTTGCCGCTTCGGCCAGGTGCATGGTAAGGTCTTCAAGCTCAGGCAGGGCTCGGTACGAATTGGTTTGCGGTTTTAGGATAAACCGTCCCCACAGTCCTACGATGGTAAAGCGGTCGGGTTCGTTCCTGCCTCCACGGTTTATGTCGAGCGAAAGCTTTGCCTGCACGCCGGTAAGAGTGGTCTGCGCGCGCACCACCTTGCGTGCCAGGTCACCCAGTTGGGCGCGAATGTACGGCAGCTTGGGAGCCTCTTTCGTTCCGAAAAACTTGCGGGCGCAAGCCGGATGATAGTCGGTCTGGCCCTCCTTCAGGTCCTTATAGCAAAACAAACACCTCATCTTTTTGAATTAAGAATTAAGAGTTAAGAGTTAAGAAAAACGCACTTCGTGAATTAAGAGTTAAGAACTGAATGTCAGGGTTAAGTTAATTAAGAGGTAAAAATTAAGAAAATATGTCTCAGCTTTTGTTCTCATACTGGCTTATTAGCCTCATTTTGCTTATTAGCCTTTATTGTTTTTACTGGCAAGTCATATTTTCTTAATTCTTAACTCTTAATTCTTAATTTCCATGATTCTTAACTCTTAACTTCCTCCGGCACCACGCTTACTGCCCCGATGCAGTCCTTACAGCAGGCAAGAAGCAGCGACATGCGGTCGCGCTGGTTGATTTTCCAGCTCTTTTCGGCTATGTCAAGCAGCCAGCCTTCGGGTATCAGACCGTCGAAGAAGGGAAACATCACCGTGTCGTGATACGCCTCCTGCCTGAGAGGAAGCGTCAGGCTGACAGCCTCGGCACTGCCGGAAGCGAGATAACCGGCGTCGTACTCGAAGGTATAGCCGCTCTCGTCTTCTGTCAAACGGCCGGCCAACCGGTCGTAAAGATATACCAATGCACGTTTCATATCTAATTTGTTAGTTGTCAATGGATGAGAGACAAGCAGACGAGGATATTTGTCTCGCCGCTTGCATGCTTGTATCTTGTCACTCGTCTGTTATGGAAACAGCTCCCACCTGGCGGCCGAACAGGCGCAATACCTGGTTGATCTTGTCCATGCGCAACGTCTGCTTGCCCTGCTCCAGCTCACGGACAAAGCGCAGGCCAACGCCCGACTTGTCGGCCAAATCCACCTGCGTAAGGCCGAACTTCTTGCGCATCTCTTTCACAAAGTCTGCTATTGCCAAATCATCCATACCTTAATTATTATGTTAACAAGAGCGAACCACAACGTTATAGTACGCCAAGATTACACCCTTTCGGGTACAAATATAATAAAAATTCACGTCAATTATACCTTTTAGGGTATAATTTTATTAAATTAAATTTGCTTTATACCCGAAAGGGTACACTCTAAACGCTTTACCAAAGCATATCGGCTTAATTACAAAAGGCCACCTTTTGCAAGGTAAAAGGTGGCCTTTCAGGAGCCAAAAGACGGCCTTTTACAACGCAAAAGGCCGTCTTTCGCAACTCTATTTATAACTTATTGATAATCAACATGTTACGAGCATGCCATCATAAGGGCAAATAACGGCATTCCGACTGCCGTTTCCAACGTATCTTAATGCGCCATTTTAAGCCCCACAACCGACGCTATTAGCGTAGCGATGAAGAACAGGCGCCAGAACGTAGCCGGCTCCTTGAACACCAGAATGCCTACTACCACCGTGCCGACGGCGCCAATGCCTGTCCACACGGGATATGCCGTGCCGATAGGAATGGTGTGTACAGCCTTTGCCAAAAGCACCATGCTAAGCGTAAGACTTATCAAAAATCCGGCGCACCACAGCCAATGCTCCGTGCCGACGGTATCTTTCATCTTCCCTAAACAAAAGGCAAAGCCCGTCTCAAACAGGCCCGCGATAATCAAAATAACCCAATTCATCTTATTCGTTTCTTATTATCTTATATTATTTTCATAAACGGTGACAAAGTTAACGCAAACGAGAGGAAAGTAAGCTTGCTCACAGTTTCCTGAGTACAGCTTATCTTATGCAAAGATAGCGCCCATAATCGACAAAACGTTTTACATTTGATAAAAAGCGCATTGGCGCTTCGTTTCTTTTTAATAAATTTGCATCCGAAACCATAAAGACATGGACATCGAGCAGATTATATCACGTACCTAGCCCCTACCGCCCGCCTCGATGGAGCGGCTTAAGGCCCTTATGGAGGAAATAGAATTGCCCAAAGGCCACCATGTGCTGCGCATGGGAAAGGTGGAGAAGGACATTTTTTTCATCAAGCGCGGCATAGCACGCGCCTATACCACGGTAGACGGAAACGAAATAACCTTCTGGATAGGCGAAGAGGGAGACACTCTCGCTTCGATGAACGGCTACGTGAACAACCAGCCGGACTATGAAACAATCGAACTGATGGAGCCGTCGGTACTATATAAGTTGCGCCACGACGACCTGCAACACCTTTACCTCGACGACATCCACATAGCCAACTGGGGCCGGCGCTACGCCGAAACCGAGCTGATAGCCACCGAGCGCAGGCTCATCTCGTTTCTCCTCACCGACGCGTCGGAGCGTTACAGCCGCCTCATGGCCGACAATCCCGAATACCTGCAGCGCCTGCCGCTGGGCAGCATAGCCTCGTATCTCGGCATAACGCAGGTCAGCCTGAGCCGCATCAGGGCGAAAATCAAGTGACCGACAGCCTCGGTGCGCATAAGCTGCAGCCGCCTTCTTCTGCCACATTTATAGTGTATAACATTGCTACAGCATAACGGCCTTTTTCCAAAAGACCGTCTTTTGCTTTGCGAAAGGCCACCTTTCAGCGTGTAAAAGGCCGTCTTTTGGAAGCTAAAAGACGGCCTTTTGCAAAGCCGTTGGCCGTGGCTTGCGAACGTGCTCATTATCAATGAATTATGAATTTATCATTCATAACGGCAAATAATTTGGCTTTTTGTCGGATTTTTTATAATTTTGCCGTCCGAAAGTAAATGAAATATAATATGATGACAGCTAACGAAATCCGTGAATCTTTCAAGAAATTCTTTGAATCGAAAGGACACAAGATAGAGCCGTCGGCACCGATGGTTATCAAAGACGACCCCACACTGATGTTCACCAACGCAGGTATGAACCAGTGGAAGGATATAATATTAGGTACGCGCGACCCCGAACCGCGCCGCCGCGCTGACTCGCAGAAGTGCCTGCGAGTGAGCGGAAAGCACAACGACCTTGAGGAGGTGGGCCACGATACGTACCACCACACGATGTTCGAGATGTTGGGCAACTGGAGCTTCGGCGACTACTTTAAGGAAGGCGCGATTGACTACGCCTGGGAATACCTCGTAGACGTGCTCCACCTTGACCCCAACGACCTGTACGTTACGGTGTTTGAGGGCTCGCCGGAGGAGAACCTCGAGCGCGACGACGAGGCGGCGCGATACTGGGCAAAGCACGTGCCCGCCGACCATATCATCAACGGAAGCAAGCATGACAACTTCTGGGAGATGGGCGACACGGGGCCCTGCGGCCCCTGTTCGGAAATCCACCTCGACTCGCGCACGCCCGAAGAGAAGGCCAAAGTACCCGGACGCGAGCTGGTGAACAAGGACGACCCGCAGGTGATTGAAATCTGGAACCTCGTGTTCATGCAGTTCAACCGCAAGGCGGACGGCTCTCTCGAGAAGCTGTCGATGAACGTTATCGACACGGGAATGGGCTTTGAGCGCCTCGTTCGTGCCCTGCAAGGCAAGCACTCTAACTATGACACCGACATATTCCAGCCCATCATAAAGGAAATATCACGCCTCTCGGGCCTTGAATACGGCAAAGAGGAGAAAACAGACGTGGCAATGCGCGTCGTTGCCGACCACCTGCGCGCCGTTGCTTTCTCTATAGCCGACGGCCAGCTGCCGGGCAACGCCAAGGCTGGTTACGTTATCCGCCGTATCCTGCGCCGTGCCGTCAGGTACGCTTACACCTTCCTCGGACAGAAAGAGACATTCCTCTTCCGCCTCGTGCCCACGCTTATCGCCGAGATGGGCAAGGCTTATCCCGAGCTGACGGCGCAGCGCGAGCTTATCATGAGGGTGATAAAAGAAGAAGAGGACTCGTTCCTTCGCACGCTGTCTAACGGTATCAACATGCTCAACGACGCAATGGATGAGGTTAAGAAGGAGGGCAAGACCGAGCTTGACGGCGCCAAGGCGTTCCGCCTGTTCGACACTTACGGCTTCCCGCTCGACCTTACCGAACTTATCTGCCGTGAGAACGGACTGACCGTTGACGAGAAACAGTTTGACGAGGAAATGCAGAAGCAGAAGCAGCGCGCACGCAACGCAGCCGCCGTTGAGAACAGCGACTGGACCGAGTTGCGCCAGGGCGAACAGCAGTTCGTTGGCTACGACTATACCGAATACGAGTGCCACATTCTCCGCTACCGCAAGGTGACGCAGAAGAAAAACACTTTCTACGAGCTGGTTCTCGACAATACGCCGTTCTACGGAGAAATGGGCGGCCAGGTAGGCGACTGCGGTGTGCTGGTAAGCGAGAACGAAACGGTTGAGATAATCGACACAAAGCGTGAGAACGGACAGTCAATACACATAGTAAAGGCGCTGCCCAAGCAGCCCGAAGCTGACTTCATGGCCTGTGTCGACACAGACAAGCGCGAGGCAAGCGCCGCCAACCATACGGCAACCCACCTGCTCGACTACGCCCTGAAGCAGGTTCTTGGCGACCATGTAGAGCAGAAAGGCTCGTACGTATCACCCGACACGCTGCGCTTCGACTTCTCCCACTTCCAGAAAGTGACCGACGAAGAGATACGCCAAGTTGAGCGGATAGTAAACGATATGATACGTCAGGACATCCCGTTGGACGAGCATCGCGACATGCCTCTTGACGAAGCGAAGAAGATGGGAGCCATTGCGCTGTTCGGAGAGAAGTACGGCGACAAGGTTCGCGTGGTGAAGTTCGGCCCCAGTGTTGAGTTCTGCGGCGGTATCCACGCACGTTCTACCGGCCGCATCGGCATGATAAAGATTATATCCGAAAGCAGCGTGGCCGCCGGAATACGCCGTATCGAGGCAAAAACGGGCAAGGAATGCGAGGAACTTCTGTACAACATAGAGGACGCTCTGAAGGCTATCCGTGCGTTGTTCAACAACGCAAAAGACCTGAAAGGCGTCATTGAAAAATATATCGAGGAACACGACTCGATGAAGAAGAGTATCGAGAGTTTCCAAGCAGAAGCCGTAGAACAGACAAAAGACAAATTGCTGGGCCAGGCAAGAATGGTAAACGGCGTGAAAGTTGTGTCTGCCGTAATCCCGATGAAACCCGACATGGCTAAAGACTTGGTATTCAAGGTTGCTGCGGCAGAGCCGGGCCATCTGCTCTGTGTCGTAGGCAGCGTATATGAAGGACGCCCGACGCTCAGCGTGATGATAAGCAAAGACCTCATAGCCGACCACGGCCTTAACGCCGGACAGATGGTACGCGAGGCGGCAAAGCTCATACAAGGCGGCGGCGGAGGCCAGCCACACTTCGCCACTGCAGGCGGAAAGAATCCCGACGGACTGTCGGCCGCTGTGGACAAGGTTATCGAACTCGCCCAACTTTAATAAAACAAGCAAACCGGTAACGAACGGGCAGACAAGGGATTTTGAGGCCGTTAGGCCGTTTCTCCTTGTCTGCCCGTTCGTTGAAAAATAACAACCGAATAAGCACAAATATTCACCTAATAAACACTCCTTGGCGCAGAGTATGCCAAAGTGGGGATTTAAGGGTTTGCTCCTGTCAGCAAATAAAGTTATCTTTGCAATTCAAGAATGTCCAAATTGTAAAGTAAGCGATTGTATGAGAGGACTTAGAATGATGAAAAACAACCTTGGTCCGGTAACTATCGGCACCATAATAAGGAGCAAACTGAAAGAACGCAGACATACGGTAGTATGGTTCGCTGAGCAATTAGGCTGCAGCAGGACTAATGTCTACAAAATATTTGCCAAGCCCTCAATCGACACAGAAGAACTGTTCAAGATATCCAGGATTCTCGATTTTGATTTTTTCAAAGCCTACAGCGAAAAACTAAGCTGTAGAAATGAATGAGACCTACGGGTAACTCACCGCATGGCGTCATTCCGCTTGTGGCAAATCAAGGCTTTTCATACCCCTAACCAGACGTTCGTATGTATCTTGCGGAATTACACGTCCACGGGGAGTACGCACAACCGGAAAGCCGGCAAAGTAACTGTCGGTCGATATATGCCATGAAAAAGACTTAATATCCGTTGACCTCTTCAGTATCCTGTCAATGGAAATAACGTATCTCGGACTTACCACCGAGACTATATGCCGTCCCCCAAAAGTCACGACCGCAAGTATAATCCGTGCCTTGTTGTTTGTCCTGACGGCGTTGAGTGGCGTGCCGTTCATACGCGCCGAGACTGTAATATTCCATCCGTCAGCGTTGATACGGTCCATGTTCTGACGGAAAATAACCCCGTGCGGAGCGGTGTCTTTCAAACGCTTGTACTCAATCAGCAGGTGTATCATCTCATGAAGGAGCACGCTCTTGAACGCTTTAGAGTCCATGTCGTAATAGTTACTTATACGTATGGCATACTCGGTTCTTGTCCTGAACATCTTTTTTGTACGTCTCCACGACATCGAACCGAGGCGAGTTCTCGACATGCCTACCGACAATGCCGGCATGGGCAGTATGCCACCGAAATACTTAACGTTGAATTCGGAGAACCATTCTTCAAGTTCTTTTACGCTTATACGCATTTACCACAAGCCCTGTTTACGAACCGCCAAAACAAGCGCAACGGCCTGAAACAGTGAGGGAATAGCCTTATATCCCCACGGTTTCAGGCCGTTGGTTACATGATTCCTAAATATTGTTATTGTCAGAGATAGCCTGCATAATCTGAGCTTCTATCTCCTCACACAGCTCCGGATTATCCTTGAGCAATATCTTGGTGGCATCACGTCCCTGCGCAAGGCGGCTTCCCTGGTAAGAATACCACGAGCCGCTCTTCTGTATGATGTCATATTCAACGCCGAGGTCAACAAGTTCACCGACCTTAGATATTCCCTCGCCAAACGTTATTTCAAACTCTGCCTTGCGGAAGGGTGGCGCAACCTTGTTCTTTACAACCTTAACACGCACTTGGTTGCCTATAACCTGGTCGCCGTCCTTTATACTTGTAATGCGGCGGATGTCAAGTCGCACACTGGCATAGAACTTAAGGGCGTTTCCTCCGGTTGTCGTTTCAGGATTACCGAACATCACTCCTATCTTCTCACGCAACTGGTTGATGAATATACAAGTAGTGTTTGTCTTACTGATGGTTGACGTCAGCTTGCGCAGAGCCTGGCTCATAAGGCGCGCCTGCAGACCGACGTTGTTGTCGCCCATGTCGCCTTCTATCTCCTTCTTCGGCGTAAGGGCGGCCACCGAGTCAACAACGAGGATGTCGATAGCCGACGAACGGATAAGCTGGTCGGCTATTTCAAGAGCCTGTTCGCCGTTGTCGGGCTGCGAGATGAGCAGGTTGTCGATGTCAACACCTAACTTGGCGGCATAGAAACGGTCAAAAGCATGCTCCGCATCTATAAAGGCGGCAATGCCTCCAGCCTTTTGCGCCTCAGCGATGGCATGTATCGCGAGCGTTGTCTTACCGCTACTCTCAGGACCGTAGATTTCTATTATCCTGCCACGAGGATATCCGCCTACGCCCAGTGCGGCATTAAGTCCGATACTGCCCGTTGGTATTACCTCAACATTCTCAATGTTCTCGTCGCCCAATTTCATGATTGAGCCTTTGCCAAAATCTTTCTCTATCTTTGCCATTGCGGCCTGAAGGGCTTTCAGTTTACCTTCCTGCGCCATTGCGTCGGCCGCGTTGTCTTTATCTTTTGCCATTGTTTCTTTGTTTTAGGAGAGAAGGAGTAAGGAGTAAAGGAGTAAGTAGAAATACACTTATGCTACATTGCATACAGCCGGGCACCGACCAACAAAACATATCTACTTACTACTTCCCTCCGTTCTCCTTTATTACTTACTATTTAAATCTTACAATTCCAGGTCACCGTCGAATACCTCATGCCAAGGCAGACCTTGCTTATTGAGCTGCTCCATGAACGGATCCGGGTCGAACTCCTCGACGTTCCACACGCCGGGCTTGCGCCACAGACCCTTGAAGAACATCATGGCGCCAATCATCGCGGGCACTCCCGTAGTGTAGCTTACGCCCTGCATGCCGGTCTCATTGTACGCTTCCTGGTGCTTGCAGTTGTTATATATATAATAGGTGCGCTCCTTTCCGTCCTTCAGTCCGCGTATGCGGCAACCTATGCTCGTCTCGCCGTCGTAGTTGCTGCCAAGGTCCTGCGGGTTGGGCAGCACGGCTTTGAGGAACTGGAGGGGCACTATTTTGACCTTTACCGTCTTGCCCGAACCGTCGGCCAGCGGTGCCTCATACTCTATTTCGTCTATTCTTGACATGCCGATGTTCTGGATGACGTCGAGATATGTCAGGTATTGCTGGCCGAAAGTCATCCAGAAGCGTGCCTGCTTGATTGTCGGATAGTTCTTCACGAGGCTCTCCAGCTCTTCGTGGTGCATAAGATAGCTCTCGCGCGGGCCGATGTTCGGGTAAGTCAAGGCCTTGTGAACCTCGAGAGGTTCGGTCTCAAGCCATTGTCCGTCCTTGTAGTAAAGGCCCTTCTGCGTTATCTCGCGTATGTTTATTTCGGGGTTGAAATTGGTGGCGAAAGCCTTGTGGTGGTTGCCGGCGTTGCAGTCCACGATGTCGAGATACTGTATTTCGTCGAAGTGATGTTTAGCCGCGTATGCCGTATATATGCCGCTCACGCCGGGGTCGAAGCCGCAACCGAGGATGGCGGTCAGGCCAGCCTGCTCGAAGCGCTCCTTGTAAGCCCACTGCCATGAGTACTCGAAATGTGCCTCGTCCTTGGGCTCATAGTTGGCAGTGTCAAGATAGTTGCATCCGCAAGCCAGGCATGCGTCCATGATGGTGAGGTCTTGGTAAGGCAACGCAAGGTTGATAACCATCTCCGGCTTGTAGTCGTTGAAGAGGGCCTTGAGCTGCTCCACGTCGTCGGCATCAACCTGCGCGGTCTTGATGTCCATGTCGATTCCGGCCTTGTGGATGGCCTCGACGATGAGGTCGCACTTCTCCTTGCGCCTGCTTGCAATCATAAACTCAGTAAAAACGTCAGCGTTCTTGGCGATTTTGAACGCTGCCACTGTAGCGACGCCACCGGCGCCAATCATTAATACTCTTCCCATTGTAGTTATTTTATTATTTGTTGTTTGCTTTTATTTTGGAGGTTTGGAAGGCCGGGAGGACTGGGGGAACGGGGACAGCTGGAACGGTTGTCAACAGACCGTTGGGCGCAAAGCCTCTTCTTCACCTTTTCACTTCTTCACGCTTTCACCTTTCCTTTACTTTTTATCTAATTCTTCAGCCCGTATTCCGAGAGCGTTCATCAGCGAGTAGCCAAGTATCTCCTGGCGGAAGTTGCCGCCCTGCATGGGCTGCATGGCGAACACGGTCACGCGCTTGTCTTCGTCCACACGGCGCAAGGCATGGCGCACATCATCGTACATCCGCTCAGCATCGGGCACTATCATGACGCGCTTTACGTCCTTATGGTTGCACACAATCTCGACCGTTTCGGTAAAGAAATCCTCCTTTGTGGCCATGTCCTCGGGCGACAATGCCGAGATAACGAACTCGCCGAGGTTATCCCTGAAAGCCTTTCCGTCAAGCTCTTCAGCGTATATTGACGGCTTGAAGTTCTCCAGTCGGCCGTTCTTCCTGTCGTGTATAAGTATCACTTGCGTAACGTTGTCGCCCTCGCGTAATCCTCCGTCAAGGGCCACGCAGTCAATCCACCGCGCCATGTCGGCCTGCGGTATGCGCCGCTCAATCATGCGCTCGAAGTTCACGATAAGGTCAAAAGCTACCTTGTCTATATAGTCGCCGTCGGCTATTATCACATTGTCGCACCATTTCACGGTGCCCGTTAAACCATTATTCATGTATGCAAACTTACACAAATTCTTCGGAATAAACGAATAAAAAGTACAAAATACAATAATAATTAAGGTTTAAAAGGCGTGCGTAACCTACCTACTGCAGCCTATCGCACACCATGCCAAACGGCCCTTCGGCATGGCGGCTACCGCCTCTTGCATAATATCCTGATAATCAACGCATTTTAAAAGGCCATCTTTTAGCGTGCAGAAGATGGCCTTTTAAAAGACGAAAGACGGCCTTTTACGTTTCAAAAGGCCGTCTTTCGCAAAACATGCAGCCACGACCCGCAGAACGGGCGGGCGCAAGGGGTATCATTACGGGCGGCAAAGCGCCTCGCAAACGCTGTCCTGAAACCTGCGTCCTGACGACGCATGGCGTATGCCCATGTTGATAATCGAGAAGCAAAGTACATGCCCGTTGGCCGCCGTACAATATCCGGCCAGGCCGCTGACGCCGGTCACTGTACCCGTCTTGGCATGCACGTTGCCGCGCGCATAGCCGCGGCGCATGCGGTCGTCAAGCGTTCCGTCCATGCCAGCTATCGGCATTGAGGCGTACAGGGGCACGTATATGCGGTCGTGGCGGTAGGCGTATTTAAGGAAAGCAACCTCCAGTTCGGGCGACACATAATTGTAAAGCGACAGCCCGCTGCCGTCGGCAATGTAATAATCCGACGCATCATAACCGAGCTTCTCTATCAAGCGGTTCATCATCCGGCGCCCGTCCTTGGCGGTTACCGTGGCAGAATGTACCCTCGACGCTGCCAGATGATAGAACAATGACTCCGAATAAAGGTTGTCGCTTTTCTTCATCATGCGAGGCAAAATGTCCTTGACGGCACGCTTGACGGTGCACTTCCGTATGGCGTCAGACGGCGTACGGGCCTCCTTCACCTCGCCTTCAACCGTTATTCCGGCACGGTGAAGACGACTCTTAAACTCCTCAACAAAACCGTCCTTGCCGTTAATCAGCAACGGGGTAAGCACGGGATTGTCGTCATCCCAGCACCAGCCCTCGCCCAGGCGGTCGGCGTCTTTCATCGAGAGGTCGGCATACAGGTTGCCGCGAATAGTGTCAACGCCGAGGCTCCGCACACTGTCGACAAAGGCGGAAAGGTCACGTTGACCGAACACGGGGTCGAAACCGCCCTTGCAATACAGGTCGCCGTCGAGCACGCTATCCGTCACCTCGCCCGTCATGTACAGCCCAGTCTCGTACTCATAACCGTCGCCAAGACGGTCGAGAGCCGCCACGGCCACCATCATCTTCAGCGTGCTGGCCGGTCGCATGAGCTGTTTCTCGTTATACTTGAATATAACCGAGTCGGCCGTAAGGTCGTAAACCATCAGTCCAACGGTAGAAGTACGCAACATATCGCTGCGCAACAGCACGTCAAGCCGCGACTGCACGTCAATCGGCCAGAGCAGGTTCGGCTCGGCGATCACCGTGTCATGCACGGCCGAATCGGTCGCGACGCTATCCTCCGTGACGCCCGCTACCGTCCCGGAGACATAATGCAAGCCCGTTGGCACGGCCGCCGACGACATCAAAAAAACAGCCATTGACACAAGGGCAATGGCCTGCAAACGAATATTCCAGTATTTTCTCATTTCAATCTAAAGGCTAAACGCATTCCTTCAACCTGCTTTCCAACTCGGCCATAAACGCCGTGAGACCGGCCGGCTGCACGGATACCACATGGTCTAAACCGTATCTTACCAATACATAATCCACGGGAAACAATCCCGCACGCAGCCTCTCAATGCCCGTTATGTCGCCAATGCGCAGCCTCAACGGCCGTGAGAAGCGCCCCCGGCAGACAACAAGCCAGCCGTCTTCAGTAACGACATACCGCGTATTTACCGTCCTGTCAACCATCAGCACGCACGCAGCCACAAGTACGATACCTGCCATAATGCCAAGCGCCGACCAACAGCAAAACGCCCATACGGCACCACCCGCTACCACAATGATACCGGCATAATTCAACCAAGAAGCACGGTGACGGAATACTTTGTCCATGATTTTGCGTGCAAAGTTAGTCATTTTATCAGTAAAATACATGTTTATGAGGTTTAAAGAAACCTTTTATACATCAAAAAAGGCCATAAGCGTGTTCTCTATCGGAAATTCTTTGTACTTTTGCAGGCAAAATCCAACCGACATAAGGCAAGCCGGCCTGTCGCAAACCTACAAGAACATGCCGTTCGTCAGGCGACAAAGACTAATATCCTTGTCCGCTTGTCAACAGCCTGAATGCCGCATAAAAACTGTTATTATGGTTTATAAATATGACTTTCTGATTATCGGCGGAGGCGTAGCCGGTATGAGTTATGCCCTGAAAATAGCACGGGCACGCAAGGGAAAAGTATGTATCATCTGCAAAACCACGCTCGACGAGGCCAACACGGCGAAAGCCCAGGGCGGCATTGCGTCGGTTACCAACCTCGCTGTTGACAACTTCGAAAAGCACATCGAGGACACAATGATAGCCGGAGACTACATCAGTGACCGCAAGGCTGTTGAACAAGTGGTGCGCAACGCGCCGTCGCAGATTCGCGAACTGGTACAATGGGGCGTTAATTTCGACAAGAAAGAGAATGGCGAATACGACCTTCACCGCGAAGGCGGACACTCAGAGTTCCGCATACTGCACCACGCCGACGATACCGGAGCAGAAATACAGCGTGGCCTTATGGTGGCAGTAAGGAACAATCCGGACATCGAAATCAAGGAAAACCACTTCGCCGTGGAAATCATCACACAGCATCATCTTGGCATAGAGGTAACCCGCCGCACTCCGGATATTGAGTGTTACGGCGCCTATGTGCTCAATCCCGATACGCAGAAGGTCGACACTTACCTGAGCAAAGTTACCCTGATGTGCACCGGCGGGTGTGGCGCTGTATATCAGATAACCACCAACCCCATCATCGCAACGGGCGACGGAGAGGCCATGGTGTACCGTGCAAAGGGCACAGTGCAGGACATGGAGTTCGTACAATTCCACCCGACAGCCCTCTACAACCCGGGAGAGACACATCCGGCATACCTCATCACCGAAGCCATGCGCGGCTACGGAGGCATTCTCAGGTTGCCTAACGGCGAATCGTTCATGGAGAAATACGACAAGCGTCTGTCCCTGGCGCCGCGTGATATAGTAGCCCGCGCCATCGACAAGGAGATGAAGATACACGGCCTTGACCACGTATGCCTTGACGTAACGCATAAAGATGCAGAGGAAACGAAGCACCATTTCCCCAACATTTACCACAAATGCCTTTCCATCGGCATTGACATTACCAAGGAATACATACCCGTACGCCCGGCGGCCCACTACATGTGCGGCGGCATAAAGGTTGACCTTAACGGCGAATCGTCAATCCACCGCCTTTACGCAATCGGCGAATGCTCTTGCACGGGACTGCACGGCGGCAACCGCCTGGCCAGCAACTCGCTCATCGAGGCCGTTGTCTACGCCGACGCGGCGGCACGCCACAGCTTGGCGCACGTTGACGAATACGAGTTCAACGACCGTGTGCCGGAGTGGAACGACGAAGGAACGATGACCAATGAGGAGAAGGTTCTCATCACGCAAAGCGTCAAGGAAGTAGGCCAGGTGATGAGCAACTACGTGGGAATCGTGCGCAGCGACCTGCGCCTGAAGCGTGCATGGGACCGCCTCGACCTGCTTTACGAAGAGACGGAAGCCCTCTTCAAGCGCGTAAAGGCAAGCCGCGACATATGCGAACTGCGCAACATGATTAACGTAGGCTACCTCATCACGCGCCAGGCAATCGAACGCAAGGAGTGCCGCGGACTGCATTACACGATTGATTATCCGCTCCACGCGTACGATAAAAGTAATTCATAATTCATAATTCAAAATTCATAATTGGGTTGGATGTCTTTTTTAGTGTTGAGAATACTCATCAACCCAATTATGAATTTTGAATTATGAATTATGAATTAAAAAGTTCTTTCTGTCCTCAACGATGTCGGTTATGTTGGCCGACGCCCATTCTATCAGGTTATTTATCAGCGGAATAAGGGTCTGTCCGCGCTCGGTCAGGGTGTATTCCACCTTTGGCGGAATCTCGGCATACACCTTGCGGCTGATTAGTCCGTCAGCCTCGAGCACCTTCAGAGCTGCCGACAACATTTTCTTGGATATGTCGGGGATATACAGCTTCAGTCCGTTAAACCGCAACACGCCATGCTGTTCCAGCGTATAAAGCACCAGCATTGACCATTTATCGCCTATTCTCGACAGCACGTTCCTTATCGGACAGGTTGGGAACAAGGCGTCATTAACCTCTGTTTTAAGCATATCGATTACACGTTTAATAAATTACGGAAGCACCTTTTGGTCTACAAAAGTAACCATTATGGACGAAACATCATGACGCTTCGTGTTAAACATTGTAAAAGTCTGAAATGCAACGTGTTGTAAACCAGCATTTGTAACCTCGGAGTAACCGGGTTTCGTCAATTTCACTTCTTGCATGTCATACCGCGTTTTCATAACTTTGCACTGTCAAAAACAACAATAACATAAAGCAAACAAGATGAAAGAGATCAAGACTTTAAGGGAAGGTAGCAACTTTACGGCAGTGACCGTAGGCAAGTTGGACAAGGTAAGTGAGTATAGCCTGCCGCTCGGCGAGAGCGTGGTAATCAACGGCAAGGTGTTCACCGGCGACGCACTGAAGTCAACAGGCATGGAGATGTCGCTCCAGACGTTCGCCCCGGGCGAAGGCAGCGCGTTCGTACATGCCCACAAGGAGCACGAAGAGCTGTACATGGTAATCAGTGGCGAAGGCGAGTTCCGTGTCGACGATGCACTGTTTGAGGTGGGCGAAGGCAGTCTCGTACGCGTGGCTCCGGCCGGAAAGCGTGCGCTGCGCAACACTGGCAACGGGCCTATGCTTGTAATGTGCATACAGTACAAGGCCAACTCGTTCGGGTCTGAAGACACTCCGGCTGCCGACGGAATAATCCTTGAGGACGAGGTGTTTCCCGATGGATTGAAGTAAACGAAAGATGAATGTCCGCAAAGCTACCATTCATTGGCAGTTAAAGGAGTTAAAGAAGTTATCGTTAACTGCGGTCGGCAAGTAGTTAAAGGCATAACCACTTCGCCTTACTCCGTCGGTCGTTAAAGCCGAATGGCTCGCTGATAATAGGCCGTAAAAGTAATGGCTATAACTTCTTTAACTTCTCTAAGTTCTATAACTTCATTATTATATGCGTCCTTTTACATTACAAAAGGCCGCAAACCGCAAGCCAAAAGGCCGTCTTTTACACGCTAAAAGACGGCCTTTTACAAACCCGCTGATTATCAACAAATTACGGAAGGAGCGCTAAACGGGGCGCTAAAAGTAGCCGGCAGGACAATACAATCCTGTGAAGATTTAGGGCGGAAGCCGTAATTTGTTTTACAAGTTCGGCTGAAATGCTTAAATTTGCACCGTATTTCAGACGTTATCAATCAACAAAACGATAATATGGGAATTAACAATTTACTGAAAAAGGCCGTTCTCATGGCCGTAGTCTTAACATGCCTTGGATGTGCTAAAAGCGTTGCCGAAGGCCTTGACAGACCAAAACTGGTTGTCGGTATTGTGGTTGACCAGATGCGCTGGGACTACCTTTACCGTTATTACGACCTGTACGGCGAGGGCGGCTTCAAGCGCATGATGAACGAAGGGTACAACTGCGAGAACACGATGATTAACTACGTGCCCACCGTTACGGCCGTAGGCCACACGTCGATATTCACCGGAAGCGTGCCGGCGATACACGGCATTGCCGGCAACGACTTCATGATTGACGGCAAAATGGCGTATTGCTGCTCCGACCCGACCGTAAAAGGCGTGGGCACCGACAGCGAGGCGGGCATGATGTCGCCGCGCAACATGCTCACGACGACCATCGGCGACGAGCTGAAAATTGCCACCGACTTCAAGGCTAAGGTAGTAGGCGTGTCGATAAAAGACCGCGCCGCCATCCTACCGGCAGGCCACTCGGCCGACGGGGCGTACTGGATTGACAACGCTACGGGCCGCTTCATCACGAGCACTTACTACATGGAGAAGCTGCCGGAGTGGGTTGTCGCGTTCAATAACAAGTACGGCGGCAAGGACGAGCGCCAGGTGTCATACTCTACTTACGGCAACCTGATAACCGAAGAGATGGCCAAGGCGGCCGTCGAGGGCGAGGCATTGGGAGCCGACGAGGTGACCGACATGCTTACGGTGAGCTTCTCATGCACCGACAAGGTAGGCCACGAGGTTGCCACTCACAGTCCCGAGATACGCGAGATATTCGTCGACCTTGACAAAAGGCTGGCCGACCTGTTCACGTATCTTGACCAAAAGGTGGGCAAGGGACAGTATCTTGCGTTCCTCTCCGCCGACCACGGCGCCGCGAACAACATCCTCATGCTGCGCGAACACGGCATCCCAGCCGACGGATTCGTGGCTTCAAAGAAGGCCAAACAGCTTGACGACTACCTGAAAGGCAAGTTCGGCGTGGAGCAGAGCCTGGTAAACTGCATCAGCAACTACAAGGTTTTCTTCGACCACGGGGCAATCAAAGCCCTTTCGCTCGACCTCGACGACGTGAAAGAGGAAGCCATCGAATGGCTCAAGGGCGACAAGCAGTACGCCTATGTGGTTGACCTCGAGCACGCAAGCGAGGCATCCATCCCCTCATTAATAAAGGAACGCATCATTAACGGCTACCACCGCCTGCGCAGCGGAGACATCCAGATGATTCTGAACCCCGCCAACTACGAGGTAAGCTCGGAGGTGATAGACAAGGGAACGACCCACGGCGTATGGAATCCGTACGACTCGCACATCCCGTTCCTGCTCATGGGATGGCACGTACAGCCCGGTCGCACCGACGCGCCGACCACCATCAACGACATCGCCGCAACCGTATGCTCGCTCATACACGTGCAGATGCCTAACGGATGCATCGGCAACGCGGTAACCATAAATTAAGAATTAAGAGTTAAGAACTGAAAGTCAGCGTTAAGCTAATTAAGAAAATATG
>OHVS01000007.1_pt1 | contig 175225 bp, 124 predicted proteins | sample 1579531 | NCBI WGS metagenome assembly OHVS01 (sample SAMEA3882531, study PRJEB24775) | human gut metagenome | biome: human-associated habitat; feature: intestine environment; material: feces | place: Netherlands | collected 2009/2010
TACTTAGCGAACGACAGTGAGCGATAACTACTTTAACTCCTTTAACTACTGAAAAAGTGCTCACCCCGCAATGCATTTGACTTTAACTACTTAGCGAACGACAGTGAGCGATAACTACTTTAACTCCTTTAACTACTGAAAAAGTGCTCACCCCGCAATGCATTTGACTTTAACTACTTAGCGAACGACAGTGAGCGATAACTACTTTAACTCCTTTAACTACTGAAAATTCCTCCTTTAACTACTGAAGAAAATTACTTCCTCACGAGCTCCAGGTTGCCAGGAATCTTCTGCCACTTACCCCTGACGGCAAACTTCAGCGTGCTGCCGCCGTCCTTCTTGTACTCGTAAGTGCCGTCGTCATTTACTTTCAGCGTGGCGGTAAAGTCCTCGCTGCCATAGTCGTTGACCACCTCTATCTCGGCGGTCCGCCCGTCAATGAGCCTCGACGCCACGACAATCCACTTGGTCGAGCTTTGCGTCGAGCCGAAATATCCGTCAACTTCGCCGAGCACGTCCTGCCCCGGCACGGTTATGTTCTTGTCGTACAGATTGAGGCGTATGTATATTTTACACTCCTCGTTGCGTATCATAGTGTCAAAAGGGCGCCCCTGCTGGGCCACGGCAGCGGCCGACACGAGCGACATGACGAATAAGAATAACAGTTTTCTCATGACCATTAGTGTTGTTTCGGCAAATGTAACTACTTTCGGCGAAATACCGCCAATGAGACATGCAAAGTTTTCTTAAAATACGAAAGACGGTCTTCCGCCTTCCGAAAGGCCGCCAAACGCGCGCCGAAAGGCCATCTTTCACAAGACAAAAGGCGGTCTTTCGCAAGCATGTTAGCAAGTTACTGATAATCAACATGTTACCAAACACCCGCCAAAAGCAGTCAAGGCATGGCCCGGACAACCGGCATAGGCTGTGCCCCGGCACGCCTACGCGCAGCCGGCCGGCGCCATTGTGCCAGCCCGTCCGCACGAAGTAAAAAAAGAATAAAATAACGTAGATTTAATGGCAAACACTCTTCGGTTAGTCAAAAAATAGTTACCTTTGCCCTGATTTTTTGATGTAAAAAAGATATTTTTTATTTTTAGATGAACGTAATTACCAAAACAGTTTCATTGCCTGACGGAAGGACCATCAGCATTGAAACCGGGAAAGTGGCAAAACAGGCTGACGGCTCTTGCATGCTCCGCATGGGAAACACCGTGTTGCTCGCCACTGTTTGTGCCGCAAAAGATGCAGTTCCCGGAACAGATTTCATGCCTTTGCAGGTTGAGTACAGAGAACAGTATGCCGCAGCCGGACGTTTTCCGGGCGGTTTCACCAAGCGCGAAGGCAAGGCAAGCGACAACGAAATCCTCACTTGCCGACTCGTTGACCGCGCGTTGCGCCCCCTTTTCCCGGCAGATTTCCACGCCGAGGTTTATGTAAACATCATTCTTTTTTCGGCTGACGGAGTAGACCAACCCGACGCTTTGGCAGGTTTCGCCGCTTCATGCGCCCTGGCTTGCTCGGACATACCTTTCGAGTGCCCCATATCTGAAGTGCGCGTAGCCCGCGTTAACGGCGAATACGTCGTTGACCCGACGTTCGAACAGATGAAGAACGCCGACATGGACATCATGGTCGGAGCGTCGAAAGACAATATCATGATGGTTGAGGGCGAGATGAACGAAGTGTCAGAGCAGGACCTCCTGCAGGCCCTCAAGGTGGCACAGGAGGCAATCCGCCCGATGTGCGAGCTTCAGGAAGAGCTCTCGAAGGAGCTCGGCACCGACGTGAAGCGCGAGTACTGCCACGAGGTAAACGACGAGGAGCTGCGCGAACAGCTCCGCAAGGAGACCTACGACAAGTGCTACGCCATAGCCGAGGCCGGCGACCATGACAAGAAGAGCCGCGAAGAAGCCTTCGACAAGATAAAGACCGACTTCGAGGAAGCGTACGCAGCAGCGCACAGCGACCTTACCGAAGAGGAACTGGAAGAGAAATATGCCCTCGTAGACCGCTACTACGCCGACGTTATGCGCGACTCAATGCGCCGCTGCATACTCGACGAAGGCAAGCGCCTTGACGGCCGCAAGACCGACGAGATACGCCCCATATGGTGCGAGGTGTCACCTCTGCCAATGCCTCACGGCAGCTCCATATTCACACGTGGCGAGACACAGAGCCTCACTACATGTACGCTCGGCACGAAACTCGACGAGAAACTCGTTGACGACGTGCTCGACCGCTCTTACCAGCGCTTCCTGCTGCACTACAACTTCCCGCCGTTCTGCACGGGCGAGGCTAAGGCCCAGCGTGGCGTAGGACGCCGCGAGATAGGCCACGGACACCTGGCTTGGCGCGCGCTGAAGGGCCAGATACCCGCAGAGTTCCCATACACTGTACGTCTGGTATCGCAGATTCTCGAGAGCAACGGCTCTTCGTCAATGGCTACCGTATGCGCCGGAACACTGGCCCTGATGGACGCCGGAGTGCCCATGAAGAAGCCCGTGAGCGGTATCGCCATGGGTCTTATCAAGAACCCGGGCGAAGACAAGTACGCCGTTCTTAGCGACATCCTCGGCGACGAGGACCACTTGGGCGACATGGACTTCAAGACCACCGGTACAAAGGACGGTCTGACAGCCACCCAGATGGACATCAAGTGCGACGGCCTGAGCTTCGAAATACTCGAGAAAGCGCTCATGCAGGCAAAGGCCGGACGTGAGTACATCCTCGGCAAGCTGACCGACACTATCGCAGAACCGCGCGCAGAGCTGAAGCCGCAGGTACCGCGCATCGAGGCATTCGACATCCCCAAGGAGTTCATCGGCGCCGTGATAGGCCCGGGCGGAAAGATAATCCAGCAGATGCAGGAAGAATCAGGAGCCACGATAACCATCGACGAAATCGACGGAGTTGGCAAGGTGCAGGTGAGCGCGCCCAACAAGGAGAGCATACAGAAGGCCATCGCCAAGATAAAGGCCATCGTCGCAATACCCGAGGTGGGCGAAGTGTACGAAGGAACAATCCGCTCAATCATGCCTTACGGCTGCTTCGTGGAGATACTTCCCGGCAAGGACGGACTTCTGCACATATCGGAAATCGACTGGAAGCGGCTTGAAACCGTTGAGGAAGCCGGCCTGAAAGAGGGCGACAAGATTACCGTCAAACTGATGGAAATCGACCCGAAGACAGGCAAATATAAACTGTCTCACCGCGTACTCATACCAAAACCCGAGGGATACGTTGAGCGTGAGCGCCGTCCGCGCCCCGAACGCCGTCCGCGTCCTGAGCGTGGCGAACGCCGTGAGAACCGCGAGCAGCGCCGCTTTGAGCACCGCCCGGCACGCGAGGAATACCATGACCCGCTGGCGCCGAGAGAGCCCAAGGACTTCAACGACAGCCTTGACCACGACAACTTCTAATCTATTGTCATATAAAAACGGGACGGCGACGGCACAAAATGCCGCCGCCGTCTTTACTTTCAACACCATAACAGCAACACCATGAACGCCAAAGCCATCATAATAGCCATGTCGGCATTACTCTCAATACCGCTGCCAACCACCGCCACGCACGTCTGCGGCCAAGACACTACTCCGACAACCACCATACAGAAAGGCCGCCACCACGGGCACAAAAAGCACTATCGAAACGACAGGAGCAAGTACATCGTAATAGACAACGAAGTGTTTTACCGCGGAAGAAAACTGGAAGACGCAAGCGCTCACTCGTTCTCCGACCTCGGATATGGCTACGCCAAGGACGCATTCAACGTATATTATAAAGGAAAAGAGATTGACGACGCAACGGCAGGTACGTTCACCATCCTCAAAGACGGATACGCCAAGGACGCGTTCAACGCTTATTATAAAGGAAAAGAGATTGACGGCGCATCGGCAGGAACGTTCACCATCCTCAAAGACGGATACGCCAAGGACGCATTCAACGCTTATTATAAAGGGCGGAGAATAGAGGGTGCCTCCGGCGCAAGCTTCAAGGTTATGTCCGACGGGTACGCAAAAGACTCGTTCAACACTTACTACAAAGGGCGCGAAACAAACTTTTAACACCCCAAAAGAACACATGCCAATTCTGCAGGATTATGCCGCTGATTAAACAGATAGGATATCCGGACAGATTAGTTTATCCATTTTTATTGCAAAGATAGCCATAAATCGTAATATTCAAGACTTATACAAAGAAGCAGATATTGTTCGGCTACCGCCACGATTTCTCCAATATACAGCCCTAACTTGGTCGGCGATTTTTTCCCAATCGTACTTCTTCATGTCGTAATCAATATGTTGCAGCGGCTGGTTCACTACAGTCTTCAGCTTTTCCGTCAAGGCATCTACATTACCGACAGGGAAATAATCGCTTTCAGGCAAGCCTACTTCCTTGTTTGCAGGAATGTCACTTACTATAACTTTTACGCCGTAGCTCATGGCTTCAAGCAAGGCGATAGGTAGTCCTTCGTGGCTCGACGGAAGACAATAACAAAGACAATTCGTCAACAATGAATGCAGCTTCTTGCCCTTGATAAAGCCAGTAAGGACGACCCCGTTCTTCCTCGCCATTTCTCTCAGGCTGCGTGAATAGTCATCCTCAAAGTCAGTATCGCCGGCCAACACCAACTTTATATCTTCAACTTCATTTCTACTTTTAACCTTGGTAAATGCTTCAACCAAATGATGTAAATTCTTTTCCGGCACGAAGCGGCACATACCAAGGATATACTTGCCTTTCTCTATGCCGAGTTCATTGAAGTATTCGGGATAATCACATATTTCCGGCTGCGACACACCGTTGTAAATCAGGTGTACGTGGCTTGTACGATTATATTTCCGCTTTATCAGGTTGCGTATCACGTCGGAAATGACAATCACCTCGTCAGCAAACATACAGCCCATGCGTTCGCCTAATTTCAGCATCGTCTTTGCAGCAAATCCCCACTTGTCTCTATCATAGTCAGGTCCGTGGTGGGTGAACACGACCTTCATTCCAAGCATCTTGGCGTATGGAACAAGCAATGCAGGGCCTATTGCGTGGATGTGCAGGATGTCAGCTTTTAACCTTTTTGCTTCATTGATGGCACGAAAAGTATGAATAATAGCCTCAAAGGATTTCTTCTTCGGGCTGTCAATATTAACCAAATTCACGCCGTTCCATTCCTTCAGGTCGTCCTTGACATAATCAGTCCTGCGTATCACGGTAACATCAAAGCCCCGTTTGGCGATTCTCGGAAACAGCTCCTCGCAATGCGTTTCCACGCCGCCCATGATGTTCGGGATGCCACGGGTGCCCGTAACTACTATCTTCATAAAAGATTGCTTGATTTTAAAAACAAATAATTACTTTTGCAAAAACAAAAGCAACTCATTAAATGGAAAAGCAACAAGGCTATCTTAAAGAAACAATATTGTATGCAAGAATTGTCATATGTTCTTGCCTTTCCGCCTTGTGGCTTCTCATTACAGGTAAAAGGGTCAAGTAAATCAGAACTTCTCCCTCAAATCCCCTTGACACGGGTCTTGCCCTACGTCGCACCATTTCGGGTCTATGCAAGCTGGCTTGCCTTGCATAGAGCGCAGCTTATTCTGCAACGCCCACTTTGCGGGATACTTGATGTACTTGTGCATAACGGGGCTTGCCGTGCCCACCATCCAGCAGTTCTTCGGGCATTTGCGTACCATCTGCCGCACTTTCTGCGCCTGTTCGCTCTCCCAGATTTCCATGAACGGACGATCGTGGATGTTGCCCATGCTCTCTTTCCAGTACCTTTCCTCCAATCCGTTACAGGGCATTACCTCGCCCCACGGGTCGATGAAGAAGTTTACCATGCCGGCCTCGCAAGGCAGCATACGGCGTCCGCCCTCGATATAGTTGATAAGCCCCATGTTGAACCATGCGCGGAACCAACTCTTCGGGTGCTTCTCCTTCAGCTGCCACTCTATCAGCTGGCGGAAGTTGCCCGTCACCTCGTCCTTGTTCGTGATTACGTTGTCGCTCTTGTGGAAGTAGTATGAGTTGTGGAAAGCTGCCGTGGCAAATTCCATACCGAGCGAAAGTGACAGTTGGTAGAGCGAAAGCATGTCCTTCGAGTTGTGGTTTGACACAGTGCAGCCGAAGCCTATGTCCTTCAGCCCCATGTGTTTCAACGTAAGCAGCGTCCTCAACCCCTTGTCAAAGCCACCTGCATGGCCACGCAGTTCGTCGTTCTTCTGGCTAAGTCCTTCGATGGAAATACGGATACCAATATTCGGAAATTTCTTTGCCAATGCGACAACCCTATCCTCAAACCAGCCCGAAGTGGAGATTACAATTCGTGGGGTATGCTTGTAGCACTCCTCAACTATCTCGGCCAGGTCTTCGCGGATGAACGGCTCGCCGCCCGTAAGGTTGATGAACTTCAATTGCGGCAGCGTCTTCAGGTCTTCCGCCTTTATCTCCTCCTGCCTGTTTGTCGGGTTCTTCCAGATGTTGCACATTTGGCAGCGCATCGGGCAGCGATACGTCAGGATGATACTTGCGTCGGTTGGACGCGGAATGTTTGTGTTAGACATTTTATCTTGTTTCTTTAATATTTAAATCGTTGAGAATAAGACATTTATATGTTTGGGCAATATGTATTGAAGCACATTGTCGATAAAAGAAAAATTCCCTGCTTTCCGATTTGCCGCATATTACAACACAAAACATGGCATATTACGATGTAAAACACAGCCTTTTGTGCTATAATACATGGCTTTCTTAAACGACAACATTGCTAATGTGTGTTTTTAATGATGATTCCGTTATGCAGTCTTACAATGGTTTATCCTCTACAAAAGCCTTCACCCCATCATACTCCTTGCATAAAATACTTTGAATTTGACAATAAAACGTATCGGATAAAGCAAGGAATTAATAAAAGCCATATACTTGTTCATTGTATATCAGAAATTTTCAAGATACATCTTTGCAGCCACGTCCCAACTGAATTCTTCTACAATGAACTTACGACCGGCTTCTTGCATCTCTTTGTAATAAGTCTTATCTGCCAGAATCCTGTTCAAGTCTCCCTCAAAAGACGACTTTATTCTTATTATCCCTTTTCCTTCGTTTTTTCCCAAAAAAACCAAACTCCGCATTATGCCATCGCAGATAAATATGGGTTTCCTTGCAGACAATGCTTCCGCTATGACGAGTGCGAATGCTTCGGATTTGGAATTCATTATGGCAACATCTGCCAATGCATAAAGGTTGTTGAGTTGTTTGCCTGGCGATACTTCCCCCATATAAAGAACCCTGTCGCTAACTCCTTCTTTTTTCGCAAGTTCTTGAATGGCTTGTTCGTATTCAGGCTCAATAACTCCGCCAGCATAAATCATTGCAAGGTCGGTGCGTTTTTTCATTACCGGCAGCAACAGTCTCAACGTTCCGAGTTGGTTCTTCCTGTCACAAACCGACCCCACTTGTATTACCACTTTCTTGTCATTCAATCCATATTTATCCTTCAGCTTTTCAACATCAACCTTGTCAGCGCTTTCATCATTATAAACGTCTACATTCACGCCGTTTATCACCTTGACAATGTTCTCCTGTTTTACTCCGTAATGTTGCCTCAACATATCTGAAACGATGTTGTTCAATACAAACACTTTATCGCTATGCTGGCAGCAATAAACCTCTTGAAAATACCGTTTCTTTATCGTTTCTTTAATCGCATCCCATTTGCCGAACCAAATATAACTATGCACGGTATAACCGATTGTTACCTTTTTTTTCAATGATTCAGGTGTAAGTTTCAGGAAAAAGAAGAGGTTGTATTGGTTATGGAAATGTAGTATTATTTTTTCTCCTGAGTATTTCCTGATTAATGAATGCAATTTATACGTTAAAGAAATGGAATACAAGACACGTTTCATCTTATGTACAATGCCTAACTTTACATCCGTTGAGCTGAATGCTTGTGGCATGTATACTTCAATTATTGGCAGGTTGCTTGATAAGCGATTCTTATCTTTAATATCAACGATTGTGACATCCTGCTTCATTTTGAGAAATGATTTTGTAAGCTCCTCAACGACAATCTCGGTTGCTGCACCCATCCTTGCAGGTATAGAAGTGTAGCCTGTACCTATTTCAAAAATTTTCATAATAAAAATCAATACGCTATAATTGTTGCAATAGAATATTAATTGAATGTTCTTTATTATAATTGATTATATCGGTTTTGCTATAATAATTTTTATTCAAGTCAAAATCATTTATACAATTGGCTAATGATTCTGGTGTATTGGGATGATAGCATTCACCGAATGAAGGATATTTTAATTTGTATTCCCAAAAAGATTTCACGCTTGACATTATGACTGGCTTTTGGAAATGAATGACTGTTTCTAATACGCCGCTTTGATATATTTCACGATACGGCATTACAACAATGTCACAATTAGAAAATAAAAAGTTCAGTTCTTCATCCTCTATGTATCGACTTATAAAATGCAAACGTTCATTTTGTGTATAATTTAATAATATATCAGATTTGTCAACTCCCGCAATTATTACATTTATGTTCTTATTCAATGATGGGAAAGCTTCTAATAGGATGTCAACACCCTTTGTTTTACTTACTTGTCCAAAAAACAATACATTAACTAATCGAGAAGCAAAAACAGATTTAACAGCCAATGGTATATTATTGCTATTATAATCAGTTGCATAAGTATATTCAAAATGTGGTATTAGAATTATTTTATGAGACCGATACGCTATAATTTTTTCTAAGTCATTTTTTACTAATATTGAATGGCAAATATACCGTTTGATTTTTTTATACAAGATTTTTTTCACAAGACGTAATCTATCTGATTTATTAAGTACGTTTAATTCAAATAAATCATGTATCAACAAATAAGATTTTGAATTAAAAATCAATGGAATAAAAAATAATATATCAATTATACGGAAACCAAATGATTGATAGATGTAGTACTGCTCTTTGTTTTTCATTTCATATATAAGTAAACGAAAAAAATCATAGAGCAAATAATTGATCCTCTTTAATATACATCCACGATAATAATTATGCAATAATAAAGTTACATTTTTATCATTATAGTTTGAAATAACATTAACCTTAACTCCCTCTTTTTTACATAATGTCACAAACGCTTCATTATATTTGTGCATACCGGTTTCGACACCTATAGTATCAATCAAGTTTATTGTCTTCATCTAACGCCTTATTATATAGAGTTATATAATTCATGCATGTTTTATTCCACAACAAATTATTAACTACATAATCATGAACGGTGCTTTTTATTTTACAATAAAGCTCCATATTCTCAAAAATATTTTTCATCTTAGAAGCCCAGTCATCACTGTTAAGTGAGCCGATAAGATAACCCGTTTCATTATCTTTTATCAAAGATTTTGCACCTCCAGTCATAGTAGATAAAACAGGAACATTGTAATACATTGATTCCAATATTACCATTCCATAGATTTCATAATCAGATGCAAGTAAGAACAAATCGGCAACGCTATATATAGAAGGTAAATTTTCTTGCGGCTGTTTTGGAATAAAATAAACCCTGTCTTCAATATGCAAACTTTTCACTAAATCCATAATTGATCTTTTTTCATTACCATTGCCAACAATTAGCAATACAAAAGTATTTGGCAACTTGCTTAAAGCTTTAATCAGTACATCCACATGGCGTCGCCCTTCTATTACTCCTATATATAGCAAAACTTTACTATTGGCTTTAATCCCATATCGTGCTTTTATATCCACGTTATTTTCTTTCATAAAAAAACGAGACTCATCCAAACCTACAGGTGTTGGCAAATAATTACGGTTATAAAACTTTTTTAAAAATGATGTTGCTGCTCGTGTCTTACAACCAACACCTGCAATATGTTTTAATATATATGTTCCAAATACTTTGTCAAAAAGGAACTCAAACTGCCTAAAAATGTTTTTTCTAGTTAATTCATACGGTCCTTGGATTAGTACACATTTTATATTTCTTGACTGTGACCACTTAAAAGCAGAATAAGACATAAACATTCCTATCTCATGTATTTGTAACAAATCTGGATGTAACAAATCTAATGTTTGCCATAAATTTCTATATACCCCTATTTGTTGGTTAAACTTGTAGCATCTTAAATAATATATATCAACATTATTGCAAACATTTTCGATACGTTCTTTCTTACCAGCAAATATTAATGAAACCTTATAGCCATGATTAGACAATGCTTTTGCCAAGCCGATTTCTTGTCGATTATATGTTCTGTTGTCTAAATAAGACAAAGCAGTTTGAACTATAACAATATGCATAAATATAAAATCTAGTTGAGTTATAATATTGAAAATTTCATTTTCAAATAAAGAATTTGGAATGATTTATTTCAGCTACTATTTTATGCCTACAAAAAAATCCACATCAAATATATGTCTTGCCCATTTTGATATATAAGAAATTTGTTGGTCATTTTTATCGCACTCTATATTTGATATGCTCAAAGCACTTTTTTGAGAAGAGAAGATCGTAATAAAGCCAAATTTTTCTTTAGTATGTACAATTTTGGTTCCAACTATCCGACACATAAAATTTAACCATAAATCATCACCGTTTATACAAGTTTGTTTTATTGTATCAACGCTGAAAATTGCCTCATTATAACTTTTAGGGGGATAGAGAACACCGCCAATACCCGTCGGTAAAATATTATCTTGTGGGGTCATATAATTTTCTACTTGTCCCCATTCCTTATATGGAAAATCCTTTCTTATGACTGCGCCCCTATTACAAATGACACAATCTGTAAATCTTTTATGGGCAGTAAATAATGTATATATAAGATTGGATGGATAGAGTACGTCATCATCGACGGTTATGACAACATTGTTAGGAAATTCTTTAAAGGCGTAAAAATATTTTTTATGAGATTTCAGGTCGTCATCAACAAAGCGTATTATCAGTCCGTTTGAGCATAAACGTTTAAGATTGTTGGGCAAGGATTCCACTCCGTCAGGAAATTGTTCACGTGACAACCAAAGTATAATTGCTAAATCATTAACCTCCTTTTGATTTAATAATGTTTTAACAACCATCCAAACGTTCTTTATCCGTGCAGGATATGAAGTTAAGGAAACAATTAATGTGTCATTTGTTATTGTATTATTTATATTCTCACCAACCATAAGATAACGGGCATATAAATTTGCAAAGGTGACTATATACGACATTACCCTAAATTCTACCACTACAAACTCATCTGCCACGGCAAACTTCCCAAGCATACGTCACGTGGCATTCCAGTAGAATACAGAGGGTTAGGGAAAGGGTGGCGTGACTGGAAGATAAGCGTGGCACGGGGCTTTATCTATAACAAAGTTTATTTCGGGTTATGGGTGCTGTTGGGTGGTTTTGCCGTGGTATAAAAGATGTGGCAGGTGGTTATAAGAGACGTGGTAAATAAAGTAAGGAGTGGCGTGACATAGTGATGGTTTACGTTGCTGGACACTTTATAGAGATTGAATGAAAAGCAAAATGCAATATATCCAGATATAAGCCGTTATATTAGCAAAGTTAAATGAGAAAAGCCACCGTCATAGTGCCAAACTGACAGCGGCTTTGATTGATAGAACTCAAGACCTTGCTGCAACAAGGTTGGAGTGTGAACGTAAATTTCAATTAAAAATTGCTTGGAGTAGGAACCATCTTGACATTTCCAATGTCGAGAGTACCTACAGCTTGATTACAGCTACTACATAAGGGAACAATATACCATTTCCTGTCAAATATATTGTTTGCCTTTTGTACGTGGCAACCATCAAAATCCTTTCTATAAAAAGATTTACCGCAAGCAGGACAATTGTAAAGTTGGTTAGGATTAAGCGCAAAGTTTGCATTTACTTCCCAATAGTTTAGCCATGATGTACATGGATATGGGGCTTTTTTAGAAACTTTACTTGAACCAGTTACATTTTCTACAAGCATACGTTCAAAATTAGTTCAACATGTTAACTGCCCTTGGTAACGGAGAGGAACTTCGCCATCTTGATTTCAGAAAGATAGGTGTAAACTGCCGTTGTGTTCTGTACGAACTTTTAAGCACAACGGTATGCCAAGGCACTAAATAAATACCAGCAAAAATAGTGCCAATTTATAGAAGCGTAAAGAATGCCGTGGAATATTTATTTGGTGTATAAATTGTCAGATAAGAAGTAGAGATAACAGGAATTTTGTTATCTTTGCACAGTCCTTTCTGGGACAGACATTGCGGAAATAAAAAGAGAGTGCCTCACTTCTTGTGAAATCGCCAAATCTCACCAAAGGATATGCGAGGCACGGAAGACAGCTCATATACGTGGGCTGCCTATCCGTGCGTATATCCAGGCGTTTGGCGATGCCTACAAGAGTGCATGGAAGGCAGCCCACTTTCTATACATAAACTTTGCTGAAAAAAGTAAGTGAACTCTATTGGCTGCACAGAGTTCTACTCATAAATCGCCAAAGATGAAGAAGAAAATTATATTGTTAGTCGCCACTCTTTTGCTTTCCCTATCAGTGGCAGAAACGGCTACTGCACAAAGTGCAGGACAAGAGAAGTCGTATGTTACGAGTAGTATGGCAAAGAAGATAACTTATTATTGCTATTATTCAGACCTTGCAATGGCAATTTTTGCGGATGCTAACAAAATAGTTTCAGGCGTGGAACTTGATAAAACAATCAACACACTTAACAAACATTTGAACTGTGCGGAAAAATTCCTTTTAGCTATTTACTACCGATATGGCATGGAAATGGGATATGGAGTATTGAAAAATATGGGGCTTACGCCACGAGAAATAGAGGTTGTTCAAGCTGAATGGAAGAAAGACGATGAACGAACAGCCGCCATAGCGGAACAGAAGAGAAAGGAGAAGGAGAGTGGCTATTTGAAACTCATTGAAGAAAATGGTGTATTCACATCAGAGCAACTTTCCGTTCAACCGAAGATAAACATAGATTTAACAGCAATATCAATGTTATTACCAGATAATCCAAAAAGCGAGCCTTTGAATTATTGGTTTCAATGCATTGTCAGTAAGGACGGCTACATATCCTTACAAGATGAAAGTGATACGTTGAGCTATACAGATACCGAAAAAGCTATATACAATAATTATATCAAAGGCTATAATGCGTTTGAAGTAGGAAAGGTGGAGATTGAAAACAAACAAGTACCTGTAAATAGTAATGTCCTAATTGACATTAAAGAAGCACGGAAACAACATGAATACAACTACGATAAGATATTGGAGTTCAATATACAAAAAGACAAACGTTTGAACTTTTGGTATGTTCTTTGGAATGAAAGTAATTACAATCAACGAAATTTAAGATGTAAGGATTTTCAGGGGTTAAAATCACAACTAACTGGGGCTCTGAATAATTGCCCTGAGATAAAAGGATTAAAAGACGCTCAGAGCATAGAAGTTTTAGCATATGAACGTACATTGCAATGTAACTTTTCAGAGGAAGTAATATTACCACATATCTTTGAGATAAATCTAAATGATTATGGAGTAAAGACAAAACTAAACTACCAGACTTGCTTTATTCAAGAAAGTGCCTTTGAAAAACAAGATGAAGTCTATATACAGCTTTGCAACAAAATGGAGAAGAAATATCAAAAGCACCCAGAACGGTTTAATGATGTTTCTTTATATGTCGGTGATTTCCCATACTATATCAGCGATGATGGCTTTGGGTATAATTTTGCAAGTGAAGCATACAATATCAGCCTATTGGAGAAAGAGGGTGTTTATATGTTGTTTAATGAACAAAAGTTTGTAAAACGTAAATAAAAACAAGTATGGATGCAATAGAAGTTATTTTATCGTTGTTAGGCGTTGGTGCCGCAGGAGTATATTTGATTTGGGCAATATTTGCAGCCTTTAATATACTATGGGCAATATTTTCCGCTATACTGGCCAGGAGGCGTGGCAGGAATGCTTGGAATTGGTTTTTCCTGACGTGTTTCTATGGTATTTTCGGGCTGTTATTCCTTGCCTGCTCAAAGACTATCAATCAAGGAGAATACCGTGAGAGTGATACGCTGGCAAAAGTCCTATGGTGGGTATTCCTTATACCAACAACGATTATAGTTACGTTGTCGATTATCATTTCCATTGAGAAACGGAAAGATGATGAACTGACACGTAAGGTTTTGGAGGATATGAAGCAGGAAGAACAGATGTATCATCGGGACAGAAACGACAACATTCCGACTTTCGATGATTGGGATAGATAGAAAAGTACAATCTATGTATCAAGAAATGGGGGTGTCCTTAGGCCAAAGGCACTCCCATTTTCATGTCAATTCCAAATTACGATTAACATCTACAAGTAGTATTATGGCATACGTACAGTTACTATTATAATTGTAGTGTCTGCTTTCCCGCCAAAGTTCCATCCCAAAGTTTATTACCATGGAAATTAAAGAATGACAAACGAAATGGAACAGGAATTTGTATTGAAAATAGCGAATGAAATCAACCGTCAGATACGATGCGGAGTGACAACGGACATGGTAATGTCTTGGGGCGTTTCCAAACGCATGGCCACGGTTTACAACGACATGGCTACGCTGGCATTAAGGGTAAGCGGCGTATTGCACAAAGGCTGGGTTTACATCAGCTTGGACGAAGGCAGGGATGTTTATATTGTCACGCTGCTTTCAGCGGACAAGAAGAAAGTCGTCAGCGTACACGATGAAGTCTATTGCGAAGATTTAGGCTGCTTGATTGACAGCCTTGTTGAGCGTAAAACGGAATGGACGGATGAGGAATACAAGAAGCTGGCCTTGGCTGACAGCGAACGAAAGTTGAACTGCTAATAACTATGGACGCAAAAGCAAAGAGGCAGTTAAACAAGCTGGTAAAGTTGGAAAAGGAGCGTGGCGTTTCTCCATTTGCAAGCATGAAACATACGCCATTACCCACTCTTTTCAGAATATTGGATAACATTTCTCCAAAATTAGACCTAAGTAAAGTTGAACGGATTGAATATAAGGTTTGGGATGAAATCGGGGAAAGAATATATTGGCTTTGCAATACGACAAACCAATACAATCGGATTATCGGCTTGTTTGAGTTGCCGCTGTATTTACAAAAGACTTAATTATTATTCAAAGAATAAAAACAACTGACAACGTACAGCAATTATTTATGTTTTGGAATTAGGCGGAACTCTATCGCATACTGCGCTTTACCGTTCGCATTAGTACGCTGATAGACTTCGCCTAATTCAACTTGAATTTTCTTGGCTTTTATTAGCCTTTTTATATTCTCGTCCATAATGGTTTAATTGCTGTTTCATTGCCAGTTGTTTTATACCCACCTTATAACAGGCATATTTATTAGATTACCAGCAGATTGCTGAATTTTAAGAATTATTAGCAAAATAACGGCTGTTTTATATTTCCGCAACATCATTCCCTGACGGTAACAATCAGGGCAGTTATAAGCTATATACAATCATATTTAAGGCAAAAGTAGAACTGCTTTCAGTGGAGCCGTACACCCTACAAGCGTAGCCATGTTCCGAGGTGGCTTCAAGGTAGCGAAGCCGCCATTTTTGAGTTGTAACTAAAAGCAATAACGATATGAGCTGGTTAGACGATACAGAAAACCACAGGAAACGTCAGGTGGCACTGATGGCGAAAGCCTTTGGCGACAGTGACATTCAGAAAGCCACGGACAATGACGTTTCGGAAAAGAAGCCTAAGAGGAAAGCCACGCCCTACGGCGGCAAGTCCGATATGTACAAAATGAAGATGCTGAAACTACGCAAATTCAACGAGCAAGACCAAAAGGAATACGTAGGCGTTGAGGACGTGGCAAATTCCTATATCGCAAACCACGAGAATGGCGACATTATCATCAGCAAGACCACGGACGGATATTTGGTAAGCAAGTTCCCGATTGATATAGAGAATGAGGAGGGAGAGGAAAAGGAAGCAACCACCCTTTCGGAAGCAATAGACGTGGCACTGCAATACAAGGATGATTTGGATAATGCAAAAGCACCCGAACAAATCATGTATAAAGAGGAATAACAAAAAGACATCAGATATGAACAACAAGATTTTTCAAGACAGCCTGCATACCGCAGAGAAGATAGAGGCGGCACGCAGGGCAAGGGAGCAGCAAATCAACAAGGGCATTTCTTATGGCTCTGCGCCGTCCATCGGTTCAGACATAGAGAAAGCCATCCAGTCGCATACGTTGGACGCCAACGGTGGCGGCATGGACGTACTTATTCCAGAGGTTGAGGCATACAAACGCCAACTTGACAACGGCAATGTAACCGAAACGTGGATTGACCTGCAAATGCAGAACATACAGCGGCAACTGATATACAATCCAACCGACAACCGTCTGTTGCAGTTGAAGAAAGTCCTTTTAGCGAAGAAGAAAGAGCTAAGAACTGGTGAGAAAGCTGCCGTAGAAGCATTGTCTGCCGCCCGCAAGGCCAGCAGCTTACTCTTATCACCCGAAGACATTACCAATGGCAGCAAGGCACGGGACAATGCCGTACAGAAAATCATAGACACCCTGACGGAAGAGTTCGGAGAGTTGGAAGCTGACCTCAAAGACGGCGTACACCGTGGTGGCAAGATGCTTACCTATAAGAATGCCACACTTACTTTCGGGCGTGAGAGCATGACCACACCACTATTGGTAAACATACCCAGCGGTTTAAGCAGCCATGACCTGCAAGCGATAAAGAAGCGTGCCACGCAGATGGCTAATGCTTATGGTATGCAAATGCTATATGGCGAGCGTACCACGGACATCATACTTTGGATAAATCCGATGGCTTACTATGACGAGTTCGGAAACTGGCATGATTACGCACGTGAACAGTCTTTGAAGCAGTTGTAAAGTTCATCAATATAAAAAACGCCATAGGGTATTTAGATTTTTCAGGATAACATATCTTCATACCAAATACAAATAGGTTTGTTTATTGTCGGTGTTCTCCCATAGCCAAATGTCCTTTCTAAGAGGGCATGATATTTTCGGGCTATGGGAGTTTTTCTGTTTACGGTAGCAAGTATTATAGAAACATAATCAAAAAGGAAACAAAATATATGGCAGACAAGATACAACATAGACGTGACACTGCGGAACGCTGGAAACGGTACAATCCTATCCTTATGGAGGGAGAAGTAGGATATGAACTTGATACAGACCAGTACAAACTGGGTGACGGAGAACACGCTTGGAATGACCTGCCGTACCGTGGTGACCCATGTTTACAACAGACGGGACAGTCAACTACCACGCCAATGTCTCAAAAGGCTGTTACGGATGAGCTGAACACCATAAACAGCAAAATATCGGCAATAGCCTCAGGAGCAGAAGTGCGTCTGTCGTTAAATGTTTCCTGCATATACAAGAATGTCGCCACGGCAGTAACAATAACGGCAAATGTCACGGGCATTACGCCTGAAACACTCAAAATCATAGAAGACAGTCTTTCAGGCATAGTTCTTCAATCGGGAAATAACGTCAAGACGTTGACCGCTAACAAAACATTCACCCTAACGTCAAATACGAAAAATCTGTTTGGACTTGCCACGTATCAGGGCTTGGAGTTTTCGGGGTCAGTTACCCTTAATGCACGTTATCCGATTTATTACGGATTTGGGAACAGTCCTGAAAGTGTGGCTGTTGACGCAAACAAACTTTCTGCAAGGACATCTGCCGCAGGTACGTACAATGACACTGCCACGGCTGACGGACAGCATTTCTACATTCTTGTTCCAACGGACATAAATGCTTTGAGTAATTTCACGATGGGTGGCGCACCATACGTCATGAACTCTTCAACAAAGAGCATAAGCGGTGTTAATTACCGTGTATATACATCTGGAGCGGTTTATAACAGCGGTGCAACGGTATCTGTTGTTGCATCATAAATTTAATGACATTAGATTATGGCTGAAATAGTTAAAGGTAAAATAGGAAATGCGCTCACGTCAACCGCAGCAGACCATGTCGTAGCCGTGGCGGATGACATCTTTGACGAACAATTGGAGAATTACCAGTCAGTCCTTAACTCTCTCATGGCGGTGCTGGATGAGAACGGTGACGTTCAGGAAAATCCTTTTCATGTAGTCAGCAATGAAGAGTATATAAAAGCAGTTGTTGATTCAGAAGGCAAATTGTTATTTGGCATCAAGGCTGACGGCAAACCGTATTTCCCGAAAAATGACATGTATCATGTCATACAGAATGAAGAATATCTGTATGCGGTTGTAGACGCAGAAAACAAGCTGTTGATAGGCATACGTCATGACGGTGAAATCATTGAGGGTAAAATACCGTTCAAGACACGTCAGGAGATAGAGCATGTCAAGACGGAACTGAGTCGTAACGTGCTTGCCGTGGAAATGGACAGAGCCACTGGACGCATAATAGGATATACGGGCAATGACAGCCGTATAAAGTCATGCGTACAGGACAGAGTGACAGGTATTATAACAATAAACCAAGTAATAGAATAATAATATGGCAGAAAATAAACTGATAATAGGCAGCTTGCCCGTCATGCGTGGTGCATATGACAACGCCACAAGCTACTATCGTGACAATCAGGTGACGATGTACGGCAGCACGTTCCAGAGCCTTACGGATGATAACGTAGGCTTTCCGCCTGCGGAGTTGCGGGAGGACGGAAAGGTGTATGCTATCAATACGGACAAATGGATAATCGTGGCGAATGCCATAGAGGCTTATAATGCTGGAGAAAGGGTTTCAGCAAATGAAACGAGGATAAAGGAGCTTGGAGAATATGCAGACACTCAAGAGTTCATACGTGCTTACACTGACGCTGAGGGAAAGTTCCTTTGGGGTATAAGGATTGACGGAAGTATTGAGTGGGCAAAGGGTATTCCTACACCAGTACAGAACGCTATCCGTGAGCTTAAAGATAAGCTGGAAACGCAGGACATCAAGAGCTTGCAGGATGCAATAGACGTTATCAATGCTTCGCTGAAACCGCTCACTGATACTTTCTCTTATCAGGACAACGATGAGTTCGCCCAAGTGATAACCGATGCGGACGGAAAGATTTTGTTCGGTATCAAGACTGACGGCTCACCCTACTACCCCAACAACGAAATGTACCACGTCATCCAAAACGATGAATATCTTGCCGCATGGGTTGATGCAAACGGTAAACTTCTCTTTGGACTGAAAGCTGACGGAAGCACTTATATTGCAAAGTCTGAACTGATTGATAAGATAAAAGAAATACAACCATTTGTTAAAACTTTTTCATATACTGACAACCCTGAATTTCTCCATGTCGTAACCGATAGCGAGGGGAAAGTGCTTGAAGCTACGCAATCCGATGGAAAGAAATACTTTCCTAAGCAAGCACTTCTTGATAAGTATGACGACGTTGAAGGCAGGACTGAAATGACGCTTGACGCAGAGGACAGGGTTCTTGCATATAGAGATTCTGAAGGTAAGAAGCATGAGCATAGTATGGAAACCAAGAACCTTGAAGTTTCTAATCTCAGTCTTCAAGGCAATAGTGTGAACAATATCCAAGATGCTTTGAAAGCAAATGGGTTCGATATTAAAGGTAAAACAGATTGGAGTGACTGGTATGGCAAGCATGATTCTGCTCTAGAATTACCAATTCCTACTAAAGCAGTAATTAATATTACTGGTGTTAATCAAATGCCTAGCAAGAAGTTGGTTAATGATAAGGCTTATATTGAGTTCTTTGATTTTGCGGGAAACTATTTTAAGATAAAAGCATATCTTAATGCACAAGGTGCTAGCACCATGGCTGACCCTATGAAGTCTTGTGCAATAGATTTGTTTTCAGATGATTGGGGTGGAAATGAGTTTGAAATAAAGTTCGGTGATTGGGTAGCACAGGATGGTTTTCATCTTAAAGCCTTATACAAGGATTCATTAAAATCAATACAGCCAATTTGCTACGAGATAGGTGAGCAAATCACATCATTTCTTAATGTACGTTCAAACAGATTTCACATAAGTTCAGATAATGTTCTCATAGGTGGAACTGGTGACATGGACAACGATGTTTCACAAGCCAAATGTATGCCTTCACAATTTCCTTGCGAAGTGTATCTGAATGGTGAGTATTATGGTCTCTTTTTATGGTCTCTTAAAAAGAACAGGGATAACTATTCCATGAACAAAAAAGACTATACCAGCATTCTGATAGATAATGTTGGAGGTATGTTTAATGGAGATAGTTTTAATTGGATAAGTGCAGAAATACGTAATCCTAAAAAACTTATTTGTGTAGATGGCGAGGAATATGATGCTGATACACACATGGGGGAGCTTATTGGTACAGACACTGTTGCCGGTCAGCAATACACATTCTCAAAATTAAATGCTGCGACAACTGGCACTGATACATTTAAAGTCACATCTGTAGATTATAATGCTGCCAATAAGGATATGGTAAATACCGCTAAGACAAAAGCTATTATAGAAGCGTGCCAGGCATATAAGTCAGAAGTGAACTCTGCATCTACTAACGATGAAAAGAAAAAGATTGTAGAGAAATCTTTTGATGTTGATAATTTGTTAGCATATATCATATTCTGTGAATTGACTTATAATCAGGACGGATGGTATAATAATGCTCAGATAACCATCTATGATAAAAAGGTTGGATATAATATCTATGATTGTGATTCTTGTCTTGGAAAGTCATGGGGCGGAATGTTGTGGACTTCATCACTGTCTAGGGAAGTTCTTGGTACTGGAGGCTCAAATCCTCTCTTTGCTATAAAAGGGTTATATGTAGAGGAGATTGTGGCTATGTATAAAACTCTTAGAGACAATGGTATCATAGCTAAGGAGAATCTAAACAAAATAGTTGATGATTGGTTCGACAGATTAGGTACTGACGCATTAAAAAGGAGTGTAACTAAATGGAATGATTCTCCATCATATAGAAAGCCGACAAATCTTGATGAGCATTGGGAACCATACATACCATTATCAAAGAGTGAATTGGAATCTATAAATTCATATAATGCAGAAACAAATTATAGTGTAGGAACTATTGTTTGTTATGGTAATGGCGGGTATGATAACTACTATTATAAGTGTGTAAAAGAATGTTTAGGAAGTACACCTACAACTGATGGTAGCTATTATACAAACGGAATGTATGATTCAAAGGAAAGAATCAAAATGTGGCTAGAAAAGAGAATTGATTTTTGCGATATTTTATGGAATTATAAATAATTAAAAAGAAATGATTATGGGAAAATGTTTGATTACAAAATTAAATGGTTCTGTACAGAATGACTCTCTGTTACGTATTGGTGAGTTCTGTATTGAAGTTAGCAAGGTGGAGTCTCCTACTGCTGATTCACAAAAATTTAGTGTACTAAATACTAAAGATAGCCAACTTCGCATTATAGGTGATGGTTACTTTACGAATGAGACTTTATCTGAAAATAAAGGTAAGGTAATGGATATTGCAGCTAATACTGAAACATTAGTGTATCACAGCAATGGTGATTATGAAATTGTTGTATCTGAAAAATATTCATTGTCTAATATTGGTATTTTCTTATCAACAAGTTGGAAGGAGTTTAAAGGTAAACTTTCTTTCGATATAGAATCGCTGAAGTATTCTCCAAATATCAGCCGCTTATTTTTAAGTAACACACAGGTAACAGGTGACATTGCTGTGTTTGGCAAATTGGCTGGTATTCAAATTTTATTTTTAAGCAACACCCAGGTAACAGGTGACATTGCGGTGCTTGGTAAATTGACTGGTCTCAGACAGATAGAATTAGCTTTCACTCAGGTAACAGGTGACATTGCTGTGTTTGGCAAATTGACTAGTCTTACTGAAATTCCAAATGTTACGGGTACTAAAGTAACTGGTGATATTTCTGTTTATAAGAATACAAAATCCAAACAATTACAATTTGAAGGCACAAGCGTTTATGGTGATTTATCTGTTTTACCAAATAATGTTTTATGGGTACAAGGAAGAAATACCGGTACGTTTACATGGACAGGTATTAAAAACAGAACAAATATCTTAGCATTAGAAAAGTGTAAGTGTAATAATATTGATGCTTTCCTCAACGATATGGCAACGCTTGAAGCTAAATTTGTAGGTGAACAAATTTGGTATAAGACAATCTCCTTGTTTGGCACTCGCACCTCTGCATCAGATGCAGCGGTAGAGACATTGCAGAGTAAGGGTTACACAGTATCAATCACTCCGGCATAATGAATCAAGTTTAACATTAAAGAAGAAAGGGAATAAGATATGAATAAGTTGACAAAGAAATACAAGGTAGTACATGAGGGAACCAAGATGGTGTTCCCTCTCACAGAGGAAGGTGACAATGCTGAGGTATTCCCAGCAGTAGGTGCCACCGCAGTAGAGTTTGACACATACTCAGAAGCCAAGGCTTATGTGGATGCGCACGGGCTGGAATACAGACAATCCGAGTAGCATTCAATTCTGAATTTTGATTATAAAGAGTGGGGCTTTATAGCTTCACTCTTTTTTTTGCTTATACAAATTGGCTGGAATGACGGCACTCACCTACATCAGCTTGGACGGCTTTTAATGGTTGGCTTGCTTGATTATCTTGTTATAAAAGAATAACGTTATATTGTTGTTTGTTCTATTTTGTTGCGCACCAAGCGCAACATTCTTTTTGTTTTCCATTATATAGATTAAAAATTGATGTTAGCTTGAAATATACTATTCCAAGCTAACAACATAATAGCAAGATTATTTCACCACCATCTACTTGAACAGCACGCAGGTGCTGTACAAGCCGATGTCGGTGAGTGCCGTAAGGTTCTGTAATGCCGATATGTCACCCGTTACCTGCGTGTTGGACAAGCCGATGGTGGTATTACCACAGTAGGCATTCCAGCACATAATTTTGAAATCGTGACATTTACGGAAATAGCAACCACTGGCACGAATACATAGTCTATCCAGTAGAACGCATCAGTTTTATTGCTTGCTAAGCCATGCTTATATTCAGTTCCAGTAAACTATACCGCTAAGATATAGAAATGCTTTCTGCGGCATTGTAAATATGTCATATGATGCCTGCGGTAGCTAATAAGAGAACGGCTTGAAAAATTATCATATACCGTTCTCTTATTTTCATGTCACGCAACGAGCCTACTACTTATTATATAGCAGCCTTTTTCGGACGGCTTATCACTTCATTATACGTTATCCTGCGCCTACAGTTAGCTGTAAAGTAGTGGAAACGCTCATTTTCATCCATGTCATTGGTATTATAGCGGAAGCTGAACTCATCAAAGTACCGTTGCATATGCTTACGGCTTATCCAACTGTACGTGCCGTTTATTGAGCGTTTGCAATAATTACTCCAAAAAGCTTCAATAGTATTTGTATATGCGCCACCGTTGACATAGATACCGTGACCGTGGTCAACGACATGGTGCTTCTTATATACCTTGTTTATCAATTTGTAGCCTTGCCACTCATCGGAATACACCGTGGCGGAAAGTTTCACCTTACGCAGAACTGGACCAGTAAGCTGCTTGTAGGTGGTATTATCTATCACTTTACAAACAACGCAACCGCCACGTTGGAGAATGCCCATAACGGGTGTCTTATCCTTAAAACTCCTGCCTTGTGAGTTCTTGACTTTCTTGTTCTTATGACGGTTCTTGTTCTTGCCTCCAACGAAAGTCTCATCCAGTTCAACCTCACCGTCAAACTTGTCTTTCGACTCAATACCGAAATTCTCACGGATGCGTTGAAGCATGAACCACGCAGTCTTTTGTGTCACGCCCAAGTCCTTTGCCAGTTGTATTGACGATATGCCTTTCTTGTGTGACGTGACAAGGAAAATAGCCATGAACCACTGGTATAATGAAGTCTTGCTTCCTTCAAACATTGTACCAATGCGGACATTGAAGTTCTTGCCCGTGTTCTTACAACGGTACATGCCGTCGCCACGGCGGTAGACTTTTGACGTTGGGTCGTAGGGTGATACTGGCTCACCGTTAGGCCAGAGCTGGTGTTCAAGGTACATTATGCAGCTTTTCTCGTCAGGAAAAGCATTGTGAAAATCTACCAGAGACTTGAATTTGCCGATATTATTGCATATTGCTGTCTTTTTCATTGTAGCAAATCTATATGTTTGCTACCATTAACTTTGGCGGCAAAATTTCTTTGGGCAGAAAACGCCTGGAAACTGTGGCTTTTCGTGGTGGCAATATATGTGGAACGTTGCTAAATCATTGTTATCAAAGGAGTTTTGTTAAATAGTTAAATAAATCTAACAAGAAAATGTGGCACTTTCAGGCAAATTTTGTAGCTTTGCAAAAACAATAAAATCGGAATGATTATGGCACAAACTGAAAGTCAATTGGAAATTTACAAGATTATTTTGGGGCGCAAAACCGTTCGCGAAATAATAAAGGAAAAGGAGCATGTCAGAAATAGAAATATTGAAGACAACACACTTTTCAGCCTTTTATTTTCTAAAATGTTACATACTCTTACACAAAATACAGCATGGCGTTCTGATAGAACAAAAATAGGTTTGTCTCTATTTTCTAACAATGGCGAAGATGTTAATCGTATTTTAACATGTCACTCAGAACAAAATATCATAGAGGGATTTGTTGATGGTGGCCCATATGATAAAATTAGGACTGCTGCTCAAATGAACAATGTTTCAGATAAAATGATTTTAGGAAGAGATAAAATGATAGCAAGTCGTTTCTACCTATATATGCATTTACCATTAGATTCAACTGTGGGTTTGTTGTTTCTTGAACGTAAGACTGGACAAAGCATAAAAAACGCAATAGAATTTTTCTTAAAAGAGTTATTACGAACTAATCGTCAGATTAAACTCGAAAGATTTGTTCCTCAGTCTTTAATAGACGAATATAAAGACGCAGGAATTGTAGATAGCTTTACATTTACTGATTTCATTACAACGGGAGTTATGGATGGTAATGGGATAGATGAAATTGTAAGAGGATATGATGTTTCCATTAAAATAACGCCAACAAGAGAGAATAGGCCTTCCTATGATTTGATTAGAAATGCTTTAGGTTTTATTGGTCAAGGCAATTTTAATATTGGGAATACAACTAAATCACTTTCTAATTTTAGCAAAAAGAAAGGAACGCTCAAAAAAGATAATAAAGAATATTCATTTGTCATTGGTGATGACTTAAAAATAAAGCCTATGATTCCAATAAACGATGAGATGCAAGATGAAGAAACTGGAATGTTGAAAAGAGCAGATATTAAATCTATGTGCGATGACCTTTTAGCGCAAATACATGAAGAAGTGTATATTGTAGGATAAAGATTTTATGAATATATCAGCTCTTTTATATTACATCCTCAAACTAATTTCAGAAGGACACAAGTGGCAATATCAAAATGCAACATGTACTAATAAACCGCCCAAGTTTTATTTTACATTTTTGCAGTGGATTGCCATCTTATTGGCATTTATATTTACAATAACAAATAACGCAGGACTGAGTAATGACGCCATAGATACGTTGCTTAATTCATTAAGTATTATGACTGGATTATTCCTTGCTCTCATTGTTGTTGTCTATGACAAATTTAAGGAATTAAGATTTGATGTAAATTCAGACAGTGAAAAAATCAATAGATTAAAATCTTGGAATTATCTTCAACAATTTAATGCATTAGCGTCATACGCAATTTTTATTTCTCTAATAGTTATCTCAATCCTTATGGGTGCTTTGCTATATGGGCAACAAATAGATTTTTCTGATGTCTATATTACCATGTCAATAGAAGATGTGAATGTCAATCTTACTATTAAAATGACGCTGGTATACATAGTGCGTTTTTGCGTTGTATATTTCCTACTTGATTTTTTCATACTAACAATCTATGCTGTTACAAGTTTATTTCAGCTGATAAATCTTGAAATGCTCTCTAAACAACCAACATACAATATAAGAAAAAGTAAGGTGATAGCAGATAAGGAAACTCTCAAAAGGGAATATCCAATACTTTCTATTATAGCTAAAATTATTATTGGGCTTTCTATTATTGGAATAATTGTCTATGAATGGGAGAATATCGTATCTGCATTTCAAAGGCTTTTTTAATTATGGCACACCATCTTTATATTACGTTTGTAGTTTCATGCTCAAACCATCACTTTGCCATCCACCGTTACCACCTACACTACGACATCGGAATACCCTAAATCCTGCGTAACCTGCTCTGGAAATGAGAAAGATTTGTTATCGCAGAATTTAGGGTAATGTCGTATATAGTCACCTTTGCAAAAATTCGTATAAAATACCTTATGCCTCTAAGCAAATGTCCATATAGAGGAATTTTTACATATAAGTAATCAAAGTAATCTAACATGAAACTATAAAAATTTTAATTATATATTGAATTATATAAATCACCTTTTGATTGTTATATTTGCCCGTTTTAATATTGCAGGATTACCTGCCAACAAGCAATTTTGTTGAACAAACTTTTTACATAAAACGGAATTGGCCGCTATTATACATCCCTTAGGTATTGAGCTTCCTTTTAAAACAGTGCAACGCATACCTATCCAAACATTGTCTTCTATGATTATCTTTTCTGTATTATTTGAAATTGAGTTCGTATTTAAATTTACCGTTTTATGAAAATCAGTATCCATTATTATGCTATCCCAACTTGCCAAAATATCATTCCCTAACAAAATTCTTTTCATACAAATTATTGTGAAATTGGCAGTAGCAAAAAAATTTTCACCAATAGACAGACAACCATCTTTACCTATACAAATCCTACAGCCTTGACCAAAACTTGCTTTGCCATACAATTTTATGCATCCCTCCATTTGGATAGAGCAACGTTCGTATTTTTTGTCAAAGATTCCAACTGTGTGAAAGCCTAAAGATAACAGCCCGGTTTTACCCCCCCCATTAACAATTTTTATACATCCTCTAAGTTTAATAAGTTGGCAATTGTATCTTACCATTATTGGAAGTTTCAATGCTTCTTTTAATGGAAAATAATGTAAGCTTACAAATAGACTTTTAGGAATTGACAATACACGTTCAAATAATTGAGAGAATGTGAATTTCATATTAAATATTTTTAAGTGTTATGTCAATAGGCTGCTTTATCCATCCTTGCTTCTTCAAATTATATTTGTGGTATAAAGAATAAAAAGGAAGGATTTTTTTTAGGCCCCTTTTTATACGAAATCTTTTATAATTACGTTTAACTTTGTCAATTATAGAATGCGGTGCAGAAAAACTTTTTAGAATCTGAATATTTTCCAGCAGACTTCTATCATAATTGTCAGTAGAAGCTCCTGCGTCATTGTCAAATAGACCTACTATGATGTTAATGAATTTATAAGTTGCACCATTTTCAAATGCTTCAATAAAGAAACAATAATCAGCGCTATTTTTATATTGTAAATGGAAAGGGTATTTAAGCTGTGTTTGCCTTCTAATAAAAGTTGATGGATGGTTGACTGGCATAGCCTCAAAATAATGCTTTTTCAATATTGCAGGTATAACGTCTTTATATCCATACTTCTTGAAATATCTTGAATTACATAAAATAAAATCTTCTCCACAGTCTTTATATAAACTAAAAACTTTATCAATAACATCAGGAGATATAAAATAATCTCCACAATTACGAAATAAGATCCATTCTCCGGTTGCTATACGTGCTCCTTTTTGCATAGCATCATATATGCCTTTATCTGGTTCACTTATATAATGCACCTTATTCTTATATTTCTTTATAACGTCCAACGTTCCATCGGTACTCGCCCCATCGACAATTATATATTCTAAATTTGAATATGTTTGTTTTAATACATTGTGTATCGTTTTTTCTATATGAGCCACATCGTTATAAACTACTGTTATTACTGACACTTTAACTCTCATGTTGCATTATATTATTTCTTGTTTTTTCTTTTTCATTATCCATATAAGCAATTAGTAGCATCGGCAGTATAATTGTTTCAGAATAGGATATCGTTGCCCCTGAAAATGATGTAAAAATAAAATTCAAGAGATATAAAAAAAGGCAAAAAACTAAGGCATCTTGTTTTTTGTTTTTATATGATTGAAAAAGCATTACGCCCCATATGGCCAGGTATAATATCATTCCGACAAAACCCAATCTACAAATTAAATTTCCATAAGCAATGTCAGGCGTTGACAATTGTGCTATATCTCCAGTTTCTCTATCTCTTAATCCTATTTGAAAATTATACATTCTCCTTACTAATTGTGTTTGTTGATCGCTCAACAGCCCCATTCCAAATATTTGTTCCCCAATAGGACGATTTGTCAAATAACTCATTCGTTCGTATACCAATGCAAATCTATACGTCATTGTTCCTGAAAATTGACTGTTGGTCTTCATAAAATCACCATTTAAAATAGATATTAAATCATTGGCTGACGATTTATCTCCACTTTCAAAACGTTCAATAAGTATAGGCATAAATGGTATGATGACGATAGCTCCCAATATTACATACTTCATTGCTTTGGAAAAAGAACTGTTTAAGTATAAACCTACCAATATTACAATTAATGTTCCAATAATAAATGTACGCCCTTGAGTGCAAAATAGTGCAATTAGCATTGTACATAAATACAGAATGGTGCTTTTTTTTCTGAAGAACTTATTTCCGAATACAAGAACAAAAATTGAAATATCCAAATATGGAGGAAAGTTGTAATATCTCAAAGTACCGTCAACACTATCATTTGAAAAATATCGTTCACTTTCCGGCAATACAGGTAATCCAGTGAAACATTGGATGATGTAAAGTATTGAGGTAATAAATGTTATTTTTATCACACATCTAATAAGCCAATTTATATCTGTATTTCGTGTCTTTTGCAAAAAGAAAAAAGAAAAGACAATAAAATATCTCCTTCCACCTTGAATAATTTGTATTAAATCTAGCCCATAATGAACAATTGAAAATAATACATTCAATATCATAAAGGCTAAAAACAGTTTCAAGGATCTTTTTAATTGCTCACTGTGTCTGTACCTAATTTTATTTTCATAAAAATGCGAATACAGAAGTATGCATATAGAATATAAAAGTGCAGCATCTTGATTTTTTAACCCCATTAAGCTATCGGTTAATATATAAAAACCACTACCGCAAAATGAGATGAATATCAAATAACTCCATCTTTTATTCCCATTTATATATGTAATTATAGACACCAATAATAAGATTACCCCTAACATCTTGATATATATATATTAGTTAAGTGATGTTATTTTTGTACAATCGAATGAAACTAAGGATTTATCTCCAAGGACGTTCAATAATTACACATGTTTCAAAATCCTCAAATTTATTATAAATAGACAATTACTTATTCATTAAAGTATATGCTTTTTCTTTTAAAGTTTTAATATGAGGCAATAATCTCAATAAAATTCTACATTTATATTTATCCCATAAATCAATAAACTTTATTTTTATGTATTTTGTATTAAGAATCAGCTCATATAATTTCTTATCAGTACAGATTTGTCGATGAATTAAAATAAAATTCATAAACTGAGGAATAGTCGTTTTATATAACAAATTAATTTCATAATATTTTTGCAACAACGGTAGAATTGCCAACCTTTGCCAATACAAAATGCATTCGTTAGAACTTTTTTCTTTCAAATAACGGGTTGTAATTTTTTCAATAGCAGAGATATTTTTTTTATATGAATTAATTTCAATACTTTGCCCTGGTCTATCAACAACATAATTGTATAATAAAATATCAAAATATTTGAATGAATGGATATAGTTAAACATATAAATATTTAATTCAACATCACAATACGGTATACCTTCCTGTAGTTTTATTCTTTTTAGTATTTCTAGGTTCAATGCAATACAGTGACAAAAAAATGAGAATGGTATAGTTTTATCAATAAAGTCAGTAATATAATATGTTTTACATTGTTTTAAAACGCTGTGATTTTGAGGATATTTTGTATTGCCATAAACTATATTATTATTGAAAAAAACGATGTCTGTTTCTTCGTTATTTAATAATAAATTTATAAATTTTTTAAGCTCTTTTGTCTCAAGCCAATCATCTGCATCTAATATTAAAACATACCTTCCATGTGCATAATTGGTCGAAATATTTATGCAAGACCCCCAATTTCCATTTGCCTTATCTATTGAAATAAAAAGTTTTGGATATTTATTAACAAATTGATTTGCAATTTCTAATGTTTTGTCTTTACTGCCATCATTTATAATAATGACTTCTAAATATTTAGATAAGATTTCTTCTATTATTAAAGAATTTAGACATCTTTCTAAATATTTTTCCATATTATAGGCTGGAATCACAATCGTCAGCAACTTTTCCATTGTAATTTAATTAAATATCATTATTACTTTTTCAATAATCGGTGCCATATCGTAATACTTGTATTCAGCTAGGCGGCCACCGAAAAATACAGTATTCTCCTTGTCTGCAAGCTCTTTATATTTGACATAAAGCTCCATATTTACTTTGTCATTTATTGGATAATAAGGTTCCATTCCATCTTTCCATTCAGTTGAATATTCTTTTGAAATGACTGTCTTTGGACAATCATAAACTTGTTGGCCGAACATTTCAAAATGTTTGTGCTCAATAATTCTTGTATATGGAACCTCTCGCTCGGTATAATTAATTACGGCATTACCTTGATAATTTGGCTTATCAATTATTTCTTGTTCAAATCTTACTGTACGATAGTTCAACTTGCCAAACTTATAATTATAAAACTCGTCGATTTTTCCTGTAAAAACTATTTTGTCAGAAATACTTTCCCAATAAGCCCTATTATCGAAAAAGTCTACATTGGTCTTTGTTTCAATGCTGTCGAGCAAATTGTCGATAAGTTTATTGTAACCACCGATAGGTATACCTTGATATTTGTCGTTGAAATAGTTGTTGTCAAAAATAAAACGGACTGGAAGACGCTTAATTATAAACGCTGGCAGGTCTGTACACTTACGTCCCCACTGTTTCTCGGTATAGCCTTTTATCAGCTTTTCATATATGTCCTTGCCAATAAGCATCTGTGCCTGTTCTTCAAGGTTACGAGGCTCAGTTGCACCATCTGCTTTCATCCTTGCCACGGCTTCAGCTTTTTGTTCGTCTATTTTTGCCTGTGCCTCCTCTGGCGTCGTAACTCCCCACATCTTGTAAAACGTGTTCATGTTGAAAGGCAGGTTATACAGCTTGCCCTTATAGTTTGCGACAGGAGAATTTGTGTAACGGTTAAACTCCACAATTGAGTTTACAAAATCCCAAACCTTCTTATTAGATGTATGGAATATGTGTGCCCCATATTTGTGAACGTTAATGCCATCGATACTTTCGCAATACACATTTCCTCCAAGATGAGGACGTTTGTCTATAACCAAGCACTTTTTGCCTTTCTTGTGGGCAAAGTAGGCAAACGTGGCTCCAAACAGGCCAGAACCGACTATCAGATAATCATAAAGTTTCATCATTTAATAACGCTGTTAGTTTTTGTTAGCATTTCTGAATTTATTATTGTTTTTGAAGATAAAGTCCATTTCTTATTTTCATCTTTATTAACCCGTATAAAAAACATATTGAAAACAGGAATAAAGCGAATGCTAATGACATTCCTATCGACATATTATTGCCGTAAAATTTTCTTGTTATAAAAATCAATACGTTGCTTATAACAAGATAGTCAAGAGTGTAAGCACCAAAAACATCAATGAAAACTTTCAGACCTGAATTCTTGACAATCTTTCCAAGTCGGTTTGAAATCCAATAATATGCCAACGTAAAAAAGATGGGCCATAAAATCCAAAGCAACGACGGTGGAAATCTTTTTGGAATGTCATGGGTATAAATGACGTGGCATGATATTGCTGCAGTTATTAAAAACGCAATAGTAAAGAGTTTTTTGTTAAAAAACGCTTTATTCCGTTGGCAATACACACCTAATATAAAGAAAGGAAAATATTGCAATATCGGGAAACATCCAAATTTTGTCGTGCCGATAAATGTACCTATAATCGGGATAAATATGAATTTATATGGAATGAATGTTGCAATGAGAGAAATTAAAATTACCCCCCCCATTTTATATTTATTAACGCTTACTTGCTGTAAGATTTTGAAACATGCATAAATGACAACGTTCAACATGGCAAAGCTCAAAAGAAATTCTGAGTAACCTGGAATTCTCCATAGTAATAAAACCTTGAAGATGTCAAGAATGTTAATGCCATTCCCGACAAATGCAAGATAAGCGTAACCACTTATATAAAAACAAACTAAAAGACGTATAAAATTCTTCGTAAGTTTTTGTTTTACCTCAGCCCGGACTTTATATTTTCCAAGATATGCAAGTTGTGACGAGCAACCGAAGCAAAACAGAAAGGAAGAGAATGTTACAACGTTAATAAAAAGAGAAAAAGCTGCAATATATTTATTACCTCCCGAATAACATAATTGAAAAACATGTGCTGTTATCATTTCCAAGACGAGCACTGTTTTCATAAAGTCCAACGTAATATCTCTATCCTTTTTAATTAAATTCATTTTTATATCAATGTTTTTTGGTTATTCTTGAAATTACTTGTATAACAAACGTGTCCTTCCTTACTAAAAGGAACAGAAAATAAACAACTGTACCTGTAACTATCTGTATAATTAAAATAATGATTGATGAGAAGTTGCCTAATAATACAGGAACAGCCAACAAAAAAACGGTCATCAACACACAGCCGATGAGATAATCAACATGGCATTTCTTAAAGAAATGTATCGGGATGTCCTTCTTTGCTATCATGTACATTGAGACGGTAGTTGCCACCTCTGCGCCCAAATATGCAATCGCTGTACCATTATACGAAAAGAACGGTATAAAAATTATATTCAGCACCAAATCAACAACAGCCCCTATAAGGCAACACTTGATGACGGTCTTGATTTTACCTTTCGGATACAGCACCTGTATTCCCATTACGTTTGATATTCCTACCATAAGGATAATAGGTGCGATGACTTGCGAGGCTAATGTCGCAGGCAAAAACTCCTGACCGCACAATACTTTTATTATATACGGCGCGGCAAACAACAACCCACATGTCAACGGCAGACTTATGGCAATGGTGAAGTCGTAAGATTTTTGTATCAAGGCATTAAACTCTTTATCCTTATGCTCTGCTATCAAGTTAGAAGTCCTTGGCATCATAACGGCACCGAGGCATGACGATAATTTCATTACCACGGACATTATCTTAGTTGCCGCCGTGAAATAGCCTACGGCCAATGCTCCCTTTATAAATCCAAGCAGAATTGGATTAAGTTGCAAGTAAATGCTCGTAACAACGTTAAATGAGAAAACCTGAAGTACAGGCTTAATGTGCCTGGTAATGTTTAACTCCGAGAAAATGATATTCTTTCGATGAATGTATTTCCTCAACCTTATAAAGTTGAATATATTTCCACCCAATATTCCAAGAACCGAATAAACACCATAATACAATAAGTCATCCTTTGTCTTGACCAAAAGGAACAGCAATGCAACAGATACAACCTTTACAATCAAGCCTCGTATTGTAATGTACTTGAAATCCTCTATGCCTTGGTAAAACCATTCGCATCCTATTGCCGTAAAGAAAATCGTAAGGCTTAATATTAGGAACAAAGGAACATCGGCCTTAATTTGAGGAACGGTCAGGCATAATACGGCAACAATCAGGTATCCTGCAATAGTAAGTAAAGCATGTAACAAAAGTATCTCTACGGCGGTACGGTTCATCTTGACCACATCGTTCCTGTCCCTTGCAATTTCTCGGATTGCATACATGGGAATGCCAAGACAGGTAAACAATGAGATATACCCGATAATGGAAGAGAAAAAGTTGACCTGCCCAATACCGTCAGCCTCGATAACACGACAGGCATACGGAAAGGTTATCAACGGAAACAACATCTGCGTTCCCGTATTTATCAAATTCAATATGTAATTTGTTTTGACTGAAAGGGGCATGACATTCTATGCTTCACTATGCATATTAAAAAATTGACGTTATTTTGATAAATTAGGACGACTCATTTTTTATTTTGTTTATCCAAAGATTCTCGATAAGAGTGATATTCATTTGAATGAGCTGGATTTTCTTTATAATATGTTTCTATAAGGGAAAGGACTTCATCTGAAAAGATTTTATTTGTTCTTATTCGATTAATCATATCTTCTTTGGAATATTCATTGACCGGATAATATGACTTCTTTATTCTTCTCTCTTCTGGTGAGACAATTGCACTAAAAGTTATATCACAGTCTGCAACTGAATTTTCTTCAAAATAAATCCTATTCCAAAAGTGTTCAAAAGCAAATCCGTTTTCATTAACAACAATACCTTCAATAATTGTTGATTCTTTTATTTCATACGAAAAGATCAAGGAATTGACATGGCAGGCTTTAGGCGCATAAAAGATGCATGGTATATCATTTAATGAAATTGGCTGTCCAATGCTGTCATGGACATTCTTAATAATACAATCAGGTAGTTGTCCTATTTGAACAGCGTTTAATTCTCTGTTCCCTATTTTCATTTGCCCAATATTATAACTGGTTAAAATGTATTATTTAGATAAAAATAAGTATTTCGCTATTTTGAAGTTTATAAAAGACTCTAATCCCTCCTAAATATATCCCTTGTGTAGACCTTCTCTTTTACGTCATCAAGACAAGAATCATATCTGTTGGCAATGATGGCGTGACTTTGTTGCTTGAAAGTATCAAGGTCATTTACCACCTTGCTGCCAAAGAATGTGCTGCCGTCTTCAAGCGTCGGTTCATAGATGATTACTTCCGCCCCTTTTGCCTTGATACGTTTCATTACACCTTGGATGCTTGACTGGCGGAAATTATCCGAGTTTGATTTCATGGTAAGGCGGTAAACGCCGATGACACACTTCTTCTCCTCTGACGGATTGAAGTCACCACGATTGTAATAGTCATAATAACCGGCTTTGTGGAGAACACGGTCTGCGATAAAGTCCTTCCTTGTCCTGTTGCTTTCTACTATGGCCTGGATTAAGTTTTCAGGTACATCTGCGTAGTTGGCAAGAAGCTGTTTCGTGTCTTTAGGCAGACAATAGCCACCATATCCAAAGCTCGGATTGTTGTAATGTGTTCCGATACGTGGGTCAAGACAAACTCCGTTGATTATAGCCTGTGTATCAAGTCCCTTCATTTCAGCGTAGGTATCAAGTTCGTTAAAGTATGAAACACGAAGGGCAAGATAGGTGTTTGCAAAGAGTTTCACAGCTTCAGCCTCCGTAGTGCCCATAAATAAAGTATCGATGTTTTCCTTTATTGCCCCTTCCTGTAATAAAGCGGCAAATTCATGGGCAGCCTTATCCAAACGTTCATCACCTTCAGGACGGCCAACTATTATACGGCTTGGGTAAAGATTATCATACAGGGCTTTACTTTCACGGAGGAATTCGGGAGAGAAAATGATGTTGTCTGTATTCATCTTCTTCCTTATCATTTCCGTATAGCCGACAGGAATGGTGCTCTTGACAACCATTATTGCATTCGGATTAACACTCTTGACCAACTCTATAACCTCCTCAACATGGCTCGTGTCAAAATAGTTCTTTACCGGGTCGTAATTGGTCGGGGCTGCTATGACAACGAAATCTGCGTCAGAATATGCTTTTGCTCCATCTGTTGTTGCTGTCAGGTTCAGGTCCTTTTCTGCTAAGTATTTCTCGATATAGTCATCCTGTATCGGTGACTTTCGTTGGTTTATCAAGTCTACTTTCTCGGAAATAACATCCACGGCCGTTACTTTATGATTTTGGCTGAGAAGAGTGGCAATACTAAGTCCAACGTAACCAGTTCCAGCTACTGCAATTTTTGTGTTTTTGTTCATATTGTTTGTGTTATTTTATCGTTTTTATTATGATTTATCAGCAACGAATTCAAAATTTCCACATCATCACTTTCTTTATCACCTTTTATTATATATGCAGCCACACAGTCCTCAAATACCTTCTCCAGACAGCAAGATGGGTCGTGGTGTTTATTTCCCTACAGATGTCGGTGCAGGTCTTTATCAATTCGTCTTTCGCATCCTCGATATTTGATGTTGCGGTTATAGCCATCACATTTAGTCTATCCTCACCAACATTGAGATTTTTTACAGCTTTTACCTTTGATTCTTCGTTGGTAATGACATTATATAATGTGGGAGAATAATTGCGGAACGACTCTATTAGCTTATCTTTATTTCCCTTACAGTCGGGCGTCTTTGTCCCTTTCACTAACTTCTCGTTTGCCTTTCCGCCTGTCATAAAGTATTCTCCCAAGAAATAATCCCAGTTCGCAAAGATTGTGACGGAGTTTTTACTTACATCCTCAATAACACCTATATGGGCATAATAAGTCGTAGTAATCGTTTTCTCTTCCTCCTTGCTCGGATAATATACGTCTTCTGTTATATCAACCCTTCTTATTGTCTCAGTGAAGTCTGCATGCTGTAACCGTGCTTCTTCATGTCCTTCTTCAAGTTCAACGCCGGAGGTAGGAGTAAGGAATGGCCTGATTACGAGTCTTTTCCAGTTTGACTTTACATATCCTGGATTGTCTTTCTCGTAACGGATAAGGTTCAATAAAAGTTCTGCATTATTCGTATCAAGTTGGGATATCCTTTGACTTATCTTCTCGTAACCCTTATTGTACAGGCTCTTGCAGAAATCGACCAGCGAGGGCTTAAACGTTAATTCCTCGACAAATTCATACAGCAAGGAAAGTGTCTTGTCCCCATTACCGCAACCTTGTATCATTCCGATAAGCAGGTCAACAGCCCTTTCCTTTATTGTTCCTATTGTCTGCTTGTCGCCTTCCGCATTATGGATTCTTACTACCCGGAAATTCCATATGTTGGGTATTGAAACAGTCATGCCGCTGTTCTTGCCAAGCCCTCGAATATGGAAAACCAACCTCTTGTCTCGCCTGAACTTCGTTATGTATCCTTCTGTTCCTGCCAACGGGCCGTCAATAACTTTTACAATGTCGTTTGGCTCATTTGTTTTCGGATTGAAGGCATAATCAGAGTAAGGCCGTTCGAGTATAATCATCCGGTCGGAGTAGTTCTCATTGAAGTCCTTGAACATCCGCATTTCTTTTTCGGGAATGGTCAATACCGACGACTTTTGTGTTTTTGTCTTCTTGCTGTAATCGTAGAGCATGACACCCTTCGGAAAACGCTGTTCAAGAAAGTCGGTAACGGCCTGCCGGGTGGCGAGCACAAATACAACCCCGGTAAACAACCTCCTTGGCAACTCATTGTTCATGTTCGCGGCAACCAGTGAAGGGCAGTAAACCTCAAGGATATTCTTCGATACCTGCCGGTGTTTAGCGAGCAAGTCCGTCAGTATCTTTTCCTGTCGTGGTTGTGTGCGGATAAGGAACCAATGGTAGTCCACACTGTTGAGTTTGTCCGTGCTCATTATAAAATAGGAATACAGTTTTTATTCCCTTTCAAAAAAGTGCGTTCTTCAAATTCCCTTCATGGCAATCGCATGAAAGTTACAAAATACCTTTTCAAGATAAGAATATGCGTCTTGCAACAAGTATTCATTGCATCCGCTTGCATTATCTTCAGGCTTAACGGCGGCATTCCGGACGAACCTCAGCGGCAATGACTGACCGTTGTTATGTGGTGTGACGAACAAAGCGTTGCAGGCTTCATTTTATTCATTTCCATACCACAAAATTCCTTGTTGTTCCTTAATTTAGTTCTTGTCCCAATGGAGGAATAATTACCGTTTCACAAGTATAAGACCTCCGTTCGGTGCAAAGATACGAAAAACAGCGGATTTATGGTTCTTTTGGAAGATTTTTTTGATGAAATTTTATCTTTCTTGTTTGACTAAGACACCGAATGTTTGACTAAAAAAGGACTTGTCATTGACTAATTTACTGATATAAAATACTTTACAAGACATCGCCGCTTCATACTTGTAAAACGGCCACTTTTGTCAATTCTATTTTCTTCCCTTTACACTTTTATATCTTGTCGGTAACTTTCAAGCCGGCTCCCATGCGCTGCCTGTCAACATTTTGATTGTAATAAAATACTGCCGTAATCCAAACCGTATGGAATGCGTTTACCCAATGCTATCAGTTTACGGTTTCTTTCATCACTTCGTCTTTTCAAATATTCAGCATATTTGTCAAGAAGGCAACGTTAATTTCAGATATGTTCAGATATTCCCTGCCGATGAATGACATGACCGATCTTATTACGGTTTCATAAGTATCAGTTCCCTTCAACAGTACCTAAATATCCATTCACAAGAGATAGCGATGAAGCCAGTATCGAAATTCCCGTCAAAAAGCCGTGTCTTTCCACTCCGTCAAGGGTTAAAACAAGACAAAAGGAAAAGTGCCAACTACCTGGACTCCAAGTAATTAGCACTCCGTTTGTAAGGCGCTTCAAGATGGGCTTGAACCAACAACCCCCTGATTAACAGTCATTTAAACGGCATTTTATCGAATTGTTAAAACGTGCATCTGATTGCAAATAACTTGCTGATTGTTAGGTAGTTTGCATAATATTGCATACCTTTGCAAAAGAGGGCGATTTTATTTACCCACGATTTACCACATGGCATTTCGGCGGTTTTATTTACCCTCTATTTACCACAAATATTGTAAAGAAAATGGCAAGATACACAACAGCTTTCGGGGCAAGGTCTTATGACAAGATTTCGGTCAGAATGGTGCTTGACACAAAGCACAGGGCGGACAGTAACGGATGCCGCCTTGTGGTGGTAAGGATAATAAAGGAGGGAAGAAGTCTTTACGTCAGCGCAAACGAGCGTTTCACGGAAAAGGATTTTGAAGACATCTGCCAAGCTGAAGCAAACAACACGAAGAAATACAAGGACGTGCGCAAAAGGTTGGGCGATGTGTTTGACAGGGTTTGCGGCAAGGTGAAAGAACTCGTGGCTGATGACGACTTCACCTTTGAGAACTTCAAGCGCAAGTATTATAACTTTATCGACCCGAACGAAACAACTGTTTACAGCCTGTGGCGTGACGTGGCGGCGGACAAGTCGGCTGGAACGGAGGACAGCTACCTTAACGCTCTTAACCGCTTTATTGCCGACATGGGCAAAAAGGTTATATTCCAAGACGTTGACGCTAAATTCATATCCACATGGAAAGACAGAATGACAGATGCAGGGCTGAGCAAGACCACGGCCAACATCTACCTGCGTGCTCTCCGTGTGGTGCTCAATGCGGCAATAGAGCAAGGATATGTGAAAGGGGACACAAAAACGTTGTTTAAGAAAATGCAGATAGGCGGAAAGAACAGCTTTAACAGCCGAAAGCACGAATATTTGGACGTAGCGGCATGGCGCAAGCTGTGGGCGTTCTATCAGTCTGAGGGCGAGGGCAACGAGATTTATGCGTCATGGCGTAACGATTACAAGCGTAACAACATGGAGGCGTTAGGCCTGATGCTTTTTATGTATTTAGGGGCTGGCCTCAACCTTGCCGACTTGTTACGACTAAGGTATGACGATTTCTATTTCTCGCACGGCAAGGCGATGTTTAGGTTTCAGCGTAAAAAGGTAGCAGGCAGGACGGATGCGGAGGTTGTGTTCCCGATATTGCCCGAAATGCGTGTAATCCTTGACAGGCAGGGCGAAAAGGAAGATCGCAGCGGTCTTGTGTTCGAGTATCTTAAAGACAAGTTGGGACGTATAGACGAACGTGAGGAACGGCGGTTGTGCGCCCTGATTAACTCTACAATACGCGCGAGGATGAAGAACGTGGCAAAGGCTGTGGGGCTGGAGGTTGAGCCGTCGCCTACATGGTGCCGGCACTCTTTTGCCACCAACCTGATACAGTCCGGAGTGCCGAAAGACTACGTGTCCGCGAGCATGGCGCACAGCAGTGGAAGCAGTGACATAACCGACAACTACATTGAGCGTTACAGCCGTGAGCAAATGGTGGAGTACAACAGCCGCCTGTTGGCAAACACTTCTAAGAATGACACAGAGCGGTTGAAAGCGTTGCTGCGTGGTATGAGTGCAGAGGAAATAAAAGCGTTGTTAAAATGAACGAAAGTTGACGTTATTACGTCGAGCTTCCTTGTTTTTTGGCGGAAACATTGCATGGAAACGCCTTGCAATGTAGAAAAATGCAATAATAGGCTTATTGTTGCATTTTGTTTTTATTAAAAATTGCTTTTTCCTTCGTTTTTCTCGAATTTTGTCTTACGGGCGATACTGCCGACGGCAACGCCACCGCCTAAAGCTGTATCGTCCGTAACCCCAAGCCGTCAGTAGTAAGGCGTAGTGCCGGGTGGCAATGATGTGCAAGGGGACATATTAAATTATGGATAACAAAATAATTTCAGCTTTACAAAGCGGAACAGAAAGCGTTATGATGATTACCACCTCGCAACTGAGAGAGGTCGTGGAGTACATCATGGGCGAGCAGCGCAAGTATGACGAGCGTGAAAACCTTGCCGACAAAGAGCAACTAAGACCAGTCTGTTATTGGGTGTCAAAGCTCGGTGTTGACGCAAGCACCCTTTGGCGGTGGGAGAAGCAAGGGCGCATCAAGGCGACGCGCCTCGGAAGCCGTGTGTATTACAAAGCAAGCGACTTTGAAAAGATGGAGGGTTGAGAGCTATGGACAAGACAAAGAGAATAACCCCCAACCCACTTGCAAAGGTACGGCAAGAAAAGGACATCTGCAAGGTTTTGGACTATTTCCGCTATAAGACGGCCACGACCCTTGATGCAATGCTGGCAACAGGCGTACTTCGCAACTCTATAACGTGGTACGTTCGAGATTTGGAAAGGCTGGGAGAGCTTCAGGCAATATGTGTCAGACCAGACAAGCACACAAGACGCATGGCCAAGTATTACAGCGCAGACAGCAGCAAGTGGCCACAGAAGCCAAAGAAACTGGAGCCATGCTTATTTGACTTTGACGGAGAGGAGGTGCGCAATGGGCTTTAATACATTGATGAAGCAGCCGGTGAGCGACAAGGCGTGCGAGCGTGCCGTGTTGGGGCTGGCCTTGACCTATAACAGTTGCCTTGATAAACTTACCACCGACCTTTTCCATGATGGCGAGTGCAAGGCCATATTTTCCGTGGCGCAGGTTTTGCGTGATGAAGGCAATGGAGCCGACATTGTTAGCATAATGGCGTACAGCGAGAAACACCAGTGCGGCATTAACCCTGTAACGTTGACCGAACTTGTGAATGAAGCGGCACCGGCGGGAGCTTTTAAGCAAGATGTTGCCTTACTTTGTGAACTTGCAAAGCGGCGGAGGCTGCAAACTCTTAACTTTCTTCTTGACAGCGCAGCCACAAACAAGGCTTTGGATGTTGACGAGGCAATCGACAAGGCCATTAATGAGCTGGCGACATTGCAAGCCTCAACGATTAAGACGGACTACTTCGTTAACATCGGCATGGAGATAGAAGAGCCGCCGTTTCTTGTGCGGCAGTTCGATGTGGGCTGCAACCCTGTGGGCGACATATCAGCAGTAAAGGCCAAGAGCAAGAACGGCAAGAGCCATTTTTGCGTTATCTTGTGCGCCTCGGTATTGGGATGTAATGACTTCGGTTTTACTTCCAACTTTCCCGATGCAAGCGTATTGTTGTGCGACACGGAGCAAGCGGCGTACAACAGCGTGAAGATAGTCCGCAAGATACACGCATTGCTTGGCTGGCCGACCCACGAGCCTAACGACCGCCTGAAAGCTCTTAATTTGCGTTCCTACGCTCCGAAAGAGCGGATGCGGATAATTACCAAGGAGGCCAAGAGATTGCGCCCTACGCTCGTTGTTATCGATGGCGTGGCGGACGTGTGCGAGAACTTCAACGACGTGACGGAGAGCAACGCCACCATTAATGCCCTGATGAAGCTATCGACCGAGTACAAAGCGCATATCCTTTGCGTACTCCACGAGAACAAGGCAAAGGACGATAACGGAATGAAAGGGCATTTAGGAACGTTGCTACTGCAAAAAGCAAGCGATGTGTGGCAGGTGGCCAAGAGCGGCTCTATGTTTACGGCCACGCACACAGACACACGCAATCAGCAGTGCGAGCCTGTAACGTTCGGGCTTGACGGGCACGGCGTGCCGATGAGGGCGGCAAGCGTTGCTGATGTTAAGGCGGAAGCAAATACAGAGGCTCTTGCCCGACTGATACGGCAGGCATTCGGCCAAACACGCGAAATGAGTTATTCCGAGTTGCGCAATGCGATACACATGTACGGCGGAATATCTGAAAGGACAGCCGAAAGGCGCATACGTGAAGCTACCGACAAAGGCATAATTGGCGTGACGGTAAATAATGATAAATATTACGCCAAATAGTACTACCGACAACCCACCCCTATCTTATAGATAGGGGGATGGGTGTTGACGGTAATATGTACTAACCGACATGACGGTATATTTGTCGGTGCGTGTCGGTTGACGGTAAATAAGCAAAAACATGGAAAGAGAAATAATATACGGACAAGTCGTAAGCAAGGCGAACAACTACGAAGTCGGCAACAATAAGCACGGTGGTCGGTACATCATAAAGTCCGAGGCGATACGAGCATACGAGCGCAGCTTTATTGAGCAGTGCCAAATATACAAAGACAGGATGATTGATTGCCACTTCACGCTTTACGTGGCTGTCTATGAGAGTTCCGTCCGGTACGACCTCGATAACGCCTTAAAAACAATTCTCGACTGTCTGCAAATGGCTAAGGCGATAACCGACGACAATCTTTGCCGTAAGATTGTGGCAGAGAAACGCGTTGACAAACACCGGCCAAGAATAGTGTATGCCATTCAGGAACACGAACCGAAGCTAATTTAAAGTAAAACCAAAATAAAAAACTATGGGAAAAATTATTGAACAAACAAAGGATTACATAATCTTGCAAGAGACAATGGACGGACTTACAATTACAATACGCCGCTGGATGCTGCGAGGCAAATTTTTGGATTGGTATGTTGATGTTCTCGTAGATGACAGTTTTGCCAAGACACAGGGCTACACGTCTATAAACGACATGGTGGAGCGAACGCTCGGCAAAGATACATTCGATGAGTATTGCAACGGTATTCCGAAATGGATACGTGCTTTCTCTAACGGTAGTTTCGCTTTCTTGGATGCGGAAAGGTACGGACACGCATACATGGGAGATGACGACCGAGTTATTTAAAGTCTTACAGGCGCGCGTAAGACCTTAGCTAATTCAGTTTATGCGCAAAGAGTAACGCTAATTTGAGTTATCTAAAGTCTTAGCGCACGAGTGTTAATGAAAGTTATGTAAGGTCTTAGCGCGCGCCAACTATACAATGTTAACGCACACAATGTTAATAAAAGTTAGATAAAGTGTTAGTAGGCGCGCACGAGAATACAGAATTAAAAATAGTGGGGGTGGATACGACCCACCCCATCATAAATAACAGGTTAAAATCATGGCAAAATTGTATTTTAAAATTGGAGCAGACTACGACAAAGTAATCCGCCTCCGTGACGAGATAAAAAAGCTGGAGAACCAGTTAAAGAGTTTTGGCACGTCAACACCCAATGCCGAGATAAAAAGAACAGAAGAGCGGTTGGCATCAAGCCGTCAGGAATTTACGCGGCTTGCCACTGAAGCTGCGAAGGCCGGTGCGGAAATGAAGGACGGTTTGAAGAAGAAAATCGACAGTGTAACAAAGTCGTCAGACGAGCTTTCAGCCGAAATTATCAAGCAACGCGCGATTATCCGTGAAACGAAGGAGGATGTAAGAATGCTGTCCGAGCAGTATTCCAAGATGGGAAAATTCGACCCGAAGGCGACATCAACGCTCAACCAACTGAACAGAGCGAAAGCAGCACTTAACGAGCAGAAATACGCTTTAGGGGAACTGCAAGGCCAACAGGCAAGCAACCGTCTCGAACTCCGCCAGCTAACCAGGCAATACCGTGAGTTTTCGGAGGAAACGGACAAGTCCACTGTAACAGTTGACGCTTTGATGTCGTCATTGAAACGGACAGCAGCGGAAATAGGAGGCTTGGCGGCTATCAAAAAGTTTGGGACGGATGTGATTGATGCTACGGGAAAAATGCAACAATTACAAGTCGCCTTATCAACCATCCTGCAAAGTAAATCAAAAGCAGACGCTTTATTGGCGGAAATTTCAGAGTTCGCAAAAAAGACGCCGTTCAATTTGGATGATGTGGCAAATGGCGCGAAACAACTTCTTGCTTATGGTTCTTCCGCAGAAAATGTTGTGGACGAGCTTTCCATGCTTGGCGATGTGGCGAGCGGCCTGCAAATACCGTTAGGCTCGTTGATTTATTTGTATGGAACATTGAGGGTGCAAGGCCGCGCCTATTGGCGGGATATACAACAATTTCAAGGAAGAGGCGTAAATGTCGTGGAAGAGATGGCCAAAAACCTTGGAGTGACACAAGACCAGATAAAGAAACTTGTCGAAGAAGGGAAAATCGGGTTTAAGGATGTCGAGAAGGCTTTCCAAAGCATGACCAGCGAGGGTGGAAAGTTCAACAATATGCTCGAAAACGCAGCGGGAACTTGGCCGCAGAGAATAGCGAACTTGGAAGACACCCTATTTACGAAGTTAGTTGATTTCGGTAACAAATACAAGGAAGTCTTTGAGTTCGGTATAGGAACTGCCGAGGAACTTGTAGAACATCTGGATGATGTGATTTCTGTAATCGGTGGTCTTATCGCTGCTTATGGGACATACAGGGCTGCTTTGATTGCGACTGCGGTGGCTCAAAAAGCGGTAGGATTTGTTGACAGCATACGCTTGATCATGGCTTATCGCAAAGAAATGGGGCTTGCGACCGCAGCACAGCAGGCATTTAATTTGGCTGCAAAGTCAAATGTTTATGTAGCATTACTTTCGGTATTAGTTGGATTGGGTACGGCTGTTTACATGTTCACCAAGCGGACAAATGAAGCCACGGCATCACAGGAGGCACTTTCCAAGGTGAGCAAAAAAGCGGACGAAGAATTTTCGTCACAAGCCGCGACCATAGACCGACTTAATGGGGTTTTGAGGAGCGAAACCGCTTCTTTAGACCAAAAAAAGAAAGCTTTGGGTGAGTTGCAAAGTATCATACCTGATTACAATGCAAGCCTTAATGAGGAAGGAAAACTTATCAACAACAATACGGAAGCAATCAAGGCTTATCTCGTACAACTTGAAAAGCAAATCAAACTCAAAGCCGCACAGGAAGAACTGGAAGAATTATATCGAAGTAAAAGGCTTCAGGAGAAGAACGTACAAAAACAGCAGGCTAATTATGACAGGACACGTAAGCAAAACCCGATAGGAGTAGTCTATGGTGGTGACGCAGGTATAGAGGCACAACGTCTGTCACTCAACAGGATTGCAAAAGCTGAAAAATCACTGAAAGATGCAAACGACGAATTAAAAGATACACAGACGCAAATTGCATCCATTGAAAAAGAAATAGAGCAAGTTTCTTTGGCTTCGAGTAAGGCACAAAAGCCAACGTCGAGCTTGTCGAGCGAAATAAAAAACGCCTCCGAAAAAATAAGAAATCTGAAAAAAGAAATATCCGGCCTGCGAAGTGGGAATATAAAGGCTGAGGCAGGGAAAACGGTCGAAAGTACGATAGAGGCAAAAAACAAGGAACTACAGGCGGCGGAAAAAACACTTGAGACATTGACCGGCAAGTCGAACAAAACAACCGCCAAAGCCGAAAACCAACGTAAAAAAGCGGCAGAGCAGCAAAAGAAAGCTCAAGAAGAGCTAAACAAGGACTTGCTCTCCTTGCAGCAGCAGAACCAAGACGACGAAATCGCCCTGATGCGGGAGGGCACGCAGAAAAAGCTGGCCGAGATAAAGAACGACTACGCCAAACGCATCGCCGAAATCGACAAGCAGGAGGCCGAGTTTAAGAAAAAGAACGAGGAGGCAGGGGCGACAGGTCTGACTGGCGGCCTTACCAAAGAACAGCAAACAGCCCTGCAAGAGGCAAGGGACAATGCGGCGAAAGAGCAGGAGCGTCAGGCCAACGAAATATATCTTGCCGAGGCGCAAGCCATGCGTGACTACCTCAAACAATACGGCACGTTCCAGCAGCAGAAGCTCGCAATAGCAGAGGAGTATGCCGAGAAGATAAAGAACGCACAGACCGAGGGCGAGCGAATGTCGCTCGAAAAAGAGCGCGAACAGGCTGTTGCCAACGTCAATCTCTCCGCAATAAGGCAGGATGTTGATTGGGCAGGCGTATTCAGCACGTTCGGCACGATGTTCCAAGACGAGATAAAACGTAATCTTGACGCTTTAAGGGACATAATGAAGTCCGACGGGTTCAAGGCCATGAGTCCTACCGAACAAGCACAGATAGTCGAGGCCGTAGATAGTTTGAGGGAGCAAGTTACAGGCGACCTCAAAGACGTTGACTTCAAGAAAATAGGCGAGCTTACCGTTGAGTTCCAGAACGCCCAGCGCAAGATGATTGCAGCACAGGCCGCCGAAGCAGCCGCTTATGACAACCTGAAAAAGGCGCAGGCTGATTACGAGCAGGCATTACGCAACGGCACCGCCGAGGAACAGGTTGCGGCAAAAGAACGTCTTGACATGGCAAAGACAGCGGCCGATGGTATGTCCGCCGCCTATAAAGGTGCCGTCGGCGAGTTCAACGCAACAGGCAACAACCTTAAAGACGCTACCGACAACGCCGTTGATGCGATAAACTCCATATCATCTGCCATATCGCAGATTAGAAGTGGCTCATTATCAGGAGCGTTTGAGGGCGTGAAAAACCTTTCAGGTACATTAGGCAAGTCGCTTTCTAATATGTCTGGGTTACTTGGAAAAGCAGGAAACGCGCTTTCTAAATTCTCTTCAACGCTCGGAGGCGCGACGGGAGAAATAGTCGGCGCGGTGCTTGGACTTCTTGATTTACTGAAAGATGGTTTTGGCAGCATTTTCGCAGACCTTGCCGACACAGTACTCGGCTCGATAAACAGCATCCTCGACGACATATTCAGCGGCGGTATCATAACAAAACCTCTTGAGTCTGTTGTCAAAGGAGCCGGGAATATATTAAATACAATATCTTTTGGCGGTTTTAATTCATTGTTAGGAATAGGCAGCAATGCAAAAGAAGTCCAGGAAGCGATAGACCGTCTTACGGATAGAAATGAGTCGTTGCAACAAAGTATCGATGACTTAAAAGATACCATACAGGACGCAAGCGGAGCGCAATCAGTTGAAGCCGCAAGAAAGGCCGAAGAATACCAGAGGGAACAGAACGAGAATTATTTACAGATTGCGAGGGAACAGGCACGTTATTCAGGTGCCCATCATTCATGGAACTACTATTGGAATGGATTTTCTGACGAGCAGATAAAGAAATTCAGTGAACAAATCGGGAGGGCGTGGAATGGAGATATATTTGATTTGTCCCCCGAAGAAATGAAGCTTTTGCGTGGCAATATTGACATGTGGGAGAAAATCCAGAATACAGGCAAGGGTAATTATGGAGGTAGGCTCACTGATAAACTTGATGATTACATAGACCAAGCGGGCAAGCTGGAGGAGATTACGAATACTCTTAATGAGACCTTGACCCAAATATCCTTTGACAGTTTGTATGACAGTTTCATCGATACGTTGATGGATATGGACGCAAGCGCGGAGGATTTCGCCGATAATTTCTCCGAGTACTTAATGAGGGCTGTTCTTTCAAATCAAGTTGGGTCTGAATTTAAGAATAGGCTACAAGAATGGTACGAGCAATTTGCATCGGCAATGGAAGACGGAGGCTTATCAGACGGAGAGCTGTCTTCATTGCGTGATACATGGGATAGCATAGTTAATGACGGATTGGCATTGCGAGACGAATTGGCCGCCGCAATTGGATATGACAAAACATCATCTTCAACCCAATCAGCGTCAAGCAAGGGCTTTGAAACCATGTCGCAAGATACGGGAGAAGCTCTTAACGGGCGTATGACCGCAATCTACGAAGCCGAGCTGAATATTGCCAACACGACCACCGAACAGCTTGCCGTGCTGAAAGCCATCTACGGACAGATTGGCGGCAACATGGCGGACGTGGCAAGCGAGAGCAAGCAGATACTGTCAACAAGTTATATCCAACAGAATAACATATCGTTCCCGACGGCGCAGCTTGACGCGCTCGTGGCAAAAGTTGAAGGCCTTGACGCCAAAGTTGCAGACCTCGTGTCATTCGGGGCGGACAACAGGCTGTCGATGCAGACATTGGAAGAAAATACAACTTTGACCGCAAAAAACAGCAAGCATCTACCTGCATTGAAGGACATAAGGCAAAACACGCAGAAACTGTAATCTTTGCCTACAAACAAAACAACACCACAAGGGAATGCTTTTACCGGCACTCTCCTTGTGGTACTACCTGTCAAAATTGAAGTGAGCGCAATTCTATTTTTGTGTACAAATCAGCAGACCTTTCTTTTCATCCACGATTTGTTATTTTATTTTGTCTGTGTTCGATTTTCCGCCATAACACGTAAGTTTATGTGTATTTACAACAAAAGACCGTCAGAAGGTTTGTTTTAGGTGTAAAATTAAAAGCGAAATAACAAAAAACGTTCGACAATTTGCGAATATCGAAAACAAAAAGTATCTTTGCACACATAACGGACGGCATATGTACATCGAATTTGACAAGGACTATTTGCGCGAACTCTACACGGACGGCAAGACAAGTGACAAGAAACATCGTTATCAGCCCGAAGTGGTGAGGGGCTATCAAAAGGCGGTTTTCCTGCTGTCGTCGGCGAACTCTGTAACGGACTTGTTCAGGAACAACGCATTGAACTATGAAGTTTTGCAGGGCGACAAAAGGGGATTTCGTCCGTAAGGATAAACCGCAAGTACAGGCTTGAATTTACAGTGCGCGAAGTGCTTAACGAACAAATAATCACATTTTGCCGTCTGTTGGATATTAGCAACCATTATAAATAACGTTCGATATGGAAACAGCAAAGAAAACCTACGCGCCGCATGAGTTGCAGCCCTCCACTCCAATACACCCGGGCGAAATACTGAAAGACGAGTTAGAGGCTCGCGGCATATCGCAAAGGAAATTTGCCGCTCTTATCGGTGTGTCTTACTCCGTACTTAACGAGGTGGTGAACGGCAAACGCCCGGTAACTACCGAATACGCGCTAAAAATAGAGGCGGCAACAGGCATCCCGGCACATGTGTGGGTAAATATGCAATCTGCCTACAATATGCAGACGGCGCGGCGGAACAGCAAACTTGCCGCAGTACTCGAAAACATACGCAAGGCTGTTGCCGTACTTTGAAGCGTTGACACCGCCGGTGTTCCGCACTGTCAGTTCTCGATGATGAGGTGCGCCTGACGCATATCACAGCAAATCGCTATGAAAGATGGGGTCTATCAGATAGACTCCATCTTTTTGTCGTTTAATATCTATGCTTTAACATTTGACACCTCGCGACACCACTTGTCACCAATAGGCAAAACAAAAGGGTGTCTGTTAAACCGACCCCCTTTTACTAAAAACTATCACTTGGCAGTTTTGGAAGATGGGTTATTCCAACCAAGCGTAAGGGACTTAATTGAAGTAACACCCTTTTGTTTCGCTGCTTGCTTAACCAGTTTGTTATCTTTTGAGACCCCCTCGGTTAAAACTATCCCGTCTATCAGTTGCCAAGGAGCAAGAGACGCACAACTGATTGGTTTATACGCCCTAAACTATCCTTGCCCGCTCGCGCGATAACACTTCGGCTAATTCGGATTTCATAAAGTTTTTATTTCATATTTTGAATACCACGGCAACCTAACGGCATTTTTCCATTAGCGGAATTGTATCATCATTTGCGATGAACTTCTACCACCCTGCCGATATGAAACGCTATTTGCCAAAAGGCGTACAGGTTGGCACGTATCATGTTTGGTATGAACCTAAACCCATCCACCTCAACCAAAGCCGTATCACGTTCTTTTGCGTACCCTACGGCAAGGTAAAGGTACCTGTAAGGCTTCGGTACAAACGGGAAGTTCCCTTCATTGTAATCGTCAATGAAATACTCTTTATTAGGCTGGGTAACATCAGGGTTAAGCACATACTTGCCTTTGCTGTCTTTGAGCAAGTAACGGTTGGCGGTAATGCCCTCCTTGATTTCCCGGTATTCCTCTTTCTTCGTACCCTCTACAATCTGGTCAAAGTACACCTGTTTGATGGGCAGGTAGAGGGTGTTCTCCTTAGTCGATGCTTCCATGTCATTCAACCTTGATATTGATACTCTTTCCGCAATGGGGGCATTTAATTGTTGTTCCGTTAAATGCAACATCAGATGGCGAAACGAACAGCTGCCAAATTTCAACTCCTAAATTCGCCGCTATTGATGAAAGTACCTTCACAGATGGATTGCCTGAAATATGTTGATTTAACGCACTTTGGGTTATACCCATCCTGTCAGCTAACTCCTTTGTAGTTATACCTTGTTGTTCTATTATCTCTCTTATACGCATTGTAATAAGTTTTTACTTTTGCAAAAGTAGTTATAATAAATAAACGAACAAGTCATAACTTGCTTAAATAAAGTTAACAACAAGAAAAAACTTATCTAAACATTTGTATGAACAAGTTATAGCTTGTATCTTCTGCATCAGAAATAACAATTAAAGCATTACATAATATGAGTACACAGAAAAGAAATCAGTTGAGCGAGATTATGCGCATGGCGTGGTCTTTTGTTCGCAAGAACGGTTATACAATGAGCGAAGCGTTGAAATGCGCTTGGGCAAACATCAAATTGCGTGTCTTACTGGATAAGAAAGTAGTTGAGTTCTACTTCAAGAAAACGGACGGTACGCTTCGTCAGGCATTTGGCACGCTGATGAGCGGCAGGATACCCGAAACGAAAGGCGTGAAGAAAACCGCAGACAGCTGTCAGGTCTATTTCGATACCGAAAAGGACGAATGGCGTTGTTTCAAGAAGTGCAATCTTATAAAAATAGCATAAAAACATGAAAACAAGGAAGACCGTACAGAAAACCATACGTCTTGATGTGGTTGTGAATTTGAGAAACAGGCTTTTTAAGGAACAGCAGAAAGCCGCCATGTACAAAAAGTCTTATATTGACCAAGCTGTTGAATGCACTCAACTGAGACAGCAATTGAGAATAGTGGAGCATCATAATGGATTTTATGCCGATTGCATGGAATACTTATGTTTCACGTTGTCTAAGGCTCAAAATTCCACAAAGGCGGACATAGAGGCAAGTCTGCAAAAATACAATGACTTCAGGCAAGAGCGTTACAAGGCATTCATGGCCAAGAAAGCAGAATTACGCACAAAACAGGTCTTGGTAAATGGAAAACTTAATGTCTTGACAGTATAAAGCTATTATCTGTTTACGGCCAATAGCAGCGCGGCGGTGGCCGGGCGACAACTGGTCGCCGCCGCTTTTTATGACACAATTAATCAACAAAAAATATGAGCAAAGAAATGATTGACAGTAACATCAGCACAAGTCTTTACGGTGAACACATGGACTTTGAACTTTTAAATGACAGTATGGATGACGGCACGTCACAGGCTTACGTCAGAGGCGAAACATTGATGACGAGGAAAGTGTCGCCATGTGAACTGCCTCAAATGGCGGATAAATTCGACTTTGTAATTAAAATTAAAGGCGATGATGTTATTTACATTGGCCGGATAACAGCTTGTGATGTTGAAGGCAACACTATAACATTGCACGGGCTAAATGTCAATTACAAAGATGTGGTAATCAATATTTCAAACATTGAATGGGCATACCGCATTTATGAGTCAAGACGTAAAAGGTGAGTTCGCCGATTTTATTTACCCTCTATTTACCACAACATTGCAAAACGAAAAAGAGTTACAAGTGTTAAAACCTTGTAACTCTTTGTTTATCAACCTTTTAAGGTTGCGCTTCAAGATGGGCTTGAACCAACGACCCCCTGATTAACAGTCAGGTGCTCTAACCAACTGAGCTATTGAAGCAGTATTGCATTATCTCTCAAATGCGTTGCAAAGGTAATGCGTTTTTCTGAAACCACCAAACTTTTTGGCTAAAAAATTGAATTTTCGAATAAAATTCGATAAAATTCAGGCAAAAGACGGTGTTTTACGCCAATAAAGGTATATCTTTGCAAATAGAAACGTTTATTTACGGCCACAAGGGAGACATGCTCCGGACCGGGGGCGAAAGCCTTGCCGGAACATACCCAGGCTGCATCATACATGGCAGCCTTGACTTATGTCCGCCAACTGTACAACAGAATTTAAATATGAAAATAAGGATTTTGCAGCTCATTGCGCTGCTTATGCTGTCTTTCACGGCCTCGACGGCGCAGGAAGACAAGGACCACAACTTCAACGTTGCCAAGAACATGCAGGTGTTCAACGAGATTTACAGCTATCTGGACTTGATGTACGTTGACACGCTTGACGCCGACGAAGTGGTCGGTACGGCAATCAATTCAATGCTGAAATCGCTCGACCCATATACCGTTTATTACCCAGAAGACAAAGTCAAGGACCTAAAGACCATGCTCACGGGGCGTTATGGCGGTATAGGCTCTATCATACGGTACAACCAGAAGATTGGTAACACCGTGATCGACGAGCCTATGCAGGGCAGTCCGGCCGCCGAGGCAGGCCTGAAAAAGGGCGACATCATCCTGTGCATTGACGATTCTACGATGGCAGGAAAGTATCCTGCTTATGTCAGTTCGCACCTTAAAGGCGTGCCAGGCACCACGTTCGTTCTGAAAATCAAGCGCCCGTCAACGGGCAAGGAGATGCAGTTCAGGATCACTCGCCGCGCCATCGAGACGCCGACCATACCCTACTACGGACTGCGCAATGACAGTATCGGCTACCTTAACCTTACCAGCTTCACCGAGGATTGCGCCAAGGACGTGCGCCGGGCGCTGGTCGAGATGAAGCACAAGGGAATGAAGGGCTTTGTGCTCGACCTGCGCGGCAACGGCGGCGGGTCTGTGCCCGAGGCTGTAGAGATAGTCAACATGTTCGTGCCCAAGGGCATTACGCTGGTGAAGACGCGCGGAAAACTGAAGCGTGCGAACACCGACTACGTAACCACCGTTGACCCGCTTGACTCTATAATGCCCGTCGTCGTGCTTGTAAACGGCGAGAGCGCCAGCGCCAGCGAGATAACCAGCGGCAGCCTGCAAGACCTCGACCGCGCCGTAATCCTGGGCACGCGCACCTACGGCAAGGGCCTCGTCCAGCTTCCCGTAGACCTTTCGTACAACGGACAGATGAAACTTACCACCGGAAAATACTACATCTCGAGCGGGCGATGCATACAGGCCATCAACTACCGCCACGCCCGCGGAGGCTACACCGAGCACATTCCAGACAGCCTTACCAAGGTGTTCTACACGGCAGGAGGGCGTGAAGTACGCGACGGGGGCGGCATAAAGCCAGACATTGAGGTGCGTCCCGACTCGCTGCCGAACATAGCTTACTACCTGACTATGTCCGGATTAGACTCTACCGAGGTGCTGCTCGATTACGAAACGGACTACATGGCGGCCCACCCGACCATCGCCCCGGCAGCCGATTTCGAGCTGTCCGACGCCGACTACGAGGACTTCAAACAGAGAGTGATAAAGAGCGGATTCACGTATGACCCCGAAAGCGAGCGCGCACTGAAGACACTGAAGAAGATTGTGCAGTTCGAAGGCTATTACGACGACGCCAAGACAGAGTTCGAGAACCTCGAGAAAAAGCTGAAACACAACATCGCCCGCGACCTCGACATGCACAAGGACGTGCTCAAGCAGATAATAACCAACGACCTCGTGACTGCCTACTACTACCAGGCGGGGGCAGTGGAGAACAGCCTGAAGTACGACAAGCAGATGAAGGAGGCATGCCGGATAATCAACAACCCGGCAGAATACAGGGCTATACTTGACGGCACATACAAGCAGCCGGAGAGCGAAAACGCCGATGAAATCGAGGAAAATGACACCGAGGAGGATGATTTATAAAGGTAAAAGGGTAAAAATTTAAAAAGACTAAAACATAAGACCTCCAGGCGGTACAAGGCAAAAACATAAGCGGGACGGCCCATACGGCAAGGCGAACGACAGCCGGAGGCGTCCCGAATGTATAACAAATAAAAGAAAGGAACAAGATTATGACGAACAGGAATGAAGTTTACCGCTGCGCAGTATGCGGCAACATAGTAGAAGTACTCCACGCAGGAGCAGGCACGCTGACATGCTGCGGCCAGCCAATGAAGCTTATGAAGGAGAACACGGTAGACGCTGCTACGGAGAAGCACGTGCCCGTAATCGAGAAAATAGACGGAGGATACAAGGTCAAGGTGGGCAGCGTTGAGCACCCGATGACCGAAGAGCACTACATCGAATGGATCGAACTGGTTGAGGGCGACAAGGTACAGCGCAAGCACCTCAAGCCGGGCGAGAAACCGGAAGCCGTGTTCTATACCGACGCAACCGACGTTTACGCACGCGAATACTGCACACTGCACGGACAGTGGAGCACGAAGTAATAACGCGCCTATAACAGATACTTTAACAAAAGGCTGTCTTTTGCATTTCAAAAGACGGCCTTTTGCGTTGCTGTTGACGGCCTTTCGAAAGGCGAAAGGCCGTCTTTTGTAATTTATCTTTCTTGCTTAACGTCAGCAAACAGTCAAGTTTCATACTGTTTAAAATTCTCAAGTGTTCAAATTTTTATCGTATTCCTGTTTCCCGTTTTGTGGATTTTTTTTACCTTTGTACTTGACATCGGCTTTTGGATAAGTGGATTTCATGGGACGAAATAAAATGTGTAAATACTTGGTTGACAGATAAATACCTGTATCTTCCGTTTTTAGCGTTATGAAAAAACAACTTGTTTTGGCCGTTTTGTCTACTTAACCATACATTAACCGTCCAAACAAAATTTTGGCAAAACTTTTTACAACATGAAAACGAAAATCATCGAGAAACTTGGCATGAAGCTGCTCTCGTCAGCTTTTTGCCTGCTGTGCGGCACAAACGCCTTGGCTTTGGATAGCGGCCAGCTTATCAGCGTAGACGGACTGACGTACAGAGTGGAGAGTTACAGCGAGTGGGATGGCAGCGGCACGGCCAGTGTTGCCGGCTATGGTGACGACTTGCCCGGCGACGTCGTAATTCCAATGGAAGTCCGTTATTTTGACTATGAAGACGGCCGCGAATATGTTTTTGAGGTTTGGAGCATAGACCCGTATGCTTTCCAAGGGTGCACTGAGCTGACAAGCTTGGATTTTCAGTTGCAGCCAGGCCCATCTATCGGCAGCTATGCGTTCAGTGGCTGCACGAACCTTGAACGTGTTGAAGGAATAAATGATGCAATGGTAGGCGACCATGCGTTCAGCGGATGCACAAGTCTTGTCGCCGTCGAAGGCCAGTTGAACACCATGGGAGCTTACGCTTTTGAGAACTGCAACAGCCTGGAGGCAATTCCACGTTACAGCGATGCAGGGTTTAACGAGATTCCTGAAGGCGCTTTCAGCGGATGCACAGGCCTGCAGGAAGTAAGGATTGACAAACCTATCGTTTGGATTCAAGCGAACGCTTTCAACGGCTGTACCAGCCTTAGAACGGTTGAGTTTCCACATACGTTGCAGAATATCTACGAGAATGCCTTTACGGGATGCACGAGCCTAACGGATATTTACGTGTACGGGCTGAACCAACCTTTTTTGGTCGGTCAAGTGTTTTCTGACGAAACCTTCGGCACCGCTACGGTGCATGCTCCTGAAGCTGTGATTGGCGGTTATGGTGGAGGAACCTATGACGGTTGGCTTAAGTTTACGAAAGTCGAAAAGCTGACACAGGGAAGCGACCTGGCCTATGACTTGGAAAAAGATGGCTTTTATTACATTTTATATGCGAAAAGGCAAGAACCCATACAAACCGGAGATGGTGAGATAATCAAGACTTATTATGACGCTTATATTACGCAAAACGGCGTGCCGTCATATTCGGGCTTTGTGGAGATTCCCCGGACACCTGTTGACCAAGAGGACATGTACGTTGAAACTGTCGGTATAGGCGATTGTGCGTTTTGGGGATGTTCCGGATTAACCGGTTTCGTCATTCCCAATTCCGTAACGGGCATTGGAGGCTCCGCGTTTGCCGATTGCGTAGGCCTTAAGAGCGTAACATTCCCTTCTTCAATTACGGGCATTGGAGGCTCCGCTTTTGCCGGCTGCAGTGGTCTTGAGAGCGTAACAATACCGAATTCCGTGGTTAGCATTGATGGCGGGGCTTTTTCAAGATGCACAAGTTTAACCGACATCACAATTCCCAACTCCGTAACCTCGCTCGGCAATGCATTCAGAGGCTGCACCGGGTTGGAAAGTGTTGTGCTTTCAAACTCACTTAAAACAATCTCAGGATACACATTTGACGGATGTTCAAGCCTGTCTGAAATAGAAATTCCAAGTTCTGTAAGTGAAATAGGCGAATGCGCGTTCCGTGGCTGTACGAGCCTGACTGAAGTCACAATGCCAAACTCAGTGACAACGTTAGGCAACCTTATATTCAATGAATGCACCGGATTGAAGAGGGTTACGCTGCCTAATTCAATAACGAGAATACCCAATGGATTATTCAGCGGTTGCTCAAGTTTGGCGAATATTTCCATCCCGTCTACTGTAACACGGATTGAGGGAACCGCTTTTTCCGGCTGTTCAAGTTTGACGGAAATTACCATTCCCGAATCCGTCACCCAGATTGGAGTTGTCGGCAATGGCACTTTTGCAGGATGTACGGGTTTGACAGAGGTGGTAATACCCAACTCGGTCGTTACGCTCTCAGCGTCAACATTTATGGGTTGCACGAACTTGGAAAGTGTCACTCTTTCAGAACAGCTTGCCGAAATAGACGATTATACGTTCTATAATTGCTCGAACCTCAAAAGCATAACCATACCCGAAGCAGTCAAGACCATTGGCAACAACGTGTTCCAAGGCTGCACAGGGCTTGCAACAATAAAAGTGGAGAACCCCGAACCGCCGACGGCATTCTATACAACATTTACTGAAGAACAGTATGCCGACACAAGGGTGACTGTTCCCGAAGGAACGGTTGCCGATTACGAGACGGCTGACCCGTGGCTGAACTTCAAGTGGTTGCAGGACGAAACGGGCACAGGAATATCCTCTATCGGTAACCCTGCCGAGCATAGTGCTGTTTCGGTGGAGAACGGACAGATTGTTGTCGAAGCCGTTGACGGACGTGTTACAGTATATGATGCCTCCGGAAAGATGGTAGATAGTATCGAGGCCAAGGGCCAAGTCAAGTTAGCCTTGCCGAAAGGTGTCTACATCGTGAAAACGGGAAGCACGACGACAAAGATTGCAATATGATTCTCCATGCTTGCCTATGCCGCTTAATATCCGCTTAGATTTAAGCGGCACGACAAGCCTTCCGCGTCCTTGGGATGCGGCTTGAAATCTGCCTCCATTACAAAAGGCCGTCTTTTGGACACCAAAAGACGGCCTTTTGCGTTGCTGTTGACGGCCTTTCGGAAGGCGAAAGGCCGCCTTTTGTAATTTGCCATGCGGCATACCGCTAAACCGATAGCAATCAAGCACTTTCACGCAGACGGACATCCGCCGTATTATTGATGTTTGAACGGAACGCAATAAATTGTAATAAAAATATTAGTAACAATTTTATTACTAACAAAATTATTAGTAAATTTGCTTCATGAATATAAGATGTGGCTCGGCAAAGACAAAGCGAGAACAAAGTTTTGGATTCATCCTTGCACCCGCCCGCCGCTATATTCACATACGGTAAACATTTTGAAACTTTATGGAAAACAAGCCTTTTGTATTCGGAGTGGCAGCTTCGGGTGACAACTTCACCGACCGTGAAAACGAAACGGCACGCCTGCTGATGAACTTCCGCAGCGGAGTTAACACGATATTGATTTCCCCACGCCGCTGGGGAAAGACGTCGTTGGTGCGGAAAGTATGCCGCCTGGCGCAGTCAGAAGAACTGAAAATAGTCTATCTCGACATCTTCTCCTGCCGCAGCGACGACGATTTTTACGCCGCCTTCGCCTCGGCTGTGCTGAAACAGACGTCGTCAAAGGCGGAAGAATGGATGGAGCATATCAGGCAGTTTATGTCGCGCATAAACCCAAAAGTCTCGTTTGGCGTTGACGCCGCAGCCGATTTCACGCTCTCGTTGGAGCTGACGCCGAAAAAAGATGACGTCGACGAGATACTGCAACTGCCCGAAAAAATCGCCGAAAAGAAAGGATGCAACATAGTGGTGTGCATTGACGAGTTCCAGCAAATAGGCGAATTCAAGAACTCAAAGGCTTTCCAGAAACGGCTGCGCTCAGTATGGCAGCTGCAAAAACGCGTATCATACTGTCTGTTCGGCAGCAAGATGCACCTGATGAACGAGCTTTTCGAGCGGAAGAGCTTGCCGCTCTACAAATTCGGGGACGCGATTTACCTGCAAAAAATCTCCACTGCCGACTGGGTAAGCTATATCCGAAGCCGTTTTGGGGCTACGGGAAAGAGCATATCGACAGAATTGGCGGAGGAAATATGCCACATGGTCGACAATCATTCATCATACGTGCAACAGCTGGCGTGGCTCGTCTGGACGCGCACCGGCAATGAAGCCACGCGGAAAAACCTTGAAGACGCCTTCCAGGACATCATTGACCAGAACACGCCGCTCTTCGAAAAGCAGACCGAAAGCCTTACTTCCTACCAGTTGAACTTCCTCCGCGCCATAACCGACGGCGTACACAGCGAGTTCACCACGCAGGAAGTGCTGCGTAAATACCAGCTCGGCTCGTCGGCGAACGTCAGCATAATAAAACGCGCCTTGATAAAGAAAGAACTTATAGAGATTGAAAAGCGCAAGACCGTAATACCCGACCCGGTAATGAATGTATGGCTGCAAAGGGAGCTGAAAATATGAACAAAAAGGTATTATAACGCGCTATCATCACGAGGAAGCATGTTCGTCGGCAATTATTAAACGATTATCAAAAGCCTCATTTGCTGCCGAATAAAAACGGGTAATCAAGCGCCAGCGTTTCATGAGGATTTGAACGAATTTCCGAAAGGCCGTCTTTTGCATTTCAAAAGACGGCCTTTTGCGTTGCTGTTGACGGCCTTTCGGAAGGCGAAAGGCCGCCTTTTGGGAAGCGCTCCGGGCCAGGCCCCTGCCCAAGCGGCTTTATCACGCATTGCCACGCGCCGCACCTAACGGTGCTTTACATGAGTATCCGGCGGCTGGCAAAACACGGGTAAAAGGCCATTTCTTGCGCTTTTGCTTTGCGTTTTGCCACACTTACATTATCTTTGCAGGTAAATCACATCCGTAATATGCCATTAGTCAAGTTTTTTGTCATAGTCATATTGCTTGCCTGCATGCACTCATGCGGCAAGTATCCGGCTGACGGCGGCTCGGCAGATACCGACAAGCTGTATGCCGAAGGCATGGCGGAACTTAAGGAGAACCAATACAACAAGGCGCTGTCAAAGCTGCTGCGCTACGTCCAAATCGAGGAGCGCAACAGCCGTAAGGACACCCTGAACCTGATGAAGGCATACTACAACGTGGGCGGAATATACTCGATTTATTCGGACTTTGCCCAGGCCCTCGAGCTGTACAAGAAGGGTTACGCGCTCGGACAGGCGTCAGACAACGACGAGATGCAGTTCAAGTTCCTCACCAACATGATCGGGGCGAGCTGCTATATCAGCAAACCCGAGCTGGCTGACGGCCTCAACGAGAACCTGCTCAGGCTGAAGGGGATAAGCAAGGGGCGCCGCATGTACTATTATTATTTCAACAAGGGCTTCATCGCAGGCAGCCACGGCGACTACGACGGCAAGGCCCGCTGGATGGAGAAGGCCATAGCCGCCGCAGACAGGTACGGCCTGCCTGACGACATGAAGGTGTATGCCTATTCGGAGGTTTACCAGTGTTACGAGAACCGCGGCGACCTCTACAAGGCCCTGTCGGCCCTGAAGACTTACGAGTCGATAGCCTGCGACATGAACCAGATGTACCTGTACACCGACTGCTACAAGGGCCTGATGAGGATTTACACCAAGCTGGGCGACAAGGAGAACGCCCTGCATTACCAGAAGGAGTACTTCAGGTACAACGACTCGCTGCTGAACATCAACGAATTCTCGCGCATCAAGACCGACTACGAGGTCTCCGAGGACAAAATCGTGCAGGCTACCATCGACAATCTCGAGAAAATCAACTCCCTGCAGAAGATTGTCCTGTCAATGCTCCTGGCCCTCGTGGCCCTCGCAGTGACGGCCACCATAGTGTTCTACCGCCAGCGGCAGAAACTGCACGTGGCCAATCTCGCCCTGTTCAAGCGCAACGCCGAGCTGCTGAAGATGGAAAGCGCGCTGAAGAACGGCGACGCCCAGGGCGGCATAATGCCGCCGACGGACATCGACGGAGCCGCGGCCGACAAGGACGCCGCCACCTACGACCGCAACGACCTGATACGCAGGATAACCGAGGTGATGTCGGATGAAGACGTGTTCTGCGACCCCGCGTTCAGCCTATCGGCCCTGGCCCGCCTCACCGAGTCGAACACCAACTACGTATCGCAGGCCATCAACTCAAACTTCGGCAAGAACTTCCGCACTTACCTCAACGAATACAGGATAAAGGTAGCCATGAAACGCATGATGGACACCGACAGGTTCGGCAACTACAGCATACACGGCATAGCCGAAAGCGTAGGCTTCAAGTCCGACTCCAACTTCATCTCCGCTTTCAGGAAAGTAACCGGCATGACCCCTTCGCTGTACCAAAAGCTATCCAAAGACGACTCTTTAATTTCCAATTCATAAATCAGAAACATTCAAAACGTTGCTTTTTTATGGTTTTTGCGAATTATTCGTATATTTGCGCGGTCGAAAACTATAAAACAGTAACATTATGAAAAGATTTACCTTCATCATCCTGAGCGTACTGTTCTCGGTCATGTCTTTCGCTGAAGACATCAATCCGGCACAGGCACTCGCCATCGCAAAATCGTTCCTTGACGGCAGCTCCGGACAGACAAGGTCGCCGGTCATGTCGTCAAGACAGCTCAAACTGGCCCATACGGCCATAGCTTCTGACGGTAAGAACGGCCTTTACGTGTTCAATGTAGGCAATAACGGCGGCTTCGTAATCGTAGCCGCTGACGACGGAGCGCACGAAATCCTCGGCTACAGCGACAGCGGCAGCTTCGACACCAACAGCATTTCGCCGGAGTTCAAAAGCTGGATTGCAGGCTACGCGGACGAAATAGCGTATATCAGACGTACCGGATACCGTGGCGCCGAAACGGTCCAGGCCGCACCACGCAAGGCCGTCGCGCCGCTGCTCGGCGACATAATGTGGAACCAGGACGAGCCGTACAACGACATGTGCCCGTCTTACGACCTCAACGCAAGATGTGCCACGGGGTGCGTAGCCACTGCAATGGCGCAGGTAATGTACTACCACAGATGGCCCGAGACGGGCGTCGGATCGCACACCTACTCACCGTCGATACTCGGAGGCGGCACGCTTACCGCCGACTTCGGCAACACCCGCTACGCCTGGGACGACATGCTTCCGACATACGACGCCACAAGCAGCGAGGCAAGCCGTGAGGCCGTAGCCCTGCTAATGCTGCATTGCGGAATCTCGGTGGACATGGAATACTCTACGTCGAGCGGCGCCGGCAGTGCCGAAGTGGCCATAGCGCTCGCCACGTACTTCAACTATGACAAGGGCGTGGCTTACCGCCAGCGCACCAACTACGGCAGCCTTGAATGGGACAACGCCATCAAGAGCGAGATTGACGCAGGCCGCCCGGTCATCGCCACGGGGCGTTCCTCGGCCGGAGGACACGCCTTCGTGTTCGACGGATACGATGATAACGGACTTATACACGTCAACTGGGGATGGAGCGGAATGAGCAACGGCTACTTCCGCACGACGGCTCTCATGCCTCCGGTGCAGGGCGTAGGCGGCGCCGATGGCGGCTACAACTACGACCAGCAGATTATAACGGGCATACAAAAGCCGCAGGAAGGCAGCGAGCCTGACATCGAGCTCGTATCGTCAGAAGGCCTCGTGCCCGCCGAAGAGACCATCGCCAACGGCGCCTCTACCGACTTCAGGCTGTGCGGAATGCTGCGCAACGCCGGCTGGCAGGACTCTGAATTCTATTACGGACTTATGCTTACCGACGCCGACGGCAATATAACAAAGGTTGTCGAGACCGGAGTCAGCGACGTGCTGTACGTTGGATACATGATATTCGGGCCCGACTTCAACGACGTTTCGCTCGGAACTCTCGCCCCGGGCGAGTATACCCTCTACCCCGTTTGCCGCGTAAAGGGCGGAAGCGGAGCGTGGAACCGCATTCGCGACGAGTACGTCAGCTACCCGAATTACATCTACCTGACCGCCACCGAGAGCGAAATCACATTCTCGTACCCCGAATACTTCGACCTTGACATTGCCGAACTGCAGCTTCCCGAAGAGGTTTACGCAGGAGTGCCGGCACAGATCGGGGGCACGGTTACGAACAACGGCGACGTTGATTACCTTGGAGACATCCACGTATCGATTTTCGACAAGGACACCAAACGCAGCGTAGCGACCGGCTCGGCTTACAAGATTGACCTGGCTCCGGGCGCAAGTCTCGACCTCGAACTTATCGACTCTTACACCCTTGAGCCCGGAAACTATCTCGTTACCGTGGTTGACGACGACAACAAACGCATTGCCCCGCTCAGCGAGATTACCGTAAACGAGGCACCGGCAGAGACCGCAGTGTTCGGTCCCGCGGAGCAACTGTCGTTCGCCGACAACAATAACGTAGACAAGAACAACATGGACATAACCGCCAAAATCACCTGTACGTCGGGCGTTTACGGCGGATACATCTACCTTTATTTATTCAACGAGACCGGCACCGTGCAGGAAGGCTGCCTCACTCCGCAGTATCTGTTCATCAAGGAGGGCCAGACCGTCGACGTTACTTTCGGCGGAGCGTTCGAGAACGGCGTGCCCGGCACGGTATATACGGCGTGCCTCATGGCCTACGACGGCAATGTATTGTCGTTCCTCAGCCCGATGGAACTGTCGGTATGCCAGTTCCGCCTGAGCGACATTACGTCCTCGATAGACAATATCGAGACTGCCGACGAAGCCCCGACGGCCATCTACGACATCAGCGGAAAACTGCTTCCGACCACCGACATCAATTCCTTGCCAAAGGGAATATACATCGTCAAGCGCGGCGGAAAGACCATGAAGATAGTCAAATAACATTCACCCTAACATTCGAAAATCATGAAAAAAATCATAATATCACTGGTTGCGCTCTTCGCCGTGGCGTTGTCATGCCAGCTGCAAGCCGTGGCGCAGACTACAGGACAGCTTCCGCCGACAGACGGAAGACAAGGACCTACCGCCCTGAAAGCCGTTCCTACGGAGGCAAGAATAAGTGACGGACTGCCCAAGCAAGTGAAAACGGCAGCTAAAACAACAGCCGCTGACGCGTCGATGTTCACCGGCCGCACATTCTACGGAGCCCTGATTAACAGCGACACTTGGGCAAACGCGTCAATAACTGACGTTCCTTACGGCATTTACTCGTTCGAGATAAGCGATAATCCCACGCCCGTAAGCCACTTTACGAACCTCTCTTACGGCTTCATGTCAGGCGCTTACGGCAACGAACAGTTTGTAGGAATATCGGCATTGAACGTCATGGGCGCGCTGAACGGCGCAAGATACATCACCATAGACACCCGAAACTGGACTGAGTTGAAGAACGTTTTGTACGACACCAGCAGCAAGTCGTATTCACTCTTGCCGTCGGCTATGGCTTACAACGTCACCGACAACACCATTTACTCGCTCCAGTATAACGACGACCTGAGCGGACTTGACTGGTGTGTGTATAACCGTGATTACGACGAAATGGACAAAATTGCCTCTTTCCGGGGAAGATATAACGTCATAACACTGGCCTCGCTCCCTTCGGGAGAGATGTATTTCATCAACAACTACGGCGACCTCTACACCATAGACAAAGCCAACGGCCGTCCGCGCATGGTCGGTTTTACGGGCGTTGAGCCTGTACTTTACAGCCAGTCAATGATGTACGACGGCAGGACGGGGCTGCTCCTGTGGGCAGCATGGACAACGGAAGGCAGCCAGCTTTACGCCGTTGACCCCGAGACAGCAGAATCATTCAAGGTTCTCGACTTCAAGAACAACGAGCAGTTCGTTGCCCTTTACGATACCGACAACGCCGCTCCCGACGCAGCCCCGGCGGCAGTTGAAAACCTGAAGATAACGCCCGACACCGACGGTGGCCTCGGTTGTACGATTTCATTCGACGTGCCCGACGCCACATACGGCGGCAACCCGCTCGGCAAGTCGACGCTTAACGTATGGCTTGACGGCCAGAATCTCAAGGGTGTAGACGCCGTTGCGGGCGAGCATGTGTCGATACCGGTAACGCTCACCGAGGGCAACCATTACGTCGCAGTCAACCTGAGCAACGACGGGGGCTACTCTCCCACTGTGTCGTTGACCAAATATATCGGCTACGACGTGCCGAAGACGGTAGGCTCGCTTACGTTCACCCACGACGAGACGGCCGGCACGAACAACGTCAGCTGGACGGCTCCCGAGGGAGGTGTCAACGCCGGATACATCGACTTCAACAACCTGACGTACACCGTAGTGCGCATGCCTGACAGCGTAACGGTGGCCACTGGTCTCAAGGCTACTACGTTCTCGGAGCCTACGCCGGCAGCGATGCACAGCTACAGTTACAGGGTTATGGCCGTGAACAACGGCAAGACGGGCGACTACGCCGAGTCGGAAAGCATACTGTGCGGCGACGCCTTCACCGTGCCTTACGAGCAGGCATTTGCCGACCCGTCGGTTCTTACCGACTTCTTCACCATTGTAGACGCCAACAAAGACAACAACACATGGCGCCAGGGATTCAACAACGATGTGAGAATAGACATCAGCGTAAACAATCCCATAGGCGACGACTGGCTCATTACGCCGGGAATCAACATGGAAGGCGGAACGGTTTACCGCTTCACGATGAACATGAAGACCTTTACGCAGGGCTATCCCGAGGACTTCGACATATGCGTAGGCACCGACCCGAACGACATTTCTACGTTCAAGGTGGCCAAGGAAGTAAGGGGCCTGGAGCTGTATGAGACCTTCGGCGACTACTCGGCCGACTTCAACATCGACGCTGACGGCGAGTATTTCGTGGCAATAAGGTACTGCAGCGACAACGCAAATAAAGGCTCAATGATGCTGCTTAACAACGTAAGAGTGACGAAAGTGGGCGCCACCAAGGCCCCCGCGGCTGTCGACGACCTTAAGATAACGCCCGATGCCGACGGAGCGATGGCCGCTACGGTGGCATTCACCGCGCCGGCAACCGACCTCGCAGGCGACGCGATACCGTCACTGACCAAGGTAAACGTCTACCGCGGCGGCACGGCCGAGCCTATCCACACATTCGACAGCCCGGCGCCGGGCGCAAGCCTCAGCTTCACCGACAACCGCGTAAGCCGCGTGGGGACGACCATGTACAGCGTAGTTGCCGAGAATGAGTACGGCGCAGGCGCAACGGCGGCTGACTCGGCATTCGTAGGAATATACTCTGCGCCGTACCTCGAGACGTTCGACACTCGCGCGGCCTCGGAGCTTTACACCTCGCTGGCGAGCGGTTTCGACACGGAGGCTAACCCGTATTACCGCTGGACTTACAACGAAGCTAACAAGCGGATGGGCTTCTACGCATTTAACGCGAATGAAGGCGACCAGGCTAACTTCTGGCTCTTCACGCCCGCCATGAAGCTTGACGCCAACTCGGTGTACGCATTCTCCTACAAGGCTAACATCAACCTGTACAGCAACACCATAACCAACAAGGTGTACATAGGTACCGACGCCACGCCGGAAAGCCAGGAGACGTTCATAGGCGACATGCCAAGCAGCACCAATTACCAGATGATGGAAACGTCGCACAACGTCGTCACCACAGAGGCCGGCCGCTTCGTGTTCGGGTTCAACTCAATAGGCACGAGTCAGGGCGACTATCTCAGCGTAGACCTTGACGACGTAGCGCTAACCTACCTCAAGTCGGCATTCTCGCCATACATGATTACCGACTACAACGCCGAGGCCGACAAGGGCGGCGAAATGACGGTGAACATGTCGTTCCGCGTGCCCGATACCGACTACCAGGGCAACCCGCTTGAAGGCTACCTGAGCGTAGAAGTGTTCCGAGGGACCAGCCCCACGCCCGTGTTCACCAAGAACGACGTAGCCCCGGGAGCCGTTGTCGAGTGGAGCGACACGCAGGCCCAGCACGGACAGAACATCTACATGATTTCGGCATCTAACTCTTACGGCCGCAGCGAGGTGCTTGCCGACACGCTCTTCGTAGGCCGCGACGTGCCCGAAACAGTTGGAAACTACACCGCAAAAGGCTCTGCTGACAACCAGGACGCAGTTCTGGCATGGACCGCCCCGACGCAAGGCGTCAACGGAGGTGTAGTAGTTGCCGACGAGCTTACGTACAACATCTACAGCTATAACATATCGACCAACGCGCTTACGCCCATCGCAAGGAACGTTGAAGGCACGACATACACTGTCGAGAACGAGCCTTCTGACGCCCAGCGGGTGCTCTATTACGCCGTGTCGGCTGTCAACACCGAGGGCGAGAGCCAGGCCATGGCGGCATTGGTAACGCTCGGCAAACCGTACACTCTGCCGTTCAAGGAGTCGTTCGCGGGCAAGGAACTGTCCACCACGCCATGGACCGAGGTTACGTCAAACGACTATGTGCTCAACTGGAACCTCGACAACCCCGACGGTTCAACGTATAACGGCGCAGTGGCTCAGGACGGCGACGGCGGCGTGGCATACATGTACAACGGCTCGATGTACGAGACATTTGCCGGAGCGGGCTTCGTATCGCCGAAGGTAAGCCTCGGCGGAACAACCGCGACGCTGTCGTTCTGGGTATACAACATGGCCACCAACTATCCCGACAACAAGCCTCTGCTTGACGTTTACGTGCGTGCCGACGACGGCGAGATGGAACAAGTAGGCTCATACATCGTCGGAGGAGACACCGAGGAAGGATGGAAGCTGTACGAGATACCGCTCACCGACTACGCTTCGTCAGGCAACATAAGCTTCGCCTTCTACGGATATACCGGCGGATACATGGACGTTATCTACCTCGACAACATCGAGATAAAGGCCGGACTGCCCTCTTCAATCGACGGCGTTGACGCCCAGGGTAAGGAGATTGAGAGCGAAAGCTGGTACACCGTAGACGGAATGAAGGTTGAGAAGCCGCGCGGCGGCCTGTTCATCCACACCGTAAGGTATACCGACGGAACGGTTAAGACCGACAAGGTAGCAGTGGAATAAACGCTGCACGGCGCCTGTCGCCGAGCCGGCAGGCAACGACAAGCTAATAAGCTGATAATCAAAGGCTTTATAAAAGGCCGTCTTTTGGAGAGCAAAAGGCGGCCTTTTAGCGTGCGGTTGACGGCCTTTCATAAGGCGAAAGACCGCAAACGGCAATTAAGGCGGGCAAAAACAAATTTCTTGCAGGCAACCTGACGTTAAATAAAAAAAAATATGTAAGTTTGCAAATCGTATGGTGCTGAACTATATCTGGATATCGTTTTTCCTCATAGCGTTCGTCATAGCGCTGGTGAGGCTTGTGTTCATGGGCGACACCGAGGTGTTTCCGGCCATGATGAACTCGACGTTCAGCTCGGCCAAGACAGCCTTCGAGATATCGCTCGGGCTGACGGGCGTACTGTCGCTGTGGCTCGGCGTGATGAAGATAGGCGAGAAGGGAGGCGTGGTTAACGCCCTGGCCAGGGTGCTCAGCCCCGTGTTCACCAAGCTGTTTCCCGACATACCGAAGGGCCATCCTGCCACGGGCTCCATCTTCATGAACATCGCCGCCAACATGCTCGGCCTCGACAACGCAGCCACTCCGCTCGGCCTGAAGGCCATGGAGCAGCTCCAGAGCCTCAACAGAAAGAAGGACACGGCCACCAACCCGATGATAATGTTCCTCGTGCTCAACACCTCCGGACTTACCATCATACCCGTGTCGATACTCGTCTACCGCGCGCAGCTCGGCGCGGCACAGCCTACCGACGTATTCATACCCATACTGATAGCCACGTTCTTCTCGACCCTTGCCGGCGTGATAGTGACCAGCCTGTACCAGCGCATCAACCTGCTGAACCGCACCATGCTGCTCACGCTCGGCGGCATGAGCCTCGCCGTGGCGGCGATAATATGGCTCTTCGGCTCGATGGACAAGGAGCGGATGAACCTCGTGAGCACTACGGCGGCCAATATCCTGCTGATGTGCGTAATCGTCGGTTTCATCGTGGCCGGCATGAGAAAGCGTGTCAACGTGTACGATGCCTTCATCGAGGGCGCCAAGGATGGCTTCACCACGGCCGTCAGGATAATACCCTATCTCGTGGCGATACTCGTTGGAATCGGCGTTTTTCGCGCCTCGGGCGCCATGGACGCCATTGTTGACGGCATAAAATGGCTTGTTGAACTGTGCGGCGGCGACACAGAGTTCGTCGGCGCGCTGCCAACCGCGCTGATGAAGCCCCTCTCAGGCAGCGGCGCCCGCGGCATGATGGTCGACGCGATGTCGACTTACGGCGCCGACTCGTTCGTCGGCCGTCTCAGTTGTATCTTTCAAGGCTCCACCGACACCACGTTCTACATCCTTGCGGTGTACTTCGGCAGCGTCGGCGTCCGCTACACCCGCCACGCCGTCGCCTGCGGCCTGCTGGCGGATCTGGCGGGAGTAATAGCGGCAATAGCGGTGTGCTACCTGTTCTTTTAAAGGTGAAAAAGTGAAAGAGTGAAAAGGTGAAAAAGAAACATACACGTATTGAAGCAATGCAACGATACTGAATAAATATAATCAAGACCATGAACCAAAAGAATACGATATCAATATTGAGCAAGAAATTTGCTCTTAGAATGATAAAACTTTATAAATACTTGTTGGAAGAAAAACATGAATACATCATGTCAAAACAAGTCTACAGGTCAGGCACAAGTATCGGAGCGAACATTGCCGAAAGCCGTAATGCCCAAAGTACAGCTGACTTTATCAATAAATTAAGTATTGCATTAAAGGAAGCTGACGAAACTGAATACTGGCTTGAGCTGCTACACGAGTCGGAAACGATAGACGATAAACAGTTCGAATCAATAATAAGCGACCTAAAAGTCATAATCGGAACATTAACAAAAATCATAAAAAAGCTGAAAGAGAAGGCAAAACAATGAACATGGTATTTTTCACCTTTTCACTTTTTCACCTTTTCACCTAAAAACGATGGCAGATTTAAAGGGATTAGCTAAGGACACTGCAATCTACGGACTGAGCAGCATTGTGGGGCGGTTTCTCAACTACATGCTCGTTCCGTTGTACACGGCGAAGCTGTCGGCGGCAAGCGGCGGCTACGGCGTCATCACTAACGTGTATGCATATACGGCGCTGCTGTTCGTCATTCTGACGTACGGCATGGAGACAACGTTCTTCCGTTACTCCAACAAGGAGGGCGAAGACCCGCGCCGGGTGTACTCAACCATACTTATGTCGGTGGGCTTCACCTCGATGGTGTTCGTCCTGCTGGTGCTAGCCTTCATATCGCCCATTTCATCGGCGATGGGCTATGCCGACCACCCTTCTTATATCTGGACGATGGCCTTGACCGTAGCGCTCGACGCATTCCAGGCCATTCCGTTCGCGTATCTGCGCTACAAGAAGCGCCCGATAAAGTTCGCCGCGCTCAAGATGCTGTTCATCATAATGAACATCTGCCTCAACCTGGTGTTCTTCGTGCTGCTCCCCGCGCTGTATGAAAGCAGCGGCGGCGAGGGCTTCATAAGCAAGATTTACGACCCTACGGTAGGTGTTGGCTATGCGTTCTACATCAACCTGTTCTGCACCGGCTCGATAACGTTCCTTTTCTGGAAGGAACTTACGGGCTTCAAGTATGTCTTCGACCGTGCGTTGCTTAAGAGAATGCTCGGCTACAGCTGGCCAATACTGGTGCTCGGAATCGCCGGAATACTCAACCAGACGGCAGATAAAATCATTTTCCCGTACGTCTACAAGGGAGCCGACGCCCATGCCCAGCTCGGCATTTACGGCGCGGCAAGCAAGATAGCGATGATTATGGCGATGATAACACAGGCCTTCCGCTACGCCTACGAGCCGTTCGTGTTCGGCAAATCCAAGGACAAGGACAACCGCGATACTTACGCCAAGGCGATGAAGTTCTTTGTAATCTTCACCCTTCTGGCGTTCCTTGCCGTCATCGGATACATGGACATACTGAAGCATCTGATAGGCAACGACTATTGGGAGGGCCTAAAAGTCGTGCCGATAGTAATGGCGGCGGAAATCATGATGGGCATATACTTCAACCTGTCGTTCTGGTACAAGCTCATCGACAAGACCATCTGGGGCGCCTGGTTCTCTGGAGCCGGCTGCCTGGTACTCATCGCCGTCAACGTAATCTTCGTTCCACAATACGGCTATATGGCCTGCGCATGGGGCGGTTTCGCAGGATACGGCACGGCGATGCTGCTCTCTTACTTCGTGGGACAGAAGCACTACCCCATCAATTACCCGGTGAAGGAGATTGCGCGGTACGTCGTCGTGGCGATAATCCTGTGCCTGGGAATGCGCTGGGCTAACGGTTCGCTGCCCATGTGGGGCGCACTGGCGGTAAATACGGTGCTCATCGCCCTGTTCGCTGCAATGATAGTGAAGCTCGACTTCCCCCTGAAGCAAATCTTGGGAAAGGTGAGAAAGTGAAAGGGTGAAAAGGCGAGAAAGGCCTAACACCATGCAAATACAACCGTAAAAACCGCATAACAATAAACCCCTACAAACCAAATAACCGCACAACCGCATAACCTCAAAACCTTATAACCGTAAAACCTCATAACCCCAAACCGTAAAAACCCATTAAAAAACATAGCAATGAAAAGATTATTGATGTCTATCGTGGGACTGCTTGCCCTTTTGCCGATGAAGGCGGACGAGGGTATGTGGACCCTGTACAACCTGCCCCAGGCGGTGTACGACCAGATGAAGGCTTACGGATACAGCCTTCCTTACGAGAGTCTTTACTCAGGCAACAACCCCATCAAGGGCTCGGTGGTACTCTTCGGAGGCTTCTGCTCGGGCGTGGTTGTGTCGCCCGACGGCCTCGTGTTCACCAACCACCACTGTGGTTTCGAGGCAATCCGCAGCCATTCTACCGTGGAGCACGACTACATGCTCAACGGATTCTACGCCAAGACGGCAAAAGACGAGCTGCCGAACGAGAACCTCTTTGTCAGCTTCATGATTGAACAGCAGGACGTTACGGCACGCCTGCAGGCACTGGGCATTGACGATATGCCGTTCGACAAGCAGGCTGACGTCATCGACTCGATAGCCGCCGTGATGACCGACTCGGTAAAGAAAATAGACAAGTCTTACCACGTGGAGATTGACCCCTACTATGAGGGCAACCAATACTACGCCACCACGTACCAGCTCTTCCCCGACGTGCGCCTCGTTTTCGCAGTGCCAAAGTCGATGGGTAAGTTCGGCGGCGAGACCGACAACTGGATGTGGCCGCGCCAGACGTGCGACTTCAGCGTGTTCCGCATATACGCCGACCCGAAGACTAACGGCCCGGCAGAATACTCGGAGGCCAACGTGCCGTACAAACCGAAATCATGGGCACCCGTGTCAATGCAGGGTTACAAGGACGGCGACTTCGCAATGACCGTAGGTTACCCGGGAAGCACGGAGCGTTACCTCTCCTCCTACGGCATAAAGGAAATGCGTGACGCCGGCAACGCCACACGAGTGCAGGTGCGCGGGCTGAAGCAAGAGATAATGAAACGCCACATGGACGCCGACGAGGCAGTCAGAATCAAGTACGACTCGAAGTACGCACAGAGCGCCAATTACTGGAAAAACTCGATGGGAATGAACAAATGTATCGATTCCATCGGCATAATCGAGCAGAAGAAGGCTTACGAACTGCGCCTGCGCCACTGGCAGGACACCACGGGATACCTCAAGGGCAAGCTCGACTTCGACCTCATGGCGAGGCTCTACGCCAAGAGTTTCAAGCACAGGCGCGCGTTCTACTACTGGTTCGAGACGTTCCGCGGAACGAACGAACTCGTCACCCGCGCCATGAAGGCCGGCAGCGGAATGGAGGTGAAAGGGTCTGAGAAAGATCCGAAGAAGCAGTACATCGAGTTCGAGGACAACAGCGACGAATGGGACGAGGCGCTTGACAAGGAGGTGCTGGCGGCCCTGCTTCAGAACTACCGCGAGCACGTGTCGGAGGAATACCTGCCATCGTTCTACCAGACCATCGACAAGAAGTTCAAGGGCGACTGCAAGGCTTACGTAGACTACCTCTACAAGAAATCCATACTTATGAAGAGCGGCAAGAAGCTCTACTTCAACAAAAAGAGCTTCAACGAAGACCTCGGCGTGCAGCTGGGCCTTAGCCTGCAGGACTACATCGCGGCGCAAAGCGAAATACTAAACCCGCTCTCTGACTCAATCGACGTGCAGGAGAAATACCTCTGCGCGGCAAAACTGCGCATGGAGCAAGACCTTCCCCACTACAGCGACGCCAACATGACAATGCGCCTAAGCTACGGCCGCGTAGGCGGATTCACCCTCAACGGCTCGCCCTCGGGCTATTACACGACGGCAGAAAGCATTGTAGAGAAGATGAAGATGAGCGACCGCGTGCCTGAATATTTCGCCGAGCCGATAATGCACGAACTGCTCTCAGCCAAGGACTTCGGCCCCTACCAGGACAAGACCACGGGCAAGATGCAGCTCTGCTTCCTTACGAACAACGACATAACCGGCGGCAACAGCGGCTCGCCGATGTTCAACGGCAAGGGCGAACTCATCGGACTGGCCTTCGACGGCAACTGGGACAGCCTCTCGAGCGACATCTACTTCGAGAAGAACCTCGCCCGCTGCATCGGCGTAGACATACGCTACGTGCTCTACATGATTGACAAGTGGGGCCACGCCGACCGCCTGATGAAGGAAATAAACGCCAAATAACAACAGCCGCCAGCGTCCCGCCAAAGGACAAACCAACGGCAACAAACAACAACATCGCGGCCGCGGCGTAACCCGCTGACGGCCAGCCACTTCCCGAAAGGCCACCTTTTGCGTCGCGAAAGGTGGCCTTTCGTCGTGTAAAAGACGGCCTTTCGGAAGGTGAAAGGCCGTCTTTGCAAAATACACTGACAACCGGGCCAAGCACGGACGGACAGCATTGATGAGACTTTAACTATGCTAATATTCCTTAAAAAACAAGAAAACAAACATATTATATAAGGTATATGGCGAAAGTTTTGCTTACTTTTGCGCCCTAATCGAATAGGTAATACAGCGTTATGCAGAAGAATTTGGTAATAGTCGAGAGCCCCGCCAAGGCCAAGACCATAGAAAAATTCCTGGGCAAAGACTACAAGGTGATGTCCAGTTACGGCCACATACGTGACCTGAAGAAAAAAGAACTAAGCATAGACACAGACACATTTACGCCCGACTACGAGATTCCCGAAGAGAAGAAGAAGCTCGTGACCGAGCTGAAGAACAGCGCAAAGAACTCAGAGAAAGTATGGCTCGCATCCGATGAAGACCGCGAGGGAGAGGCCATATCGTGGCATCTCTGCGAGGTGCTCGGCCTGGACGAGGAAAAGACCAACCGCATAGTGTTCCACGAGATTACCAAACCTGCCATACTGGAGGCCATCAAGCACCCCCGCCATCTTGACATGAACCTTGTCAACGCGCAGCAGGCGCGCCGCGTGCTCGACCGCCTCGTGGGCTTCAGGCTGTCGCCCGTGCTGTGGCGCAAGGTAAAGCCCGCCCTCTCAGCCGGCCGCGTACAGAGCGTAGCCGTAAGGCTCATCGTTGAGCGCGAGAGGGAGATACAGGCCTTCAAGAGCGAAACCTACTACCGCGTGACGGCCGTGTTCGCCGTGCCCAACGAGGACGGAACGATGTCAGAAGTGAAGGCCGAACTTGACAAGCGCTTCGCCACCCACGACGAGGTACTTGCCTTCCTCGACAAGTGCAAGGGCTCCACGTTCACCGTGGCAGGTATCGTCAAGAAGCCCATGAAGCGTACGCCCGCGCCGCCGTTCACCACCTCCACCCTGCAGCAGGAAGCCGCAAGAAAGCTCGGTTTCACCGTATCGCAGACGATGATGGTGGCACAACACCTTTACGAGAACGGACGGATAACATACATGCGAACCGACTCCGTCAACCTGTCGTCGCTATGCATCAACTCAAGCAAGGCCGAGATAACCAGCCTGTGGGGCAAGGAATACAGCAAGCCGCGCCAGTACCACACGCACTCAAAGGGCGCGCAGGAGGCCCACGAGGCCATCCGCCCGACATACATGGACGCCACCTCGATAGACGGCACGCAGCAGGAAAAGCGCCTGTACGACCTCATCTGGAAGCGCACCGCCGCCAGCCAGATGGCCGACGCGCAGATAGAGAAGACAACGGTGACCATCCGCCTGAGCGACGCCGACGAGCAGTTCGTGGCCAACGGCGAGGTGGTGAAGTTCGACGGATTCCTAAAGGTGTACCGCGAGTCGTCCGACGACGAGGCCGACGGGCAGGAGGACACGTCGCACACGCTGCCCCCGATGACCGAGGGCGAGCAGCTTCAGCGCAGCGAAATCACCGCAACGCAACGCTTCAGCCAAGGCCCCGTGCGATATACCGAGGCCAGCCTCGTGCGCAAACTCGAGGAATTAGGCATCGGCCGACCGTCAACCTACGCCCCGACCATCAGCACCATACAGCAGCGCGAGTACGTGCAGAAGGGCGACAAGAAGGGCGAGGAGCGCCTGTACACCGTAGACACGCTGAAAGGCAACGCCATAACGAACAGGACGAAGACCGAAATGGCCGGCAACGAGAAGGGCAAGCTGCTGCCCACTGACATCGGCATTGTGGTCAATGACTTCCTGATGAAATATTTTCCGGCCATCATGGACTACAACTTCACGGCCAAGGTGGAGCAGCAGTTCGACACCATAGCCGAGGGAAAGGCACAATGGACGGCAATGCTCGAGAACTTCTACAAGAAATTCGAGCCTACCGTCGAGAAGACGATGAACACCCGCGAGGAGCACAAGGCCGGCGAGCGGGAGCTCGGCACGGAACCGGCCACGGGACGACCCGTGTTCGTCAAGATTGGCAGGTTCGGCCCAGTGGTGCAGATAGGCAAGGCCGAGGACAAGGATAAGCCCCGCTTCGCCCAGCTGCCCGCCGACAAGAGCATGGAGACAATCACGCTCGACGAGGCCCTCGAGCTGTTCCGCCTGCCGCGCACTCTCGGCGAGTACGAAGGCACTCCGGTAGTTATCGGCTCAGGACGCTTCGGCCCTTACGTCATGCACGACAAGAAATACGTATCCCTTCCGAAGACGGAGAACCCGCTGACCGTAACCCTCGACACCGCCATAGAGCTGATACGCAACAAGCGCCAGCAAGAGACGCAGCGCCACATAAAGACCTTCGAGGACGAGCCTAAGCTGGAAGTGATGAACGGACGCTACGGCCCTTACCTGGCTTACGACGGCAAGAACTACCGACTGCCCAAGGCTATGCACGACAAGGCGGCCGAACTGACCCTCGAGGAGTGCATGAACGTGATCAACAACTCAAAGAAGAAGTAGCCGATGAGGAGAATCATCATCGTAGGATACATGGGCGCCGGCAAGACCACCGTGGGCAAGGCGCTGGCCAAGGACACGGGCCTGCAGTTCTACGACCTCGACTGGTACATCGAAGGAAGAATGCGGAAAACCGTACCGCAAATCTTCGCCGAACGCGGCGAGGACGGCTTCAGGCGGATAGAACACAACCTGCTGCACGAGGCGGCGGAGTTCGAGGACGTGATACTTAGCTGCGGAGGGGGCACCCCGTGCTTCTTCGACAACATGGACTACATGAACTCCCTTGCCGACACCGTTTACCTGAAGGCCGAGCCTGACGTGCTCTGCGCCCACCTGAAAATGGGCAAGACACGCCGCCCCCTGCTCGAAGGCAAGTCGGAAGAGGAGCTGCACGAGTTCATAAAAAACCAGCTCAGCCAGCGCGAGGCTTATTACATGAAGGCCCGCCACGTGTTCGACGTGAGCCTGCTTGACAACTACGAGAAGATACAGACTACCGTGGCAAGCCTGCGCGAAATGCTCGATTTGTGAAATTGTATTCGTGAAGTTAAAGAAGTCTGTTCGTGAAATTAAAGAAGTTACAGAAGTTATCACTACGCTCCGCTTCGTTGGAAGTTAAAGCCGAATGCACTGTCGGTTATATTTAACGAGGCTATTGGCTATAACTTCTATATCTTCTTTAAATTCTATAACTTCATAATGAATTAATAAAGAAATATCACTATCTTTGTAGAGAATTAACGCCTGCCTTGCAAAAGACGGCAAAACGCAATGCGATATGCGGTCTTTCGTGGCCTGAAAGACGGCATATCGCAGGCCAAAAGACGGCCTTTCGCAAGACGGGGCGCCACGCTCGCTACCAAATAACGCAAACAACAATAAAACTACCACACCTAAATGAAGAAATGGACGATTGAAGACTCTAACGAGCTTTACAACATCAGCGGATGGGGAACATCCTATTTTGGCATTAACGACAAGGGCGACATGTACGTCTCGCCGTGTAAGGACAACGTGGAGATAGACCTGCACGACGTCATGGACGAGCTGGCCCTGCGCGACGTTACGCCGCCGGTGCTGCTGCGTTTTCCCGACATCCTGGACAACAGAATCGAGAAGACGTGGAGCTGTTTCAAGAAAGCCTCTGACGAATACGGCTTCAAGGGCGAGAACTTCATCATCTATCCCATCAAGGTCAACCAGATGCAGCCCGTCGTTGAGGAGATTATCAGCCACGGACGGAAGTTCAACCTCGGCCTCGAGGCCGGCTCCAAGCCCGAGCTGCACGCCGTCATCGCCGTGCAATGCCAGAGCGACTCGCTCATCATCTGCAACGGATACAAAGACCAGAGCTACATCGAGCTGGCGCTGCTGGCACAGAAGATGGGCAAGAGAATCTTCATCGTGGTGGAGAAACTCAACGAGCTCGACACCATAAGCCGCGCCGCCAAGAAGCTGGGCGTGCGCCCCAACCTGGGCGTAAGGATTAAGCTGGCCTCGTCGGGCAGCGGCAAATGGGAGGAGAGCGGCGGCGACGCGAGCAAGTTCGGACTGACAAGCTCGGAGCTGCTGGCGGCCCTCGAGATTCTCGAAAAGAAAGGGCTGAAGGACTGTCTGCGACTGATACACTTCCACATCGGCAGCCAGATAACCAAGATACGCCGCATACAGACGGCCCTGAAGGAGGCTTCGCAGTTCTACATCCAGCTGCACAAGATGGGCTACAACGTCGACTTCGTAGACTGCGGAGGCGGACTGGGCGTAGATTACGACGGCACACGCTCGCCTAACAGCGAGAGCTCGGTGAACTACTCGATACAGGAATACGTGAACGACTGCATCTACACCTTCGTCGAGGCAGCCGACCGCAACGGCATTCCGCACCCCAACCTCATCACGGAGAGCGGCCGCTCGCTGTCGGCACACCACTCGGTGCTGGTAATCGACGTGCTCGAAACGGCGTCGCTGCCCGAAATGCCCGAGGAGTATGAGCCTAACGAGAACTCGCACAAGCTGGTAAAAGACCTGTACGACATCTGGGACAACCTTAATCCGCGCACAATATTGGAGGACTGGCACGACGCCGAACAGATACGCGAGGACGCCCTCGACCTGTTTGAGCACGGCCTCGTTGACCTCAAGACGCGCGCCGAGATTGAGCGAATGTACTGGAGCGTGTGCCGCGAAATCAACTCGATATCAAAAAGTTTCAAGCATGTGCCCGAGGAACTGAAGGGTCTTGACAAGCTGTTGGCCGACAAATATTTCTGTAACTTCTCGCTCTTCCAGTCGTTGCCTGACGCCTGGGCGATAGACCAGATATTCCCCATCGTGCCGCTGCAGAGGCTCAACGAGCGCCCGACACGCAGCGCCACGCTGCAGGACATCACGTGCGACAGCGACGGAAAGATAGCCAACTTCGTGACCAACCGCAACATCTCGAACATCCTGCCGGTGCACGCGCTGCGCAAGAACGAGCCTTACTATCTGGGCGTGTTCCTCGTGGGAGCGTACCAAGAGATACTGGGCGACATGCACAACCTCTTCGGCGACACCAACGCCGCCCACATAACGGTGAAGGACGGCAAGTACCACATCGACCAGATAATCGACGGCGAGACCGTAGAGGAGGTGCTCGAGTACGTGCAGTACAACCCGAAGAAGCTGGTGCGCCAGCTCGAAGTGTGGGTTACCAAGAGCGTAAAGGAGGGCAAGATATCGCTCGAGGAGGGCAAGGAGTTCCTCTCCAACTACCGCTCGGGACTGTATGGATATACTTATTTGGAGTAAAATTCAATTTAGGAGTTAAGAAGTTAAGGAGTAAAGGAGTTAAGACAAATGCCTTGTTGGTGTATGCACGGCATATTCGACCTATTTGGCTTATTTGTCTTATTCCACCAACAAGACATTTGTCTTAACTCCTTTACTACTTGACTCCTTTACTCCTAAGCATTTGTCTTAACTCCTTAACTACATAACTCCTTAACTCCTTCAAAAAAATAGAGAACATGCCCCTTCCCCTTACAATAATAAAAGTCGGCGGAGCCGTGGTCGAAGACGAGGCCCGGCTTAACGAATTGCTTGACGGATTCTGCGCCATCAGCGGGCGCAAGGTGCTCGTTCACGGCGGCGGACGGCGTGCCACGGCCATCGCATCGCGCCTCGGCATAGAGAGCACGATGGTTGGCGGACGGCGCGTTACCGACCGCTACATGCTTGAAGTGGTGACAATGGTCTACGGCGGACTGGTGAACAAGAACATCGTGGCGCAGCTCCAGGCACGCGGAACGGACGTCCTCGGGCTGACGGGAGCCGACATTGACGTGATACGCTCGCACAAACGGCCCGTAAAGGACGTTGACTACGGCTTCGTGGGCGACGTGGAACGTGCCGACGGCGACAAGCTCGCAACGCTCATCGAGGCCGGCATAACGCCCGTAATGGCGCCCCTGACGCACGACGGACACGGAATGTTGCTTAACACCAACGCCGACACGATAGCCGCCGAGACGGCAAAGGCGCTGGCAAAAAGGTATGACGTGACGCTGGTGTACTGCTTCGAGAAAAAGGGCGTGCTGGCCAATCCCGACGACGATGACAGCGTAATACCGCTGATAACGCGCGCCGACTTTGCCCGCCTCGTGGCCGACGGCACCGTGGCCGGCGGCATGCTGCCCAAGCTGGAGAACGCGTTTAACGCAATATCGGCAGGCGTAAGCCGCGTGAACATCACCCTCGCAACGGCCATCGACGGACGTCACGGAACGGTTATCGTGCCTTGACGCTTACCCGGAAGTAAAAGGAGCCGACAAGAGTTACCGCCCGCCGCGACGGCCCGGTTAGCCAAACGACAAATGGGCCGCCATCAGCCACGGCGCGGAAGGCCGCCTTTTGCCATGCGAAACACGGCATATCGCAGGCTAAAAGGCCACCTTTTACAAGCCAAAAGGCGGCCTTTCGCAAATCGCCTGAGTGTCAGCTACTTACCAGGCTTATTAGGTCAATTGGCCATATTAGCCCAATTAGGCCAATAAGCCCCATTTTCTTAAATACTGTTAAAAGAGAGATTTTCTCAAGATTACCTGTAACTTTCACCCCGCCCAATCGTCATTTAAATAGAGAGCAGATGAAAAATATCAGTTTTCGCAACGACGTGTTGCCCCTAAAAAACGTTCTCTACCGCCTTGCGCTGAGGATAACCCTCAACAGGGAAGAGGCCGAGGACGTAGTACAGGACACGCTGATAAAGGTTTGGAACAGACGCGACGACTGGCAGGACATCGACTCGATAGAGGCTTTCAGCCTTACTATCTGCCGCAACCTGTCTCTCGACAGAATGAAAAAGGCCGGCAACGACAACCGGCCGATAGGTGACGAAGAGGCCGGAGCGCCCGCCGCAGGCTATGACCCGTACGAACGCATGATGCAACGAGACAGGGTCGAGCAGGTAAAAAGGATTGTGGACGGCCTGCCCGAGAAGCAAAAAAGCTGCATGCAGCTGCGCGACTTCGAGGGAAAGAGCTACAAGGAAATTGCCGAAGTGCTCGGAATAAGCGAGGAACAAGTGAAAATCAACATATTCAGGGCACGGCAGGCAGTAAAGCAAAAATACAACGAAATTGACCGATATGGACTATAAGTATATAGAACAGTTGCTCGAACGCTACTGGAACTGCGAGACAACGCTCGAGGAAGAGAAAATTCTCCGCACGTTCTTCAGCCAGAAAGAGATACCGGTAAGCCTCCTACCGTACAGGGACTTGTTCTGCTACGAACAGACCGAGACGGCTGACGACACCCTGGGAGACGACTTCGACGAAAGGCTGATGGCACAAATCAACGAGCCGGAACCCGTAAGGGCACGCACGATAAACATGAGGCAGAGACTTATGCCGCTGTTCAAGGCCGCAGCAGTGGTGGCGATATTCCTGACGCTGGGCAACGCCGCGCAGGTGGCATTCACCGACGACGAGAAGCCGGCAGCCAACATCGCCTCATTCCAGAAAGCCAAGACAGGACCCTCCGTAGCGATGGGAGACTCGGTAAAAACCGACTCGATGAAGACAGTGCCGGCCACGGCGACAATACTGAAATAAGACAATTTTCTATGCTTTCTCTATAAAACAAGTGTTTAATAAAACAACAAAACGAAACTGTGAAGTTTCAATTCTCTCAAATTTTCATAACATACTAACGTGAAGGAAGAGAGCCGTTGCCCCGTTATTGGCAACGGCTCTCAATGTTTTCGCTAAAGATACAGCACGCTCTCGTTGCCCATGTTGAAGAGAAGGTCGAGTATGCTGAGGTTTGGTATGAAGCCGTGCTTGCGCTCATATACCTGATAATAGCGGCGCGCTACGAACTGCGGGTCGTCCAGAGGGTGCTTGGGCCGTATCACGTCACGGTAGTCTGCCGTGCCGGCAAGGGCACTGTCATCGGCCGCTACATACTCCGTGGTAGGCTCGATGCACGGTTCTATGCCAATTAATTCGCACATTTTGGCGCAAATCTCCATGTTGAAGTCATACAGGAAGGTCCACTTCCGCTCGAAGAACGGCCGCAAGTCGTCAACGTAATACTCGAAGAACGGCGACTCACCGTAGGCGCTCGCCAGCGCGTTCCAGTGCAGATGGCGCCAGTTACCGTGGTCGCTTATGCGGATATCGCGCATGAGACACTTTCCCGCAGTGGCCTTGCCATCGGCCGCCAACGCCGCCCCGGTGCGTTCTACGGGCACCGTAAGGGCCTGTACGCCGCCCGTAGTGGCTATCACGCAACGGTTGCGGTAGGTCTGCTTGATGAAGTTATCGTAAGCCTCAACACGCACACGGTCGTACCGGTAAAGCTTCTGGTACCACTGTATGGGGCCGAAATAGGCCGAGGAAAGAAGTGCTTGGGACATTATTTGAAGGAATTAAAGAGGTTAAAAGAAGCTGTTGTCCGCCTTGCGGACACATGAATTAAAAGGACAAATGCCTTATTCAAGAGCTGAAAACTACGGGTTACGTATAAGAAGAAACGTCCTGCCGTCACGCAGACAGCGGTTTACGGGCTTGCCGCCGTCGACCGAATACATAAGCATTATCACCTTTCCGATGATGAAAATCTCGGGAACGAAGCCGAAACAACGCGAGTCGCTCTTGTCGGAACGCCGCCCGGAGCTGAACCAGTAATAGTCGTTGGCAAACGTGGCGCACTCAATACGACGGCCGTCGACATACAGCTGGCCGCCCGACACACGCGCGTTGCGCCCCTCATATTTGCCGTAAAGATATGCTATCAAGGCCGCATTGGCCGGCGTTACGCCTATTGCGACATTCTTGCCCGGCACCACTATGCGTCCGTTTTCCGCCGTTACGGTGTCTCCCGGCACGCCCGTGCAATAGTAAGCCAGCGTCTCCCGCCTGTGCACCGGCCTCAACGTATCGGCCGGACTGTTGAACACCACGAGATCGCCGCGCCCCACCCTGCCGCCTATCCACCGCGCGTAGCTGAACAGCCGGCCGTCACCCGTGCGCAAGCCATAGCTCCACCGGTTCACCAGCACACGGTCGCCGTCAACGAGGCAAGGCTCGAGGGCCGTGCCCCTGACCGTATATACGGTGAATACCAGCGCGCGGAAAGCCAACATCAGCAAGATTGTGACCGTCAGCGCCATCACAAACCTGAGCGCATGTTTCATATTCTCAGTTGACGAGTAGACAAGTGACGAGCAGACAAGGAGATTACACAAACTCCGAAAAAGTAATATAACGGCAGGACATATCTCCTTGTCTGCTCGTCACTTGTCCACTTGTCTGCTTATCACTTTATATTATCCACCAGCCTGAACAGCCTGTTCCAGCGTATGCCGGAGAAGCCGCCGCGGTCGGGATCGCTGCTCCACCAGATGAAGATGGGCTTGCCCACGATGTGGTCTTCAGGCACGAAGCCCCAATAACGCGAGTCGGCCGAGTTGTGGCGGTTGTCGCCCATCATCCAGTAATAGTCCATCTTGAACGTGTATCTATCGGCCTGCTTGCCGTTGATGAATATCTTTCCGTCCTTCACCTGCAGGTCGTTGCCTTCATACACACGTATAGGACGCTCGTAGACGGCGATGTTCTGCATGTCGAGTTTTACCGTCGCGCCCTTCTTCGGAATCCATACCGGCCCGTAATTATCGCGTGTCCACCCCGTGGCGGCGTTCAAAGGATAAATGTCTCCGGTGATGGTGTCGGTATTGAGAGTGATACTCTGCACGATGTCCTTACGCCTCATGAGGGCGTCGTGGGCGCGTTTCGTCAACGGCATGTAGCCGCTTTGGTTCAGGCTTGTCAGGTCTTCCATGCTTATTCCGAGCTCTTCCATCAGGTCGTCGGGGATGGGCTGGTTCAGCTTAACGTAATAAGTGTACTGCACGTTGTCGGGTTCCTTGTTCGGCTTGCCGTCAAGATACACTATACGGTTCTTGATTTGAAGGGTCTGTCCGGGCAGTCCCACGCAGCGTTTCACGTAGTTCTCGCGGCGGTCTACAGGTCGGGTCATCACCTTTCCGTAGGTACTCGGGTTGTCGATGATGTACTTACGTCCCGTAGCATATACCATTGCGAACCAGTCGTACTGCTCCTGCGGGGTCATACGGGTGAAGTCAGGCTGGTAGGCCAGCAGCTGGCTGCCGAACGAATAGCACATCTGGTAGTAGTCGGCGGCCTGGTACTGCTCGTTGCTTACGAGCGTATCGCCTGCCGGATAGTTGAACACCACGATGTCGTTCAGCTCGACCTGGCCGAGGCCCTTAACCCTTCGGTAGTCCCACTGCGGCCATTCGATATACGACTTGCAGTTGATGACGGGCAGGGTATGCTGCGTAAGCGGCATTGTAAGCGGCGTCTCGGGTATGCGCGGGCCGTAGCTTACCTTGCTTACGAAGAGGTAGTCGCCGGTAAGCAACGACTTCTCGAGCGAGCTTGAGGGTATTACGTAGTTCTGGAAGAAGAACAGGTTGATGAAATATACGGCCACGAGAGCGAACACAAGGGCGTCAACCCACGACATGATGAAGCGCACCGGCGGCTCGGAATTCTTCCACCACTGCCACTTTATCTTCTTTGTTATGTAGACGTCGAATATGAACGGGACTACAAGCAGTCCCCACCAGCTTTTCACCCAAAGCAGGAACAGGAGATAAAGAACGGTTACAACGGAGAACTTAATCCATTGTTTCTTCATGTTAAGTTGTTTCTTTTCCATTATGCTTGTGTATGGATATAAATCGGGAGTTATAAGGAGTCAGCGAGTATAGCGGGCGACAACTCCCGTTAACTCCTTATAACTCCCTTGAATCTTTAAAACTTAAACATATCGCTGATTGTCAGCAGGCCGCTGTGCGTGGCCGTGTACTCAGCCGCCAGGACTGCGCCGAGGGCGAATCCCTTGCGCGAGTGGGCGTCATGGGTTATCGTTATGCAGTCGGCCTCAGAGTCGTACGTCACGGTATGTATGCCCGGCACCTCGTCACGCCGCACGCTGTTTATGGCTATCTTGTCGCCGTCGCACTTGTCCGAGCCGGTCAGCGTGCCGTCGGGAGACAGCAGTGTGCCCTTTACCCAGCCCGTCTTGCGGTCGAGGTTGTCGACTATCTCCTCGGCCAGGGTTATCGCCGTGCCGCTCGGCGCGTCAAGCTTGTGTATGTGGTGGGTCTCCTCCATGCTGACCGAATACTGCGGAAATCCGTTCATGATTTTGGCCAGGTAGCGGTTGACGGCCGAGAAAATGGCTACGCCAACGCTGAAGTTAGACGCCCAGAAGAGCGTCTTGCCCTCGTCGTTACACATGCGGCGCACGTCGTCGCCGTGGTCTTTCATCCAGCCCGTAGAGCCCGAAACTACCTTTACTCCCTTGGCGAAAGCCTTGAGGTAGTTGCCGTAGGCGGCCGTAGGGTTGGTAAACTCGATGGCAACGTCGGCCGAGGCGAACTCGGGAGAGTCGAAATCCTGCGGGTTGTCGACGTCGATTATGCATACAATCTCATGGCCGCGGCCGCGGGCTATCTGCTCAATCATCTTGCCCATCTTGCCGTAACCGATAATAGCTATCTTCATTTCTATGAATGGTTTATGTTCTGTGCAAAGATAATGCAAAATTTCGAGTAAGCGAAACGAAAGTAAATACATTTGACTTTTATGCCGGATAAATGCGCCGATACGGCCGTTCAAGAAAAACAAAGGCCATTATTTTGCGTTTTCACAATATTGTTTTAATTTTGCAACAGTTGCTTTCAGCGGACTGATATTACTGAATGATATTATGGGAAAAAGACTTTTACGACCCGTTGGCGGAACTGTTTTGAGTGGCACGGCGATGGTTACAGTTTCAAATGATGACCTTTCAGCTTGCAAAACAAGGTTTTTCATCTTTCGAAAGGTAACCTTTCACGCTATAAAAGGATACCTTTTGCAGACCTGTCGGAAGCAAGCGGAAACCGTAAGGAAAAGCCTCCGATATGTAACAAACCGTAAGCAACTGCCACAAGCAGGCACTAACAATAATTACGCCAACGGATTGTTGCTGCTTGCGCTGGCCCTGTTCACAGCGATGGATGCGTCAGCCGGGAGCCGTTCGGATTCCGTCTACCGCTGTCTTGACAAAGCCATCGCCGAGTCGGATATTTACATCGCGCGCCACGAGAGCAAAATAAACGGCCTGAAAAAGCAGCTCGGAGCGACTCGCAGCGCCGCCGACAGATACGACATAGAGTTCAAGCTGTACGAAGCTTACAGGGCGTTCATCAACGACTCCGCCCTCGTGTACCTCCAGAGGGCCATCAAATCAGCCGACAAAACAGGCAACGCCGGCGCCGCCAACAAGTGCAGGGCACTGGCGGCATTCCAATGCTCGACGTCAGGAATGTACAAAGAGTCTCTCGACCTGCTCAACACCGTTGACCGCAACGCGCTCGGGCAAGACAACATCGTAGAATACTACATGGCCTGGCATCACCTATACGACCAGCTCGGATTCTATTCCAAGGTAGAGTGCCTGAAGCAAGTCTACGAGACCAAAGCCGAGCTTTACGCCGACTCGCTGCTTGCCGTAGCCGACAAGAACAGCCCAATATACCTGCAGACCATGGAAAACCGGATGTACGACCGCGGCGACTACCGCGCGGCCTTACGCTATAACGACAAGTGGCTGAAGCTCAACGGCGACAATCCCGAGGGCTTCGCGATCATCGCTTTCTACCGTTTTCTCGACTGCAAAATGCTGGGCGAGGAGGACGAGTGGACCTACTGGCTGGCCATGTCGTCGCTGTACGACGTACGCAACGCCACCATGGACCAGGCGTCGATGTGGGAACTTGCAAACCATTTCTACAGTACCGGCGACAAGGAGCGTGCATACAACTACATCAACTTCGCGTGGAAATGCGCCGACAGGTTCCATACAAGGGTAAGAAGCGAACAGATCCTGCCGGCATTCTCAGCCATCAACGACATTTACCGCACGTCCATAACACGCACCAACCACTACCTCCGCATACTGCTTGCCGCCATAAGCCTGCTCGCGTTGCTTATGTTCGCAATGCTTGTCTACGTCAACAAACAGCGCAAGAGGCTCGCATCGGCCCGCAACGAACTAAGCCGCAAGAACCGACAGCTTACCGACTTGAACGCCGACATGAAGACCACGCTCGACAATCTCGACCAGACCAACCGACAGCTCACCGCAACCGGCGACCGACTTAACGACGCCATTGCCGGCCTTGACGAAAGCAACAGGGTGAAGGAGAAATACATCGGGCTGTTCCTGCGCCAATGCTCGTCGTACATAGACAAGATGGACCGCATGCGCAAGGAGACTTTATCCATGCTGAAAAACAAGCGCTACAACGAGCTTTACGAAATAATGAGACCCTACAACTTCAGGAACCGCGAACAAAAAGAGCTGTTCGAGATTTTCGACTCTACGTTCATAAGGCTGTTCCCGACGTTCGTCGACGAGTTCAACCGCCTGCTGAAGCCCGAATTCCGCATACATCTTACCGATACGTCACGCCTTAACACCGACATACGCATATTCGCGCTGATACGCCTCGGCATTGACGACAGCTCGAAGATAGCCGAGTTCCTGCATTACTCGGTCAACACCATCTACAACTATCGGGCACGGATAAAGAGCGGGGCGGCATGCGACCGCGACCAGTTCGAGGACTATGTAAAGGAAATAGGAATACCCCGAAAAAGCCTCGGGAGTGGTGAAAAATCAAGGTGCCGGCCATCGGAAGAGAATCAAGAGTAATGAAGCCGATGTCGGCATAAACGCCGACGCGCCACTTAATCCGCCCCGCCCAACAGGGCGACAAGACACTTGCGCACGTCAGTCAGCAACATACAATTACATTAACAACATAATAATAAAGAACATGAAGATAGCTGTTTTCTGCTCGGCCAACTCGAACATCGAAGTTGAATATTTCAATATAACTGAAGAATTGGGCCACTGGGCCGGCCAAAACGGCCACACTATAGTATTCGGAGGATGCAACCTCGGCCTCATGGAGTGTGTAGCCAAGGCGGCACGCGAGGCCGGCGGACGCACCATAGGCGTAGTTCCCACCATCATTGAGCGTGGCGGCAAGGCCAGCCCTAATATGGACGTATGCATACCTTGCGACAACCTGAGCGACAGGAAAGAGCTCATGATAGGACAATGTGACGCGGCAATAGCCCTGCCCGGCGGCCTCGGCACGCTCGACGAAGTGTTTACGATGGCAGCGGCGGCCACCATAGGCTACCACCACAAGCCCATAATACTGCTCAACGCCGGCGGTTTCTGGAATACGCTGATAGCCCTTCTCGACGACCTCCAGGGCAAAGGAATGGTAAGGGGAGAATGGAGGAATATAATAAAGGTCGCGGATGACCTGGAAGAATGCATAAAGGAGTTAAGAAATTAAAGGAGTAAAGGAGTTAAGACAAATGCCCGACCGCTTATCGTCTGATAAAATAAGCAACGGAACTGTTGTCTTAACTCCTTTACTCCTTTAACTTCTTAACTACTGAAAAGAGACTATCTATCCTCCTTCAGCCTATCGGCCATTGCCCTGCCGAGCGCCTCGCACAGGGCAAAGGTGTCGTCCTTGAGGCTCTGCTTCATCTCCACCGGAGTGCCCACAGGCTCGAACTTCAGGTGTTGCTCGTTCCATTCCTTGATACGCCCGACGGCCTTTCCGGCCCACGCATAGCTGCCGAACCAGCCTATATAGTGGCGGTTCTTGATGTCCTTGCCGGCAAGTTCGCTCAGCAATACCTCCATCTCGTGGTACAGTCCGGCGTTATACGTCGGCGCGCCGACGATAAGTCCGCGGTAACGGAACACGTCACGGATAATGTAAGAGTGGTGGGTCTTCGACACGTTGTACATAACGATGTTCTTGATGCCGGCCTGGCTCGCGGCGCGGGCAATCACTTCAGCCATGCGCTCGGTGTTGCCGTACATCGTTCCGTAGCATATCACGATGCCTTCCTCGGTCTCGTAGCGGCTCAAGCGGTCGTAAATGCCGATTACCTTGTCGATATACTCATGCCAAACGGGGCCGTGCGTAGAGCAGATGTAGTCCAGTTGTACGCCCTCGAGCTTCTTCAGGGCGTTCTGTACGGGAGTGCCGTACTTGCCGACGATGTTCGAATAATAGCGTATCATCTCCAACCAGAACTCATCGCAGTTGATTTCAGAGTCGATTATGCCGCCGTTCAGCGCGCCGAAGCAGCCGAAGGCGTCGCCCGAGAACAGCGTGTTGGTGGTCGTGTCGAGCGTTACCATCGTCTCGGGCCAGTGCACCATCGGCGTCAGCACGAACGAAAGCTCGTGGCGCCCGAGGCTGAGCGTAGAGCCGTTCTTCACCTCCACCTCGTCGGTTGTTATGCCGTAGAAGCCCTCTATCATGCCAAACGTCTTCTTGTTGGCCACGATTTTTATTCCGGGATAGTATTTACGGATAAGCTCTATGGCACCGCTGTGGTCGGGCTCCATGTGGTTTATTACGAGGTAGTCAATCTGCCTGTCGCCCAATATCTCGCGTATGTTCTTCAGGAAAGGCATGAAGAAGTCAACTTCAACTGTATCAATAAGGCATACCTTTTCGTCGTCAATAAGGTAAGAGTTGTAGGAAACTCCGTTCGGCAGCGGCCACAAGCCCTCGAAGAGCTCCTTGTTGCGGTCGTTCACGCCGACATAATAGATTTTGTCTGTAATCTCAATCATCGTTATCGTAGCTTTAGTTGTTATTAGTCTTGGGGTTTATTAGGCTTATCAGGCTAATTAGGCCCAATAAGCCTGATAGGCCTTATTAGCCCAATTAGTTTCCGCTTAGCTCAGCCTTCATGGCTTCGCCGAAGTCCTTGTCAATCGAGTTGTCAATGCTCTTGCAGCAGTTGGCCGAGAAGGCCAGGGCGCAGGCTATTATCTTGTCCCATGTCTGTTCGGGTATCGCGCCGTCCATCATGTCGCGCGTCACGCCGTAGCGCATCAGGCCGTACACCAGTCCGGCGTTGAAGTTGTCGCCGGCGCCGATGGTGCTCACCGTGTCGGTTGCCGTCACGGGATAGCTCTTCTTCAGCCCCAAGTCGCCGCGCAGCTCCACGGGATTGGCCCCGTCGGTATATACGAACTTCTTGCAGTAGAACGATATCTCCGAGTTATACACCTTGTCGGGCGTGTCCATGTTGTACATCACCTTGAAGTCGTCGCGGCTGCCGCGCACTATGTCGGCATACTCGAAGTTCTCCAGTATGTTCGGCGTCAGCTTGAGCACCTCGTCGGCGTGCGCCGCGCGGAAGTTCACGTCATAGTAGATTATCGCCCCACGGTCGCGCGCGGCGTTGAGTATGGCGGCCACCTGCGGGCGTATCACGGGGTTGACAGAGTAGTAAGAGCCTATCATCACTACGTCGTCACGGTTTATTTCCGGCACTACATAGTCGAGCCTGTCGTGCGGATGGTCCTTGTAGAATATGTACTCGGCGTCGTTCTGCTCGTTAAGGAAGGCCAGCGAGATGGGCGACTTGCTGCCCTTGAACATCCCTACGTTGTCGGCCTCCACCCCGTTTTCCTTCAGGAAGTCTATCGTCCTCTTGCCTATGCGGTCGTTGCCCACCTCGCTGACGAAGGCCGCCGGCACACCGGCACGCCCCAGCGAGATAATACCGTTGTAAACCGAGCCGCCAGGCACGGCGCTCACTGGCTGTCCATGCTTGAAGATTATGTCGAGCACGGTTTCGCCTATTCCTATTACCTTGCGCATTGTATATCCTTTACCTTAAGTATGTTATCGGTGGCAAAGTTACGAATTTTTTGTTTTTTATATAATAAAACAAAGTATAAACTCGTGAAAATCATGTATTTTTGCAAACCGAACAACCAAGGAGCAAAGCTCAACTTTACTCCTGAATAAATTAAACAACATGAACTACAACACACATACTCTGGCCAACGGACTGCGTATCATCCACCTGCCGTCGGCCTCGCCCGTGGTATATTGCGGCTACGGGATATGCGCCGGCACGCGCGACGAGCGCCCCGGCGAAGAGGGACTTGCCCACTTCTGCGAGCACGCCACCTTCAAGGGCACTTCGAGGCGCAACTCGCTGCAGGTGCTCAACCGCCTGGAGAGGGTCGGGGGCGACCTCAACGCCTTCACCAACAAGGAAGACACAGTGTTCTACTCGGCAATTCTGCGCGAGCACCTGCCGCGCGCCGTCGACCTGCTTACCGACATCGTATTCCACAGCACGTACCCGCAGGCCGAGCTCGACAAGGAAATCGAGGTGATCTGCGACGAGATAGAGTGTTACAACGACTCGCCTGCCGAACTGATTTACGACGAGTTCGACAACATCATCTTCGCCGGACATCCCCTCGGGCACAACATTCTCGGAACGTCGGAGCGCCTGCGCGGATATACGACCGACGACGCCATCGGCTTCACCTCACGCTTCTACCGTCCGGAGAACGCGGTATTCTTCTCGTACGGAAACATAGACTTCGGCCGGCTGGTGACGCTGCTCGAACGCGCCACGAGCGACTTTCCCGACCACGCGCCGCTACTCAACACAAGCTGCGAGGCGCCGCTGCCGCCGGCGACAGCTCACGAGCTGGTGATGAACCGGGGCACGCACCAGGCGCACGTGATGATAGGACGCAGGGCCTACGACGTGCATGACGACCGCCGCATGGCGCTATACCTGCTCAACAACATCGTGGGCGGCCCGGCCATGAACGCCCTGCTCAACATAGCGCTGAGGGAGAGGAACGGACTGGTGTACACCGTCGACAGCTCGATGGTAAGCTACTCTGACACGGGTCTGTGGTGCGTCTACTTCGGATGCGACCCCAAGGACGTGGCGCGCTGCCGCCGGCTGGTGGCACGGGAGCTCGACAAGATGGCCTCGAAGCCCCTCTCGTCAGCACGGCTGGCTGCCGCAAAACGCCAAATAAAGGGGCAAATCGGCGTGGCATGCGACAACCGCGAGAGCTTCGCCCTCGACTTCTCGAAGAACTACCTGCACAGCGGCAGGGAGAAAGACATATCCCGACTGATGGAGAAAATCGACGAGCTGACGCCCGAAGACCTGCAGGACGTGGCGCGCGAGATATTCGACCCCGGAACAATAACCACGCTGATGTTCGTCTGAACGGCAGCGGACGAGAACCGAAAGGTGGCCTTTTACATTACAAAAGGCCACCTTTCGCGTTGCTATATGCCGTCTTTCAGCCTCCGAAAGACGGCCTTTTATAACCCCTCTGACTATCAGCCACTTACGCTCCGACTGCCGCCCTACTCACGGCAGGCCCCTGCCCCGCCCCAACTTTGCAACCCGGTTGCACTCCTTTAGCCGTACTTTTGCATCAGTAAAACGACTATTTAAACAGCAAAAGATATGGAAGAAAGGAGTTTTCTCAAACCGGGCATATCGCTGGCCATGCTCATCGCGGGCATTGTCATGGCGCATGCCAACGTCGGTTGGTTTGCCGGCGGGGCGCCGCGCATAGCCTGGTACATCGTGGCTTTCCTGCCCGTAGGCCTCGGAGTGATGAAGGAGGCATGGGAATGCGCCATGAAGGGCGACGTGTTCAGCGAGTTCATGCTGATGAGCGTGGCGTCAATCGGCGCCTTCGCCATCGGCGAATATCCCGAGGCTGTGGCCGTAATGCTGTTCTACTGCATCGGCGAGACCCTGCAGGACATGGCCGTTGACCGTGCCCGCGACAACATCAAGAGCCTGATGGAGTTCCGTCCCGACCACGCCTCGGTAGTGACGGCCACGGGTATCGTAACCAAGAGTCCAGACGAAGTGGCCGTAGGCGACATCATCGAGGTGCGCCCGGGCGAGCGCGTACCGCTCGACGGCGTGCTGACAACGCCGGCCGCGGCGCTCAACACGGCGGCCCTGACGGGCGAGAGCGTGCCCCGCACGATAGAGACCGGCGGCGAGGTGCTGGCCGGGATGATAGCCACCGACAGCGCGGTGCGCCTCCGTGTGGCGCGCCCCGCCGACCAGAGCGCCGTGGCCCGCATACTATCCATGGTGGAAGAGGCCTCCGGGCGCAAGGCTCCGGCCGAACTGTTCATCCGCAAGTTCGCCCGTGTCTACACACCTACGGTCATCGCCCTGGCGGCGCTTACGGCGCTCGTGCCGTGGCTGTGGTCGCTGGCCGACGCGTCGTTCGCCTACGACTTCAGCACATGGTTCTATCGGGCGCTAATCTTCCTTGTGATATCGTGCCCCTGCGCGCTGGTCATCAGCATACCGCTGAGTTATTTCGGAGGTATCGGGGCGGCCTCAAGGAAGGGCATACTCTTCAAGGGCGGCAACTGGCTCGACGCCGTGACACGACTCGACACCGTAGTGTTCGACAAGACGGGAACGCTGACACGCGGCAAGTTCGACGTCGTAAAAGTCGACGACAAGGCACACGAAGGACTGCTTGACGTGGTGGCCGCCATGGAGAGCGGCAGCAACCATCCAATAGCCAAGGCAATAACCGAATACGCGGGAAGCACTGGCGTAAGCGTAACCGAGCTGAAAGACATACCCGGCTACGGGCTTGCGGCCGTGGCCGGAGGCTCGCGCTGGCTGGCCGGCACGCTGAAGCTGCTCGACCGCGAGGGCGTAGCCTACCCGGAAGAGCTGGCCTCGGTGCCCGAAACAATCGTGGCCTGCGCCAGGGACGGACGGTATGTAGGGCACATACTGCTTGCCGACACGCTGAAAGACGACGCCATAGAGGCCGTTGCCCGACTGCGCAAGAGCGGCGTAGGGCATGTCGAGATACTGTCGGGCGACAAGCAGGCGCTCGTTGACAAGGTGGCCGACACGCTGAAGGTGGACAAGGGCTACGGCGACCTTCTGCCCGAAGACAAGGTAAAACATATCGAAAGCCTGAAGCATGACGGGCGCAACGTGGCCTTCGTAGGCGACGGAATAAACGACGCCCCCGTGCTGGCACTGAGCAACGTAGGCATTGCCATGGGAGGGCTTGGCGCCGACATGGCAGTAGAAACGGCCGACGTGGTGATACAGAACGACAGCCCGGCGAAAGTGGCCGCCGCCATACGCATAGGCCGCCGCACGCGCCGCATTGTACACGAGAACATCGTCTTCGCCATCGGAATAAAGCTGCTGGTGATGGTTCTCGGCCTGTTCGGCATGGCAAACCTCTGGGCCGCCGTCTTCGCCGACGTAGGCGTGGCCCTGCTCGCGGTGCTTAACGCCACGAGGGTGTTCTTTGACAAGAAGGATTCATTTAAGTAGTTAAAGAAGATGTTTTCAGTAGTTAAAGAAGTTAAAGTAGTTATCGCTCACTTCGTTCGCTAGGAGTTAAAGTCATTACCCTTGTTAGATGTGTAGTGGTTGATATCCATTAACGCAATAATTAACAAAGCATTTGACTTTAACTTCTAGCGAACGAAGTGAGCGATAACTACTTTAACTCCTTTAACTACTAAGTCATTTGACTTTAACTCCTAGCGAACGAAGTGAGCGATAACTACTTTTAACTTCTTTAACTACTCAATTAACACCTTTCTTCCTATTTATCACTACATTTGCAACAGTATGGCTGACGAACAGTTTTATATAGACAAGCTTGTGCATCGCGGCATAAAGCCCACCGCCACGAGGCTGCTCATCCTGAAGGAGATGTTCAGGGGCGACGAGACGGTGTCGCTGCCGCAGCTCGAAAGGCTGCTTCCGACGGTTGACAAGAGCACTATCTCGCGCACGTTGTCGGTATTCCTGATGAACAAGCTGATACATGCCGTCGACGACGGGAGCGGCTCGCTGAAGTACAACGTGTGCTCGGACGAGTGCGACTGCGGCGTTGACGACGAGCATACGCACTTCTACTGCGAGCACTGCCACCGCACTTTCTGCCTTAAACGTATACATGTGCCCGTGGTTGAGCTGCCCGACGGCTTCCTAATGAACAGCATAAACTACGTCATTAAGGGCCTTTGCCCCGAATGCGCGGAGAAAGAAGAGGGGAAGAGAAGGGGAAAAATATAAAGAATATCCATATTTTAAGGAGTTAAGGAGTTAGGGAGTAAAGGAGTTAAGACAAATGTCTTGATTATTTGCAGCAATAGGTCAAATTGGCCGAATAAGCCAAATAGACGATTAGTAACCTGCAAGACATTTGTCTTAACTCCTTTACTCCCTAACTCCTTAACTCCTGAATTACTACCTGAACGCGAAATACATTCCGTCGTTCACGGCCATGCGGGCGTTGAACATGCCCTGCTCGTCAAGGGCGACGTCCATCGAAGAGCCGTCCTTGAGATATATCTCGGCGGTGTCCTTGCCCTTCATCTTCAGCAGTTTGGTCTTCTTTCCGTCCTGCACCATCGACCAGGTGTCCTCCGTCTTGTCGTAAACGAAGTTGACGATTTTGCCGTCCGGAGCCTTCACTTCGTAACCGTTTTCAAGCGTGGTGACGGCATACAGCTTGCCGTCGCTGCCCATTACGTTCTCCGTCTTGCCGACGTTCTCGGCCAGGGGATTGTCTCCCGACCAGAACTCTATGCTGTTGATTACCAGGATATCGGCCACTCCGCACAGCACGTAGGCGGGCGAGATGAGTATGAAAATCAGCCAGTTGAGGAACTTGTTGCCCGTGGCCTGCTTGTTCCAGTCGAGCACCTTGTTGAACAGTCCGAACGAACCGATACACGAGCTCATGAGGCATGCGCCTATCATGAGAGCCGTGAGTGATTTTAATGTCTTGTTTGTCATAAGATGTTTGTTTATGTAATATAACCGGTTACAAATCTAATGGTTTTTAACGAGACGGCAGGAAATATTGTCATAAAAAAACAAAAAAGGGGCCGCGCCACGCTCCACGAGCTACCACTTCAGCCGTCCGTACTTCTCCATGCACCACAGCTGCCACGAGTTGAGCGTGTTCTGCCATACCACGTAGGCGCAAGGCGCTATGGCGACTACGGGGTTAAGGTAGACCATTACGAGCCAAATGCCCACGCCGGTGTTCTTCTGGCCGAGCGCCTGGCCGCCGTCCACGCTGTCGCCGTAATGCCTCCCGACGGCCTTGCCCGTGCCGAAGAGCAGCAGCGTGACCACGGCCGGAACGACGATAAGCGCCGTCATCGAGAGCCACGATATGCCGGCGGTGAAGATGTTGTGCAGCGTCATGCCCATGACTATGGACAGGTTGACGGCCCAGAAGTAGAAGCCCAGGTTGCGGCAGTCCTTTATCGCCTTGGCCATCCGCGGCAGCCAGCGGCGCGTGGCCATCGCGCATACGAAGGGCAGGACGAGCACCACGGCCGTGCGCTGCAGTATTGTGGCGAACGACGACATGAAAGTAACGTCGGCGTGCTTCTCGACCATGGGGAAGAGCAGCGGCACGAGCAGGGCCGTAACGGCGTTGTCTATCAGCGTGTAGACGGTCATCGAGGCAATGCTGCCGCCCAGTTTCTCGGTCACCACGGCGGCGGCCGAGGCCGTGGGGCATATCACGCAGGCGAAAGCCCCCTCCAAGGCCAGGCGCAGCGTGTTGTCAGTAGTGTTCATTATGGCGAAAACGAGCGCTACGGCCATGGCTATACGTATAACCTGCATCCACACGTGCCACGTGTGCAGGCGCAGGTCGTGCAGGCGTATCTTGCAGAACGTGACGTAGAGCGTCATGAAAATCAGCACCGGCAGGATTTCGATAAACCACGGACCGGCCATATGGCCGAAGGGCACGAGGGCCGGAATCTCGGTGAACAGCAGGTACATGGCCGCGCCGAACACCATTGCGCAGGGCAGCGTCCATTCCTTTACGAACTTTATTATTCCCATTGTAATGCTTTTGAAAAACTCTGCAAAAGTAAGAATAATATTCATATTACGGCGGCCATGGCGGCCAATATTTGCAAAAAACCGGGGCGCCCGCGTAACCGCCTGGCGCTTAGCGCATTGCGAAAGGCCGTCTTTCAGCGTGTGAAAGACGGCCTTTCGGCGTGCGTTTGACGGCCTCTTGCGGCGCAAAAGGCCGCGAACGGCATAACGTGCGTCACTCGGCGAGCAGATCGGCAGCCACCTTGCCGTCGCACTGTGCCGGCTCAATGCCGAGCAGCCGGCACAGCGTGGGATACACTGCGGTGTTGTCGAACGTGCCGCTCTTTACATAGCCACGCTTGAAGTCGGGGCCTGCGGCACGGAAGATGACGTTCATCTGCGGCGACGTAGGGTCGTAACCGTGGCTGCCGGGATTCACCTTTCCGTTCTCGGACACCGTCCACCCCTCGTCGGGCAGCACTACTATGGGCGCGATGTTGCGGTCGGTACCGTAATTAAGATACGCCGGCACGTCCTTCTTGCGCCATGCGCGGATATGCGGCACGCCGTCGAGCGCCTTCATGATGTCGTCCTCGTGGCCCTTGGCGGGGAATATGAGCGCAGGCAGGTCGGGCAGAACGCGCTCGCACCAGCCGTCCTCAAGATAGTCGGAGAGGCGCACGATACGCTCCGGCGAGGTCTGCGCCATGCCGTGGTCGGAGGTCACGATAAAGTTGATGTCGGCCCCGTAGGGCAGCTTGCGCAAGTCACCGTACAGCATGCCGAGCAGGCGGTCGAGGCCCTCAACGGCCGCCCTTACCTCAACCGAGGCCGGGCCGTGGTCATGACCCTGGTAGTCGGGATATTCAAAATACGCCATAACAAGCTGCGGGCGCTCGCCTTCGGGCAGCTTCATGAGCCGCTCAACCTCGGCCACGCGCTCAGGAAACGACAGCCGCGGCTGCCGGGCGTAGTCCTGCCAATAGTCGGGATAGCGCCCCTGTATGGCAACGTCGGAGCCCGGCCAGTACACCACGCCCGCCTTCAGGCCCTGCCTGCCGGCAGTAATCCATACCGGCTCGCCGCCGTAGAACGACGGGTCCTTGGCCGTCAGCGTGTCGCCAATGCTGTACGTACGGCCCGAGGCCACGTCGTAGAAGCGGTTGGCGATAATGCCGTGATGGTCGGGCACGAGGCCCGTGGCCAGCGTATAATGGTTGGGAAACGTCTTCGAGGGGAACGACGGGCGCATTACCGCCCTAACGCCCTCGCGCCCGAGCGAGTCGAGAAACGGCGTATCGTACATCAGCGGGTAGTCCCAGCGGAAACCGTCGAGCGAGACAATCACCGTGTAATGCCGCCCGGCACCGGCGCCGAGGGCAACGAAAAGCAGCAAAAATAAAGCGAGTCTTCTCATCATCTTGATATTTCTTTAATATGAAAAGGAGCAAGTGAAACGTGCCATAAGGCCATTCCTCCTGCTCCTTCGTATTAAGTGTTGTTGTCAGAAATTAGTTGAAGTAATACTTCACGCCTATCTGCAACTGCCAGCACTGGCTGTAGTTGCGGTCGAACGACCAAGTGCTTGTAGGCGGCACACGCTCGCCCTCGTTGTTGGTGTACTTGTACATCGAGAAGTAAGGCACACCGTTCTCAACCTTGTCTACGCTAAGGATGGCGCCTTTGTTGCATCCGCTCATGTTCTTCTCAACACCCCACTTCGAGTTGAAGAGGTTACCGATGTTCATGAAGTCGGCGGTAAGCTGCAGCTTGTGCATTGTCTTTCCTACCTTAAGGTTGAAGTCATGAGCCCAACGGAAGTCGAAGCGGTGAACCCAAGGAGCATGCGCGGAGTAAGCCTCAGCGTACTCACCCTTGTGGTTCTTAAGGTAGTCGTCCTGGTTTACGAAGTTCCAGAAAGCCTCACGGTCAGCCTCTGTGGTGAAGTTTATTTCGCTGTCATCCCTCGGGATATACATCAGGTCAGTTTTGTTACCGTCACCGTTGATGTCGCTTGAATAAGTGAAAGTGTATCCCTGAGGTCTGTAGCCAGTGTAGAACAGGGTGAAGTGATCGTTGTGGTAAGTATAGCTTGCCGACGCGATGATACGGTCAGGAATGACATAGCGCGAATTCTGCAACTGCGCATGGTTAGGTCCGTCCACTGTATAGAGGCCAGACCATGCCGAGCTGGCGTTACTTCCGGGCATGCCCGACACTTCCTTCATCACCGTGTGGGTGTAAGCCGCCATAAGATGAAGGTCCTTTATAGGCTCTGCCGTAGCAGTAAAGTTGAGTGTCCAGCCGTAACCCTTATGCGTGTTGGTCAGCACGCAAGCGTTGCTGAAGTTGCTGTAGTAACGGTAGTTGTCAGGGTAGATAAGGCGGTTGTCGGCGCCTTGCAGTCTCTGCCATGTCTCGTCAACTGGGCGAATGTTGTAGTTATCAAGCTTTACGTCATTGATTTTCTTGGTATAGGTGAACTCTCCGGTAAGCGTCAGCGGGAAAGACACGGGCACCTGGTAGTCGACTGCGATTGAAGTCTTCCATACCTGCGGCATCTTGAAGTCCTTGTCAACACCTGCAATCTCGCTCGGAACAGTGCCGTTAGCGTCGATTGATTCAGGAGCGCCAAGCAGTTCGCGTATCTGGTTTACGTCGGTTACAATGCCTCCGGCGAAATTCTGCAGTCTTGAGTCTACACTTTCTACCACTCCGTTAGAGCCGTAACGTGTGTCGGCATGTACAAGGTTCTGTATCATTCCTGAGTTGGTTGGCATGTTGGTGAAGAACACCAAAGGCAGACGTCCTGCGAAAAGACCAGTACCACCACGCACTTTCAGGCGCTTGTCGTTGAACACATCCCATGTGAAACCAATACGCGGAGATATCTGTACGTTGTTGTCAGGCCATACGCCGGTGTCGATATGGCGGCCGCCGAAGTCAAGTTCGTAGATTGCGTTGTTACGCATCAGGTCGTCGCTGTTGAACGTCAGCATGTCGAAACGTATACCGCCAGTGAGCTTAAGGTTCTCGAGTACGTTCCACTCGTCCTGCAGATAGAGTCCGTACTGATTGAATGCGACCTCTGCCTTGGGGTCAGTGTTGCCGTCATAACCGTAGCTTATACCGACTGTCTCAGGCGCAGCGCCGCTGAGGAAGTCGTCAAGTGAACGGTAACGGTAGTATCCCGTACCATTACGCATGTATGAGTTGTTTGCCAACTGGTGCTCAAAGCTGAAACCGGCAGTGAGCTTGTGGGCGCCGAGATAGTACGTGAAGTTGTCCGTTATGGTAGTAATCTTGTTCTGTACACGGTTGTTATGGGTGAACAACTCATATCCGAGGCTCATGTACGGCGTAAGGTCTTGCGTCACGGTGCCGTCAGCCGCAGTCTCGTATCCGTTCATAATGTCGATGAACGGGAACGGAGAAGAGTTTGAACCGCGCTCGTCATTAATATAAGTGTAAGTAAAGAGCAGCTGGTTTGATATGTTGTTGCCGAAACGGCTGTTAAGGTCGGCAGATACGGTGCTCACCGTGTTGTCCTGCGAATACATCGTGTTGGCGAACGCCATTGAGTATTGTGACATACGGTCCATGTCACGCAGGCGGTAACCTGTATCCGAAGAGTTGCCGTTTACGGGATTCCATACCGTGTTAGTAGTATAGTTATAGCGTACGGCCAGGTGGTGGTTGTTGGTTATGTTCCAGTCAACACGGCCGAGAAGCTTGAGATTATCGCCCGTCGACGGGAAAGAATTATATGAGCCAGTGTCGTAACCGTACCGCTCCATCATGAAGTCCTGCACTCTCTGCATGTCCGAAACGAGCGTACGGGAGATATAGTTGTCTGGCACGGCAACACCTTTTCCGTCGTCACCGACATTGGTAGTTGCACGCCAACGTGTAACAACGGTAGGCATCTTTGAATATTCTGCGTTGGCGAAGAAAAACAGCTTATCCTTTATGATTGGGCCGCCGAGTGTGAAACCGTAGGTAGTCGTGCGGTTGGTTCCGCGCTCGCTGAGGTCAGAGTTACCAATGCGGTTGCCGTGCATGTTCTCGTTTGTGTGGTAAACATACGCCGTACCCTTGAAGGTGTTGGTACCCGACTTTGTTACGGCATTGATACCTCCGCCGATGAAATTGGTCTGGCGAACGTCGAACGGGGCGATAACCACCTGCACTTCGTCGATAGCCTCCATTGAGATTGGGTTGCCGCCGCCGGGCAGACCGTCGGAAAGTCCGAAGTTGTTGTTGAGGTTCGCGCCGTCGAGGGTGAAGTTGGTAGAGCGTCCGTCACCGCCGGCGAAGCTCATGCCGTTGGCATACGGAGAGAGGCGTGCTATGTCCTCGATACTGCGGTTGACGGTGGGCAGCGCGGTGATTTGCGCGTTGGAGATGTTTGTTGTGGCGCCGGTCTTCTCTGCGGAGAACTTCGAGCCGTTGCCTACTACAACCACTTCGCCCAGCTCGTTGACGTCTTCAGACATCTTTACGTTGAGGTTGTAGGTCTCACCGAGCTGCAGGCTGACGCCCTCGATTGTTTTTTCGGCGTAACCGATGTAGGTAACCTTAACCGTGTAGGGGCCTCCCACACGCATACCTTGGATGGCCCAACGTCCGTCGGAGTTGGTGACGGCGTTGTAGGTTGTTCCTGAAGGAACGTGTGTAACCCTGATTGTAGCGCCGATTACGTCCTCGCCCTGGTCGTCGCTGACTTGTCCCGCCATCGACGAGGTGGTAATCTGGGCGTTCACTGCGGCTGCCATAACAAGCATGATGGCCGCCAAGAATAATCGCATTCTTTTTACCATAACATTTAAATAATTTTGTTTAATATCTTGAAAACATCGGCAAAATTACTAATATCATGGTGAAAAGATGTTACAATTAGTTTAAGATAATGTTTTTTTCTTAGCAGTTAAAGAAGTTTTCATTTAGGAGTTAAAGAAGTTAAAGGAGTTATCGCTCCCTGCAATAACTCCTTTAACTTCTTTAATTCCTTATAAATAAATCACTCTGCCAGCAGCGCCTGTATCTCGGCGTCGAGATCTTTTACCTGAGCGTCGCGCTTCCTCAGGGTGTTGGTCTTGTCTATGAGGAAGAACGTAGGTATCGAGCGTACGTTGTAGAGGACGAGGTTGTTCGACTGTATACCCTGCGGGTCGCGTACGCTTATCCACGGCAGGGCTGCCGTCTGGGTCTTCCAGAAGTGCTCGTCGGGGTCGAGCGATATCTGGTATATCTCCAGTCCGCGCCCGTGATACTTATTATATATGTCGCGCATCTGCATTATGCGCTTTGTGGAGCCATCCGCCCCGAACACGTGGAAGTCGAGCATTACCACCTTGCCCTTGAGGTCTGTCAGGCGGCGTGCCTGCCCTTTGTTGTCAAGCAGGGCTATGTCGATTATGTTGGTCGTGTTGACCTTGCTGGCGTCTATGGCCTGCGCTGCGCGCTGGTTGCGCACTATGCGCACGTTTCTCATGCCTTGTATGGCTATGTTGTGCAGGTTCTTGCCCCTTATCGAGTTGGGGTGGTATGTATCCCAGCTGGTAGCCACGGCCGCGAAGGCCTTGATGTCGTCCTCGCTCTCGCGCGGGTCGAATATCAGCCGGCTGCCGAGTGTCTGGAAGAGGGCGAAGTACGACGACGGCCGCATTGGCGCCTTGAATATGTAGTTCAGCTTTATTTCGTGCTTGTAGGCCTCTATCATGCGTGCCACGCTGTCGCGCGTCTGGTCGAAGCCGAGGGTGTTGTTGCGCTCGACGGCCAGTACGCGCCCGAGCAGGTCGATTTGCTTGAGGGCCAGCTCCTTGATGGTTGCGCACTCGGGCGAGCCTTCCACCGTATAGCCGGTAGCCATAGTGGGATACGCGGCCTTGACGGTAATGGTCTCGGTAGAGTCAACGCTGAGGTTGATAATCTGTCCGGCAATGCGCAAGCGGTAGAATTCGGGCGCCTCGGGCGACTTCTCGCTGAAGCTGAACGCGCCGTCGTCGCCGAGCTTGACGGAGTCGATTGCCACGGGGCCGTCAAGGCTCATGTTCTCGAAATAGAGCACGGAGTCCTTGGCGTCGGTGATTGTTCCGTCAACGCGGAACTTCTTGTTGTCGCACGAGGCGAGGCCCACCGCCATCAGGGCCGCAGCCGCCAGGGCCGGCAAATGTGTTAATGACTGTTTCATTATCTTCGTGTTTATTATGTTTTGCGTCGAAAACCAACGCCTGCAAAGTTACAATAAATCTGCGTAACGGCAAAATAATGGCCTGATGTTTGCCCGCGCCGCTACTTGGCCAGGTGCCATCCTGCAGCCACGGCGAGCAGCCCCAAGGCTACGCTGGCGCCGATATAGAGGGCGCAGAGCAGCACGTCGCCGGCCTTGACGAGCGAGAGCGACTCGTTCATGAACGTGCTGAAGGTGGTCAGTCCGCCGCAAAAGCCCACCGTGAGCAGCAGCTTTACGTCGGGCGTAACGGGCGAGCCTTCGCCCTCCGACAGGCCGCACACCAGGCCTATGAGCAGGCAGCCGGCCACGTTGACGGCCATGGTGCCCAACGGGAAGGCCGAAAGCACAGTGCCCTGAACCAACCTTGACAGCAGGTAACGCGCCACGCTGCCTACCGCCCCGCCGACGGCTACGATCAGAATGTTCTTCAACATGGATGCAAAGGTATATAAAATATGCGTAACGCCAAAATAAATCTGCCGGCGCAACCGCACATTGCGGCCGTCAACATGCATCATCCACAAAGGCAGGCCATCGCCTCCTGTAATCCGACTGATTTGCGGATGAACCCGATATGCCGTCAACGGCAACGCGAAAGGCCATGTTTTACACGACAAAAGGCCGCCTTTCGCAGAGTGAAAGACGGCCTTTTGCAACATATTGGGTAACAGCAGGTTACGCCACAAGCCTACTCGGCGTTGATGTCCACCGACTGTAGCGACGAGCTGTCGTGGCCGAGCATTATGCTGAACACGCCCGGCTCGAACACCAAGCGCCCCTCGGCGTCATAATACGACAGGTCCTTCTCTGTTATGTCGAACGTCACCTGTCGGCTCTCGCCAGCCTTGAGCGTTACGCGGCTGAAGCCCTTGAGCTCCTTTACGGGGCGGGCAATGGAGGCCACGGGGTCGCGCACGTATAGCTGCACAACCTCTACGGCGTCCCTGCCGCCGGTGTTGGTCACGGTGACGGAAGCCTTGAACGTGCGGCCCGAACCGGTAACCGTCGGCTTGCCGTAGCTGAACGTGGTGTACGTCAGTCCGTAGCCGAAGGGATACAGCGGGTCGTTCACGTTGTCGAGCCAGTTGGTGGCATACTTGCGGAAGTCCTTTGTACCCTCTGGCACGGGGCGTCCCGTGTTCAGGTGGTTATAATACATCGGCACCTGGCCCGTAGCGCGCGGGAAAGTCATCGTGAGGCGACCTGACGGAGCCACGTCGCCGAACACAACGTCGCAGATGGCGTCGGCCGCCTCGCTGCCTCCGAACCATACGTTAAGTATCGCGTCGACGTTAGCCTCCTCCCAAGTGAGCACCGTAGGACGGCCCGAGAAATTGAGCATGACCACGGGCTTGCCCAGCTTTACCAGCTCGGCGAGCAGCTCACGCTGCACGTCGGGTAGGCGCAGGTCGCTCCTGCTGGCGCACTCGCCCGACATGTCGGCACTCTCGCCCATGGCGCACACGATGACGTCGGCCTGCCTTGCCGTCTCAATGGCCTCGGCCTTTAGCCGCGCATCGTCGCCCCGGGCTATCGTCTTGCCGAACTCCGCCGCGCGCTGGCGCGCCGAGTCGGCCATAAGGTTGCACCCCTGGGCATACAGCAGCTCGGCCTTGCCCTTCAGGGCGCGCTCGAATCCCTCCTTCAGCGTTGAGTACTTGTCGGGCGTATAAGCCACGCACCACGTGCCGGCCATGTTGGCGCGGGTGTCGGCAAGCGGGCCTATGAGGGCTATCCTGCCCTGCTTCTTCAGCGGAAGAAGGCCCGCCTTGTTCTTCAGCAGCACGAACGTCTCGGCGGCTATGCGGCGCGCGGCCGCGCGGTTTTCGGCAGTGAAGATGTCGGTCTTGCGCCTCTTTACGTCGCAATACTTGTACGGGTCCTTGAAAAGTCCCAGCTTATACTTAGCCTCGAGCACCCGGCGGCAGGCCGTATTGACGGCCTCCTCGCTCACGGTGCCGTCCTTGACCGACTGTTCCAGCGTGCCGATGAAGCCCATCGAGCACATGTCCATGTCAGTACCTGCCGTCAGCGCCAAGGCCGAGGCATGCTTCAGGTCGCCGCCGACGCCGTGCGGCAGCATCTCGCCTATCGACCCATAGTCGGTAGCCACGAAGCCGTCAAACTTCCACTGCTTGCGCAGCACGTCGTCGAGCAGCCAACGGTTGGCCGTGGCGGGCACGCCGTCAACGATGTTGAACGACGACATCACGCTGCCCGTACCCTCCTCAACGGCAGCCTTGTACGGCGGGAAATACTGGTTGTACATGCGCAGGCGGCTCATGTCTACGGTGTTATAGTCCAGCCCGGCCTCAACGGCGCCGTACAGCGCGTAGTGCTTCAGGCAGGCCATAACGTTCTCACGGCTCGAATAGTCGCCCTGGTATCCGCGTATCATGGCCCTGGCTATCTGCGAGCCAAGGTACGGATCCTCGCCGTTACCCTCGGATATGCGGCCCCAGCGGGCGTCAACGCAGATGTCGACCATCGGGCTGAACACCCAGTTAATGCCGTCGGCCGAAGCCTCCTTGGCCGCGATGCGGGCAGCCTCCTCAACGGCCTCCATGTTCCACGAGCACGAGAGGGCGAACGGGATGGGGAATATCGTCTCGTAACCATGGATTACGTCCATGCCCACGAGCAGCGGAATGCCCATCCGGCTCTGCTCGACGGCCATCTTCTGGAGCTCGCGTATCTTCTCCACTCCCTTCAGGTTGAACACTCCACCCATCTTGCCTGCCTTGACAAGCCCGGCCACCTGGGTGTCCTGGGCCTGGCCGGTGGTTATGTCGCCGGCCACCTGCAGGTTGAGCTGGCCTATCTTCTCCTCGAGAGTCATGCGCGACATAAGGTCGTCGACAAACTTGTCCATTGCTGCATCTTGCGCCGTAGCGGAGAGCGAAAGAAGCCCAAGCGCAGCCGAAAAGATTGCTTTCTTCATTGGTTTCATAATCGTTTTGTGCTATGAGGTTAAAGGAGTTAAGAAGTAATGGAGTCAACGAGTCATGACGAATGCATTGCCAAATGAACAAGAATAAGCAAGCAGACCTGTATTTTTCATAATAAAATCTTCACTTTGCATTATCCATTCTCCACTTAACGAGGCATTCGTCTTGACTCATTGACTCCATTATTCACTAACTCCTGACGTAAAATTACATTAAAGTAAACTTCACTTTCTGGGTTATATTGTCAGAGGCATTGCCGATAAGGGCCTCAAACTGTCCCGGCTCTGCCGTCCACTGTCCGGCCTTGTCGTCGTAGAAGCTGAGGGCGTCGCGGCCTATCGTCAGGCTCACCTGCTTGGTCTCGCCAGGCGCGAGGCTCACTTTCGAGAAGGCCTTTAGCTCCTTATAGGGACGCACAAGCGACGACTTGCAGTCGCGCACGTACAGCTGCACAACCTCCGAGCCGGCCTTAGCGCCCGTATTGGTAACCGGCACGGTGAACGTTATGCTGTCGCCCAGGCTAAGCGACAACTTGTCCGCCGTGGCCTTACCTATATTAAAGGAGGTATAGCTCAGGCCGTGGCCGAACGCGAAGAGGGTCTTCGTCTTCTCCTTGTCCACCCAGCGGTAGCCTACGAATATGCCTTCCTTGTACTCCTCGTCTATTATCTTCTTGTCTTCGCGCCATGTTCCGGGATACGTACCGAGCTTATGCGCCGGCACGTCGTCAAGACTCCGCCACCATGTGTACGGCAGCTTGCCCGACGGGTTGACACGTCCCGTAAGCACGTCGGCCAGCGCCTCGCCCGCCGTAGAGCCCAGGAACCAGCCCTGCACTACGGCCGCCACCTTGTCAAGCCACGGCATGGCCACGGGATTTCCTGATATGTTGACGAACACGAGGTTCTTGTTTGCCTCGGCCAAAGCCTCAACCAGGCGGTCCTGCCCGTACGGCAGGCCGTACTGCTTGCGGTCGTGGCCCTCCGCATCCTGGTAATCGCTCTTGTTAAGTCCGCCGAACACCACCACGCAGTCGGCCTCCTTGGCTTTCGCCACGGCTTCGGCTATCAGCTCGTCGGGAGTGCGCGGGTCATAGAGTTTCTGCTTGGCTACCACCCCGTTATACTCGCCGGTGGTATCGCCTACGTATCCACGGGCATACTCCACGCGTATCTTGTCGCCCAGCAGGCTGCGCATGCCCTCAAGCGGAAGGGTCTCGCGCTGCACCTTCAGCGACGAGCTGCCGCCGCCTACGGTCATCATCTTGATCGCGTTCTCGCCAACCACGAGCACACGGAGCGCCTTCGTGGTGTCAAGAGGCAGCACTCCGCCATCGTTCTTGAGCAAAACGATACCCTCGCCGGCTATGCGGCGGGCCGTAGCATAGTGGGCCTCGGAGTTCATCGAGCCAAGACGGCGATGGCGCTTCATCGTGGTACGGTAGAAGAGGCGCAGCACACGGCGCACCTTGTCGTCAAGTTCCTTGGTGGTATATTCGCCCTTACGGATGAGCTCACGGTACGGACGCGCCATGTAGTAGTTGTCGTAAGCGTTGGAAGCGCCGAAGGCGAGGCCGTCGGTCCATGTCCCGAACTCCATGTCGAGGCCGTTCTCGATGGCCTGGCGGGTGTCGTGCGTACCGCCCCAGTCGCTCACTACCACACCGTCAAACGCCCAGTCGCCCTTCAGTATGTCCATAAGAAGGTAGCGGTTGTGGCAGTTGTGCTGGTCCTTGTACAGGTTGTAACCGCCCATGAGGGCCCATGCGTGGCCGTCCTTCACGGCCGCCTTGAAGGCTGGAAGGTATATCTCGTGCAGCGCGCGGTCGTCAACGATGGCGTTTACCTGGTGGCGGTACTCCTCGTCGTTGTTCAGTGCAAAGTGCTTTACGCACGCGCTGACGCCGTTGGACTGGAGTCCGATGATGTACGGCACCACCATCCTCGAGGCGAGATACGGGTCTTCGCCCATGTACTCGAAGTTGCGTCCGCCGAGCGGGGTGCGCAGGATGTTGACGCCCGGGCCAAGAATCATGTCTTTCTTGCGGTAGCGGGCCTCCTCGCCGAGCGCCACGCCGTAGACGAGCGACATCCGCGGGTTCCACGTGGCGGCAAGACACGTCAGCGCGGGGAATGCCACGCACGAGTCGTTAGTCTGTCCGGCCTGCATCCACTCGTCCCAAAGCACGTCGGGACGTACGCCGTGCGGGCCGTCGTCGGTCCAGAACTCGGGTATGCCGAGACGTGCCACGCCGGGCGAGCTAAACTTGCTCTGGGCGTGGATTACGGCGATTTTCTCGTCGAGCGTCATGCGCCTTAAAGCGTCCTCGACACGTTCCTCCATCGGTTTGGTGTCGTCAAGGTAGACTGGCAGGGCCTGGGCATGCCCTCCAACGGAGCATAGCGCGGGAAGGGAGACCAATGCCAAAACTTTAAGTATTCTCATTTCGGTTAGTTTTTTATGGTATTTCTTGTGCAAAGATATAAAAAAAAACGACACGAAGGAAATGAAAAAGGATGAAAAGCACACGTTACCTCACGGCGCCTCCATCCTTTTTACATTATATATTATATTGACTGAACAAGCTACGGTTACTGTTTCTGGAACACGCGCACGTAGTCAACCTCCATCGTGGCAGGCAGGCAGGTCTCGTCAACGCCCTGCTGGCCGCCCCAGTCGCCGCCCCACGCAAGGTTTAGGATAACGTAGAACGGGGCGTCGAAAGGCCACGCGTCAGTGCCCGTACCGTCGTTGGCGTACGTGAGCAGCTCCTGGCCGTCAACGTAGAAGGTCATCTTCTCCGCTGTCCACTCGCAGGCATACGTATGGAAGTCCGACATGGCCGTGGGCACGCTTACGCTGGCCGTCTCTATGGACGTGCCTGTGTTGTTGTACTTGTTGCAGTGGATTGTGGAATGGATTACGTTGGCGTTATATCCCACGTGCTCCATGATGTCTATCTCGCCGTCGGCCGGCCAGCTGGTATAATTGACGGGCATCATCCAGAACGCGGGCCATGTGCCCTTACCCTCTGGCAGCTTGATGCGTGCCTCTATGTAGCCGTACTGCCAGCCGGTGTTGCGCTCGGCGTAGAGGCGTGCCGACTTGACGTCGTCGCCGTCCTGCATGAGGTTTATCTTCAGCGTACCGTCCGACACGACGGTCACGTCCTCATCCTTCACGTAGCTCTGCAGCTCGTTGTTGACCCAGCCCGGACCCTGTATCTCGTATGTCCAGTCGCCGCCGAGCTCCGTACCGTTGAACTCGTCGTTCCACACGAGGGTGTAGCCTTCGGGTCCTACTATCTCAGGCTCATCGGGCTCTACGCCCTGCTGGTTGACGGTAACGCTCTTGCGCGTGCCGCCGCACAATACGGTTACGTAGCCGGTGCGTGCCTCCGTGTCGGCGTTCTCCTGCACGGTTACGGTCAGGGTCTCGCTATGGCTTACGGTGTTGGCGGGCGTCACGCTCAGCCAGTCGTCGCTGGTGTAGGCCGCAAACTCGCGGTCGGTGGTGACGTTGACGGTGAACGTGCCGGCATCGGGCGTGAGATTGAACTCCGTCTGCGACAACTCTACCGTCTGGTTGTCGGGCGCGTAAGTGGTGTCTCGGTCGTCGCTGCACCCTGTCAGGCACAAGGCGGCGGTCAGGAACATGCTTAGTATCATCTTTGTCTTCATTTTCTTTTGTGGTTTTTAGTTACGTTTTGCAATTATGTCATTTACCCATTACGTAACGCCCTGTGGCCCAAGGCTTTGCAGAAGGCCGTCTTTCACGTTGCCGTTTGCCGTCTTCCACCGTGTAAAAGGCCGTCTTTTGCAGGCCGAAAAGCGGTCTTTCGCAAAGCTCGGGTCCACGGGCTATAATGAAACAGGTATGCTATGCTTCTTTACTCCACCGTTTTCTGCAATACGATGTTGTTGATGGTGATGTTCGTGTTGTCAGCGTTGCCGCCGAAGTCGAACACCAGCTTAAGCGCACTTGCCGCGCCTACGGTCATCATGGCTGCCGGCACCTTAACCACATATTCCTCATAAGGGCTGAGCGCCGGGGTCTCAAGGCAGAGGTAGTTGTTGTCGTCTGCGCTGTCAGTCAGCTTTACCGTTGCGCGCGGCAGCGCCTTGTCGGACATCAGCGTGCAGCTGAAGTCGTACTTCGTGTCGGCCTCAGCCGGTATGTCGGTTGTCAGCATTACCTGCGCCTGCCACTGGTCGGTGGTGGCTGATGGCAGCGCTACGGTGTACGTTCCGCCCGTGCCGGTGAACGCCGGGTCGGCTATCTGTGTCCAGCCGGGAGCGTAGTAGAACGACGCGGTGTAGTTGTCGCCATCGTCAACGTGGGTCTTCCAGAGGTTGGTCTCGGCGTCGTAGATGTACTGGGTGTCGTCCTCCTCTACGGCGGGAGGCGTGCGTCCGTCGTCGTTGGCATGGTCTTTCAGCACAATGTCGCTCACCGTTACGTCAGTATTGGCAGCGTTGCCGCCGAAGTCGAATACAACGTCAATCTGCGAAATGTCGATACCCGGCATGTCGCTCTTGTAGAACACGTACTCCTCGTAGGCCTTGAGCGACACTTTCTCCTCGAAGTAGTAGACACCCGAGTTGTTCGTATCGCACAGCTTTACGGTTACGTTGCCGTGGTCAGTCGTCGACATGAGCTTACAGCTGAAGTCGTAGTTTGACGTGGCGGCGGTGGTCATGTCGGTATGGAACAGGGCCTGTGCCTGCCACGTTTCCGAAGTAGCCTCGGGCAGCGAGAAGGTGAACGAGTTGCCGTCCTGCGTCATCACGGGGTCAGCTATATGCGTCCATCCCGGCGCGTAGTAGTACGAATTTGTGAACGTACAGTTCTTGAACATGTTGTATTCGCTGTCAGGGTCGAAGCCGTCGAACGTTCCCCCGCCAGCCTCCTGGCTCGTAAGTATGTAGTGCCAGGCTATCGTGCCGTCGTCATACACGAGCACGAGGCGCGAGCCCGTAATGCTCTCTATGCGGAAGCGCGGGTCGTTATACTGGTTGTCGCACGAGATGTAGGGGAAGAGCGTGCCCGCCGGCAGCACGAGGTAGACGTCGTCGCCCTCGCCGACAAGCTGGAAAGTGGCCGTCTGCGGCTCGGCCTGGGTGTCGAAGTCGTTGCCGTCGCCGGGGTTGCCGGGCATTACCGTGCAGCCCGTGTTGACGAACACGAGCCCGTCCTCGCCGGGACTGTACGTATAGGCATAGTCCGAAGAGAAGGTCAGTTCGTCATCATATATGCCGTTGGCCTCCTTCTCGTTGGGCTGTGCCGAGTACCATCCGAGTCCGTCGGTGCCGGATTCGCCACAGCCGAGATGGCCTGCCTCCTCGCTTGCTATGCGCCATGTCTTGCCCGAAAGCATTGTCAGGTACATGTCAAAGTTAACAAGCGAGTTGTCGATGTGAAACGTTACCGAGCCCATGCCCTGACTCATGCCGTTACGGTTGCCCACGCGGTAGTTGAGCACATAGTCGCCGGCGTTGTTCACTATCTTGGTGTATCCGTTGACGGTGGAGTACGGGTTGGCGCTCTCCCACGTCATGTACCATATCGGGTAGACGCCGTCGCCCTCCATGTTGAACGTCACCTGGTTGGTCTCCTGGTCGATGTCCACGCTCACCTGTGTCTGCTCGGCCAAAGGAAGGTTGTTCTCGTTCAGTCCGGCGATGTCGTCGGGCGAGCACGATGACAGCGCAAGCGGCAGCGCCATGGCGCCTATCGCTCCGTATATATAATACTTTAGCTTTTTCATTTCACGTTCGTTTTAGTGTAAGGTTAATAATTGTTCTGCGTCAGCGTGCCCTGCGCGGCGTCAATCTCCGACTGCGGTATGGGCAGATACTTCTTCGATTCGCTCCACGTATTGGTGCGGTAGCCGTACGAGTCGGGGCGCAGCGTGGTGGCGGCTATGCCCGTACGCACGAGGTCCCAGTAGCGCTTGCCCTCGCCAACGAACTCGAGGCGGCGCTCGTTGATGATGTTCTCGATGGTCGGGTCAACCGTGTCGGTCAGTCCCGAGCGGCTGTGCACCTCGTTGAGGTACTGGCTCGCGAGCCCCGTGTCGCCTCCCGTGCGCACGAGAAGCTCGGCGGCATTGAGAAGAGTCTCGGCATAACGGTATATGCGCAGGTTGTTGTTGAAGTTGAGGTCGCCGTCGGCCAGCTGTCCTTCGAGGTTGGCCGTCTTAGCGATATACTTGCCGAGGAAGTAGCCCGTGTCCTGATAGCGGTGCTCGTAGGTGCCGTGGGCGTTGGCGTCGAAGCAGGTCACGTCGCGCCTCTGGTCGCCCTCGGCGTACATGTCGTACGTCTCCAGTCGCACCGGACAGAAGCCCCAGCCCTGGTCAATGCCCTCGGTGTCGCCAGCGTTGGCCGAGTATCCGTAAGGTGTTATCAGGCGCGGAAGTATCGTTCCGCCGGCTACCAACGGGCCGTTATACGAGCGCACGGCGTTCTGCGACTTGTAGTTAATCTCGAAAATAGACTCCGAGCCCCACTCGCCAGTCTCCTCGAAGATGGCCGAATACGGGCGCATGAGCTGGTATTCCGTTGAGCTGATGATGTCCTGCATGTACCCCAAGGCCTTCTGATAGCGGCTGTCGTCGTTCTGATACATCACCATCTCGGCGTAAAGCATGTACGCCATGGCCTGCGACACCTTGCCCACATTGTCCTCAGTCGAGGTGTCCTCCCACCTCATCGGCAACACGTTGGCGTCAATTACGTCCTCAAGGTCGGTTATCACGGCGTCATACACCTCGTCGGCAGTCCTCTGCTCGGCCAGATACGGGAACTCGAGGTTCTCCATATAGAAAGGTATGTTGCCCCAGAACTTCCACAGGTTGTTGTAGTAATACGCCCTGAGCACTCGCGCCTGGGCGTTGAACAGTGCCTGATTCTCGGCGCTTATGTCGTCGGCCGCCCACCCTATGTAGGTCAGCACGTCGTTACAGCGCTTTATGCCGGTGAACTCGCACGTCCAAAGCCCGGACATACAGTTCTCAGGATTGGCCTCGTAGTTCATCATGAGGTGCCAGAACTGGTTGTCGGTACGGTCTGAACCGCCCACCCAGATGTCGTCGGCCATGATGTCGCTCATTATGTTTACAGGGTTATACTGCGACCCGTTCCAGTCTGGCCAGTGCAGAGGGTCGTAGGCGGCAACCAGCGCCTCGTACACGTGTTCCTCGGTTGTATAGTATTCTTCTATCGGGTTTTGCGTCGGCGGAGTGACCTCGAGGAAGTCGTCGCTGCAACCAACGCTCACCACAGACGCGGCCAGCAGCAGGCCCGCGAATATCTTGTTTGTTTTCATCTTATTCAGTTTTTTGGTTTTGTGGGTTTGAGGTTTTCAGGTTCTCTGTGGTTTAAGGTCTTGGCGTACCCGTATGACCTTATGTCCGTATAACCTCACAACCGTGCATTTATTAGAACTCCAGGTTGAAGCCTACGCGCCATACACGTGCCTGCGGGTAAACTCCGTAGTCGACACCAAGCGACGTTCCGCCGGAAGATATTTCCGGATCGAAGCCGTGGTACTTGGTGAACGTAAAGAGATTTTCGGCAGATACATACAGACGCAGCCTGTTGATGAACACCTTTTGGGTAAGACTCTGCGGCAGGGTGTAGCCTAATTCGATGTTCTTCAGTCGCAGATAAGAGCCGTCGTAGACGTAGAGGTCAGACGATTTCCAGTTATCCGACGAGTCGCCGACGATGAATACGGGGTACTTGTCAGACGTTCCGGGGCCTGTCCAGCGGTCGAGCATGTATGAAGGGAGGTTGGTAGAGCGGATGTCTATACGCCTGGTGGCGTCGAATACGTCGTTGCCGGCCGTGCCTTGCCACATCATCGCGAAGTCGAAACCGCGCCATGCGGCGGTGAAGTTGAAGCCGAAGGTCCAGTCGGGCATGCCCTTGCCTATCTTTGTACGGTCGTTGTCGTCTATCTGTCCGTCGCCGTTAACGTCGACGAAGCGTACGTATCCGGGCTGTGCATCAGGCTGGATAAGGGCGCTTTCGTCGTTGACGTAAGAGTTAACCTCGTCCCATGTCTGGAAGATACCGGCCGTCTTGAGTCCGTAGAAGTACGGGAAAGGCTCGCCGTTGGAGGCTCTCGTGATGGTGCCGACGCTCTGGAAGGTGTCGTAGTTGGCGTAACCGGTGTCGTTACCGAGATTGATAAGCTTGTTCTTCAGGTACGAGGCGTTGCCGCGGATGTTGAACGTGGCGTCGGCGATGTTGAACTTGTATCCCAGCTCGAACTCCACTCCGGAGTTCTCCATCTTGCCCACGTTGCCTATGGGGAGCGTCTCTCCCACATATGAAGGTATGGCCATGGTCATGAGCATGCCGTCAGTGGTCTTCTTATAATAGTCGACGGTGAAGGTCAGGGCGTTGTTGAGGAAGCCCAGGTCGAGGCCTATGTCGGTCTGTACGGACTCCTCCCACTTGAGGTTTTGGTTGGAGAGACCGTTGGGCTTAACGCCGTTTATGACGTTCTCGCCGTTACCGAAGATGTAGTTGTTGCCTGTCGTGGTGAGCACGATGTAGCGGAAGTCGTCTATGTTCTCGTTACCGTTCTTACCCCAGCTGAAGCGTACCTTCATGTTTGACAGCCAGCTCGGGCGTATCTTCTGTAGATAAGGCTCGTTGGTGACATTCCATCCAAGGGAGAAAGACGGGAAGGTGGCGTACTTGTTGTTGGAACCGAAGCGGCTCGAGCCGTCGCGGCGCACCGTAGCCTGGAGCATGTAGCGCTCGGCGTAGTTGTAGCTCAGACGGGCGAACATTGACGACAGCGTGTGCGGATTTGACGGTCCGCCCCACCCGTCGCGGTCGCCGTTCTCGGCAAGTCCGCTCGCGAAGTTGATGTAAGGCTTGTTAACGTCGATAAGATAGTTGCGGCTTGCGCCGAGAGTCCATCCCGTGTTCTTCATGGCCGACTGTCCGAGCACGATGTTGAAGGTGTGGTCGCCGATGGTCTTGTCGTATGTCAGGACGTTCTCTATCTGCCATACGGTGCCTCGGTCGCTCTCCTGGCTGGCCGCGGTCTTGTTCGAGCGGTTGTTGCCTGACAGGTAATAAGTAAGGGTGTGGCCCTCGTTGCCCCAGAAGGACATGTCGGCACCGTAGGATATTCGATACTTCAGGCCGTCCCATATCTGCAGTTCGGCGGCAAAGTTGGCCACGAACTTATGGCTCCAGTTCTGTGCTCCGGGCAGCGATAGGGCCATCATCGGGTTGACCATCTCGTTGTACGCGGCGCCGGGAATGGTGTAAGGCTGGCCGTTAGGAGCGTATATCGGGCGGTAATAACCTTCCTGCTGCTTGCTGTAATAAGCGTCCTGCTCGTCGGCAGCGGCCCCCGAAAGCGTAGAGGTAAGTATCGGCGAGAGGGCCAGGGCAGAGCCGAGCGGCGAGCCCCACTGCGAGTTTACGTCGATATCTTTTGACTTCACGCGGGCATACGAAAGGTTTACCGTGATGTCGAGCTTGTTGAGCCAGTTGCGCGTCTTCGACTCGTCAAACACGTTGTACTTGGTGTTGCTGCGCAAGGAGAGGCGCTGGTAGTTGGAGCGGTCGAAGTTACCGCCGATTATGCCTTCCTGGGTGTAGTACCCGAGCGAGAGGTAATAGTTAATCTTGTCCGACGCTCCGCTAACAGTTATGTCGTGATTCATCACGGGAGCGTTGTCGTAGAACAGCTCGTCCTGCCAGTCGGTGCCCTCGCCGTAAGAGTAAGGATCGGCATAGGGCATGTCCATTCCGGCGTTGATGTAACCCTCGTTCATCATCACGGCGTACTCGGTGGCGTTAAGCACGTCGCGCTTATGCCACTTGCTCTGCCATCCGTACGAGAAGTTGTAATTGACCTTCACCTTGCCTTTCTTGCCGCTCTTGGTTGTGACAAGTACCACACCGTTGGCGGCGCGCGCACCGTAGATGGCGCCCGACGCGGCGTCCTTGAGCACCTCTATACTCTCGATGTCGCTCGGGTTGACGTAGTCGAGGCCGCCCTCGATAGGCATTCCGTCGACGATGTAGAGCGGGTCGGAGTCGTTTATGGTACCGATACCGCGCACACGTATCTGCGCTGCCGCTCCGGGCTGTCCTGACGACGATGTTACGGTTACGCCGGCGGCGAGGCCCTTGAGGGCGTTGTCCATGCGGACTGGGGCCGTCATGCCCAGCTCATCAGAGCCCACCTTGGCTATTGACGCGGTCACGACGCTCTTCTTCTGCACGCCGTAACCTACAACAACGAGCTCGTTGAGGGTCGCGTTGTCCTCATGCAGCACTATGTGCATGTTGGCAGCCGCCTTGGCCTCAACGCTTTTGTAACCGATGTACGAGACGGTGATGTCGCTGCCCTCGGGCACTTGCAACTTAAAGTTTCCGTCTAAGTCAGAAACAGCTCCTTTAGAAGTTCCTTTCTGGAACACCGAAGCGCCGATTACCGGCATTCCCTGGTCGTCGACTATCTGTCCCGTGCAGACGAAGTCCTGCGCGGACGCGGCGAGCGATACCAGTGATACCAGCAACGTCAGGATAAAATACTTACATTGTTTCATTGATAAAAGATTTGGTTTTGTTTAGGTATTTTCACGTTTATCGACGGCAAATTTATTTAAAAGGCCGGCACAAAAAAAGCCCGCAAATATAAAAAGTGGATACATACATGCGACATGAGTCACGCAAAACGCTTGTTATCAACACTTTAAGTAAACGCATACTTTGATGAAAAAGTGGACGGATAATAATTATAAAATATACACTTATTAATGGATTTTAGCATAATCGGAAAAGAAAATCCGCATTTTCCGCGCATCAATTACGACTGGCTATAGAATTATCAGGACCGCAGACAAAATCCGGTACATGGTTAATCGGCTGTTTGGGTGGACGGAACTAAGAAACTGTCTTGATTTTTTGTTAAATGGATTGAGATGTATTCGAGGCGTTATTGACGGTCTTTTGCAGACTAAAAGGCCGTCAATCGCACGCCAAAAGGCCGTCTTTCACGCGCTAAAAGGCGGCATACGGCAAAAGCGTTGACAGTCAAGCCGTTACACGGCAAGCGCTGAAATTCTTTCACTTTCCGTCTTTTTGTTTTGCTTTTAAGTTTTTTTATACTATCTTTGCAGCGTGGCGGAGAATGTGTCCGGATGAAGGCTACACACTCCGGAACATCCAGCCGCTTTTCACACATAATTATTTTATATTGAAGACATTTGAAGAATTAGGCGTAAGCGAGGAGATTCGCCGCGCCATCGAGGAGCTGGGCTTTGAACAGCCCATGCCCGTACAGGAAGAAGTTATCCCCTATTTGCTCGGTAACAGGAACGACGTAATAGCCCTGGCGCAGACCGGCACGGGCAAGACGGCCGCCTTCGGCATACCCGTACTGCAGCGCACAGACGCCCGCGTGCGCCAGACGCAGGCCCTCGTGCTAAGCCCCACGCGCGAGCTATGCCTCCAGATTGCCGACGACCTGAAGGACTTTTCAAAGTACATGGACGGCATCAACGTAGTGCCCGTCTACGGCGGAACATCCATCGAGAACCAGATCCGCGCCCTGAAGCACGGCGCGCAAATCATCGTGGCCACCCCGGGACGCCTCATCGACCTGATGAACCGCGGCGCCGCGAAGCTCGAGGCAGTGAAGAACGTAGTGCTCGACGAGGCCGACGAAATGCTCAACATGGGCTTCTCAGAAAGCATTGACGAGATACTCGAGGGCGTGCCCGAAGACCGCAACACGCTGCTCTTCTCGGCAACGATGAGCAAGGAGATAGAGAAAATAGCCCGCAACTACCTGCGCGAGCCGAAAGAGATAGTAGTGGGCAGCCGCAACGAGGGCGCAGAGCACGTCAACCACATATATTATATGGTCAACGCCAAGGACAAATACCTCGCCCTGAAGCGTATCGTTGACTACTACCCAAAGATATTCGCCATAATATTCTGCCGCACGAAGCGCGAGACGCAGGAAGTGGCCGACAAGCTCATACACGACGGATACAACGCCGAGTCGCTGCACGGAGACCTCTCGCAGGCACAGCGCGACCTCACCATGCAGAAGTTCCGCCAGCACCTCACGCAGCTGCTCGTGGCCACCGACGTGGCGGCGCGCGGACTTGACGTCGACGACCTGACACACGTAATCAACTACGGACTGCCCGACGACATCGAGAGCTACACCCACCGCAGCGGACGAACAGGCCGCGCCGGCAAGAAGGGAACGTCAATCTCAATCGTGCACACACGCGAGAAGTCGAAGATACGCGCCATAGAGAAGACCATCGGCAAACAGTTCGTACAGGCGGACATACCATCGGCCGAGGAGATATGCAAGAAGCAGCTCTACAAGGTGATGGACCAGATAGTCAAGACCGACGTCAACGAGGAGGAGATAGCGCCCTTCATGACCGACATCAACCGCTACTTCGAGTTCATAGACAAGGAAGACGTGATAAAGAAGATAGTAAGCCTCGAGTTCGGACGCTTCCTGGCATACTACGCCGACGCGCCCGAGATAGAGAAACCCGCGGCGCGCGGCGAGAAGAAAAAGAAGGAGCGCACCAGCGACGAGCGCAAGCGCACGCACAAGGCAGAGGCCGGCTACCGCCGCCTGTTCATCAACCTTGGCAAGGCCGACGGCTTCTACCCCGGCGAGCTGATGCAGTTCGTCAACCGCAACATGCGCGAAGGACGCCAGGAGATAGGCGCCATCGACCTGATGAGCAAGATGGCGTACTTCGAAGTGCCCGAAAAAGACGCCGAGAAGGTCATGCGAGCTCTCGACGGCACTACATACAAAGGGCGCCAGGTGCGCTGCAACGACGCCGACAGAGGCAACTCAGGCTCACGCCGCGGCGGCCGCAAGGACGACAAATACGGCGATAAGGGCAAGCAGTCGCGCCGCCGCGACGACGCCAACGCCCCGCGCAAGGAGCGCAAGGGCCGGAAAGGCAACGACGGAAAGGCGGACAACGGCAATAACGAAGACTGGCGACAGTTCTTCAACAAAGGCGGCAACGACGTCAGGCTGGTAGGCGAAGAGCCCGACTTCAGCGAGGAAGGATGGGCACGCCGCAAGCCAAAAAAATAACATACGGACACACATACCTTGAAAAAACACTAACCACAATAACGTAATTGCTGCCGGAACGAAAAAAATACGGGCACAACCCGTTACAAAACCGGCAGCAATTCGTCATATATCTAAAACATAATCTTTAATACTATGGTTTACAACGAATTAGGAAAAACAGGCATGCGTGTGTAAACCTCGGATTCGGAGCGTCGTCGCTCGGCGGCGTATTCCACGACATACGCGAGGCGGAAGGCATACGTGCCGTGCACACTGCCGTCGACAACGGCATAAACTTCATCGACGTATCTCCCTACTACGGCCACTACAAGGCCGAGACAGTGCTCGGGAAAGCCCTCAAGGAAATACCGAGGGACAAGTACTACCTGTCCACGAAGGTAGGGCGTTACGGCAAGGACGGCGTCAACACCTGGGACTATTCGGCCAAGCGCGTAACCGACAGCGTGTACGAAAGCATGGAACGGCTGAACATTGACTACATCGACCTTATCAACGTACACGACGTCGAGTTCGCCGACCTCAACCAAATCGTCAACGAAACGCTCCCCGCGCTCGTCGCGTTGCGCGACAAGGGAGTGGTGGGACATGTCGGCATAACCGACCTTCAGCCCGAAAACCTGAAATGGGTAATCGAGCATGTACCGTCCGGCACGGTCGAGTCAGTGCTCAACTTCTGCCATTACAGCCTCAACGACGAGATGCTGTTGGACTATCTCGACTTCTTCGAGGCCAACGGCGTAGGTGTGGTCAACGCGTCACCGTTCTCAATGGGGCTGCTGTCGAGACGCGGAGCTCCCGCCTGGCACCCGGCCCCCGAATCACTCAAGCAGGCATGCCGGCGCGCAGCAGAACACTGCGAGGCAAGGAACTACCCGATAGAGAAGCTCGCCGTACAATACTCGACAAGCAATCCTCGCATTGCAACGACGCTCTTCAGCTCGGCAAATCCCGACAACGTGCTCAAGAACATAGGCTACGTCAACGAGCCTATGGACAGTGAACTGGTAAAGGAAGTACAGGAAATAATCGGCGACCAAATGCGGGTGAGATGGGCAAACACCTGATACCGCGGCACGCAACGATGACAAAAACAAGGACACATGGCTCTGACTATAATTGATGCGCACTCACATTTGTGGCTGCGCCAGGACACATCGTGGAACAACATGCCCATACGTACCACGCACGACGGGCGCTCGTTCTTCCTTACCGAGGAAGTGCAAATGCTCCCTCCGTTCATGGTCGACGGGCGTAACACGGCCGAAGTATTCCTGTCAAACATGAACTATGCCCGCGTAGGAGGCGCAGTGGTGGTGCAGGAGCTTATCGACGGCCCGCAGAACGACTATCTCGCGGAGGTGAAACGCATGTATCCCGAACGCTTCGAGGTGTTCGGCCTGTGCGATTATTTCAACGGAAAGTCCGCCGAAGAGGCCAAGGCGCTCAGCGCCAGGGGCTTCAAGGGCATGGCGGTGCCGGGCCACAGGCTCATAACCGACGGCAAGCGTGTAATGCTCAACTCGCCGGAAATGATGGACATGTTCCATTATATGGAGGACAACGGCATGATACTGTCCGTCTGCCTGGCCGAGGACAACATGCAGACGGCGGAAATCGAGGAGGTTATACAGGAGTGCCCGCGCCTCAAGATAGCCATAGGCCACTTCGGAATGGTGACCGCTCGGGGCTGGGAAGGGCAGCTCAGGCTGGCCCTCAACGACAATGTCATGATAGAGTCAGGCGGCATAACGTGGCTGTTCAACGCCGAGTTCTACCCCTTCAAGGGGCGGTGCTCGCCATAAGGAAGGCCATCGACACTGTCGGCGCCGACAAGCTGATGTGGGGGTCGGACTATCCGCGCACTATAACAGCCATCACGTACAAGATGTCTTATGACTTCATACTGAAGGCCGACGGGCTTACCGACATGGAGAAAGCCCTCTTCCTCGGAGAGAACGCACGCCGTTTCTACGGGTTCGGCGCGCTGCCCGACCTGCCTTACGTGAAGAACATGTCCGAATGACGGCAACTTTACAGCAACCTAATACCATTTACAGACAAGACACAAAAGATGAAAAAGAACAAATACGCAGTGCCGCTGACGCTCATATTCTGCCTGTTCTTCCTATGGGCCATCAGCAGCAACCTTCTGCCTACGATGATAAGGCAGCTCATGAAGACTTGCGAGCTCAACGCCTTCGAGGCCTCGTTTACCGAGAGCGCCTACTAGCTGGCTTATTTCATATTCCCGATACCGATAGCGATGTTCATGAAGCGTTACAGCTACAAGGCCGGAATAGTGTTCGGCCTGTCGCTGGCGGCGTTCGGCGGGTTCATGTTTTTCCCCGCCGCTATGGTTGGCTCGTACGGTGTTTACCTGTGCGTGTTCTTCATCATAGCCACAGGTATGTGTTTCCTCGAGACCGCGGCTAACCCTTACGTCACTGTATTGGGCAGTCCGGACACGGCGGTGCGCAGGCTCAACCTTGCCCAGTCGTTCAACGGGCTGGGCGCGTTCATATCCGCGATGTTCCTCAGCAAGCTCGTGCTTAGCGGCAACAACTACACCCGCGACACCCTTCCCGCCGGCTACGAAGGCGGCTGGGAGGCATACATACAGCACGAGACGGAGGCCATGAGGCTGCCATACCTCGCCCTCGGACTGCTGCTCGTGGTAGTGGCGCTGGTGTTCGTGATGACGAAATTCCCCAAGATTGCCGACGAACAGGACGGTGCCGACGGCGCTCCAGGCGGCAATGGCAGGCAAAAACTAATCGACTTCTCCGTCCTGAAACAGCCCAACCTGTGTTGGGGCGTCATCGCCCAGTTCTTCTACAACGGCGGACAGACGGCTATCAACAGCCTGTTCCTCGTCTACTGCTGCGTCTACGCAGGCCTTGACGAGGCCACGGCCCCCACGTTCTTCGGCTTTTACATGCTGGCGTTTCTCGTCGGGCGGTGGGTAGGCACGGCGCTCATGGTGCGGTTCAGCCCGCAGCGCATGCTCCTGTTCTATTCGCTCATGCTGATGGCACTGTGCGTGGTCATCTGCATATTCGGCGGCCACGTCGGCCTGTACGCCATGCTTGCCGTGTCCTTCTTCATGTCAATCATATACCCTACGCAGTTCTCCATGGCCCTGCAAGGCCTGGGGGCGCAGACCAAGAGCGGCTCGGCCTTCCTCGTGATGGCCATCGTGGGCAACGCCTGCCTGCCGCAGTTTACGGCTTACGTGATGCACGTCAACGAGGACATGTACCACATCGCCTATCTCGTGCCGATGGTATGCTTCGCCTTCTGTGCGTATTACGGATGGCGTAGATGCCGCCGGACGGACAGCGCGGCATGACTTGCCGGCTTTTCGCTAACATGAATCAAACATAAACATAGCGTAATAATGAAAGCAGTACGTATTGCCGCGCCGTTGGAAATCGGCGTGGCCGAAATCGAAAGGCCGGCGCTCGGTGCCGGCGTTACGGACAGTACGTTCGTCATGGTGATAGGCTGCGGCATGGTAGGCCTGGGCGCAGTAGTGCGGGCCTCGCTGCGCGGCGCCACGGTAATAGCAGCCGACATCGACGACGAGAAGCTGGAACTGGCCCGCCAGGCGGGAGCGACCTACACGGTGAACACCATGACAGAGGACGTGCACGCCCGCATACAGGAGATAACCGACGGACTTGGCGCCGACGTGGTGATTGAGGCCGTTGGCAGTCCGGCCACGTACGTGATGGCCGTCAACGAGGTAGGCTTCACCGGATGCGTGACCTGCATAGGCTACGCCAAGAGCGAGGTGTCGTTCCAGACAAAGCTGTTCGTACAGAAAGAGCTCGACATAAGGGGCTCGCGCAACGCCACGCCGTCAGACTTCCGTGCAGTCATCAACTGCATAAAGACTGGACGGTATCCGGTGGACAAGTTCATTTCGCGCGTCGTGAAGCCGGAGGACACAGCCGTGGCGATGAAGGAATGGAGCGAGAATCCGGGCAAGGTGTTCCGCATTCTCGTAGAGTTCTGACCGGCATGGCGCACTTGCTACGGAACATCTTTCGGGCTTCCGGGCAGGCGTCGGCAACCAGCTGCTATATAGCTGAAAACCAGCGAGTTGCCAAAAGGCCGTCTTTTACCACCCGAAAGACGGCCTTTTGCATGACAAAAGACGGCTTTCCGCAAGCCGAAAGGCGGCCTTCCGCGGCCGCTACGGGCAGGACAGACTGTACGGAAACGCGGTCTGCGGCAACAAAAAGGCCTGACTATTTGGCAATATCACCGCTTTTCGCTATATTTGCCATGCGAACATAGGATGCGGTTCGGCAATGTCAAGTTAAAAAACTTTGTTTTTTTCTTGCCATTGCGCTCACCTTTCACTATATTTGCCGTACAGAATAATCTAATAACATAAATGAAAAAAATAATCTGCTCAGCATTATTCGTAATATGCTGCCACACCTCCGTATTTGCCGGCGACATCTACGTATCGCCGACCGATGGCAACGACGCGGCCCAGGGCACGTCTGCCGCACCGCTGAAAACCATCGACGCCGCGCTTAGGATGGCCCGCGAATGGCGCCGACTGGAACTTGACGACAAGCTGCGGGGCGGCGTTAACATTATATTACGCGGCGGAACGTACCGCCTCGACCGCCCCGTGTTCATCCGTCCGGAAGACAGCGGCACGGCTGATTCGCCCACCGTGATACGCGGCGAAGGCTCAACGCCGGCCGTAATCAGCGGCGGCACAAGCGTGACGGGATGGCGCAAGGCGGGCGACGACCCACGGATTGCCGCCAAGGCAAGGGGCAGGCTGTGGAAAAGCGACGCTCCGATGCAGGGCAACCGAATCGTTTACGCACGCCAGATGTACGCCGACGGCCGCAAGGCTCTGCGCTCGACGCAGTTCGGCGAGTACCGAATGGAGCGCATGACCGACTTCAACCCTACTGATGAAAGCATAACCATACCCACGCCGGAGACGGACCTAAGCCGCGCAGGACAGCTGGAAATGCTCGTCCACCAGCGCTGGGCCGTGGCAATACTAAGGGTGAGGCAGATGAAGGATATGGGCAACGGACAGACCAAGGTGTGGTTTCACGAGCCCGAAAGCCGCCTCGAATTTGCCCATCCCTGGCCTCAACCGGTAATCGGAGGAGAGCGAGGCAACTCGTCGTTCAGCCTCAACAACGCCCTCGAACTTGTTGACGAGCCGGGCGAATGGTACCAGGACTATCCCTCGGGACAAATATATTACTATCCGAAAGACGGCGAGGACATGGCCGGTACGGACTTCGTCGTGCCCGTACTCGACAATCTCGTCGAGATAAGCGGCACACGCGAGCGCCCCGTAAGCCACATACGCTTCGACAACGTGACGTTCGAGCACGCCGCATGGACACGCCCCTTAAATGAAGGACACGTGACGTTGCAGGGCGGATTCCGACTGATTGACGCCTACAAACTCGACAAACCGGGCCTGCCCCACAAGGCCGCGCTCGAGAACCAGGCGTGGATAGCCCGCCCGGAGGCCGCCTTCAAGGCACGGTTTGCCTCAGGCATAACGCTCAACGGCTGCCGCTTCGCCCACGTAGGGGCGTCTGCCGTCGACCTTGAGTATGCCGTAAGCGGCTCGACCATTGACCGCTGCACCTTCAACGACATTGGAGGCACCGCCGTGATGGCCGGATATTTCGGCGAGGAAGGCTTCGAGACACACCTACCCTACTTGCCCGCCATAGCGCAGGACATCTGCTCGGAAATAACGATAAGCAACAACGTAATTGACGACGCGACAAACGAGGACTGGGGTTGCGCCGCCATCAGCGCAGGATATGTTAAGCAAACAAACATAGTACAAAACCGCGTTACGAACGTCAATTATTCAGGTATAGCCCTCGGATGGGGCTGGACGGCTCTCGAAACAGGCATGCGCGACAACCACATAACCGGCAACGACGTGAGCAACTACGCTCGACAGCTGTACGATGCGGGCGGAATATACACCCTGTCGAACCAGCCCGGCTCCACCATCAGCGGCAACCGCATAAGCCTGCCGGCAGATGCGCCGTACGCAACGAACGAACGTGCCTTCTGCATCTACTTCGACGAGGCTACCGACGGCTTCACCGTTTACGACAACGATATACCTGAAAGGCGCATAGGATACAACCAACCGGGAGCTGACTTGAAAGTAAATTAAGAATTAAGAATGAATAATGAAGAATCATTTTGCCGCCAAGGCTGTCGTCTTAACTCCTTAACCGCATAACTCCTTGATTCATATAAACAAATCATTTGCCTTTAACTGAAAATAAATATGATACCTACAAACTACCACCTGTTCGATTTCCTCGACTTCGACACCGACCTTAGGCGTGACGAATCACTGTGGAAAGCCTACAAGCCGACGGCCGTAAGCGAACGCGACGGCGACATATTGGTCAGCGTTCCTTTCCAGAAACAAGTACTCGCCAACGACATGGCAGCCGACACTTCAATACCGAAAGAGGAATATACATTGGTTATACGACAGTATGAACCGAAGATATTGCGCCTCTTCATAGGCTTCGGCGAAGAGCAGATGACCGACGAATCGGAGATACTCCAGTTCAGCCAGAGGGTCAGGAAAGTGCCCCTGAGCGCGTCTTTTGCCGACGGCACGTGGACAATAACCGACCCCGACGGCGTAAAGAGGGCTGAAATCAACATGAAAGAGCCGGTGCTCGACCGCTGGAGTACACTGCTGCCGGACCCTCAGGAGACACTTGACCTGCGCCTGTTCCCCGACGGACAGCGCGAGATACGTCTCGCGGCATACGACCACTTCTCGCCTCCGCGCTACGATGCGCTGCCCCTTGCCTTCTGCAAACTTGACGGAAAGAAGGAGCGCGCGACGATGTCTTTCGAGTGCAAGGCCGACGAATGCTTCGCCGGAACGGGCGAACGCTTCATGAAAATGGACCTCAGCGGACAGACGTTCTACCTCAAGAACCAGGACGGACAGGGCGTAAACAACCGCCGCACGTACAAAAACATTCCTTTCTACGTGTCAAGCCGCATGTACGGAGCGTTCTACCACACCTGCGCCCACGGCAAACTGTCGCTCGCCGGGATGTCAACACGCTCGGTGCAGTTCCTCAGCCGCCAGGCAATGCTTGACGTATTCCTCATCGGCGGCGACTCTTTCGAGGAGATAATACGCGGCTACCGTGACCTGACGGGCTATCCGTCAATGCCCCCGTTGTGGAGCTTCGGCGTGTGGATGAGCCGCATGACATACTTCAGCGCCGACGAAGTGGACGAAATCTGCGACCGTATGAGGCGCGAACATTACCCCTGTGACGTGATACATCTTGACACAGGATGGTTCAAGACGGACTGGCTGTGCGAATGGAAGTTCAACGAAGAGCGCTTCCCCGACCCCGAGAAGTTCATCCGGGGGCTGAAGGACAAGGGCTTCCGCGTCACACTTTGGCAGCTGCCTTACGTCGCCGAGGACGCCGAACAGATAACCGAGGCACGCGAGAACCACTACATCTGCACCCTCACTAAGCAGCAACAGGGCGAAGGTTCGAACTTCTCGGCGCTCGACTATGCCGGCACAATCGACTTCACAAGCCCCGAGGCGACCGAGTGGTACAAGAACCTGCTGCGCCGTTTGCTTAATATGGGCGTGGCGGCGATAAAGACCGACTTCGGCGAAAACATCCACATGGACGCCGTTTACAAGAACATGAAGCCCGAACTGCTCAACAACCTCTACGCGCTGCTTTACCAGAAGGCGGCCTACGAGGTAACGAAAGAAGTGACGGGCGACGGCATCATCTGGGCAAGAGCCGCCTGGGCGGGCTGCCAGAGGTATCCTCTGCACTGGGGAGGCGACTCTTGCAGCTCGTGGGACGGCATGGCCGGGTCGCTCAAAGGAGGACTTCACTTCGGTCTGTCGGGCTTCGCTTTCTGGAGCCACGACGTGCCGGGATTCCACTCTTTGCCCAACTTCATGAACTCACCGGTCAGCGACGACGTGTACGTACGCTGGACACAGTTCGGCGTATTCTCGTCGCACATACGCTACCACGGCACAAGCAAGCGCGAGCCTTGGCACTATCCGGCCATCGCGCCGATAGTAAAGAAGTGGTGGCAGCTGCGCTACAAGCTCATACCATACATCCTTCGAGAAAGCGAAAAGGCGACTATGGGCGGCTCTACGGTGCTCCAGGCGCTGATATTCCATCACCCCGAGGACAAGATTTGCTGGCACATCGACGACGAGTACTACTTCGGCGACGACTTCCTCGTGGCTCCAGTGATGAACAGCGAGGGCCGGCGCGACGTCTATCTGCCGGAAGGAAAGTGGGTAAACTTCTTCACCGGCGAACGCATTGACGGCGGACAGTGGCTCAAAGACCTTGAAGTGCCGCTCGAGTTAATGCCCGTCTACGTTCGCGAAGGCGCCGTAATACCCGTTTATCCGGAGCCTGTTGACTGCACGGACGACATGGACCTGACGAAGACCGTAAACCTCGTGATAGACGAAACGTTCAAAGGAACGGAGATATAAGTTAAGAATTAAGAGTTAAGAGTTAAGAATTAAGAAAATATGACTTTGAGGATGTACAACCAACAAAGCACATTTTCTTAATTCTTAATTCTTAATTCTTAATTTCTAGAGTCATATTTTCTTAATTCTTAACTCATAATTAAATATGTGGAAGACTAACCTTGAAGAGACCAAACAACGATACATAAACTGGTGGAACCATAAAGGCATTATCCTGAATATGTGGGAACACTTCCAGGAAGGCGTCAAACCGCACGCCGACGTGCCCGCGCCACCAGCGCCGAAAGACCTCAACCAAAAATGGTTCGACCCCGAATGGCGTGCCGAATACCTTGACTGGTACGTGGCGCACAGCTGCCTTAAGGCCGACATGCTGCCCGTTGCCAACACGCAGTTGGGCCCCGGCTCGCTGGCCGCAATACTCGGAGGAGTGTTCGAAGGGGGCGAAGATACCATCTGGATACACCCCGACCCGCAGTTCAAAGACGACATAACATTTAACCCCGAGCACCCAAACTACCTGCTGCACAAGGCTTTGCTGAAAGCGTGCAAGGAGAAGGCGAAGGGCAACTACTACGTTGGTATGCCCGACCTGATGGAGGGCATGGACGTGCTTGCCGCCCTGAAAGGCACCGACAAGGTGCTGATGGACACGATGACGCAGCCCGACGTGCTTGAGCATCAGATGCAACAGATTAACGACATCTACTTCAAAGTGTTCGACGAGCTGTACGACATCATCCGCGAGGGCGACGAAATGGCTTTCTGCTACTTCTCGTCGTGGGCTCCGGGCAAGATGAGCAAGCTGCAAAGCGACATCTCCACGATGATAAGCGTTGACGACTACCGCCGCTTCGTGCAGCCGTTCATACGCCAGCAGTGCCAGAAAATTGACTACACGCTGTACCATCTCGACGGCGTGGGCGCACTGCACCACCTGCCGGCGCTGCTCGAGATAGAAGAGCTGAACGCCATTCAGTGGACGCCGGGCGTCGGCGAGCCGCAGGGAGGGTCGCCTAAATGGTACAACCTGTACCGTAAAATCCTGGCCGCAGGCAAGAGCATAATGGCCTGCTGGGTAACGCTTGACGAGCTGCGGCCACTGCTTGACAACATCGGAGGCGACGGCGTGCACCTGGAAATGGACTTCCACAACGAGGACGAGGTGGAGAAAGCCATGCGCATAGTCGAGGAATACCAGTCTGATAGCAGACAAGCTCTTCAGCAGACAAGTTCTTCAGCAGACGAGCAGACGAGTGAACAAGTCATAAACCTTGACGACCTGAGCGACGACCAGGCCGTAAACAGAATAATAGACGAGGCCGAGCGCAAGTTTGCCGCCCTCTCCAACAAGACTCATCAGGCTAATTCGGCCAATAAGGCTAATAAAACCAATGAGCCTGATAGGCCAAGCCTCAAGGAGATTGCCCGTGAGCGCCTGCTCATTCTTGACGGCGCAATGGGCACGATGATACAAGCCAGGAGGCCGTCTGAGCAAGACTTCCGCGGCGAGCGCTTCGCCAACCACCCCGTTGACGTGCTCGGTTGCAACGACCTGCTCAGCCTTACGCGCCCCGACATCGTGCTTGACATCCACCGGATGTACCTCGACGCCGGCGCCGACATCATCGAGACAAACACGTTCAACGCCCAACGTGTGTCGATGGCCGACTACCGTCTGGAGGAGTATTGCCGTGAAATGAACCTCGAAGCATGCCGACTGGCACGGCGCGCGGCCGACGAATACACGGCCAAGACGCCCGAAAAGCCGCGCTTCGTGGCCGGTTCGATGGGGCCGACGAACAAGGCCTGCTCACTGGCTACCGACACTACGCAGCCCGGATGGCACGCCTTCGGCTACAGCACGCTGACCGACGCCTACGCCGAACAGGCCGAGGCGCTGATTGAAGGCGGCGTAGACGTGATACTGATAGAGACGATATTCGACATCGAGAACGCCCGCGCGGCTGTCGAGGCGGCACGCAACGCCGCACGCAAGGCCGGCAGAAACGTTCCGATAATGCTCAGCTTCACCAACGTTAACGGCGACGGCGTGAACATGCTGGGACAATCTGTAGAGCAGTTTATCGACAGCGTGGCCGGCGACGACATCCTGTCGGTAGGCGTAAACTGCTGTCCCGACCCGCTGGCGGCCGTGCCTGTGCTCGAAAAGCTCGGTTCACGCACCGGTTACCTCATATCGCTCTACCCCAACGCGGGCAAGCCCGACGCCTCTGGCAGATACCCCATGACGCCCGAAATGACGCAGGCAGCGATGTGGAGCATTGCCGAACGCCACGTGACCGACATCATCGGCGGTTGCTGCGGCACCACCGACGCCCACATACGGCGCCTGGCCGAGATTGTGGAACCCATCAAGGGACTGCGTCTCTCGACCCATTCAATATACAAGCAGACGAGCAGACAAGTAGACGAATGGATAAGCAAACAAGCGGACAAGGACTCAGCTGCGCAACAGTCTGACAGTCAAGGCGTTGCAAAAGGCCATCTTTCGCCTTCCGAAAGACCGTCTTTCACAGGCCAAAAGACCGTCAATGACACCGCAAAAGACGGCCTTCCGCAAAACGGCGGACAAACCCCTGCGCCGTCAAGCGCCGACGCCATCTTTGACGCCATACTCAAGGGCAAGGCCGACCAGTGCGTAGAGGCCACCCGCGCGGCACTTGCCGAGGGCGCCGCTCCGCAGGACATAATCAACGGCCAGATGATACGCGCCATGGGCGAGGTGGGCCAGCGCTTCCAGGACGGCAAAGCCTTCGTGCCCCAGCTGCTCATGGCGGGCCGCGCCATGAAGGCCGCGCTCGAACTGCTGAAGCCCATGTTGGCGGGCAGCGCGTCGACAACCATCGGCCGTGTGGTAATCGGCACGGTGAAGGGCGACCTGCACGACATCGGCAAGAACCTCGTTGCGTCAATGCTCGAGGGCAGCGGCTTCGAGGTCGACAACATCGGAATAGACGTTCCGAGCGACAAGTTCGTGGAGGCGGTGAAGTCGTACCACGCCGACATCCTGTGCATGTCGGCCCTGCTGACCACCACAATGACCTATATGAAGGACGTAATCCGCGCCATCGAGGACGCCGGCCTGCGCGACAAGGTGAAGATAATGGTGGGCGGCGCGCCCGTCAGCCAGGCCTTCGCCGAGGAAATCGGAGCCGACGGATACAGCGACAACGCAAACGAAGCGGTGAAGGTGGCGAAGACTCTGATGAACAAAATGTAATATTTATCTTAGGAGTTAAGGAGTAATGAAGTTAAGGAGTTAAGACAAATGCCTCGTTGTCAGGCTACGGCTTATTGGGCTTATCCGGCCAATCAGCCTTATTGCTCTCGATAAGCAAGACACTTGTCTTAACTCCTTAACTTCATAACTCCTTGACTACTACCAACAACAAACAAATAATTCCATGACAACACAATCATTACACGCCCTCGACTGGGCCATCCTTGCCGCCTACTTCGTAATCCTTCTGCTGATAGGCGTATGGGCAAGTTCAAAGAGCAAGAAGGGCAGCGGCAAGTTCCTGGCGGGCAACTCGCTGCGCTGGCACCACATAGGCTTCTCCATGTGGGGCACCAACGTCGGCCCGTCAATGCTCATCGCGTCGGCAAGCGCCGGCTTCACCACGGGTATCGTGTCGGGCAACTACGCCTGGTACGCCTTCGTGTTCATAGCCCTGCTGGCCTTTGTCTTCGCCCCGCGCTACCTGGGCAGCCGCGTATCGACGCTGCCAGAGTTCATGGGCCTGCGCTTCGGCCAGTCAACGCGCAACATGCTGGCCTGGTACACCATCGTGACCATCCTCATATCGTGGCTCGCGCTGACCCTTTTCGCCGGCGGCATAATCATCCGCCAGGTGTTCGGCATACCGATGTGGATGTCGGCTTTCATGCTTCTGGCCATCTCGGCGTTCTTCACCATGCTCGGCGGACTCAAGGCCGTGGCCTACACCAACGTGTACCAGATGGTGCTGCTCATCGTCGTATCGGCCACGCTTACGTTCATGGGAATATACCGCTTGGGCGGCGACTCGTTTACGGGAGGCATAGCCGTGCTGGCGAATCCCGACATCGTGCCGTCAGAATACTGGAAACTCTTTCAGCCGAACACGGACAAGGACTTCCCATGGCTGCCCATCCTGCTGGGCTATCCCATATCGGGCCTGTGGTTCTGGTGCACCGACCAGTCTATGGTTCAGCCCGTGCTGGCTGCAAAGAACCTTAGCGAGGGACAGCGCGGGGCCAACTTCACGGGCTGGCTTAAAATCCTCGACGTGGCCATCTACATCGTTCCCGGCATAGTATGCTTCGCGTTGTTGAAGACAGGTTTCTTCGGAAACGCTACCATCGACCCCGACAACGCCTACATGACGCTCGTGTCAAGCCTCTTCCCCGTAGGCATGGTGGGCCTCGTTCTGGCAGTGCTCACCGCCGCGCTGATAAGCACCATCGGCTCCGCCCTTAACGCCCTGAGCACCGTATTCACGATGGACATCTACGTGAAGAACATCCGCCCCAACGCCACACAGGCCGAGATAGCCCGCACGGGACAGATTGTGACCATCATCGGAGCGCTGGTGTCGATAGTGATAACCGTCGCCGTCGACAACATCAAGGGCATGAACCTCTTTAACGTGTTCCAGTCGGTGCTCAGCTTCATCGCCCCGCCGATGGCAGCAGTGTTCGTAATGGGCGTGTTCTGGAAGCGATGCACCACGCTGGCGGCCAACATCACGCTCACCTTCGGCACCATATTCAGTATCGGAACGGGCATTCTCTACCTCTGGGTAATACCCGGAGCGGCCGACCACATACACTTCATGATGCTCTCGTTCTACATCTTCGTGGTGCTTATTGCCGAGATGGTAATCGTCAGCCTGTGTAACAAGGCCGCCACGGAAGAGCCCAAGGTTACCGTACTCAGGGAGCGCCCGAAGCGCGACGTGATAGTAAGCTGGACGCTGCTGGCCATCGTAATGATAGCGCTATACGTGTTCTTTAACTAAAAGTACGCGCCGTAAGGCCGCCGTCTGACGTGACCTGCCTTTCCACGACAGCCGCAGCCGGCGCCCGACGGCACGCCTACAGTCAAACAATACATCGAAATATGACAACTAACATCACTGAATGGATGCGCTCGCTCATCGCCGGCCGCCCCGTGGCAGCCGTGCCGATAATGACTCATCCGGGAATAGAAATCATCGGGAAACGCGTAGTTGACGCCGTGACCGACGGACTTGTGCATGCCGACGCGGTATGCGCCGTGGCCGAGAGGTATCCTACGGCTGCCGCTACGGTAATAATGGACCTCACGGTCGAGGCCGAGGCCTTCGGCGCCGACATCGTGTTCGAGCCCGACGAGGTGCCGGCAGTGCGCGGCCACCTGCTCAACGGTCCTGAAGACATCGGCAGACTGCGGGTGCCATCGTTGCGCGCGGGGCGCGTGCCGGAGTACATCAGGGCCAACATGGCGGCCGCGCGGCGCATAACCGACCGCCCCGTGCTGGCCGGATGCATAGGGCCGTTCTCGCTGGCGGGCAGGCTCTACGACATGTCGGAGATAATGATGCTCATCATCGAGTGGCCCGACGCCGCACGCGAGCTGCTCGACAAGTGTACGGACTTCATCCTGAAATACTGCATCGCGCTGAAAGAGGCGGGCACGGCTGGCGTCGTCATGGCCGAACCGGCGGCCGGACTGCTGTCGGACGACGACTGCATGGCCTTCTCCTCGGTGTACGTAAGGCGCGTGGTGGAGGCCGTACAGGACGACACTTTTGCCGTAGTGCTGCATAACTGCGGCAACACGGGACAGTGTACACACGCCATGACGGCAACGGGAGCCGCCGCATACCACTTCGGCAACAAGTGCGACATGGCCGAGGTAACGCGCGACGTGCCGGCAACGGCGCTCTCGATGGGTAACCTCGACCCCGTATCGCTGTTCAAGGACGCCACCCCGGAAGGTATGCGCCGCGCCACAAGAGAACTGCTGGAGCGCATGGAGGGATTCCATAACTTCGTCATATCCAGCGGCTGCGACACTCCGCCACACACTCCACTGGCAAACATCGACGCCTTTTTCGACGAGGTGGAGAGATGGAATAACAGCAGTAATAATCTACAGTAGTTAAGGAGTTAAGGAGTAAAGGAGTTAAGACAAATGCTCTGTTAAATGAAAAGCAGAAAGTAAAAAATGAAGAATGAAAAATCCATTTCCGGAACAGGCGAACGTGATTATTCATTGTTCATTATTAATTATTCATTAAACAAAACATTTGTCTTAACTCCTTTACTCCCTAACTACTTAACTACTTAAAACATAAACAATGACCACATATGAATTATCTTACCCCAAACTCGGTCTCGACCTGCACGAAGTGTACGTACAGATGGGCTACGGCGACGCGGCGCCCGACGCCGACGTTGTGGCCGAGACGAAGGCCGTAGAGGCCGGAATAGCGGGGATATTGCGGCCGAGATACACCTTCTTTATCGCCGAGGGCACGCTCGACGACACGGCGTGCACGCTCAACATAGGCCATACGGAGCTCAACGTAGGCCGCATCATAGCCCGGCAGCTGCGCGGGAGCGAGGCTTTCGCGTTCTTCGTGGCCACGGCGGGCGCCGAGTTCGAGGACTACCAAATGCGCCTCAAGGACGATGACGACATGGTGCGCACGTTCATAGCCGACTCGTTCGGCAGCGTAATAGCCGAACTTACGGCCGACGTGATGGAACGGACACTGCAGGACGACATCTCAGGGCGCGGCTGGCGCCACACCAACCGCTTCAGTCCGGGATACTGCGGATGGCACGTGTCCGAGCAGCAGAAACTGTTTCCGCTCTTCGGCGGCGGCGCCCCCTGCGGCGTAAGGCTGACGGAGTCGAGCCTGATGCTGCCCATCAAGTCGGTAAGCGGCGTCGTAGGACTGGGTCCCAACGTGCGCAAGCTCGATTATTCGTGCGGCCTGTGCGACTTCAAGGACTGCTATAAAAGGAGGAGAAAAGAGGCCGTAAAGGGCTGAAAACAAGCGTTCGGGCGCGGCGGCGACGGCACGGCAGGCCGGCGGGCGTAGCCAAGCGCTCCGCAAAACACGGCAAATCACCTTGTAAAAGGCCGCCTTTCGCAATGCGAAAGGCGGCCTTTTATCATGCGATATACGGTCTTTTACCGACAGCGGGGCTACAGCTCGTTCTTCAGTATCTCGGCCATCGAGCCTTGGTAAAGCCTCTCCACGTCGATGTAAGCCTGCATGTTGCGGTACACTCCGTCGGCCTCGACGTAATAGTCGGTAACTGATATCTCGCCGTTCTCGACCGCCGTGCGCAGCAGTTTCAGCGTCTGGCGCATCAGCGGCACGTCATACGCCGCGGCGGCCGAGCGCAAGCGCCGTATCTCATCCACCTTGGCCCGGGCCCCGCTCTCAGCCTTTACGCGCGCTTCGGCCTGCCTCATCTGCGCTTCCGTGCGGCGAGCCTTGGCCGCCTTGACCTTGTTTTTGCTTGAGAACAGCGGTATCGAGCCGCCGATAAGGAATCCGTTGCTGGCATCATCGCCGTCGGTGTTACGCCGGTAGCCCACCTCTATCTTCGGTATCCAGCTCTGGCGGTTCACCTTCACGTCCTGCTCGGCAGCCTTTACGGACGCCTCGGCCGTGCGGACCGACAAGTCAGCGGCCACCGCCCGGCCATACAGCTCACCGTCGCCCACGGCAGGCAGCGCGGGATATTCCGTGGCCTCAAGCTCAACGGGCTTGTCGCCGTTAAGGGCGCGCAGCTGCTGCAACGCCGTATTCCGCCCGGCCTCAGCCTGCGCCAACTCCGTCTCGAGGTTCATCCTTTCCATCTTCACCTTGTTCAGTTCAAGCGCCGTAGCGTCGCCGTTGTCGTATTTCTCGGTGTACATGGCCATCAGCTCGTCGGCATTCCTGCGCCGTTCGTCGAGCAGGGCCCGCCTCTTGTTCATGTATATAAGGTCAAGACACAGGCTTTTCGCCGCGAGCAGAACGTCACGGCGCGCCGTAAGGTACTCCATCTCCTTTACCTCGCCCTGCAGGCGGTTGGCCTTACGCCTTGCGCCGTACAGCGTAGGGAAGTCGAAGCCCTGGGTTACGACCAGCTCGGAGCTGGCCATTCCGCTAACATTGGCATTGAAAAACGGGCTGTATTCCACCGAAAGGTCGTCAAGCGAGTTCTGCTGTTTCAGCTCCAGTGACGAAGCCTCGTTGCCCTTGAGCAAGGCTTTCAGCTCAAGGTTGTTCATCTCCACGCTGCGCAGCACGTCTTCAACGGTCTGCGCCCCAGCCGTTGCGGCAATGAGCAATGCCGCGATAGATAATATTGTTGCTTTCATAATTCTTTTTAAAATAAGGCCTATAGGGCTAATTGGCCAAATAAGCCTGATAGCATTTCTACTTACTCCTTACTACTCCTCTCCTTACTCCTTACTACTCCCTTCCTATTCATCCACTCGTAGACGATGGGGATGATGAAGGCGTTGAGGAACGTCGACGTCAGCAGACCTCCCAGGATGACCTTAGCCATGGGGCTTTGTATCTCGTTGCCTGGCAGGCTTCCGCGCAAGGCAAGCGGCACGAGGGCCAGCGCCGAGCAGAGAGCCGTCATGAGGATGGGGTTCAGGCGGTCGAGCGAACCGTGGACAATGCTTTGCCTGAGACTGTCGTCGCCATCGGCACACAGCATATTATAACGGTTGATTAGCAGCATGCCGTTACGCGTGGCGATACCGAACAGCGAGATGAAGCCGATAATCGCCGGTATGCTTACCTCGCCCGTAGTCATCACGAGGGCGAACACGCCGCCGATAAGCGCCAGCGGCAGGTTGAGCAGTATCACCCCGCTCTCGAGCGCGTTGCGGAACTGCATGTACAGAAGGAGGAATATCACGACAATGCTGAGCAGCGACGCGAGCAGCAGCACGCGGCTGGCCGACTGCTCGCTCTCGAACTGTCCGCCGTACTCAACGTGGTATCCATCGGGCAAATCCACCTTGGCGTCCACCCGCCTCTTTATGTCATTGACCACGCTGCGCAGGTCGCGGCCGCTCGCGTTGGCCGAAATCACGATCTTGCGCTTCACGTTCTCACGGTTAATAGTGTTCGGCCCCATGGTCGATGTCACCTCGGCCACGTTGGCCAGCGGCACCTTCCGTCCGTCGGGAGTGTCAATCATGAGGTCGCGAATGCGCTCCATGTCGCAGCGGTCGTGCTCGGCGGCACGCACAACGAGGTTGAAGCTGCCGCCGTCGTCATACACCTGCGACACCGTCTCGCCGGCCATGTTGACACGTACGAACGTATTAAAGTCGGCCATCGGTATGCCGTACAGCTTCAGCATCTCGCGCTTGGGCTTTATCTCAAGCTCCGGACGCTCCACCTGCTGCTCCACGTTAAGGTCGGCAATGCCCTCGACGTCGCTTACGGCGGCCTTAATCTGGTTGCCGAGGTCGAACATCTTGTTCAGGTCATCGCCGAAAAGCTTGATGGCTATGCTGGCCTGCGTGCCGCTCAGCATGGCGTCTATGCGGTGACTTATGGGCTGGCCAATCTCGATATTGGCACCGGAAATGACCGACAGGCGGTGGCGCACGTCATCGAGAAGCTCCTCGTGCGAACGGTCCTTGAGCTCGAACGGAGCCTCGATTTCAGACACGTTGACGCCCAGCGCGTGCTCGTCAAGCTCGGCGCGGCCGGTCTTACGCGCCACGGTCTGTATCTCGGGCACCGACATCAGTATCTCTTCGGCGCGGCGCCCTATCTTGTCCGACTCGTCGAGTGATATTCCCGGCAGCGAGCTTATATTGATAGTGAACGAGCCCTCGTTGAACTTCGGCAGGAAGCTGTGCCCCAAGGTGAAGAACAGCCCGAGCGCGGCCACGAACAATACCGCCGTAGCCGCCACTACCGGACGCTTATGGTCGAGAGCCCATACGAGCCAACGCTCGTAATGTTTCTTCAGCCACCGCGCCACGAAAGCCTCACGACGGGCCACTCCGTCCTTCTTGCCGCCCAGCAGGTAGCTGCAAAGCACGGGCGTAAGGGTCAGCGCCACGAGCGTAGATGCCGCCAGGGCAACGATGAACGCCACGCCGAGCGGTATGAGCATGCGCCCCTCCATGCCGCTGAGATAGAACAGCGGTATGAAGCTTACGATGATTATCGCCGTTGAGTTGAGTATAGGCATGCGCACCTCGCGCGAGGCATTGAACACCACCTCGAGCACTGGCAGCCGCTCTTCCTTGGGCAGCGCGCGGTTCTCCCGCAGGTGTTTCCACACGTTCTCCACGTCAACTATGGCGTCGTCGACGAGCGAGCCGATGGCTATCGCCAGTCCGCCGAGGCTCATCGTGTTGACGCTCATGCCGAAATAATGAAGCACCATGAGCGATACGAGCAGCGACACGGGCAGCGTTACGAGCGAGATGAGCGTCGTGCGGACGTTGGCGAGGAAGAGGAAGAGCACCACCACTACGAAGAAAGCGCCCTCGTAGAGCGAGTCCTTCACGTTGTCTATCGAGCTTTCGATGAACCTTGACTGTCGGAACACGTCTGTTGACACGTGAACGTCGGCCGGCATGTTCTTCTTCAGGTCATCCAATGCTTCCTCAAGCCGTTCGGTAAGCTCGATGGTTCCCGTGTCGGGCTGCTTTGTTACGGTAAGCAGCACGGCGGGCTTGCCCTTCTCCGAGGCTGTGCCGAGGCGCGGAACCTGCGCTCCGACCTGCACGTCGGCCACGTCGCCCAGCGTTATGGCGTCGCCGCCCGAGCTTTTTATCACTGCCGAAGCCATCTCGGCCACGTCCTCGGTCGACACCAGTCCGCGCACGATGTACTCGTTGCCGTACTCGTAAATTACGCCTCCGTTGGTGTTGCGGTTCATCTGTCCGGTGGCGGCAAGCACCTCGCCGAGCGTCACGCCGTAGTGTGCCATGCGGCCGGGATGCAGCAATATCTGGTACTCCTTGACGTCACCGCCGAGCACTGACACCTGCGACACGCCGCCCGTGGACATCAGCCGCGGGCGTATTGTCCAGTCGGCCAGCGTCCTGAGGTCGAGCATTGACGTGCTGTCGGCCGTAAGCCCCACGATGAGCACTTCACCGAGGATTGACGACTGCGGGCCGAGCGTAGGCTTGCCGACGTTCTCGGGCAGGCTCTCGTTTACCGCCGCGAGCTTCTCCGACACTATCTGGCGCGCCAGGTAGATGTCGGTGTTCCAGTCGAACTCTACCCATACTACCGAAAAACCCGTCGAAGACGACGAGCGTACACGGCGCACGTGGGTGGCGCCGTTGACTGCCGTCTCGATGGGGAACGTCACGAGCTGCTCCACCTCTTCGGCAGCCATGCCGCCGGCCTCGGTCATCACGACTACCGTAGGTGCGTTGAGGTCGGGGAATACGTCTACTTCCGTCTGCCCGGTGGTGTATATCCCCGCCACGGTGAGCAGCACGGCCGCCACGAGCACGAACAGACGGTTATGTAATGAGAAACGAATTATCTTGTTGAGCATGGTTTGTTTATTTTATTCAGGTAGCTAATGCAGTTAAAGCAGTTATCGCTCCCTGCGGCCGCTAAGTAGTTAAAGTCAAATGCATTGCCGCTTATTGACTTTTGCGCAAACTGCAGGGGTAATGACTTTAATTACTCTAACTACCTTGTAACTACTTTAACTACTTCTTAATGACTATGCGTATGCGCGGGTATCGCCGTGCTCGCGGAGGCCAGCTTCACCTGTACGGCGCCCTCAACGACAACCCTCTCGCCGGCCGCCAGCCCGCTTTTTATCTCCACCCGGCTGCCGTCAGAGCGCCCGGTATGCACCTCGCGGCGCTCGTAGCACGACGGGTCGGTCTGTACGTAGACGAAACTGAGGCCCTGCTCGTCGGTCAGCGCCGACACGGGCACCGACAGTACGTCGCCCCGTCCGCCGGTCAGCACGTAAGTCTCGACAAACGCCCCGGGCATTACGTCGGCGCGGTTGTCAAAGCGGAAGGTCACGGGTATGTACGGCGAGCCGTCGCCCGTCTGCTTGCCAGTGGCCACGAGCTGCCCGTTCATCTGCCGCAGGTCGTACACGCGGTCGCCGTAAGCCGTCTTGAACTTTGCCGACACCACGCTGCCCATCTGGGCGTAGTAGCGCTCGGGTACGTTGGCCCTGAGGTAGAGGCTGCGCGCCTGCGTGACGGTCATCATGGGCTGGCCTACGGCCACATAGTCGCCCTCCTTGACCAGGCATGTCTTGACGTAGCCGCCGACAGGCGACTTCACGGCCACTCCCGCACCCGTGGCTCCGCCGCCGTCGAAAGCCTCGTAGGCTATCCTGGCACGCTCGTAGTCGGCCTTGATGGCGTTATACTCCTTCTGGGTTACAATCCTGTCCTTCACGAGCTTCGCCGCGCGGTCGTACTCCTTCTTGGCGGCGCGGTATGCGATTTCGGCCTGCCGCGCAGGGTCGTCCTGCAAGTTTCTTGACGATACGGTGAACACCGTGGCGCCCTTGGCCACCGGAGAGCCCTCGGCAAGGCCGCGCGGCAGTGACACTATGCCCGCCACGGTGGCCACGACGGTAGCCTCGCTGCCCGAAGCGGCAAGAATCTTGCCGCCGCAGGGGATTACGCCGTTAAACTCGCCCGGCTCCACCACGGCGGTAACAATGCCCGCGGCCTTGGCCCTGTCGGGCGTTATGACTATCTCGCTGGGGTTGGCCCCGCCCCCGTCGGCATGGCCGTCGGCGTCGGCGCGGGCGCCGTCCTTGCCGGTACACGCCGCGGCAAGCATTATGCCAAACGCCCCGATGAAAAGTGATTTGTAATCCATAATGTTTCCTGTTTTCGCTTTTTTACATGCAAAAATAACGAAACAGGAGTGCAACCCAGTTGCAAACACGCTCAGCGCCCACCTCACGCTGTCGCGGAAGACGGCATATTACAACGTAAAAGGCCGCAAACGGCAAGACGAAAGGCCGTCTTTTACACGGCAAAAGACGGCCTTTCATAACACGCTGTACATCAATCCGTTACGGCGGCGACGGCCTACGCGCGCAAGAAAGGCGGGCGATGAAACACGATTTTAATATACAGTAACGTTTTTGTAATAAATTGTTAAGGATAAAAACAAAGTCCTGTAATACTCGTGTAACATGAAAGACGGAACTTTGCACCCGTCAAATCATTAAAGTTTTTTATGAAAAAAAATTACAGAAAACTATCGACATTCTGCGTGGCGGCTGTGCTTTCTGCATCGGCATTTGCCGTCCCCGATTCTAACGAGGCAGCATTAGGCGTGATGCGCGGACGCATCGTTGACGCCCAGAACCAGGTTCTGCCCGGAGCAACCGTGATGATTGAGAGCCTTCACACGGGCGTCGTGAGCGACATGAACGGCTATTACACACTCGCCAACCTGAAACCCGGCACGTACATCGTGAAGGTAACATACGTAGGCTACCAGCCAAAGACAATGAAACTGACCGTACAGCCTGACAAGACGGCCGTACAGGACTTCGTGCTCACCGACGGCGTAGAGCTTGAGGGAGTGGAAGTCAAGGGCGCGTTCCACGGACAGAGCCGCGCCATCAACCAACAGAAAAACAACTTCAACCTGACCAACGTAGTATCGGCCGACCAGGTAGGCAAGTTCCCCGACTCCAACATCGGCGACGCCCTCAAGCGTATCAACGGTATCAACGTACAGTACGACCAGGGCGAGGCACGCTTCGGACAGGTGCGCGGAACGTCGCCCGACCTCTCGAGCGTATCAATCAACGGCAACCGCCTGCCCTCCGCCGAGGGCGACGCGCGCAACGTGCAGCTCGACCTAATACCCGCCGACATGATACAGACCATCGAGGTTAACAAGGTTGTCACCGCCGACATGGACGGCGACGCCATCGGCGGAGCCATCAACCTCGTCACCAAGAACACTCCTTACAAGCGCGTGTTCAACATAACGGCAGGAACCGGCTACAACTGGATTAGCGACAAGTTCCGCCTCGACCTCGGAGCGACATGGGGCGACCGCTTCTTCAACGACAAGTTCGGAATCATGGCCGCCGTGTCCTACCAGAACTCGCCCGCCGGCTCGGACAACACCGAAATGGAATACGAGCTTGACGACGACGGCAACGTAGTGCTCTCATCGGCCGAAATACGCCAATACTACGTAACACGAGAGCGCCAGAGCTACTCGCTCTCGATGGACTACGACTTCAACGCCAACAACAAAATATACTTCAACGGCATATACAACCGCCGCAACGACTGGGAGAACCGCTACGGACTGTCGTACAAAGACCTTACAGAAGGCCCCGGCGGCATGAGCGTGGAGTCACAGCTGAAGATGGGCGACGACGCCAACCGCGACGCACGACGCGAGCTGCAGCAGACCATGGACTTCACCCTCGGCGGTAACCACCTGCTCTTCGACCGCCTGCAAATGGACTGGATGGGCTCCTACTCGCACGCAAGCGAGGACAAACCCAACGAGCGTTACTTCACGCTGAAGCAGGAAGGACTCACCATCGACATGGAGGACGAAGGCGGACGCCACCCCTACTCGGTTACGCCTATATCCCTTGCGCTGGGCGACTGGGAAGTTGACGAGCTGACAAACGGCAACGAAGAAGTGGACGAAGACGAGTGGAAAGCCAAAATCGACTTCGAGCTGCCCCTCGCCAGCGGACTCTTCGGCAACTCGCTGAAGTTCGGAGCGAAGTACACTAACAAGCACAAGACAAAATACGCAAGCGTCATTGACTACACCGACGGCTACGTTGACAACTACGGCGACGAGTGGAAGCAGTACTTGACGATGCAGATACGCGACGGATTCATGGCCGGCGACCAGTACAAACCGACCGAGTTCGTTGACAAGCGATACATAGGCGACTTCACACAGGCACAGCTCGACGCCATGGGAGGCGAGCAGGACCTCGAAGAGTCGTCAGGAAACTACGACGCACGCGAGCAGGTTACGGCAGCATACCTGCGCTTCACGCAGAAGCTCGGACGCAAGCTCACCCTCATGGCTGGTCTCCGTATGGAGCACACCAACCTGAAGACGAGCGGCACGACACTGTTCTTCGACGAGAACGGCGACGGCACTCCCGGCTCTACCGGCGTACACAAGAACAACTACACCGACTGGCTGCCGAGCGTACTGCTCAAGTGGGACGTCAACGACGACTTCAAGGTGCGCGCCTCTTACACAAAGACGCTGGCACGCCCGAAGTACTCTTACCTCGTGGCTAACTCAACCTACAACACCGAGGACGGCGATGTAGAGATTACATTAGGCAACCCCGACCTCAAGCCTATCACCTCGCACAACGTCGACCTGTCGGCTGACTACTACTTCAAGAGCGTAGGTCTCGTGTCGGCAGCACTGTTCTACAAGCGCATAAAGGACTTCACCGTCAACTGGACAGAGGACATGCCTTACGGCAACTACGCCGAGGCTGAGGTTCACCAGCCGCTTAACGCCTTCGACGCCGACCTCTTCGGAGTGGAGATCGGCTTCCAGCGCGACTTCGGATTCATCTCTCCAGCTTTGAGTTGCGTAGGTTTCTACGGTAACTACACCTACACTTACAGCAACATCGTGAAGTCGTATGTAGGCGACAAGGAGAACCAGCTGCTGCCCGGCTCGCCAGAACACATGGCCAACGCGTCGCTTTACTTCGACAAGTGGGGACTGAACGTGCGCCTGTCTTACAACTTCACGTCGGCCTTCCAGGACGACGAGGAGTATGTGGAGGAGACAGCACTGCGCCGCTACTACGACGAAACGCACTACATGGACCTCAACGCAAGCTACACCTGGGGCAAGAACACGAAGTACACCTTCTACGTACAGGCTAACAACCTGCTCAACCAACCCCTGCGCTACTACCAGGGCGAGAAGGACCGCACGATGCAGGTGGAATACTACGGAGCTAAGCTCAACGCAGGATTCAAGGTGAATTTCTAATATTAATGGCAAGTAGTCAAAGTAGTTAAAAGTAGTTAGAGTAGTTAAAGTCAAATGCCTTGACGGCTAAACACGCACAATACAAGTGTTCAAGACCAAACATTCAACGAAACATTTGACTTTAACTACTCTAACTACTTTTAACTACTTTAACTACTAAAAACAACATCCCAATGAAAAGAATACAAACATTAATGTTACTCATGGCCATGGCCGTCATCACGGCTATGGGCCAGACGCCCGCCGAGTGGGCAAAACTCGAGAAGTCGGTCAACTTCTACGTGGCCAACGACCTGGGCCGCAACGGATACTACGACCAGAAACCGATAGCCGAACTGATGGGCCGCATGGCCGAGACGGTGGGCATAGAATGCGTTGCGGCGATAGGCGACGTCCATCACTTCGAGGGCGTTGCGAGCACGCAAGACCCGCTCTGGATGACCAACTACGAGCTGATTTACTCTCACCCTGAGCTTATGCTCGACTGGTATCCCATCTGCGGAAACCACGAGTACCGCGGAAACACGCAGGCCGTGCTCGACTACGCCAAGGTGAGCCGCCGCTGGATGATGCCTGCGAAATACTACACGAAGGTGATTGAGGACGACGACGTTACCGTGCGCCTGGTCTTCGTAGACACCACACCGATGATAGAGAAGTACCGCAAGGACACCGAGAAGTACCCCGACGCCTGCAAGCAGGACGTAGAGAAGCAGCTGGCATGGCTCGACCAGACACTCGCCGACGCCAAGGAGGACTGGGTGATAGTGCTGGGCCACCACCCCATCTACGCCGACACCGACAAGAACGACACCGAGCGCACCGACATGCAGAACCGCCTGAACGCCGTACTGCTGAAGCACCCGAACGTGGCCATGTACATCTGCGGCCACATACACAACTTCCAGCACATACGCAAGCCGGGATGCAACATCGACTACGTGGTGAACACCAGCGGCTCGCTGAGCCGTCCGAACGTCAACAAGATTGACGGAACGCAGTTCTGTTCGGGCGTGAGCGGCTTCTCGCTGGTGAGCGCCGACAAGCAGACGCTCGACCTCTACCTCATCGACAAGGAGGGCAAGGTGGTGTACACCGTGGAGCACAAGAAGTAGAAACACTCTAATCCCATAAAATCAGGAACAGCGGAATGCGGCCTTTTGCCTTTCAAAAGACCGCAAACCACATTGCGAAAGGCCGTTTTTTGCATTGCAAAAGGCGGCCTTTCGCAATACATTGAAAGCCAGATAGTTACGCAGACTCCCATAAAACGCAGAACAAACAAATTGCGGCGAAAATTTGTTTTATGACGGCAAAAGCCTTACTTTTGCGTTAAAAACACAGTCATGATAAAATTTCCCATCACCATGCTGGCGCTGATGGCCATGCTCGCCGCCCCGGCCAGCGCGCAGACAAAGGCCGCCAAGACGAAGACGGAGCTGTCGATGGAACGGCAGGGAATGGTCGACATCCATACCAAGGACAAGTCGATACAGGTCAGCCTGATGTATTCGAGGGCCGACAACTTCACCGGCACGGTGCTCTACACCGACCTAACGCGCGCCTACCTCCATCCCAAGGCCGCCGCCGCGCTGGCCAAGGCGCAGGCAAGACTGAAGCAGCTGCGCCCCGACCTAACGCTGAAAGTGTATGACGCAGCACGCCCCATGAGCATACAGCAACGCATGTGGGACAAGGTGAAGAACACCAAAAAGTACTTCTACGTAAGCAATCCCGCCCGCGGCGGAGGCCTGCACAACTACGGCATGGCGGTGGACATAACACTGGCCACGCTCGACGGCGACACGCTCGACATGGGAACGAAAATCGACTACATGGGCAGCGCGGCGCACATCGACCGCGAGGCAGCCCTCGTAAGCAGCGGCCGCATCAGCCCGCAGGCGCGCAAGAACCGCCAGCTGCTGCGCGAAGTAATGCGCTACGCCGGCTTCCGCCCGCTAAGGACGGAGTGGTGGCACTTCAACCTCGTGTCAAGAGCCACCGCGAAGAAGTATTACAAAGTAATCAAATAAAAGAGAGAACAGAGAGAGCTGGGAGCACTTGGAGGACCGGGAAATATTAAAATCTCCAAAAACTTCCATTCCTCCCCGTCCTCCCAGCCCTCCCGGTTCTCCCACCTCACCAAATAAACAAGAAAGCCATGACAACCGTCAACAAAGACTTCATGCCGCCCCGGGGCGACTACCACAAGCTGATAGCCTACCGCAAGGCCGAATGCATCTACGACATAACCTACCACTTCGCCCACACTTACCTTGAACGCGGCGACCGCACCATAGACCAGATGGTGCAGGCGGCGCGCAGCGGCAAGCAGAACATTGCCGAGGGGAGCCAGGCGGCGACGGCATCGAAGGAGACGGAAATAAAGCTCTACAACGTGGCAAAGGCAAGCCTGCATGAGCTGTTGGCAGACTATGAGGACTTTCTCAGGGTGAGGGACATGGAGACTTGGCCGAAAGACTCGCCCAAAGCCGTACAGACAAGAAGGGCATGCCGCGCCCACGCCGACTCGGCCTTCTACCGCGAGAGGATAAAAACGCGGTCGGCCGAAACCACGGCGAACATCGCCATAATACTAATCCACCAAACCGACGTCCTCATGGCGGGGCTGATAGAGTCAGCCAAGCGCCGCTTCCTCGAACAAGGCGGTATCAGGGAGGAAATGACAAGGGCACGGCTGAAATACAGAAACGGCAGGAAGTAGAAAAGGAAAAGACTGAGAGAACTGAGAGAGCTGGGAGAACTTGGAGGACCGGGAAATATTAAAATCTCCAAAAAACTCCCATTCCTCCCCGTCCTCCCAGCCCTCCCGGTTCTCCCATTCCTCCCGCCCCACCCAATAAAAAAAGAGCCATGACCACCCAGGAATTCATCTCCCAAAACCTCGACGCCGACATCCGCGACCTCGCGCTGCGCCACGCCGGACGCACGGACATCGACCTGCCCTTCGCCCTCGACCAGATAGCCGGGCGGCAGAAGGCAAGGAAGAAACTGCCGACGTGGGCCGCCAACGACGCCATAATATTCCCGCCGGCACTCGCCATGGAGCAATGCTCCTCCGAACAGACCGCCGCCTACAAGGCCAGAGTGGCGCGCCGCCTCATCGCAGAACTCCCAGTTCTCCCGGCTCTTCCCAACAATCCCACAACCCTAATCGACCTTACGGGCGGCTTCGGAGTAGACTTCTCGTTCATGGCGCCGCTGTTCGACCGGGCCGTCTACATTGAGCGGCAAGCCCGTTTACGTGACGTCTCACGGCATAACATGGCCGCGCTGGGCATTACCCAGGCCGAGACGCTTTGCGGCGACTCAGCGCAAATTATCGCGTCCGTAGGGCATTGCACGATGATATACGCCGACCCGGCACGCCGCGACGCGCAAGGCGGCCGCACCTTCGCCATAAGCGACTGCACCCCCGACATGGTAGCGATGAAGGAAACGCTGCTCGACAAGGCCGACTTCACCATGATAAAGCTCTCGCCAATGCTCGACTGGCGCAAGGCCGCGGCCGACATGGGGCCGCACGTGGGCGAGATACACATCATATCGGCAGGCAACGAGTGCAAGGAATTGCTGCTGGCCATGTCGCGTAAGTACGACGGTACGGAAAAGATATACTGCGTAAACGACAGCCAGACGTTCTCCTTCACGCCCTCACAGTTCTCCCTGCCACCCCAGCCTTCCCAGTCATCCCGGTTCTACCAGCCTTCCCGGTTATCCCCTCCGGCATATCTCTACGAGCCGAACGCCTCGCTGATGAAGGCCGGATGCTTCGGTCTCATAGCCCGCGAGTACGGCGTAAGCCAGATAAGTCACGACAGCCACCTGTTCACGTCGCCTGTAGAAGTGCCCGCCTTCCCCGGCCGCGGCTTCAGGATACGCGCCGTTACGACGATGAACAAGCGTGAACTGAAAACGGCACTTGTCGGCATCAGCCGCGCCAACGTAAGCGTAAGGAACTTCCCGATGGCGGCCGACGCCCTGCGCCGCAAACTCAAACTGAAGGACGGCGGCGACGCCTACATCTTCGGAACGACGGACGGCGGCGGCCGACACGTGCTATACATCTGCGAAAAATGCAATAAGCAGGTTTGAAAAAGTTTACTTTCCGTATCACAACAATTTACGTAACGCATTGAAAACAAGTATTTTACGTTTTCAATGCGTTTACTTTTGCCCTTACTTGCCGCTACGCCCGGCAACTATACTTATTACCTTTGCGCCGGAAACAAAATTTTACCTTATGCTAAAGAAAACATTACTTTTATCCGCCATCGCGGCAACATGCTGCGTAAACGCGGGCGGACAAAACTATCCTAAACTGGGAACCGACCCCATAGATGAAGTAATCAACGCCATGACCCTTGACGAGAAGCTCGACATGGTGATAGGAGCGGCAGGCATTGACACTGACGAAAAGGCCACCATCGGCAACTCGTCAGAACTCGTGCCGGGCGCCGCCGGCCAGACGAACGCCATCCCGCGACTGGGCATACCGGCCATAATAATGGCTGACGGGCCGGCAGGCGTCAGGATAGACCCCACGCGCGAGTGTACCGACAAGACGTTCTACTGCACCCACTTCCCCGTAGCTACGGTGGTAAGCTCGACTTGGAACACCGAGCTTGCCGGCCAGATAGGCCAGGCCATGGGCGACGAGACCAGCCATTACGGCATAGACGTGCTGCTGGCGCCGGCAACCAACATCATGCGCAACCCGCTGAACGGGCGCAACTACGAGTATTACAGCGAGGAGCCGCTGCTGGCCGGCAAGATAAGCGTGGCCGTGGTGAACGGCATACAGAGCAACGGCGTAGGCACGTCGCTAAAGCACTTCGCACTGAACAACCAGGAGACCAACCGCACGAGCAACAACGTGGTAGGCTCGCCGCGCACGTTCAGGGAGATATACCTCAAGCCTTTCGAAATCGTCGTGAAGGAAACGCAGCCCTGGACCGTCATGACATCGTACAACAGGATTAACGGAACGATGGCCAGCGAACGTGCCGACCTCGTGACGGAGATACTCCGCCACGAGTGGGGCTTCAACGGAATGGTCGTGAGCGACTGGTTCGGAGGGCAGTACGCCACGGCCCAGATGGAGGCCGGCAACGACCTTATAATGCCCGGAAAGACGGCGCAGAGGAAAGAGCTGAAGCGTTCCATCGTCAACGGGCACATATCCATGGAGATAATAGACCGCAACATACGCCACATTCTCGAGTTCATCATGCGCACGCCCACGTTCAAGGGGCACAAGGCCGACAACAATCCCGACCTGAAGGCGCACGCTCTCATAACGCGCAACGCAGCCACCGAGGGCATGGTGCTGCTCAAGAACGACGGCGGGGCGCTGCCGCTGGCTGGCGGGACAAGGAAGGTTGCCGTGTTCGGGCGCACCTCCTACGACTTCATAGCGGGAGGAACGGGCTCGGGTAACGTCAACCACGCCTACGTGGTAAGCCTCACCGAAGGGCTCGGGAACGCCGGACTCAGGATTGACAGGAAAGTACAGAAGGCCTACCTCGACTACATTCCAAAGGCCAAGGCGGCGCAGGACAAAGGCAAGAAAGAAAGGGACCGCTTCCTGCCGGAGAAGCTCATCGACGAGATGGAGCTGCCGCAAGACATGCTCGACAAGGCCGCCAAGGGCAACGACATGGCCATAATAACCATCGGCAAGACCTCTGGCGAGTCAATGGAGAGAAACGTTTCCGACAACTTCAACCTCACGCCGGCTGAGCTGAAGATGGTGGAAGGAGTGTGCGGGGCATTCCACAAGGCAGGCAAGAAGGTAGTAGCTATCCTCAACGTATGCGGACCGGTGGAGACCGAGACGTGGACTTCAATGCCCGACGCCATCCTTTGCGTATGGCTTCCCGGACAGGAAGGCGGCAACTCGGTGGCCGACGTGCTCACGGGCAAGGAGTGCCCGTCAGGCCGACTGCCGATGACATGGGTCAAGAGATACGCCGACGTATGCAACAAGGCCGACTTCCCCATGCCCGACGAAATCAGCGAAGACCTCATCAACAAAGCCCTGGCCGCCTTCAAGGACAAGCGCACGGAGGGCACGGTGCGCAACTTTGACTACACCGAGTACAACGAAGGCGTGTACGTAGGCTACCGCTACTACACGACGAAAGGCGTAAGCGTGGCATACCCCTTCGGCTACGGACTGGGCTACACCACCTTCGAGCAAGGCCGCCCCGAGGTGTCCGTCAACGCCGACGGCGACATAACCGTAAGGACAACCGTGAAGAACACCGGCGGCATGGCCGGAAAGGACGTGGTGCAAGTGTACGTGTCGGCACCCGGTAAGGACATGGACAAGCCGGCGCGCGAGCTGAAAGGCTTTGCCAAGACGCGCAAGCTCGCTCCCGGCGAGACACAGACCGTAGAGATAAAGATACCCTACGCAAGCCTGGCCTCGTTCAACGAGAAGGACAGCCAGTGGCAGGTAGAGGGCGGAGAGTACAAGGTAATGGTGGCAAGCGACGCAGCCGACATGGCCCCGATGACCGTCACCGTGAGCGAGAAGGGCCGTGTGACCGAACGCGTGCGCCCCTGCCTGCTGAAGGAGATGAAATAAGACTGCTTATAAAAGACGGCCTTTCACGGGCTGAAAGACCGCCTTTTACCGCCTGAAAGGCCGCCTTTTGCAAGACGGAAGGCGGCCTTTCGCAAACACATGGACCAGCCCCTCAAGGGCGGACAGGTAATCGACCTCGGCGGCAGGCAGCTCGAAGTAGTGTTCACTCCCGGCCACACGCCCGGCTCGACCACGTTCGTCGACAAGGAGAACGGCTACGGCTTCAGCGGCGACTCGTTCGGCTCGGGCAACCTGCTGGTGTTCACCACGCTCAGGACTGAGGTGGGCACATGCAACCTCATGTCGGCATACATGGACAAATACGGTATCAACAAGCTATACCCCAGCCACTACTACGGCGTCAACGCCGAGACAAAGAAGCGCGTGGAGGACATCGGCACGCTGTGCTCGGACGTGCTCACGGGCAAGCGCAAGGGCGAAAAGGCCGACAAGCCGACGCTCGACCTTGACCTCGTAGTGACCGACTTCGGCGCCAACGTACGCTTCAACAACAACGCGATAAAATAATACCAAAGAAAAACAAAGCGAACAAAAGAAATGGACAAAGGACGAAAACTGATGATAACGGCTGCCATCATGGCAAGCCTGGCTCCCGCCATGGCACAGAACGAGATAAAGAAAGACTCGGTGCCCAACACCAAGGAGGTGGAGAACCGCAACGTAATGCTAAACGCCTCGGCCGACAACCAGCCAAGACAAGTGTCAATCGGACTGCCATCGGAGCTGTCAGCCACAATATACGAGGACGGCACGCCCGTATCGTGGACGTGGTGGCCAATGCTCCCCTACTACTATTGGGCGGCAAGTCCCGTCTACTCGCACGTGGGAATGAAGTCGCTCAGCGAGAACGCCATAACCAACGGCACGGTGAACTACATCATCGACTCGTGGACCAAGGAAGGAGGTGACAAGTTCGAGGGCAACGCCCAGTACAACACAAACATCTTCGGACTGCAACGCTTCAACGTGTCAGCGTCAGGACCGATAGCCAAAGGATGGAGCTTCACCGCCGGAGCGTACACCAACCTTGACCCGGGCACGAACAAGCTGGCCGACACAAAATGGCAGAACGACATGAAGCAGTTTAAGTTCGGCATTACCAAGAGGTTCAACAACAACCGAGGCAAGATAAGCCTGTTCTACAAGTACAACTTCACACGCAACGCCACCGACGGCACAGCGCCGTTCATTTTCGTGGGCGACGGTAGCGTAAAGGAGTACAACGGGTTCGACATGGGCCGCGACGGATTCCTGCCCGCCAACAGCCAGATAATCTACTACGACGCCGCCACGGGCAGGATGACCAGCGTACAGCGCGACATGGGCATGACGGCGCTTAGCAACGACGGCAACCTCAAGTTCGACTACGACCTCACAAGGAACATGCACCTGAGGTTCATGACCAAGTACCACTACGCCAACGTACACTACCTGGGCCTCTCGGCGGCGGGCATAGGACTGGCCGACGAGAACAGCGGGTACACATACGCCTACGACACGTACAGCCACCAGGACGGAGAGCTCTTCACGGGCAACTACGCCACACGCTACCTTCAGCGTGAGGTGGCCCACGAGAGGTCATGGTTCAACACGGCCGAGCTGACAGGCACGAGCAGCGACAAGCGCCACAGCTGGCGCGTGGGGCTTAACGTATGGTGGATGATGCCCGACATGATCAACAGCACCGGACTGTACGCGCACACCGTCGAGGCAGACCCCGTATGGCTGAAGCTGAACGGACAGCAGGGCGCCGGCCTCAACACAGGCGCCGAATACTATGACGCCCACGAGCTGAAGACCGCCCTCTACCTCTCCGACGACTGGCAGATAAACAACCGCTGGTGGCTGTCGGCAGGCCTACGCCTCGAGTACTACAAGTTAGGCGGCCGCAACGCCATGACCAACGACGAGCCGGGCGGCACCGACATCAAGTATCCCGAGAACGCCCGCACGCCGCAGTGGAGCATCCTGAACGCCACGAAAACCGGCTTCAGCTACGACTACTTCAACCCCGCCGCACAGCTTAACCTGCGCTATACAATAACCCAAGGCTTCGGACTGCTGGCCGAGGGAGTGTTCGCCTCGACGGCATCAGGCCCCGGAATGTTCGCCGGCACCACCCTGCCCAACACCGACCAAAGCAATACGGTGTTCGCCCGTGCCGGACTGTTCTGGAACAACTCATGGATAAAGCTCGTGTCACAGTTCACGTACATCATGAAGACCAACTACCAGGCACGCAGCCAATTCACCAACCCCAACAACGCGGCAGAGGTGATAACGGTGCCCGTATCTTATGACCTCGAGACTCTCGGATGGACCACCGACGTAGTGCTCACGCCGTTCAAGGGCTTCCAGTTCCACGGACTGTTCACCCTCCAGGAGCCGAAGTACAAGGATTTCGTGATGGTTCCGACATTCAGCGACGGAACGAGCAACACCTACGACTTCAGCGGAAACTACAGCCCCGGCGTAAGCAGGATTATCGTAGAGCTTGACCCGAGCTACTCGTTCGACAAGTTCCGCGTATGGGCCAGCTTCCGTTACCAGAGCAAACAGTACATCAACAAGACCAACAGCCTGTACTTCAACGGCCGCTGGGAGACCTTCGCGGGCATTGACTACGCGATGAACAAGCACCTCTCGCTGTCGATGAGCATGGTCAACCTGCTCAACCAGAAGGGAGCGAGCGGCAACATCAGCTCAGCCGACCTGGTAACCGACACCACGCCATACCACAACTACCTCATGGCCGGCAGCTACATACGCCCGTTCACTGTTGAGTTCAGCGCAAGAATAAGCTTCTGACAAACTACGGACAGGTTAATATTAGTGTTATAAAGATTGTTTATTTTAGGCCGCAGGCTAACACGGCGTTAGCCTGCCAACGGAACATTAAGGCACGGCGGGCATGGCTTGCCGCGCCTTAATTGTCGCATCCGGGCAACATTCAAAGTAAAAAAACGGCGGTTCGGCACATTTTTTGTAGGAAAAAGACATGAAAAGTACAACCATTTAAAACATAAAACCATCATGAAAAAACTGCTTACATCACTCGCACTGGCGTTAACCGCACTGGCCGCCGGCGCGCAAGCCCCGCAGGTTAAGACGGCCGCAGGAGTGCTCGAGGGCACATACGAGTCAGGTATCAAGGTATTCAAGGGCGTACCGTTCGCCCAGCCGCCCGTAGGCGAACTGCGCTGGAAGGCGCCACAGCCCGTCAAGCCGTGGACAGGCGTCAGGGAGGCCAAGGACTTCGGCTCCAACCCGATGCAGCAAAACCTCTTCGGCGACATGAACTTCGGAACGAAGAAAATGAGCGAGGACTGCCTCTACCTGAACATCTGGACGCCCGCGAAGACCATGGACGAGGGGCTGCCCGTGCTCATCTACTTCAACGGCGGAGGGCTGATGGCGGGCTCGGGCAGCGAGCCACGCTACGCCGGAGAGTCGATGGCGCGACACGGCATAATATCAATAACGGCAAACTACCGCGAGGGGATATTCGGATTCTTCGCGCATCCGGAACTGTCAAAGGAGACCGGCTACAAGGGCTCGGGCAACTACGGATTCCTTGACCAAGCGGCAGCCATCAAGTGGGTAAAGGACAACATAGCGGCCTTCGGCGGCGACCCGTCGAGGATAACAATCGTCGGCGAGTCGGCAGGCTCTACCTCCGTCAGCGCGCTGATGGCCTCACCGCTGTGCAAGGGACTGTTCGCCCAGGCCATGGGCTCGAGCGCATCGGTTATAGGGTTTGACAAGGTGGCCACGCTCGACGAGGCCGAGAAGACAGGCGAGGAAACGATGAAGAAGATGGGATGCAAGTCGCTGGCCGAGATGAGGGCCCTGCCGGCTGACGAGCTGCTGGCCAAGTCGGCAGGCACGTACATGCCCAAGATGTACAACATCGACGGATACTTCTTCACCGAGCAGCCCGCGGAGACCTACGCCGCCGGCCGCCAGGCACACGTGCCGCTGCTGGTAGGATGGAACTCGACCGAAGTGCCGATAGCGTCAGTGCTCGGCAACAGGCCCAGGACAGTGGCGGCCGTCAAGGAGGCCATAACCCCGCGCTTCGGCAAGGACACCGACAAGGTTATGGAGGCTTACGGACTGGTAACAGATGACGACGTGGAAGGAGAGCCGGGAGCGCAGCTGGCGGGCGACATGTTCGTAGGATTCGGCACGTGGAAGTGGGCCGACATGCACGCCAAAACCGGCGGACAGCCCGTGTACCGCTACCTGTACTGCCATCCGAGGCCGGCCATGCGCGACGCCGACCTCGTGCCGGGACTGGCCGGAGGAGTGCAGAAGAAGACCGAGGAGAACAAAGACGCGCTGACCGTAACGGGCGCGGTACACTCGGCCGACATAGAGTACGCCATGGGCACGCTGCCCACCAACCGCGTGTACGACTGGCAGCCGGAGGACTTCACCGTATCGGCCATCTTCCAGAACTACTACCTCAACTTCATAAAGACGGGCAACCCCAACGGTCTCGGACTGCCCGAATGGTCACCGGTGAACGGCAAGGACGTGGCTCCCGTCATGAGGATAGACGTCGACTCTTACGAGAAAGCCGACGCACGGCTCGAGAACACCTACCGCACCGTTGACTCGGTGGTGTGGAAATAGGCGAACATGAATGACGGCTTTGCCGTCCTCTGTAGGGACGATTGACAAATTGCCGACATTCATTCAAACAAATACAACAACGAGCTCACCTGCCTTTCATTTAATTTTTCATAATCAATATGTCTGTTAAAGGCCGCCTTTCGCATTATGAAAGGCGGCCTTTTAGCGTTCAATACACGGCCTTTTACCCTGCGTTTTGCCGTATTCCGCGTACGGCAGACAGTCTTATCACCCTCCCTTCGGAAGGGACGGGGTGGGTGTTCCCTTGCCGTACATCGCGGCGACGGTGGCCGCAAAGTCCTTCTCGGGTATGCAGGCGCAATGGCGAACGCGCAGACGGTAGTTGTAGATGGTCTGCGGCGAGTAGTGAAGAAACTCGGCTATGCTCACGCTGTCGGTAATTCCGAGGCTCACGAGGGCATAAATGCGCAACTCGGGCGAAAGCCCCGTAGGGGGGGGTAAAAAGCGAGCCCTTTCCTCGGGGCGCAGCAAGGCCAGTAGACGCTCTACGAAGTCGGGATGGACGGAAAGGAACCACTTGTCGAAAGAGGCGTACAGCGAGGAAATGAACGGAGCCGAACATCCTTCCTGCAAGACCTTGCGGGCCTTGCCCTGCTGCCCCGCCACTATCATGTTGGCCGACGTCTTGCAGAACTTATCAACCTCGTTGATATGGTCAGACAACGTCACGAACGAGTCGAGCAGCATGGCGTTGCGGCTGGTAAGCACGTCGTTCATCCGCTCCTTCGTTACGGTTATCTCGTCGAGCGAGGCCCTCAGGCGGCTGTTGTAGCCCATGGCCATCTCAAGCTCGTCGCCCTTACGGCGCGAGCGGCGCACCAGCACGCACACCAGAACGGCGGCCGTGCCCACGAGAAGCACGAGCAGGGTTATGATGACGGCCACGTTCCTGCTGTTGCGGTGCTGCATTTCAATGTAGTCGGAGAATATTATCGAGCTGGCCTTCACTATACTGAAGCTCCGCGCCATGTCGTTATATCCGTCGGCCATCTTCACGCATGCCACGGCATAGTCGCAACCTGCGCAATAAAAAAGCCGCATTTTGTACGCTATGGCAATCAGCCACGGCCGGCTGACATCGCCCTAAGCTCCTTGCGGAAACGCAGGAAATACAGCACGCCGGCCGTAGACAGGCACACGGGGAAGGCCGACCAGATACCCACCAGGCCGAAACCCATGTGTATGCCGAGCAGCCAACCTAACGGCAACGACACCATGAAGTAGGAGAAAAAGGCTATCCATATCATCGGACGGACGCACTCTATGCCCCTCAGGGCGTTGGCGAAGGTGTACTGAACGCCGTCGCCTATCTGGTAGGCGATGAGCGGAATGACCGTCTGCGACACGAGCACGCACACCTCGGCGCTGTCGGTAAACCACCAACTGATATGGTTACGAAGCAAAATAACGGGCATGGAGAGCGTAAAAGCCAGCGAGAGTACAATTACAAGGCCGGCGTAAGCCGTGCGCCTGACGGCCTCGAAATCGCCCTGTCCGGCGAAGTAACTTACCCTTACGGCTATGGCGGCGGCCATGCCGCTGCTGACCATGTAGAGCAGTTGCGACACGGTGAGCATTACCTGGTGGGCGGCAAGGGCGGTGGTGCCGAGCCATCCTACGAAGATTGCCGACAGTGAGAAGGCAGCGGTCTCCATTCCCAGCTGCATGGCCACGGGCAGGCCGAGGCCCGACAGGCGGCGCACGCCGCCACGGCTGACGCGCGACGAGGCGAAACCTTCACGGAAGTCGCGGTAACGCTTGTGGCGGAAGAACACCAGGGCGCACGCCAGGGCCATCACCACGCGCGACAACGCCGTGGACAGGCCGGCGCCGAAGAGGCCCAGCTCGGGCGCTCCCAGACAGCCGTAGATGAGCACCCAGTTGCCGAATATGTTGAGCACATTGCCAAAAACGATGATGAACATAGGGGTGCGCGTGTCGGTTACGCCGTCGAAAAACTGCTTGAACGTATTGAAACAGCAAAGAAATGGCAACGACGCGACGTTGACCCACAGGTAGGGACGCATGAGGGGGAGCAGCTCTTCGGGCTGGCCGAAGCGGTGGATGTTAAGGCAGAAGGCCGACACTACGGCCACGAGCACCGCCGAGAGCATAAGGTTGGCCGCAAGGCTGTTGCGCACGGCGCGCCCGATAAGCGCCCTCTCGCCGCGGCCGAAATGGCTGCCCACGACGGGCGTGAGGCCATAGGAGAAGCCCGTGGCGAAAATGACAACGAGCGTGAACATGGTATTGACGAAGCTGGCGGCCGCCAGCTCCTCCATGGAATGGTGGCCTACCATTATCGTGTCGGCAAAACCGAGCACCACGTTGCCTATCTGACCTATCACAATCGGTACGCCCAGACGCACCAAGGCGCCGTAACGCGCCGCAATCTTTTCCGTAGTTAAAGCCATACGGGGTGCAAAGATACGAAATAAAGGTGAAAAGGTGAAGAAGTGAAAAGGTGAAAAAGGCCTCCTGATATAGGCCGATATCCATAACGCCATTCAGGAAACCTTCTTCACCTTTTCACTTCTTCACCTTTTCACCTTTACTTAACTTCTATCTGCTTCATTGTCTTCTCGGGCAGCTTCTCGACCTTCGGCAGGTTGACGGTGAGCACGCCGTCGTTGACCTTGGCCTCAATCCTGTCCTTGTCGACGTCGTCGGGCAGCAGCAACGTCTGCTCGTATTTAGAGTAAGAGAACTCACGGCGCAGGTAGTGGCTCTTCTTGTCCTCGTCCTTGTGCTCGGCCTTGCTCTCCATGTGGATGTGCAGGTTGCCGTCACGGTCGATGTTGACGTTGAAGTCCTCCTTCTTCAGGCCCGGAGCGGCAAGCTCTACGGTGTATTCGCCGTCGCTCTCCTTAACGTTGATGGCAGGCGCCGTGGCGTTGGCGCGCCCCATGAAGTCAGTGTCGAAAAAGTCGTTGAACACTTCAGGCATCCATGTGTTTCTGCTGAATACTGGTAACATAGTTAAATCCTCCTTATTTTTTAGTTTGTCATTTATCGTTTCCGTGATAAAGCCCCACCCTTGCGGGCCTCGGCCCATCCCGTTGCCCATCGCTTTCGTTCAAGGCTTTCACCCATCATACTGCAACATGCGTGCCACTTACATATTTCGACATAACGGCATAGATACATGACATATTGTCATGAAAGTATAATATATTTAATCATTATAACATATTTTTAATGACAATCTGTCAACAAACAAGGCTCCTGCAACGCACAATCCGAAGCCCTGTCGCCACCCTTCAGCGCAACATCCTGATACCCAACGCATTGAGAAAGGCCGCATTCCGCCCTGCAATACACGGTCTTTTACACGACAAAAGACGGCCTCCGACAAGTCGAAAGGCCGCCTTTCGGGCTCATCCGCAAATCTGTTGGATGAGCCATACCATAAAACGCCGCCTTTGTAAGGACATAATTAACTTTCGCTGACCTTTGGTTCTGAAGATTGCTCCATTAAGGCACAATCGTGTCCGCACGCTCCGAAAGAGCGTTTAAACGCCTGAATGTCAACAAAATACGTTTCTTACGAAACGTAGGGACATAATAAATTATGTCCCTACAAAGGATGTATTCAATTCATGTTCGTCTTTACGGTAAAAGTTCTTTCCATCCAACTGATTTGCGGATTAACCGCCTGTCGCAGCTGCCGCGAGCCGCAACGGCACAAAAAACGGCGGCACGCCGTGATGCGTACCGCCGTAAAAATCGCATGAAATAATTTTTATCTGTTGTTGCTTTTAGTCGTTCAGCTTAGCCTTGATGAACTCTCGGTTCAGTCGGGCGATGTTTGCTATAGACTCGTTCTTCGGGCATTCAGCCTCGCATGCACGTGTGTTGGTGCAGTTACCGAAGCCAAGCTCCTCCATCTTCATGATCATCGCCTTGGCACGCTTAGCCGCCTCGGGGCGTCCCTGGGGCAGAAGCGCCAGCTGGCTTACCTTAGAGCTTACGAAGAGCATTGCCGAGCCGTTCTTGCAGGCAGCGACGCACGCTCCGCAGCCGATGCAGGTAGCGCAGTCCATAGCCTCGTCAGCCTTCTCCTTCGGTATGAGGATGGCATTGGCGTCCTGAGGCTGTCCCGTGCGTACGCTTACGTATCCGCCGGCCTGGATAATCTTGTCGAACGCGCCGCGGTCAACCATACAGTCCTTGATTACGGGGAACGCAGCCGAGCGCCACGGCTCGACGGTGATTATGTCGCCGTCGTGGAAGCGGCGCATGTACAGCTGGCACGTTGTAGCGCCGGTAGCCGGGCCGTGGGGATGGCCGTTGATGTAGAGCGAGCACATACCGCAGATACCCTCGCGGCAGTCGTGGTCGAATACGAACGGCTCCTTGCCGCTCTCGATGAGCTGCTCGTTCAGAATGTCCAACATCTCGAGGAATGAAGTGTCGGTGGGTATGTCCTTCATCTCGAACGTGTCAAAATGACCTTTTGCCTTAGGCCCGTTCTGACGCCAGACCTTCAGCGTGAAACTTATATTTCCTTCCATGTGTTTTATTTTTTAGTGACAAGCAGACCAGCAGACAAGTCAACAAGGAGATTTGCCACAACGCAAGCCCTTGATGAGCGACGACAGCATGAGTATAACTTCGTTGTTCAGCGATGAAAGCCCGGCACTGTCAGCCTCGTTCATAAAGCCTAAATCATTGCTTATTATGAGCTGTGTCTCAAGCTCTGAAGCCGACCCGAGGGCTATACTGAGGAAGTTAATACGTTCCTTGTCATAAATCCTGCCATATCCTTCAGCTATATTTGATGGTATCGAGACCGCCGCCCTGCGCATCTGTGAGGTGAGTCCGAACAACTCTTCCTGCGGGAAAGCCCTTGTCACCTCATACAGACGCCGCACCAGCGCCATGCTCTTCTGCCATACAATCAGGTCTTTATGATTTCTCATAACAGCTAAGGAATATGTCGCAAGACTATGTCTTGTATGTCTGTTTGCCTTGATTAATGTTGTTTATCTAAATAATCTTAGAGGTTACCGACATCGGAACGAGCCGCCAACGAGTCAAATCTCCTTGTCTGCTCGTCCCTTGTCTGCTTGTCCACTAGTTCTTATAATTACGTGTCTGAACCTTTATAGCCTCATAGTGGAGCGGCTCCTTGATGAGCTCGGGCGCCTTCTCGTCGCTGCCCTGGTACTCCCAGCAGCCTACGTAGAAGAAGTGCTCGTCGTCACGCTTAGCCTCGCCGTCCTCCGTCTGGTATTCCTCGCGGAAGTGTCCGCCGCACGACTCGTTGCGCGAAAGCGCGTCGTAAGCTATCAGCTCGCCCATGGTGATGAAGTCACGCAGGTGGATAGCCTTGTCAAGCTCTGTATTGAGACCTTCCTTAGAACCGGGGATGAAGAGGTTGGTATCGAACTCCTTGCGGATCTTCTTTATCAGTTCGAGTCCTTCCTTCAGGCCCTCTGCGGTACGGCCCATACCAACGTGCTCCCACATGATGTGGCCAAGCTCCTTGTGGATTGAGTCTACAGAGCGTTTGCCCTTTATGTTCATGAGGCGGTCGATTTCCTTCTCGACACCCTTCTCTGCCTCCTCGAACTCGGGCAGGTCAGTCGAGATGCGGGGCCAGATGGACTGGTCGGCCAGATAGTTCTGGATGGTATAAGGCAGCACGAAGTATCCGTCGGCAAGACCCTGCATGAGGGCTGATGCGCCGAGGCGGTTGGCTCCGTGGTCAGAGAAGTTGCACTCGCCGATGGCGAAGAGTCCTTCGATTGTGGTCATCAGCTCGTAGTCAACCCAGATACCGCCCATGGTGTAGTGGATTGCGGGGTAAATCATCATCGGGTTGTAGTACTTCACGCCGTTGATTTCGTTGCCTAGCTCGCCAGGGTTGACGTCGGTAATCTCCTCGTACATGTCGAACAGGTTGCCGTAACGCTGCAGAACGACGTCAAGACCGAGGCGCTCGATACTCTCGGAGAAGTCGAGATATACGGCCAGACCTGTGTTGTTAACGCCGTAGCCCTTGTCGCAGCGCTCCTTTGCGGCGCGGCTGGCCACGTCACGGGGCACGAGGTTACCGAAGGCCGGGTAGCGGCGCTCCAGGTAGTAGTCGCGGTCTTCCTCAGGAATGTCGGTCGGCTTCTTCTTGCCCTGCTGCAACAGCTTGGCGTCCTCGAGCTTCTTGGGCACCCAGATACGGCCGTCGTTACGCAGAGACTCCGACATAAGGGTCAGCTTCGACTGGTTGTCGCCGTGTACGGGGATACAAGTCGGGTGAATCTGCACATAAGACGGGTTAGCGAAGTATGCTCCCTTGCGGTAGCAAGCCATCGCTGCCGTACAGTTGCAGCCCATAGCGTTGGTAGAGAGGAAGTATGTGTTGCCGTATCCGCCGGTAGCTATTACAACGGCGTTGGCTGAGAAGCGCTCGAGCTTTCCGGTGACGAGGTTCTTCGCGATGATACCGCGTGCGCGGCCGTCGACGATTACCACGTCTTCCATTTCATATCGTGTGTACAGCTTAACGCGGCCGGTGTGAACCTGGCGGCTCAGTGCAGAGTATGCGCCGAGCAGCAGCTGCTGGCCGGTCTGTCCCTTGGCGTAGAACGTACGTGACACCTGCGCGCCGCCGAAAGAGCGGTTAGCCAGCATGCCGCCGTACTCGCGTGCGAACGGAACGCCCTGTGCCACGCACTGGTCGATGATGTTGTTAGACACTTCAGCCAGACGGTAAACGTTAGCTTCACGTGCGCGGTAGTCGCCACCCTTCACCGTGTCGTAGAACAGGCGGTACACCGAGTCACCGTCGTTCTGGTAGTTCTTTGCGGCGTTGATACCTCCCTGCGCGGCGATTGAGTGAGCGCGGCGGGGTGAGTCCTGTATGCAGAAGTTGAGGACGTTGAAGCCCATCTCGCCGAGAGTTGCCGCAGCGGACGCTCCGGCAAGGCCGGTACCTACAACGATGACGTCGAGCTTCAGTTTGTTCTTAGGGTTAACCAAACGTTGGTGAGCCTTATAGTTGGTCCATTTCTCAGCTATCGGCCCCTCAGGTATCTTGGAATCTAATTGCTTTGCCATAACAAATAAAATTATGAATTATATATTATGAATTATGAATTACAACTGGCTCGGAGCTATTCCGAAGGCGAACGCCAACACTACTATGAGGAAGCCCAGCATGAGCAGCGTGGTGTAGACCTGGCCGATGACCTTCCAGCGGCTGAACCATACCTTGCCGCTCCATCCGAAAGTATGCATAGCGCTCCAGAATCCGTGTGAGAGGTGGAACCAGATGGCTGCCAGCCACACGATGTAGAGCACCACGTAAAGCGGACAAGAGAAGGTGTCAAGGATGTAGGCGAAACCGTCTGACGGCAGGTGAGGAACAGCAATGCCCGTCAACTCGGCAAACATCATGTTGTACCAGAAGTTGAACAGGTGGAGCAACAGGCCCAGCAATACGATGATACCGAGCACGAGCATGTTCTGTGATGCCCACTCCACCTTCTCCGGACGCGACGTAACGGCGTAACGCTCGTTGCCGCGGGCACGGCGGTTCTGCATCGTGAGCAGGAACGCGTAGACGATGTGGATGACCGCCAGGGCAGCCAGCGCAAGCGTAGCTATAAGCGCGTACCAGTTAGCCCCGAGGAACTCACACACTGCATTGTAAGCTTCGCCCGAGAACAGAGCAACTAAGTTCATTGACATGTGGAATGTCAAGAACAGGATAAGCGCGACGCCGGTTACCGACATCACGACTTTCCTTCCGATAGGTGAATTACATAACCACATAAATGATTGAAATTTAAAATATTAAAAATGAATTATTGATAATGTCCGCTCACATTATTAGGGGATACGGCCGTACCTAATTATAAGTACGGCAGCACCCTTTAGAGGATGCAAATATACTCTATTTTGACGATAAATCAAAGTATTTGGATAAAATTTCGATTTTAATGAGTACTTTTGCACTGTTAAGGTTATAAGGTTATGCGGTTATAAGGTTTTACGGTCATTAAGGTTATGCGGTTATAAGGTTATTAGGTATTACGGTCATAAAGTTGAAATGCGCTAGGAACGTTGTCTGTTCACCACGCAATAAAGGAACACCCAACACTTGTCAACAGTTCGCAATCATAAAATATGGCCACAAAGCCCTACAACCCCACAACCGTAAAACCTCATAACCGTAAATCCCTACAACCGTAAAACCGCATAACCCCACAACCGTAAAACCGTAAAGAAAATGATTTTACAATACGACGTTATCGTTATCGGAGGCGGACATGCCGGTTGCGAGGCAGCGACGGCAGCCGCGAACATGGGCGCAAGCACGTGCCTCGTCACCATGGACATGAACAAGATTGCCCAGATGAGCTGCAACCCAGCCGTCGGCGGAATTGCCAAGGGCCAGATAGTGCGCGAGATTGACGCGCTGGGCGGACAGATGGGGCTCGTCACCGATGCCACGGCAATACAGTTCCGAATGCTCAACCGCTCGAAAGGGCCCGCCGTGTGGAGCCCCCGCGCGCAGTGCGACCGCGGCAAGTTCATCTGGCAGTGGCGCTCGGTGCTCGACAGTACCGACGGCCTCGACATCTGGCAGGACCAGGCCGAGGAGCTCATCGTCGAGCATGGCGAGGCCGTAGGCGTGCGCACCGTGTGGGGCGTGGAGCTGCGGGCGAAGAGCGTGGTGCTCACGGCGGGCACGTTCCTCAACGGACTTCTGCACATCGGGCGCAAGCAAGTGCCGGGCGGACGCATTGCCGAGCCGGCCGTAGAGCGCCTTACCGAGAGCATAACCCGCCACGGCGTTACGGCAGGACGCATGAAGACGGGCACGCCAGTGCGCATCGACCGTCGCTCGGTTCACTTCGAAGACATGGAAGTGCAGGAGGGCGAGCAGGATTTCCACGGCTTCAGCTACATGTCGCCCGGACGGCCGCTGAAACAGCTCACGTGCTGGACATGCTACACCAATCCCGACGTTCACGCCACGCTGATGGCCGGAATTGCCGACTCGCCGCTGTACAACGGACAGATACAGAGCATTGGCCCGCGCTACTGCCCGTCGATAGAAACCAAGCTTGTCACCTTTCCCGACAAGCAGCAACACCCCCTCTTTCTCGAACCCGAAGGCGAGGACACCAACGAGATGTACCTCAACGGATTCTCGTCGTCAATGCCCATGGAGATTCAAATCAATGCCCTGAGAAAGATTCCCGCCCTGCGCGACGCCAAGGTCTACCGCCCGGGCTACGCCATCGAATACGACTTCTTCGACCCGACGCAGCTGCGCCACTCGCTGGAGTCAAAGATAATACCGGGCCTCTTCCTTGCGGGACAGGTGAACGGCACCACCGGCTACGAGGAGGCTGCCGGACAGGGACTCGTCGCCGGGGTTAATGCCGCGCTGCGCTGCTCGGGCGGAGAGCCGTTCGTAATGCGCCGCGACGAGTCGTACATAGGCGTACTCATCGACGACCTCGTGACCAAGGGCGTCGACGAACCTTACCGTATGTTCACCAGCCGTGCCGAATACCGCATACTCCTGAGACAGGACGACGCCGACGCTCGCCTCACCGAGCGGGCCTACTCGTTAGGTCTTGCGCGCCGCGACCGCTACGACTGGTGGATGGAGAAAAAGACAGCGATAGAACATATCATGAATTTCTGCAACACAACATCGGTAAAACCGCGCGACATCAATTCGCAACTCGAGGCCTTGGGCACCACTCCCCTGCGCGAGGGATGCAAGATAGCCGACCTGATATCACGGCCGCAGCTCACGCTAAACAATCTTTCGGACATTCTGCCCGAGCTGAAACAAGCGTTGGAATCGCTGCCAAACCGCAAGGAAGAGATAACCGAAGCGGCAGAAATCAAGATGAAATACAAAGGCTACATAGAGCGCGAACGTCTTGTTGCCGACAAAATGCACCGTCTGGAGAACATCAAAATCCGCGGACATTTCAACTACATGGACATGCAGCAACTCTCTACCGAGGCCCGTCAAAAGCTCACAAAAATAGACCCTGAAACCCTGGCGCAGGCCAGCCGCATTCCGGGCGTGTCGCCGAGTGACATCAATATCATGCTAGTGCTCATGAACAGGTAAGGCATCCGTATGTTTCACGTGAAACAATTTGCCGATTTTTTTGTTAAACAAAAACGTTGGAAACGACTGAAATATAGCAACATACAAGTTTCGTCCACAAACTTGCTTGAAGACAAAAGCAAGCAGGTTTCACGATGAAAAGAGGCTGTCCTGACAGCGGCCGCCCTACCCTTGCCAGACGCCGGACAACAATCCGACAAGGCAGACAGAGCCACTGCCAAAACAGCCATAAAACAACGGCTTTGCAAAAGGCCGCATTTCGTCATGCAAAAGGCCGTCTTTCATAAAGCAAAAGGCCGTCTTTCGCAAGACGATTGACGGCAAACAAGAAAAAGTAAAAAGGCAAGTAATAAAAAGTAAAAAGGTAAAAGGGTGAAAAGGTAAAAAAGGCCGGACGGCTTATATGCCCTATCCGGCCAATTCACCAAACAGCCCTATCTTGCCAATACGGCTCATCGGGCTTATTTGTCAAGCTGCCTTATTGGGCTTACCTGGCCCATTGGCTAATTCGGCAAGCCGCCCTATCCGGCCCGTTCGGCTTATCCGGCTAATTTGTCAAGCTGCCTTATTGGGCTTATTCGGCTTATTTGGCCTATTATATCATCACTAAATAAAATAAAAGTAAGAGAAAATGAACAACAAGACATTGCTGGAAAATCTGCGCAACATCCCTGATTTTCCTAAAAAAGGAGTAATCTTCAGAGACGTAACTACGCTCTTCGACAATCCCGACTGCCTTCAGATAATGGAGGAAGAACTGTATGATCTCTACAAAGACAAAGGTATCACGAAAATCGTGGGTATCGAGAGCCGCGGCTTCATCATGTCGTCAGCATTGGCGATAAGGCTCCATGCAGGCGTTGTGCTCTGCCGCAAGCCGGGCAAACTGCCCTGCGACACCATCCAGGAGACCTACACGAAAGAATACGGAACGGACACTATCGAAATCCATAAGGACGCCATAACGAGCGACGACGTAGTTCTGCTGCACGACGACCTGCTGGCAACCGGCGGCACGATGAAGGCTGCCTACGACCTCGTAAAGAAGTTCAACCCGAAGAAGATATACATCAACTTCATCATAGAACTTACCCGCGAGGGCATGCACGGCCGCGACAACTTCGATAAGGAGACAGAAGTAACCAGCCTGCTGGAAGTATAGTTCTTTTAAGGAGTTAAGGAGTTAGGAAGTTAAGGAGTTAAGACAAATGTCTTGCTTATAAATTATAGAATGACAAAATAGCTTTTCGCTAAGTTTTAATTCTGAATTTTCATTAATCATTTACCATTATTCACCAAGCAAAGCATTTGTCTTAACTCCTTAACTTCCTAACTCCTTAACTACTTAGAAACTACTTCACGTTTAAAGTTTCACGTGAAACATTATCTTTGAAAAGCCCTTTAAACAAAGCACTTACGCGTCATGACTAAAGAAGAAAACGAGAAGCGGCTGGCCCGCCTGAAGGCCATCGTGAGCAACATGCCCACGAAGCCGGGCAGCTATCAGTACTACGACGAGCACGGCACAATAATTTATGTCGGCAAGGCGAAGAACTTGAAGAACCGCGTGTCGTCCTATTTCCATAAAGAGGTAGACCGTTTCAAGACGAAAGTGCTGGTAAGCAAAATCCACGACATTACCTATACAGTGGTCAACACCGAGGAAGATGCGTTACTATTGGAGAACAGTCTTATCAAGAAATACCAGCCGCGGTACAACATTCTGCTGAAAGACGGCAAGACGTATCCCTCAATCTGCGTCACGAAAGAATACCTGCCACGCATATTCAAGACGCGCACCATCAACAAGAAATGGGGCTCGTACTTCGGCCCTTACAGCCATATCGGCTCGATGTACGCCATACTTGAACTGATAAAGAAGCTCTACAAGCCGCGCACGTGCCGCCAACCTATCACGAAAGAGGGTATAGAACAAGGGAAATACAAGCCCTGCCTGGAGTACCATATACATAATTGCGGCGCTCCGTGCATAGGCAAACAAAGCCTGGAAGACTACCAGGAGTGCATAGCCCAGGCGCGAGAGATACTGAAAGGGAACACGCGCGAGCTGCAACGCACACTCTACTCGCGTATGATGAAACTGGCGGAAGAGATGCGTTTCGAGGAGGCCGAGGTGCTGAAACAGCGTTACATGCTGCTCGACAGCTTCTGCGCCAAGAGCGAGGTGGTGAGCCATACCATCACCGACGTCGACGTGTTCAGCGTGACCGACGACGAACGGACGGCCTTCGTGAACTACATGCACGTAATGAACGGCAGTATCAACCAGGCTCAGACGTTCGAAATGAAGAAGAAATTGGGCGAGACGGCGCTCGAAATACTGCAACTCGCCATCCTGCAAATACGTGAACGGATGGGCAGTACGGCGCGTGAGGTAATCGTTCCGTTCGCCGTCGACATGACGCTTGACGGCGTAACGTTCACCGTTCCGCAACGGGGCGACAAGCGCACTCTGCTCGACCTGTCGGAAATGAACGGCAAGCAGTACCGCTTCGACCGCCTGAAACAGGCTGAAAAGCTCAATCCTGAGCAGAAATCAGTGCGCCTGATGAAGGAAATCCAAGCGGCCCTGAAGCTGCCGAAAATGCCTTACCAGATTGAGATGTTCGACAACTCTAACATCCAAGGCAGCGACGCCGTGGCGGCGTGCGTGGTGTTCAAGAAGATGAAACCCAGCAAGAAGGACTACCGCAAGTACATAATAAAAACGGTGGTTGGGCCCGACGACTACGCCTCGATGCAGGAAGTGGTGCGCCGCAGGTACTCCAGAATGGTGGAGGAAGGCCAGCCCCTGCCCGACCTTATCATAACCGACGGCGGACAAGGGCAGATGAGCGTTGTGCGTAGCGTTGTCGAGGGCGAGCTTCACTTGGACATTCCAATTGCCGGACTTGCCAAGGACGACCGCCACCGCACCAACGAACTGCTGTACGGCGTGCCGCCCGTGGTGGTGGGAATGAAGACCGACAGCGAGCTGTTCCACCTCCTCACACACATGCAGGACGAGGTCCACCGCTTCGCCATAACCTTCCATCGAGACAAGCGCTCAAAGCACGCGCTGCACTCGGAGCTGGACGACATCCACGGCATAGGCCCCAAGACAAAGGACGCCCTGCTGCAAGCACTCAAGTCGGTAAAGCGCATCAAGGAGGCTGATATCCAGCAACTTACCGACGTTATAGGGCAAGCGAAGGCAAAAATAGTGTGGGAGTATTTCAATAACAGAAGTTAAAGAGTTTAATTTTAGGAGTTAAGTAGTAATGGAGTAAAGGAGTTAAGACAAATGACTTGCACCAAGCGTAATAATAACAAACAAATAAGAACGCTGTAGACAGACATTGCCTGCGTTGCATTTGTCTTAACTCCTTTACTCCATTACTCCTTAACTCCTCAAAAATAAATATTTTCAAGCATGAAAACAGTAATCCAACGCGTCAGCCGGGCGTCAGTGACAATCGGCGGAGAGGTGAAATCAGAGATAAGCAAAGGGTACATGATACTCCTCGGAGTGGCCGACGGCGACACCGAGGAGGACGTCGACTGGCTGGTGAAAAAGATAGCCGCGCTGCGCGTTTTTGACGACGCCGAGGGCGTAATGAACCTGCCCATAACCGACGTCGGGGGCGAGATTCTCGTGATAAGCCAGTTCACCCTGCTGGCGTCTTACAAGAAAGGCAACCGCCCGTCGTGGATACATGCCGCGCGCCACGAGGTATCCATACCCCTCTACGAGAGCTTCTGCCGCAAGCTGCACGAGCTTACGGGCCTGAAAGTAGGCACGGGCGAGTTCGGCGCAGACATGAAAGTGGAGCTGGTAAACGACGGTCCGGTGACCATCTGCATGGACACGAAGCACAAGGAATGAGTTAAGAGTTAAGAATTAAGAGTTAAGAAAATAGCATTTAAGAGCTATAAAAACCCATCAGGCCTATTTGTCCAATAAGGCTTATTCGGCCTATTAATTCCTACAAAAACATGAGCGAAGAGATAACTATCAAAGAGGCGCAACTCATTGTAGACCAATGGATTAGACAATACGGGGTGCGTTATTTCAGCGAACTTACCAACATGGCGTGCCTCACGGAGGAAGTTGGCGAGCTGGCGCGCGTCATCGCCCGCAAGTACGGCGACCAGAGCTTCAAGACGGGCGAACCTACCGACCCTGCAGACGAGATGGCCGACGTGCTGTGGGTGCTGCTCTGCCTGGCCAACCAGACTGGCGTTGACCTTACCGAGGCGCTGAAAAAGAACCTCGAAAAGAAGACTAAGCGCGATGCCACAAGGCATATTAATAATGAGAAATTAAGAGTTAAGAATTAAGAATCAAAGGATTATTTTGGCAGTTAAAGAAGTTATAGAAGTTAAAGAAGTTATAGCCATTAGCCCCGCGGGCGCAACCGTCAAGGCATTTGGCTTTAACTTCTAACGAGCAGAGCGAGTGATAATTTCTTTAACTCCTATAACTTCAAAAATTAAAAACTTAAAATTATGGCAACAGTAGAGAACAACAAGCACAACGAACAGGCTCACGAGCACAAGCATGAGCACGAGTTCCCGAAGATGAGCAAGTACGACGAGGCACTCAGCAAGTATAATACCGACCTTGACGACGCTGCCGTCCGTGACGCCGTAAGGAAGATTATCGCCGAGAAAGTGCACGAGAACGATACCCTTGAGGTAAAGAAATTCCTCTTCGGCAGCATTGAACTGACGTCGCTCAAGACCACCGACAGCGACGAGTCGATACTCGCCTTCACGGAGAGGGTAAACCAGTTTGACGCTACCTACCCTGACTTGCCCCACGTGGCGACCATCTGCGTGTACCCGTGTTTTGCCAAGACGGTAAGCGAGTCGCTCGAGGTTGACGGCGTAGAGATAGCCTGCGTTTCAGGCAGTTTTCCTTCGTCACAAGCACTTATCGAGGTAAAGGTGGCAGAGACGGCCCTCGCCGTGAAAGACGGTGCCACAGAGATAGATATCGTAATGCCCGTGGGCAAGTTCCTCAGCGGCGACTACGAGGGCGTGTGCGACGACATCAACGAGCTGAAACAGGCGTGTGGCGACGCCCCGATGAAGGTAATCCTGGAGACGGGTTGCCTGAAAACGGCCTCGAACATCAAGAAGGCGTCAATCCTGGCAATGTATGCCGGCGCCGACTATATCAAGACTTCAACGGGCAAGCTCGAGCCTGCCGCCACGCCTGAGGCAGCATATGTGATGTGCCAGGCCATCAAGGAATACTACGACGAAACGGGCATTCAGATAGGTTTTAAGCCCGCTGGCGGCCTTAACTCGGTCATGGACGCACTTATCTACTACACGATAGTAAAAGAGGTCTTAGGCGAAAAATGGCTGACAAACAAGTGGCTGCGCCTCGGCACCAGCCGACTGGCCAACATGCTGCTGAGCGAAATACTCGGCGAAGAGACTAAATTCTTCTGAAAAAGGCTGGGGAGGATAGGCCTAATTAGCCTGATGGGAAATTAGCCAAATGAGCCAGATAAGCCCAATGTGCCGTGGCTTATTTGGCTAATTGGCTCATCCGGCTTATCATCCCATCAGGCCTATTTGGCTAATCAGGCCTGTTTGCCCCACTCTCTCATCAGGCTTATTGGGCCTATCCGGCCCATTAGCCTTATCCAATACAATCTACTAATTCAAAAAACAACTATACCATGACTAACGACAACCGGCCTTTCATGCCGCAGCGCGGCAACTACCGCAATCTGATAGTCTACCAAAAGGCGGAATGCATTTATGATATTACTTATTATTTTGCCCACAAATTCCTCGAAAAAGGCGACCGCACTATCGACCAGATGATTCAGGCGGCACGCTCGTGCAAGCAGAATATAGCCGAGGGAAGCGCGGCAAGCACCACGTCGAAGGAAACCGAACTGAAGCTGACCAACGTGGCACGGGCGAGCATGCAGGAGCTTCTGGCCGACTATGAGGACTACCTACGTGTGCGCAACCTCACTATATGGGACATCAACTGCGATAAGGCAGCAAAGACAAGGGCGGTATGCTCAAAGCACAACGACAGCGCATATTACCGCAACGCCATAACGACAAGAAGTGACGAGACCATCGCCAACATCGCAATTACTCTTATTCACCAGACCGACGTAATGCTCAGGAAATTCATCGACCGACTGAAACAGGACTTCGTGGAGGGCGGCGGACTGCGCGAAGAGATGTACCGCGCAAGAGTAGAATGGCTGAAAAGAAACGGCAGGAGGCAGTAAGAAGGATTTAGCTGACAACGATAAATTAGACTGATAGGCCTTAGAATAGGCCTAATTGGCCTGATAGGAAATTAGCCCAATGAGCCTGATAAGCCCAATGAGCCATAGCTTATTAGGCCAATCAGGCCCATTGGGCTTATTATCCCATTTGGCTAATTAGGCTCATCAGCCCCATTAGCCCCACAAAAGGCCGTCTATTATAACACGAAATGCCGTCTTTTGCCTTGCAAAAGACGGCATTTCTTAAATCATTGAAAACCAATATCTTATGAAAAATATGCCGTAACTTCACGACACCGCACGGCCGCAGCATTACGCCGTCAGATATTTCTCTTAATAACGAAGTCGAGATAAGCCGTCAGACTGCGCTTCAGTTCCTCGTCACTCACCTCATCACGGATGAAGCGCTGGGCCTCGTCGTGCAGCTCCTCCATGCGCCGCTCGGCGTATTCTATGCCGCCGTGAGCCTTGGTGAAGTCTACAAGACAGGCTATCTCATCTTGGTTTACCGTGCCGTCCTTCACCTTCCGCGCCAGCTTGAACATGCTGTCGTAACCCACTGAGTTAAGAGCGTAGATTACGGGCAGGGTGAGTTTGCCCTCGGCCATGTCGTTGCCGGTGGGCTTGCCTATCTCGGGCGAGTCGTAATAGTCGAATATGTCGTCGCGAATCTGGAAGATAATGCCCAGCGTCTGGCCGAAGCGCTTGGCCTCGCCCACCCTCTCCTCGGGCATGCCGGCCGATATGGCGCCTATCGCGCAGCACGCCTCGAACAGCGCGGCGGTCTTGCGGCTGATGATTTTGTAGTATGTCTCTTCGGAAATTTCGCTCTCTCCGATACTCGTAAGCTGGAGTATCTCGCCGTCTGACAGCGTGCGGCCAAGCTCGGCCAGATACCTGACTATCAATTCGTTGTGCGTTATCGACACGTGCAGCAGCGCCGTAGAGAGGATATAGTCGCCCACGAGCACCGCCACCTTGTTGTCATACAGGGCGTTGACCGACGCCTGCCCGCGGCGCTCGCGGCTCTCGTCCACCACGTCGTCATGCACGAGCGAGGCCGTATGCAGCAGCTCCAGACCCACCGCGGCGTGCAGCGTGGCGTCGTTCACGGCGCCGTAGTTCCTGGCCATCAGCATTATCAGCATAGGCCGCATGCGCTTGCCCGCGCGGTTGCGGATACGTGCGAAGATTTCCTCCTGAAGCTTGTCCTCATGGGTTAGCGACGAGTTGAACAGACTGATAAACTGCCCAAGCTCGCTCTCAATGGGTTTCTTTATTATCGATAAATAGTCAGTCATGCTACGAAATTTGATACAAAAGTAGTGAATTTATCCGATTAATGACAAAAAATTAGTAACTTTACACGTAAAAACAAGCAAAAACATGGATAAACTTTTCCTTTTGGACGCTTACGCCCTGATATACAGGGCGTATTACGCATTCATAAAGAACCCGAGAATAAACTCCAAGGGCATGAACACGTCGGCCGTGCTGGGCTTCTGCAACACCCTGCACGAGGTGCTCTCGAAGGAGAAGCCGACATACCTCGGCGTGGCTTTCGACCCCCACGGCCCCACCTTCCGCAGCGAGGCTTACGACCAATACAAGGCCCAGCGGGAGGAGACGCCAGAGGACATACGCGCCTCGGTGCCCATAATTAAAGAGGTGCTGAAGGCCATGCGCATACCCGTGCTCGAGGCGGAGGGCTTCGAGGCCGACGACGTAATCGGCACCCTGGCCACAAAAGCGGGCGCCGAGGGAATCAAGACGTACATGCTGACGCCCGACAAGGACTACGGCCAGCTGGTTGGCGGCAACGTGGTGATGTACCGCCCGCGCCACGGCGGCGGTTACGAGACGCTCGACGCCGACGGGGTATGCCAGAAGTACGGCATCGAGTCGACGGCACAGGTAATCGACCTGCTCGGCCTTATGGGCGACGCGGCGGACAACATACCGGGCTGTCCGGGCGTAGGCGAGAAGACCGCCGTAAAACTTTTACAGCAGTTCGGGTCGATAGACTCGCTGCTGGAGCGCACCTCCGAACTGAAGGGCGCGCTGAAGAAGAAGGTGGAGGAGAACGCCGAGCAAATCAAGTTCTCCAAGTTCCTCGCCACCATCCGCACCGACGTGCCCGTCAGCCTCGACCTCGAGGCGCTGCGCGTGACCGACCCCGACCGCGACGAACTGCGCCGAATCTTCACCGAACTGGAATTTAAGACGCTCTCAGACAAGTTTCTTAACAATCGTGAAAACATCAAAAATAACGCAAATCAGCAACTCGATTTATTTGCGGAAAACACGACCGACGGGCAGGTTGACGCCGAAAAATCGAATCTGAGAGCGTTAACTGACACGCCTCATACGTATAAACTCGTTGACACAGAGGAAGATATGCGCCGACTTTGTGACTTTTTCATGACAAAAAGTTTTTTAAGTCTGGACACGGAGACGACTTCAACCAACACAATCGACGCCGAACTCGTTGGTTTGAGCTTCTCTGTCGAGGAAAACGAGGCCTTCTACGTGCCCGTTCCTGCCGACCGTCAACAAGCGCAAAACATTGTTAATATTTTCAAACCAGTCTACGAAAGCCCCTCAATCCTCAAAATCGGGCAGAACATCAAGTACGACATGGAAGTGCTGATGAACTACGGCGTCACGCTCGGCGGCGAGATGTTCGACACGATGATAGCGCATTACCTGCTCCAGCCCGAGCTGCGCCACAACATGGACTACATGGCCGAGGTGTACCTCGGATACAAAACCATACACATCGACGAGCTTATCGGCCCCAAAGGCAAGGGTCAGAAGTCGATGCGCGACCTTGACCCTAAGGAGGTATATGAGTATGCCGCCGAGGACGCCGACGTCACCCTGAAGCTGAAAAACATACTTGAACCGAAACTGAAGGAGGCCGGCGTGTGGCAACTCTTTACAGAAGTGGAAATGCCGTTGGTGCAGGTGCTGGCCGACATGGAGGTGGGCGGCGTGCGCATCGACACCGGTGCGCTGAAAGAAACGTCGGCAATGCTCACCGAACGCATGAACGCCATCGAGAAGGAAATATACCAGCTGGCGGGCGAGGAGTTTAACATCGCCTCGCCGAAACAGGTGGGCGAGATTCTCTTCGGCAAGATGAAAATCGTGGAGAAACCGAAGAAAACCAAGACGGGGCAGTATGTCACGTCGGAAGAAGTGCTCCAGCAACTTAAAGGAAAGAACGAAATAGTAGGCAAGATACTGGAACACAGAGGGTTGAAAAAGCTGCTCGGCACTTACGTAGACGCCCTGCCGAAGCTGATTAACCCACGTACGGGCCACATACACACGTCGTTCAACCAGACCGTAACGGCCACGGGGCGACTCTCGTCCAGCGACCCCAACCTGCAGAATATACCCGTGCGGGGCGAGGACGGCAAGGAGATACGCAAGGCGTTCGTGCCCGAGGAGGGTTGCCTGTTCTTCTCGGCCGACTACTCCCAAATAGAACTGCGCGTGATGGCGCACCTGAGCGGCGACGAAAACATGCAGGAGGCCTTCCGCGAGGGCTATGACATCCACGCCGCCACGGCCGCCAAGATATACCACGAGACGATGGACAGCGTAACGCGCGACCAGCGAACGAAGGCCAAGCGGGCCAACTTCGGCATCATTTACGGCATTACCGTGTTCGGACTGGCCGAGCGCCTTGACATCAGCCGCACGGAGGCAACGCAGCTGATTGACGGCTACTTCGCCACCTTCCCCAAGGTAGCGGACTATATGGAACAGGCAAAGGAGACGGCACGCAAGCTGGGCTACGCCGAGACCCTGCTCCACCGCCGCCGCTACCTGCCCGACATCACGTCGCACAACGCCACCGTGCGCGGATTTGCCGAGCGCAACGCCATCAACGCACCCATACAAGGCACCGCCGCCGACATAATTAAAATCGCCATGGTGCGTATCCACCGCCGCTTCCGCGACGAGCACCTGCGCTCGAAAATGATTCTCCAGGTGCACGACGAACTTAACTTCAGCGTCTACCCCGACGAGAAGGAAACCGTCGAGCGCATAGTACTCGAGGAGATGCAGGCCGCCTATCCCCTCAGCGTACCCCTCGTGGCCGACTGCGGATGGGGCCAAAACTGGCTGGAAGCACACTGATTTCAAATGAAAAATTAAAAATGAAGAATGAAGAATACATTACAGAGGAGTTCTATAAATTAAAATATTGTAGTACAGTTGTTTATATGGTTCCAAGA